>Ga0308391_1000377_pt1 | contig 19669 bp, 19 predicted proteins | sample Hotspr20Samplet1_FD_202363 | JGI IMG/M metagenome (GOLD analysis project Ga0308391, IMG submission 202363) | Hot spring phototrophic mat microbial communities from Octopus Spring, Yellowstone National Park, Wyoming, United States - 20050623_t1 ... | reverse complement strand
GAGGCCTGCTTCGGTTTCCGCTTGCCGAGCGCCATACGCCCATTATCAGACCAAACCATTCTATGGTCAAGATGTTTTGGCGACTTTATCCACGGGCTGCTATGGTCCAGTTCCCTCTACCGTGGTTTATGAAAAGGTTTCGTATGACGTTCCCTCCGGTAAGTACCGCGCCACGGAACAATCCGTCTACGCGGCGCGATCGGATGGCGCCACCTGTCAGGCCGTCTGGCGGAAAGCGCCGGATGGTGTCGAGGCCGTTCTTCGCACGAGTCGCGATCCGCATCGCGGCGTGGTTGTGAGTGTCGAGGAGTTCACCAAGTCGTTGATCACGCAGGGATGACTTTGAGTGAGGTCCGCAGCCTCCGCCGTCCGCGCGCCGCCTGTCCACCCGGTATTCCGGACCGCACGGTCACCATTTTGGGCTACGCGACCCAGCATACACGGTTCGAGGTCCCTTGCCAGGAATGTGTGGCCGGCCGCGACTTCACAATCGAGACCATGGACAAATGGGTGTCGCCGGAGCTCGGGTGTTTGCCGCTGCGCATTGTTCGCGGCTTTGTGAGCAAAGATGGCAAGGCAGTGATCAGCAGCGTCCGCGAGGCGAAAGCAATTGTTCTCGGCGAACCGGATCAGGCCTGGTTCGACATTCCAAACAATCCGGAGAGGTCACCGTCCCAGGTGATTCGAGAGTTCGAAAGCAAGTACGGACTTTCTCCATTGACCAGACCATACATCGACTTCGAGGAGCTGGACCAGCGATACCGAGAGTCCCGAAGAGGCTTGCCGGCCACCGTGCCGTAAGAGCCATATAACGAGCACCCAGGGTGTCTACCGTCGGATAGCTTGGTTGAGTGGATCGAAGGCAATGACAACGGAGACAAGCAATGCCGAGAACCGGCACGACCCACCCGCCAAGCCTGAAGGCGAACGTCGCCGTGGAAGCGATCCCGCGGTGACGGGACCGCCGCCGAGATCGCCAAGGTCTTTGAGGTGCGTCCGAATCCCGTCTCTCACTGGAAGCGGCTGGCGCTGCCTGGCACCGAGGTTGGGCGTGAACCGCAAGCGGATTGAACGGCTGATTTGGATCTTCGACGTCGAGGCGCCCTACCCGGTGCCGCGACTCAGCCGGCGTGGACCAGCTTCGCAGATCGATCCCCACCAGGCTATGTGGTCATTGCCCGGCCAATCAGGTCTGGGAGAACGACATCGCCTATGTCCCGATGCGCCAGGGTTTTCTTCACTTGGTGGCGCGGATGAACAGGTTCAGCCGCGATGTGCCGAGTTGGGAATTGCGAAGCGGCTTTGGAGCTCGTCCCGAGCCAGGGCGCGCCGGAGATTTTCAATATCGATCAGGGCTCGTAATTCACCTCCGGCGATTCCACCAGCGCTTTGCAACAACGCCAGAGCCGGAGCAGCATGGACGGCCAAGGCGCTGGTCGGACGACGTCTTCCTTCTCGAGCGATTGTGGCCCTCGGTAAGGAACCAAGTGGAGGACCCGGGTAACTTCCCCGACGGGCGGCAACTGTGTGTCGCGCTGGAGAACTCCGTCCCGCTCTACAACGACTGCCGGCCGCACCAGCCGATGAGCTAGCGGAGGCCGGCCGAGGTTTTCGCTTCGAGCGACAGCCAGCCGGCGATTGCCGGCGATTGGGGCTCCGCCCTAAATCCCCAGGACTAATCGCTTTCGGCAGGACTGGCCGCTTCGATGTTGACAAGGCGATCCGGCTGCCGTAAAATCGAGGCGCGTCGCAGGAAGACAGGGCGACACAATGAGGCGACCCAAGCGCCTAGCAAAGTGCGGACTGACAGAGTTGTAGACATGCCGCCCTCCGAACCGGCCGCGATCTACTTCAGGAACAGGAAAGATTTGTGCAGTCCTTTGGGGCCGCCTCGCACCTTAGATTCCACGATCGAGGACGGCGCTCTATGAGGATCCATTGGCAGTTAATGATCCTTCCCCTGCTTGCGGCAGCCGACGAGCCGGTTCTGGCCCAGCAGCGCCAGATCGGCATTCAAATCCGCGCCATCGAAAAGGCTCCGCCCCCCGAGCCTCAGCCGGGTGACGTCGTCCGGCTGGACGAGGACGGCAACTACATTTTCGAGGGCCGCACGGCGTCAGGCGAGATCATGCAGTACCGCGTGGTCACAAGGAAGAAGATCAAACCCGAGATCCGCACCGAGATCGAGCCCATTCCCGGCGGCGTGCGCTACACCTATAACGTTGCCAACGGTTCGGACGCCCGGCAACCTATTGAGCGCTTCTTATTGCCTGCCACGCGACCCGAATCCCTGATCAACGCAACCGCACCGCCGCAGTGGTACGCGCCGACACCTTTCCGTGAACCGCCGCAACCAGAGAACCGCTACAACTGCCACGCCGATGTTGACCGCGGCAACAAAGGCATCGCACCCGGTCAAAGCGCCGGTCCGTTCGTGTTCAACACGAGGGCCTTGCCGGGTATCGTGCAGGCTCTTTTCCGAGGCTATCTAAGCGATAAAGACGCCGTCATCGAAGTTGACACCTGGAAGCTCTCAGAGTGGTTGCTCGAAAGGCTTTTCGAACTCACCACGATCGAAGCCGAGGCGGTTCCCCTACCCGTCGTCGCGCCGAAATACCCGATTTCCGAGTTGGACGACTCACGGAAGCTGGCCAGCGCGATCGCTGCCGAACTTCGCGGCGCCGCCAGCATGGCGGAATTCCAGCAGTTTCAGTCCTTCCTCCTGGACACGGCCAGCTATATCGAGACCTCAGGCAAGGCCGCCGCTGGGTTGGACCGCCAACTGGCAGCGCCGGGCACTACGCCACTCCAGAGAGCCTTTTTCCGTGGCATGGCGCTCAGCCTGCAACATCTTGCTCAGCTACCCTGAACCTAACACCACTCAGTTGCCCTCGATCCGACCCGGTCTGATGCTCCGGTAACCGAACCGCGACCCCTTGGATCACAAACGAACTAACAGAACGGGGTGGTTTCCTTGCGAAATCCGGCCTGCTTTCGCCCCGGCGGGTGATCTTGGGCCACTCATTTTGACGTCGCTCGATCCGTCGGCGTAGCTCAGCTCGCCGCTTGCTGGCAGATGCTGATGCGGATACGGGGTCGCCGGTAGATCATAACGCCAGCGCACCCCATCCGGGCCTTGGAATCCAAGCGCATGACCGGCTGAAAGTGGTTCCGTAAGAGGCCCAGATCGGGAATACGCCCATTGGACAAGCAAGACAGGAGGTTGCCGTGGGCCACGAAGCCTACCTCGAGGTTGCCCGCCTGGCGGCGGTCCCATTCATCGGCCGGCGTCGGCTGCTTTCTTGCTGACCCGACGATCCCCCTTTCGCGGACATTTCGGATGACCCAGTTCGGGGTCTTGCTTTTTGCCGCCGGTCCGGTTTACAATAACCCTTCGATGCTGCATCGCAGCGACAACGCCTTTTCGTATCGATTTAGCTGGCTCTTCTGAGCCGGCACGAGCGGCGTTGGCGTAGCGATCGCAAGCAAGCTTGAGTGCCGGCCCACTCGGTCGAGTGGGCCTTTTTATTTGGGAGGTGCTTCCCGAACACAGGGGGCGGACATGGTCATTTCGATTAAACGGCATGCTACGAAAGAGGAGATCGAGGAGGTCTGTCAGCGGATCCGCGACTTCGGCTACAAGATCCACACCATCGAGGGGGTTGAACGGGTCGTCATCGGGGCGATCGGCATCGGCGATGTTAGTGCCTGCATCGAGGCTCTGGAGGCGATGCCGCAGGTCGACAAGGCGGTGGCCATCTCGGCGCCGTACAAGTTCGTCAGCCGGGAGTTTCGGCGCGAGCCTACCATCGTGCGGGTGAACGGCGTCGAGATCGGCGGCGCAGAGTTCGTCGTGATGGCCGGCCCGTGTTCGGTCGAATCCGAGGAGCAGATCATGGAGGCGGCGGTGGCCGTCGCCGAGGCCGGAGCCAAGCTCCTGCGCGGCGGGGCTTTCAAGCCCCGCACCTCGCCGTACGAATTCCAGGGGCTAGAGATCGAAGGATTGAAGCTGCTGCGAAAGGCCAAGGAGGCCACCGGGCTGGCCATCGTCACCGAGGTGATGAGCGAGCACGACATTCCGCTGGTGGCCGAATATGCCGACCTGCTGCAAGTCGGCGCCCGCAACATGCAGAACTTTCCATTACTCAAGGCGCTCGGCCGTTGCGGGCGGCCCGTGCTGCTCAAACGGGGCATGAGCTCGACCATCAAGGAGCTGCTCATGTCGGCCGAGTACATCGTGGCGCATGGCAATCGGCAGGTCGTCTTGTGCGAGCGCGGCATCCGGACCTTCGAAACTGCCACGCGGAACACCTGCGACATTGTCGCCGTGCCGGTGCTCAAAGAGCTGACGCACCTGCCCGTGATCGTCGACCCGAGCCATGCCACAGGAAAGCGGGACTTGGTGCCGCCGCTTGCCCGCGCCGCGGTCGCCATCGGCGCCGACGGCCTGCTGGTCGAAGTGCACCCGCATCCGGACAAAGCCCGCAGCGACGGAGCGCAATCGCTCTACATTCCCCAGTTCCGCGCCATGATGCAAGAGCTAAAGCCGTATATCGAACTGTGGAAGGCGGCGCGGATGACACAGAGCGCCCAAACCGTTTACGCTCATTGAGAGAGTGTCCTTGCGCTTACGCCCGTGGCACCTGGCTTGGCTGCTGATGCTGGCTGCAACCGTCGTGGCTGGCTCTGTCTATTATTGGCGTCTCCGTTCGGTCTCGAGCGTGGCGCGACTGGCAGCCCGGCTGCCGGAGGGCGACCTCGCCGTAGCGCACATCGACTTGCGGGCGCTCCGCGCTGCGGGATTGCTGCCCATGGTGGCGCGGCCCGACGGGGAGCAGGAGCCGGAGTACTTGGAATTCGTGCGTGAGACCGGCTTCGATTATGCGCGCGATCTGGACGCGGCTCTGGTGGCCTTCGGAGGTGAGGAGACCTACGCGCTGCTTGTGGGCCGGTTCTCGTGGGGCCGCCTGGTGGCATATGTCAACGGTCGCGGTGCTGACTGCTACAACGGCTTTTGTCGGGTTCCAAGCAGCAGGCCGCAGCGGTGGATCTCCTTTTTCGCCGTCACCCCCTCGGTGATGGGCTTCGCGGTGAGCCGCGATCCGTTGGCGGCGAGCGCCTTGCTCGATCCCCGGGATCCCGCGCCGCTTGAGACTGTCCCGGCGCAGCCGGTGTGGCTCACCTTTTCCCGCGGAGCCCTCAGACGGGCCAACTGGCTGCCCGCCGGCACACGGGCGTTCCTCTCGCCGATGTCCGAAGCAGAACGGGTTACTGTGGCGCTCGGCGCCTCGGGGTCGGACTATGAGGCCCGGCTCGAGGTTCAGTGCCGGACGCCGGAGGAGGCCGCGCGCATCGCCCGCCAGCTCACCGAGATCACCGCGGCGCTGAACCGAATGATCCGCCTCGAGAACAAGGAGCCGAATCGGCGGGACCTCAGCGGCGTTCTCACCGCGGGGGTGTTCGTGAACAACCAGGCGCGCGTGGAGGGCCGCTGGCCGGTGCCGGCCGAATTCCTTCAAGCCTTGGCCGAGGGGTCCGAGTAGGAGCGGGTCCGCCAGGCCTTCCACGCAGGCCAGGCAAGCGAGACGGCGGCTGCTCCCAGCAAGGCTGCGGCCAAGGGCCGCCTGAGGATCCCGAACCAGTCGCCCCGACTCAAGATCAGGGCCCGCCGAAGATTGGATTCCATCATCGGGCCGAGTATCATACCAAGGACCAGCGGGCCCACCGGCACGCCGGCCCTGCGGCAAAGCAGCCCGAGCAGGCCTGCGCCGAACATGACCCAGACGTCGGCCACGCTGTTGTTGAGCGCGTAAGAACCCACTACCCCAAGCAGGATCACCGCCGCCCACAGCCAGGACTCCGGGAATCGCAAAGCGCGGGCCAGGGGCCGCGCCCCGGCCAATCCGATTGCCAGAATCAGCAGCGCCGCCAGCAGCATGAGGAAAAGGATCGAGTAGACGAGCGCGCCGTGGTCGCGAAACAGCAGCGGGCCGGGCTGCACGCCGTGAATGAGAAGCGCGCCGATGAGCACCGCCGACGGCGCATCGCCCGGAATGCCCAAGGCGAGCATCGTCGTCATCGCGCCGCCGATGGCGGCGTTGGCGGCGCTTGCCGAGGCCGCCAGCCCCTCGATGGAGCCTCCGCCGAACTCCTGGGGACGGCGCGAAAGGCGCCGCGCCTGCTCCCAGGCGATGACGGAGGCGATGTCTCCGCCGGCGGCCGGAATGGCTCCGACCAGCGTGCCGATCCCCGAGCCCAACAGGCCCGGCGCCGCCATGCGGCGCAATTGCGGCCAGCTCGGCCGGATGCGGCTCACGGCCGCAGGAGCCGCTGCGGCGCCCGCTGATCCTTCCATCATGCGGGCCAGAACCTCACCCAGGCCGAACAGGCCGATCATGGCGGGTACGAAGGCAAGGCCGTCGAGCAGTTCCGCGCTGCCGAAGGTGAAGCGCGGATGGGCGGTCATCGGGTCAAGCCCGACGGTCGCCAGCGCCAGCCCCAAGCAGCCCGCAAGCAAGCCCTCAAGCAGTCGGCCGCCCGAGACGCCGGCCATCAAGCTGAGGCCGAACACCGCCAAGGCGAAGTATTCGGCGGGGCCGAAACGGAGGCCGAAGGAGGCAAGAGGGAAGGCAGCCAGGGCCAGAAAGAGAATGCTGATGAGCTGGCCGACGAAGGCAAAGACCGCGTTGACGCCCAGCGCAAGTCCCGGGCGGCCGCTTCGCGCCAGCGGATATCCGTCCCAGGCAGCCGCAATCGAGGCGGGCGTGCCGGGAATGTTCATGAGGACGGCGGGGATGCCTCCGGCGGGAATCGCGCCGCAATAGATGCCGATCAGCATGGCCAGCCCTTTCTCGGTCGACACCCAAAAGGTCAGAGGCGTGAGGACGGCCACCCCCATGGTGGCGGTGAGTCCGGGCAGCGCTCCGAAGATCGCTCCAAGCACCGTTCCGGCCACCAAGAACAGGAGGACATCCCAAGCCAAAACCGCGGCCAGCGCGGCGCCGATTTCCGAGCCCATCATGGTAAGCTCACTCCGAGACCGTACTCGAAGGCGGCGACGACCGAGGCGGTCGACCCCAGCGCGAGCGGAAGCGCCCTGCGCCAAGGCTCGTCGAAGCATCGCAGATAGAGCGCTGCGAAGAGAAATGTCCTCAAGGGGAAAGGCACGCGGCCCCAGAGCGCCAGGTGGGCAGCCAGCAGAATGACGGTGAGAACCACGCGTTTGGCCTGCGGCGCTCCCGTTGCGGGGACGGAAGGGGGGCCGGAAGGACGGCGCCGCGCCCGGGCGAGCCAGGCGGCTGCCAGCGCCACCATTACCGCTGCGATTCCGCGGGGAAAGAAACCGGGTCCGGGGAGGCCTCCGACGCCGGGCGGAAAGCCGGCGGCGGCTGACCACAGCAGGGAGCCGAAAAGCAAGAACGCGAGAGCGGCGGCGAGCTCGCTCCGCTTCACCGGGCGCCTCCCGCAAACAGCTCTGGAATCGTCTTGCGAAAGTATTCCGCCTGCGCCTGCGCGAACTCCCGGAAGGCTTCCGGCCCCAAAAACAGCGCCTCCATGCCCCTGTCTTCGCACAGAGCCTGAAATCGCGGGCTGGCGAAAGCGTTCCGGAAGGCTGCCACCAGCTTTGCCTTGACCTCGGGCGGCAAACCCTTGGGGCCGTAGAAGCCGCTCCAGGCGCTCACGCCCAGCCGGTAGCCGGTTTCGGTAATGGCCGGAGTTTCGGCAAACAAGGCAGAGCGCGACTCGTCGAAGACGGCCAGCGGCCGCAGCGTGCCCGCCCTGGCGTGCGGCGCGACCTCACCCGCGCCGGCCACGGCCGCATCGACATGTCCGCCGAGCAGGGCGGCGAGCGCCGCCGAAGAGCCCGAGAACGGGCAGTGAATCAGGCGCACGCCGGTCTCCCGTTCAAACAGAAGCGCGTTGATGTGCCAGATCGAGCCGGTGCCGGAGTTGGCCACGATGTAGAAATCCGGCCGCGCTCGCGCCGCCGCGAGGAAGTCCTCGAGCCGGCGCCAGGGAGCCGCGGTATGGACGGCCAGCACGGGCTTGGTCTTCGTCACCAGGCACAACAGATCCATGAGCTCCGGGCCGACCTTGGCGTAGCCCAGGGCTTCAACCATGGCGATCTCGACCGGGCCGTGGCCGATCACGTAGCCGGTGGGCGCCTGCCGGGTCACATAAGAGAAAGCCAGGGCGCCGGCGGCGCCGGGCCGGTTCTCGCACACGACGGGCACGCCCAGTTCGGCCTCCATCAGGGAGGCAAGCACGCGCGAGACGGCGTCGGAAAGCCCGCCGGGCGAGGATTGAATCACCAGCCGGATCTCGCGCGACGGATACGGTCCCGCAGACCGGCCGCAGGCGCCCGCCAGGGCGACGGCCGCAGCAATCGCCAACTGTGCCCGCAAACGGCGCATCGAGAGTCAGAGGCCATTGTAAGACGTGCCGGCGGCCGGGCTCGTCGCCGGGATTTGGGATAATAAGGCCAGTGTCGCGAGTCAAGGAACTCGAACAGCGCCTTGCGCGGCTGGAAGAACAGCTTTGCCTCTACCAAAAGGTCAGCCGGCTCATGGTGAAGGAGATGAGCCTCCAGGAGGTGCTCCAGAGCATCGTCTCCCTGGTCGTCGAGTTCATGAAATGCGACTCATGCCTGCTGTACCTGGTTGAGGGCGACGAGCTCGTTTTGCGCGCCTCGAACCCCGCCCATCCGAACGCGGCGGGCGTCAGGCTCAGACTCGACGAGGGCCTTACCGGCTGGGTGGCTCGCGAAAGGAGGTTGCTGGCGATCTCCCGGGAAAGTTACCTGGATCCCCGATTCAAGTTTTTCCAGGGCTTACCCGAGGACAGCTACGAGGCCTTCCTGTCGGCGCCGGTGATCGCGCGCAACCGTGTTGTCGGCGTCATCAATGTGCAGCACCGACAACCCCACGCCCACACCGGCAGCGAGATGGAGATGCTGGCGACGGTCGGCGAACAGGTGGGTTGTCTTCTGGCTCTGGCGCGCTTGGAAGGCGCCGTGGCGCAGGGCTCGCCGGCGCAATTGCCGACTCCAGTGGCCCAGTAGAAACATCGGCATGAGGTGTTTGCCGGTGATCCTGGCCTTGCTGATCGCCGGCGACAGGCCCTGCCAGGCCGGCGCGCGATGGGCGCTTCAGTTCTTTCACGATTCCCTGGATTCGGAACTCGTCATCACCGATCTGGCTTTTCCCTCGCCGCGCACCGGTGTCGCCGCAGGCTACCTTCTCGAACGGGGCCGGCTGCGCCCGCGCGTGCTCCTGACGCGAGACGGCGGCCGGAACTGGCAACTCGTCGAGACGCGCGAAGCGCCTGTGGCGCTGTTTTTCCTTGACGAGAAGCTCGGTTGGATGGTCACCGAACGCGGCCTCTGGCGAACGGGGGACGGAGGCTTCACCTGGTCGAAACTGACCGGGCTCAAGGGTCTGCTGCGGGTACACTTTCTGGACAGCCGGCGAGGCTTTGCCGTGGGGATTCGCAAGTCGGCATTCGAGACCACCGACGGCGGCCAGACCTGGACGCCTTTGGCGGCCGCCGAGCGGCCGGATTCCGACCCGGCGCGCACCGTCTATGGCTGGATCGAGTTTGCGGGGCCGAAGTTGGGCTCGATCGTAGGGTGGAGCGTGCCGCGGCGGCAAGCCGAGGGGCGTTGGCCGGACTGGCTGGATCCGGAGGCGGCTGAGAAGCGGCGGCAGTGGCCGAGTTTGACGATCGTCCTCCAGACCGCCGACGGGGGTCGGAGCTGGCAGCACGCCACCACTTCGATGTTTGGACGGATCACTCGACTGCGCCGGCTGCCCGACGGCAGGGGCCTGGCTCTGGTGGAGTTTGACGACGCCTTCGAGTGGCCCTCAGAGGTTTTCCGCATCGATCTCGGCGACAACCGCACCGAGCGGACCTACCGGGAGAAGAGCCGCGCCGTCACGGACTTGGCCTTCGCCGGGGGACGAGCCTATCTGGCGGCGATCGAGCCGCCGGGCAAGCTGCGCCAAACGCCGGTGCCGGGTCGGCTGGTGATGATCCGCAGCGGAAATCTGACGGATTGGGAGGAAATGGAGGTAGACTACCGGGCTTACGGTCGCCGGGCGGTGCTGGCGGTGGGTGGCGACCGGGAGGTTTGGGTTGCCACAGACACAGGTATGATCTTGCGGTTGGAAGAGGACTAGGGTGAGAGGAAACAAATTCGTAGCATTGTGTTTTATTCACACCTTCTCCTCGGCAACCAAAATGTAACTGATTCATGGCAAAAGAGAAATAAGTTCTCAAAAAACGGCCGTCCGGCGTTAAATTCCTGTTGACTTCGGCGCCCTTTCGTTACAAGATAGAAATGGCTCCAAGAGGTTCACCGAGCAGTGAGCCGGGCGGATCGCTCGATCCGGAAAGCGGGGCTGAGGGGTGCCGCAAGGCCTCCAAGGCAAGCGCGGCCGGCGGAGGGCGGTTCGCCTAGGCAAGCTTCGCCGCTTTGCGATGGCTGAGCGCTACGAGCCGAAGGGGGTAAAACCCCGACGGGGAGCGGCGGCTATCGGCAGGCAGCGAGCGCGTCGAACTGGCTGACGGAGCAGGCAGAGGCGCTGATCTGCTTTGCGTTTTGGCCGATCGCGAAGCAGGGAGTCAAAGCTTGCAGACGTCGGTTAGCCGATGCGTGGAAGCAGAGGGCGAGGTCGGGAGCGGTGACCCCTCCATGGTCGGGCTCGCAAGAGCTTGATCGTTGAGGGCGAGCGAAAGGCCCACCCAAGTTTCCGGCTTCTCTCGGCAGAAGCGGCGGAAGCGCCGACTTCAGCTTTGGCGCCGCAAGGCGTCGAGCAGGAAGAAGGCGTGGATGTCAGCCAAGCCGAGGGCGACCTACAGGCCGCGCATGCCGGCCGGCGGGGGCACTGCAAAGTGGGTCACTTGGAGCCACTTTCTTTAGCACTCGCCTTTGTTCGACTCACTGCACGCCTGCCGGTAGCGCTCGCATCCTGGCTTGGGCAACGTAGCGATCCACGTAGGCCAGGAAGGCCTCCTCAAGCGGTTTCCGCGTCTTGCCTCGCTGTTGAATCTTGAGGCCCTCGATAGCCAGAACCGGCAACAACCCGCGTGTGGTCGAGGTGATGAACACCTCATCGGCACTCTCCAGTTCCTCCGGTCGCAGAGGCCTTTCTCCGATCGAGATGCCGGGCACCCGGATCTCCTCGAGCAGGATTTCGCGGGTGACCCCGGGCAAACACCCTGCGGCGAGCGGCGGCGTCCAGACCTGGTTGCCTTCGGCGATAAAGATGTTGGCGGAGGTGCACTCGCTCACCTCACCGCGCTCATTGAGCAAGACCACCTCATCGAGCCCCCGCGCTTGCGCCTCTTCGAGCCAAGTGAGGTTGTACGACCAGGAGAGGGTTTTCGTTCCGGCAAACGGGGATGCGGCGAAGCGAGCGTTCGGCACCAGGCCGATCCGCGCGCCGCTGCCCCACTCCTTGAGATCCGCGGTGAAGGCGATGAGATCAAAATCGCGCTCGACAGCCGGGCCCTCCCACAGCCCGCCTCGGTTCCGGACGACGACCACGCGCAGGGCCGCATCGAATGCGCCGTTGGCCTCCACCAGCTCGAGCAGAGGCTTTTCCATTTCCTCGAGCGAGCCGGGAAAGGGGATCCGCATCAAGTCGGCATCCCGGCGCATGCGCCTGAAGTGCCGCTCGAAGGCAAACAGCACGCCGCGAACAACCCGGACGGTGGAGAAAACGCCCCAGCCGTTCAGCAAGCCCACTTGGCCGGGAGACAGCAGGATCGCACGGGAGTCGTAGATCTTGCCGTTGTGCAGCAGGTGGCGGTGCATCATGGCTTCATTCTAGCTAAGGCGATGTTTTTCGGCGCGCTAGCGCCAGTTGGGGAAGGCGCTTGGTAGGGCTTGTATGGTCTGGCGGAGCAGGTCCGGGACCCGACGCGAGCGGCGCAACAGGGAGCTCAGCAGAGCTTCCAAGGCATCTCCGTCCCCTTCGACCCACTCCGAGGGAATGCGGCGGCAGGCGTCGTCGACGACCTCGACGGGAAAGTGCAGGATGCGGTTCAGCCAAGGCTCAAAGTCATCCCAGGAGCTCACACCGCGATAGACGGCGGGGCGGAAGTACAGGCCGGCGCGAGGCGAATCGACAAAGTCCCAGTGGGGTCCATTGAAGATGAAGCCGTGGTCGATCATTTGAGCGACGAAACCGAGCCGCGCCGGCGCACTTTGGCCCGGCGCCCACTCCCGCATCCTGGAGCGGAAAAAGATCGCCTGCCTGGTGTCGGCGTTTCCGGTCCATTTGTCGAAGGCCAGAATCCCTGCAAAGTCTCGCAGATTCACGATCCTATCCAAAAGCAGATCGGGCACGAAATCGTAGACCGCCAGCCGGTCCGGGTGGCCGGGATAGCGGGAGCCGAAATGCCGGCCCGGCTCGACCGGCAGGCGCCGGCTACCCAACTGGATGAAAACCTCGGGATTGTCGGCCAGGAACTCCGGCGTGAATTCGACCACTGCCGCTTCCGGCGCAGGGATTTCGAGATAGCGCAGGAAGACGGAGGCGATCAACTCGTTCGCCAGGATGCGCCGGTGCTGTGGGTTGTTGAGGAACTTCACGACGTAGAAATTGCCGTCTTCGGCCTCGACGAGGTGGGCTTGAGCGCCCCCGCGCATTTTTCGAACGAGCCGGCGGGCCGGAACTGGCATGGGGGATCGGGTAATCTAGTCGTTTACCACAACGAGGGAGGCCGAAAGCAGCCATGGACCAGGAATCGGTTACGCTGGCGGCGCCGGTGCGCAGCAAGGATGAGCTGGCCCTGGAGTTGATGAAGTTCATTTCGATCACCACCGGATTGGGCAAAGCGGCGCCGGCGGCAGGCTTCGCCGGCAAAGCGGTGCGCAGCCCGGAAGAGCATGCCGAGGTGCTGATCCAACTGTTTGAGCGCTGCCGCGAGGTCCTGCACAAGGAGCCTCGCCGCGAGTCGGCGAGGTCTTAGCGCCGCGCCTTGCTGGCTGCTTTGGCCGGCGTTTTCTTGGCGGCTTTCCTGGCCGTCTTCTTCGGAGCCTTCTTGGCCATTTTCTTGACGGCTTTCGCGGCTTTTTTGGCGCTTTTCTTGGCCGCGGCCTTCCGTGCCATGGTCTTTTTGGCCGCCGCCTTCTTGACTGCCTTTTTCTTTGCGGCGACTTTGGCCGGCGTCTTCTTAGCCGGAGCCTTCGCCGCTTTCGGCCGCGGCCTCTTGGCGGGAGCCGGAGCCTTGGCGACGGGCTTCTTGGGGGCGGGAGCGGTCTCGGGCGGCACCGGCGCGGGCGGAACGCTCGGCCCCGGAGAGGGCGCTTCAGCAGCGCCAGGCGGAGCTGGAGCCGCCTCGGGGGTCCGCACCGTCGGCCTTACCAGTTCCTCCTCTTGCTCTTCCTCGTCTTCGTCCGCTTCGTACTGAACGATTTCCGACTCGATCTCGACGGCACCCTCGTCGAAGCCGCTCTCTTCCCACTCATCCCCGGCGGCAGGGGAGAACAGAACCTGGGCCATGATCGAAGCCTCCTGTCGCGCGTAATCAACAGATAGGATAGCGCCATTTTGGGTCGGGCGCGAACATTTTTTCCGCCTTTCGTCACGAGCCGAGCCAAGGTCGGGCTTTCCTGGCTCGGGCCTGCTACACTGAAGGGGGGCTCGCGTTGAACCATTCCTCGCCCGGCTGGAAGCGCCGGGTCGGAAGTTCTCCCGCGATCCGCTGCCACCGCAGCGCCTTCGCAACGGCACCGGAAGCGGCCACAAGCCGGAGCCCTCAAGGAAGGAGGAAACGAAACTCTTATGGCAGGACGCGGAAGAACAAGTTTCCAAAAGCGGCAGAAAGAACAGGCTCGTCTCGAACGGCGCCAGCAGAAAGCTGCCCGCAAACTTGCGCGGAAGGCCGCCAAACAAAGCCAGCCGATTCCGACCGGTGCGCCGGAGGAGTTTGAAGCTCTGCCGGAGATCGAGCGCCACCCTGCCGGCGACTGACCCAAGCCTTCAATCCGACAGAACCTCTTTGAGGGCCCGCTGGGCGGCGAAATAGCCGCACATGCCGTGAACACCGGGCCCGGGCGGCGTCGCGGCCGAACACAGATAGAGCCCGCGCAACGGCGTCGCGTAGCTGCGCCAAGTGGGGCGGAAGAGGAACTGACGAAGGTCCATCCGGCCGGCGCCGATGTCGCCGCCGACGTAATTGGGATTGTGCCGCTCAAAATCGGCCGGTGCGGTCAGGTGGCGGGCCAGGATGAGTTTGCGGAAGCCCGGAGCAAACCGCTCGACCTCGGCCTCGATCTGCTCGAAGCTATCGTAGGGCGAGGCGTGCGGCACATGACAGTAGGCCCAGGCCGTATGCCGGCCTTCAGGCGCGCGGCTGGGATCGAAGAGGCTGGGCTGCACCAGGATGATGAAAGGCCGGCCGGGGTGGAAGCCGGCGAAGGCCAGGCGTTCCGAGCGGGCGATCTCCTCCAGACTTCCTCCCAAGTGTACGGTTGCCGCCAGGCGACAATTCGCCGCTTTCCAAGGGATTGGCTCGGCCAGCGCCCAGTCCACCTTGTATGCGCCCATCCCGTATCGGTAGCGATCCAGGCTCCGGCGATAAGGCTCGGGCAGGCGATGCCCGGCGACCTCCAGAAACGGGCGGGGAGCCAGATCGCAGAGAACGGCCCGGCAGCGCGGCAGTTCTTCAAGCGACCGGACGCGTACGCCGGTGACGATCCTGCCGCCGTGAGCCGCCAGGCATCGAGCCAGCGCTTCGGCGAGCTGCTGTGCCCCGCCTCGCACAAGCGGCCAGCCCACCAGATGGGCGAGCAGGCCGAGCAGAAGGCCGACGCCGGCCGTCAGGGGCCGCTCCAGGGGCATCATCGAGTGCGCGGCCAGCCCGGCGAACAGGGCGCGCGCCCGCGGACCGCGGAACCGGATCCGCGCCGTCCAGCTAGCCGGTTGTAGCGCCAACAGGGCAAAGCGAGCGAAGGCAGCCGGCTCTACCGGCCAGGCGAGCGGACCCAGAACCGATTCGGCAATGCGCGGCCAAAGCCGGCTTAGGGTTTGCATGAGCGCCCGGTAAGCGGATGCATCGGCGCCGAGCTGCGCCGCGGTGGCCTCGATGTTGGGGTAGAGCAACACGGCGGTTCCGTCTTCGAGTGGGTGCGCCAGCGCGGCGGGCGGATGAATCCACTCCAAGCCGTATCGCTCGAGCCCCAGGGATCGAAACAAGGGCGAGGCAGCCGCCAGCGGGTAGACCGTCGAACAGACATCGTGGAGGAAGCCGGGCCGGGTGAGCTGGGCCGAGCGAACTCCCCCGCCAATGGTCTTCTCCGCCTCGAACACCATCACCGAGCGACCCGCCCGGGCAAGCGTGATGGCTGCGGCCAGGCCGTTCGGCCCGGAGCCGATCACCACTGCGTCGGGATGAGTCACCCCTCTGCCTCCTCCGCGAGGAGGATCTCAACGGCTGTGACTGCCGGGCGCGTCGTGGGTTTTCGACTGCGCCACCGAATCCCAACCAGGGGGGCCACTTTCATTTAGTTTATTGTTCATGTTAGTACGGAATTCGTGCGCAAGCCCCGGCGGTAGGCCGCAGCCAAGGGAGAAGTTTCGGCCCGGGAACTTCTACACTGGCAGTAGAGCCGTACCCATATTTTTCGAGCGCTGTGCTCGGGCGCGCTGAAGGGCCGGAGGGTGTCGCAACAGCCCTACACGAACACGGAAACCACACCGGCGCATCATGTCGTCCGGTCGGCCGGCATCGTCTCGGCGGCCATCTTGCTCAGCCGCATCACGGGGCTCATCCGGGAGATCGTGATGGCTCGGCTGTTCGGCGCGGGGATGGCCTATGACGCCTTCCTGCTCGGCTTCCGCATCCCGAACCTGACGCGAGACCTCTTCGCCGAGGGGGCGCTCTCCTCGGCCTACGTGCCGACCTTCACCGAGTATTTGACCCGGAGGGGTCGGCAAGAGGCGGCGGCGCTGGCCAACCTAGTCGCCACCGCCGTCATCGTCGTGGTGGGTCTGGTGTGTGCGGCCGGCATCCTGTTCAGCCCCCAGATTGTGATGCTGCTGGCGCCGGGTTTTGCCGAGGTCCCGGGGAAGTTCGAGCTGGCCGTACGGATGACCCGCATCATGTTCCCGTTCCTGCTGCTGGTGGCGCTGGCGGCGCAAGCCATGGGCATTCTCAACGCCTGCAATCAGTTCGCGGTGCCCGCCCTGGCTTCCACCCTTTTCAATGTGGGCTCGATCGCCGCCGGCTTGGCGCTGGGCTTCTGGGCTGGCCCCTGGATCGGCCTGGCGCCGATCGAAGGCATGGCTTTCGGAGTGGTCATCGGCGGCGCCCTTCAGCTTTTCTGGCAGGTTCCGAGCCTGAACCACGCCGGGTTCCGTTTCCGGCCGCGTCTGGACTGGAGCGACCCCGGCCTGCGGCGCATCATGCGCCTGATGGGACCGGCGATCCTGGGCAGCGCCGCCGTGCAGGTCAACGTCATGGTGAACACGAACTTCGCCTCGCGGGTCGAAGACGTGCTGCGCGGGCCGGACGGACCGGTCAGTTGGCTCGGCTACGCCTTCCGGTTCATGCAACTGCCGCTGGCGCTGTTCGGCGTCGCCGTCGCCTCAGCCACTTTGCCGGCTATCTCGCGCAGCGCGGCCAGCGGCCTGATGGAGGAGTTCCGCCGCACCTTGGCCCGCAGCCTCGGCGTGGTCTTTCTTTTGACGCTACCCTCGGCGGTGGGCCTGATGGTGCTCGGCGAGGCGATGATCGGTTTGATCTATCAGGGGGGCAAATTCGAACAGTACGACACCCAGCAAACGGCGTTGGCGCTTTCCTGTTACGCCCTCGGACTGACCGGCTATGCCGCCATCAAGGTTCTCACGCCCGCTTTCTACGCTCTCGGGGATTCGCGAACGCCGATGTATGTGAGCCTGCTCTCCATCGGGGTCAACCTGGCTGCGGTCATCCTGCTGTTGCGCTACACGCGGCTCGGGCATGCCGGCTTGGCGCTATCGACCTCCCTGGTGGCGCTGGTCGGTTTCGCGTTGCTGTTCTGGAAGCTGCGCAATCGCTTGGGCGGCATCTACGGACGGAGCCTGCTCGAAACCGGGCTGAAGGCGCTCGTGGCTTCGGCCGTGATGGGCGTTCTGATCACGCTGCTCCGCGACTGGTTCGAGGCGGCTTGGGGAACGTCGCGGCTGGCTCGGCTGGGCGAGTTGGGCCTCGCCATCCCCGCCGGCCTCGTGAGCTTTTACGCCCTCTGCCGCCTGGTTCGCGTCAGCGAACTCGAGCTGGCTGTGGGCGCGGCCGCCGGGCCGTTACAGCGGTTCCTGACAGCGTGTCGTGCTAGAATCCTGTAAACAATGGCTCCAGGCATAGAACTGGTTCTAAAGCTCCAGGGGCTGGACAACCGGGTGGTCGAAATTGAGCGCGAAATCGCCTTGCTGCCCAGACGCGTAGCCGAGCTGGAGCAGGCTTTGGTCAGCCACCAAAAGAAACTCGAGGCCGATCGAGCCGCTCTGGCTGCCAATCAAAAAGAGAGGCGCAAGCTGGAGGGCGACATCCAGATGCTCGAGCAGAAGATCTCGCGCCTGAAGGACCAGATGCTCGAAGCCAAGACCAACCAGCAATACTGGGCCTTCCAGCATGAGATCGAGTACTGCGAGGGGCAGGTGCGCAAGGCGGAGGATCGGATCCTGGACCTGATGGCCGAATCCGAGCCGCTCGAGGAGAGTGTGCAAGCGGCCGAGGCCGCGCTCAAAAAAGAGATCGCCCAGGTAGAGCGCGAGAAGGTCTCCGCGCGAAAAAAGAGCGAAGAGGACCGCCAGCTGCTCGCCGAGCTTCGCGCGGAGCGTGAGCGCTTGGTAGCGCAGCTCGACCCGCAGATCTACGCCATTTACGAACGAACGCGGCGCAAGTATCGAGGCCCCGCGGTCGCCGAGGGGACCGACGGCCGCTGCTCGGCCTGTAACATCGTGCTCCGGCCGCAGTTTTACCAGGACCTCAAGAAAGGCGAGCAGCTCATGGTGTGCGAAAGCTGCGGGCGCTTGCTTTACTATAATCCGCCCATCGACCTCACCCAGGAGATGGAAAGCCGCCCGGCGGGCGTTTGAGGCTCAAGCCGGCCGGTCGGCGCCCTCGGTCAGCCACTCGAGATCGAACCGGGCGAAGCTGATTCGCTGATACGGGTGGTCTTGGCCGCGTTCGTACAGGCAGCCGATCCTCTGATCCGCCAGCACGACCAGGCAGGAGTAAGCGGCCGGGCCCTCATGGATCGCCCTTGCCACGGGCCAGCTTGCTCCCTCGTCATAGCTCAGCCGCACGGTGAGGCGAACGCGCTTGTCGCGGCTGGCGGGATTGGAGAACAGCAACCGGTTGCGGCCGCGCGTGGAGGCAAGCGTATAGCGAAGAAGGCTGGCCTGGCAGACCGGCTCGACCAGCGCCTCGTCGAAGGAGAGGCCGGTCCATGACTCTCCGCCGTCGCTGCTGTAAGCGATGGCGCGCATGCCGCCGCGCTCGGACCGCCCTCCGTCCCGCTCCCAGTAGTTGCGCATGTTGATAAGCAGGCGGCCGTCCGCGGTCTCCACCACCTGGCACTCGTCGGTATGGTCCGCCACCCAGCCGCCGAGCCTCCAGCTTCGGCCGTGATCGTCGGAGTAGAAGACGTGGGAGCGTTTCACCCGGCGGCCCTCCGACAGCGTCTGATGGTCGCAGGGGATGAGAAGACGGCCCCGGCGCGGGCCCATAGCGAGCTGGATGCCGACGCCCGGGCCGGTGGCCACCCAGCCCCACTCCGGCCGTTTGACGTGCGGCGTGATCTCGACCGGCCAGCTCCAGCGGATGCCGTCATCGGTGCTGTGCGTCACCAGCACGCGCCGGTTGTCGCGGCAGAAGGGCAGCCAGACGGTTCCCGTGTCGGAGTCCACCACCGGACACGGGTTCCCGATGGTGACCTCGGCCGTGCCGCCCTCCTCATACACGACCTGCTGCGAAGACCAGCTTCGGCCGCCGTCGGTGCTGCGTTTGAGCAGCAGGTCGACATCTCCGTGGTCGCGGGCGCTCGTTTTGCGCCCTTCGCAAAAGGCCAGCAGCGTGCCCGCCGGCGTGCGAACGATGGCCGGGATCCGGTAGGTATGGTAGCCGTCAGCGCCCGAGACCCAGACGTCGGTCTGCTCGAACAGCGGGCCGGCAGAAGGGGCTGCGCGCGCCTGCGAGGCGAGCCAGGCCCGGCGGCTCAGGCGGCGCATCGGGCCACCTCTGCCCGCACCCAGGCAAGGCTCCGTTCGATCATCGGCCCTCCCTGGCCTTCGCACTCGATGCTGAGCACGCCCCGGTAGCCGCTGTCACGCAGGAGCTTGAGGCACCTCCGGATGTTTTCCGCGTTGACGCCTTCACCTATGGCGCAATGGCTGACGGCGATGCCGGTCAACTCGCCTCGCGCCGCCCGCGCCAGCGACTCGCTGACGTCCTTGATGTGGACGTGGCTGACCTTATCCAGGAACCGTTCGAGGAACGCCACCGGATCCTGGCCGGCGATATAGGTGTTGCCCGTGTCCATGTTCATTCGAAGCCATGGGGAGTCGGCAAAGGCCAGCATCTCGGCCATGAAGTCCGGCTTGGTGGTGTAGTAGCCGTGCGGCTCGATGTTGACGATGATTTCGTAGGCCTCGGCGACGCGGAGGATCTGCCGGTA
>Ga0308391_1000374_pt1 | contig 19723 bp, 9 predicted proteins | sample Hotspr20Samplet1_FD_202363 | JGI IMG/M metagenome (GOLD analysis project Ga0308391, IMG submission 202363) | Hot spring phototrophic mat microbial communities from Octopus Spring, Yellowstone National Park, Wyoming, United States - 20050623_t1 ... | reverse complement strand
TCAAGCGCTTTAGGGCGCAACAAAAGATTTCCGGTTGCGACGGCCGAGGCGGATCGTGCATAGTGAAAGCTAGGCAGGACGAGGGTGTAGGGCGCGCCGCCAGCGGCTGCAAGCTTCCGAGACGCCCGCGGGGCGCCCGGGTCCGGGTTATGAACGCGGACGTTTCAGGATGGCGGAGAGACTCCTTTATCTCACGGAGCTGGTGGGCCTCAAGGTCCGCGACCGCCGGGGCCGCACCATCGGCCGCATCCGTGACGCCGCGCTGGTGCCGCTGATCGATCCCTCGCGTGTCGACCGCTTCCTGGTGGGCGGCAGTTGGGCGTGGCTGACCATCCGCCACGAACACGTCGACACGATCTCGCTCGACGGACTCCGCCTCCGCGAGGAGATCCTCACCCCATATCACGAGGACGAATACACGCTCCGGGTGGTCCGCGATCTGCTCGATCAGCAGATCATCGACGCCCAGGGCCGCAAGGTGGTCCGGGTGACCGACATCACCTTCGAGATCCGCTCCGTCGGGCAGCGCGATGAGCTGTACATTCTCGAAGTCGACATCGGCCTGCGAAGCGTCTTCCGCCGGCTGTTCCAAGGGGTGCTGCCGCCGCGCTGGATCCGCAAGTTGCAGGCGCCCATCCGGCCGAACTCCATTCCCTGGCAGTTCTGCAACATCGTCGAGCCCGATCCGCAGCGCCGCCTGCGGCTGAACATCACCAATGAGTTGCTCGAGAAGATGCACCCGGCCGATCTGGCCGATATCGTCGAGGCGCTGGGCCCGGAGGAGCGCGAGGCGATCATCGCGTCGATCGACAGCGAGGTGGCGGCGGAGGCTCTGAGCGAGGTCGAGCCGGAGATCCAGACCTCGATTCTCGAGGCGCTCGAGCCGGAGAAGGCGGCCGAGATCGTCGAGGAGATGGCTCCTGACGAGGCGGCCGACCTGCTTGGCGTGCTCGAAGAGGAGAAGACCGAACAGATCTTCGAGCAGATGGAGACCGAGCCCAAGGCCGAGGTCCGCGAACTGCTCGAGTTCGCCGAGGACACGGCCGGCGGGCTCATGGACACGCGCTTTGTCGCCCTGCATGAGAGCGCCACCGTGGCCGACGCCTTCGCCGCGCTCCGCGGCAACGAGGAGCTGTTGGAGACGCTGAACACCCTCTTTTTGATCGACGGCGAGGAGCGGCTGGCGGGCGCCGTTCCGCTCGGGCGGCTCTTTGTGGCCTCCTCGTCGACTCCGCTCAAGGCGCTTGCCGCACCGACCACCATCTCCGTGCCGGTGAGCGAGCGCCAGGAGCAGATCGTCGAACTGTTCGACAAGTACAACCTGCTGACCTTGCCCGTCGTGGACGACGAAGGCAAGCTCGAGGGAGTGATCACGGCCGATGACATCATCTCCGTGCTGCGGGAGAGATAGACGCGGGTGCAGGTGCTGAAGCGGCTGCGATACCGGATCGGGATCTTCTTCGCCGTCATTGGGCCGGGCTTCATCACCGCGGTGGTGGACAACGACGCCGGCGGCATCTTCACCTACTCGCAAGCCGGGGCGCGCTGGGGCTATCTGCCGCTGTGGACGCTGCTGCCCATCACGATCCTGCTCATCGTGACCCAGGAGATGTGCTCTCGAATGGGCGCCGTCACGGGAAAGGGACTTTCGGATCTGATTCGCGAGGAATTTGGACTCCGGACCACCTTCTTCGTTCTGGCGGCGCTGGTCGGCGCCAACCTGACCAACGTCATGGCGAATTTCGCCGGCGTGGCCAGCTCGCTCGAGCTGTTCGAGATCAGCCGCTACATCTCGGTGCCCCTGGCGGCGGGCGTCTTTCTGCTCATCGTCAAAGGCACCTACGAGCGCATCGAGAAGGTCTTTCTGGTGGCCTGCGCCCTCTATGTGGCCTATATCATCTCCGGCTTCATGGTCCGGCCCGACTGGGGCGAGGCGCTGTTCAACAGCGTGCGTCCCGTGCTGCTGATCGACCCCGAGTACATCACCATGCTGATCGGCATGGTGGGCACCTCGGTGGCGCCCTGGATGCAGTTCTACTTGCAGGCCGCTGTGGTGGAGAAGGGCATCACCGCGCGCGAGTACGCCGAGTCGCGTATCGAGGTGATCGTCGGCTGCATCGTCATGACCGTCATCGCCTTCTTCATCGTCGTCGCCTGCGCCGGGGCGATCTGGAGCGAGAGCCCGCGCAACATCAACGACGCCACCGACGCCGCGCTGGCCCTACGCCCCTTCGGCCGCTATGCCTTCCTGCTGTTCTGCGCCGGGCTGCTGAACGCCTCGCTGTTTGCCGCTTGCATCCTGCCGCTGTCGACGGCCTACACGGTCTGCGAGGGGCTCGGCTTCCCCTCCGGGGTCAACCACCGCTACCGCGACGCCCGATTCTTCTACAACCTCATCGGGTTTCTGGTGCTGGTGGGCGCAGGCGTGATCCTCATTCCGGGCTTCCCGCTGGTGAAGATGATCCTGCTGTCGCAGGTGCTCAACGGGATGCTCCTGCCGTTGGTGCTGATCTTCATGGTGCTGCTGGTCAACAAGAAGGAGCTGTTGAGGGAATGGGTCAACCCCGGCTGGTACAACGTCGTCGCCTGGTTCGCCGTGGTGATCATGATCGGCCTGACGCTGGCGCTCCTCGGGATCACGCTGCGGGAGCTGCGCGTCGGCTAGCCGGCTCGGGCTCGTTGCGCCTGCGCGCGGCGCCGCGTTAGTGTAGAGCGAAGGAAATTACGGATGCCGTGGTTCAGCCGTGACAAGCCCCGCGTGGCTCCCGAGCCGGGCGAGAAGACCGTCCGCACCGAAGGCTTGTGGGAGAAGTGTCCCGGCTGTTCGCAAATCCTCTGGCGCAAGGCTTTGGAGGAAAACCTCGACGTCTGCCCCAAATGCGGCTATCACTTCAAGATCGACGCCGTCCGTCGGCTCAAGCTGTTGCTCGACGGCGACTGGGAGGAGCACGATGCCGAGCTCCGCTCGACCGACCCGCTCGGCTTCCATGACGCCGTGCCCTATCGCCAGCGCCTGGCCGTGATGCGGCAAAAGACAAAGCTCACCGATGCGGTGATCTCGGCCACCGGCACGCTGTGCGGCCGCAAGATCAACATCTGCGTGCTGGAGCTGAAGTTCATCGGTGGCAGCATGGGCGCCGTGGTCGGGGAAAAGATCACGCGCGCCATCGAGCGCTCGCTGGCCGACCGCACGCCGCTGGTGATCGTCTCGGCCTCCGGCGGCGCCCGCATGCAGGAAGGCGCGGTCAGCCTAATGCAGATGGCGAAGATCTCGGCCGGGCTGATGCGCCTGGACGAGGCGCGGGTGCCGTTCATCAGCGTGCTGACCGACCCCACCACCGGAGGCGTGACCGCCAGCTTCGCCATGCTGGGCGATCTGAACGTCGCCGAGCCCGGCGCCCTGATCGGTTTTGCCGGCCCGCGCGTCATCGAGCAGACCATCCGGCAGAAGCTGCCGGAGGGCTTCCAGCGCGCGGAGTTCCTGCTCGCGCACGGGTTCCTTGATGCGGTGGTCAAGCGGCACGATCTGAAGAAGTTCATCGCCCGAGCGTTGAACTTTCTGTGCGGGCCCCTCAGTTAGGTTCCGAGTCCTTCATGCGCCGACTGATCCTGCTTCTGATCTGGCTGCCGCTGGCCGGCGCCGAATTCGACTGGGTCTTCCGCAATGCCCGCGTCGTCGACGGCACGGGCAACCCGTGGTATCTGGCCGACGTGGGGGTAAAAGACGGCAAGATCGCCGTCATCGGCGACTTGACCAATGCCGAAGCCGACCGCGTGGTGGACGCCGCCGGCAAGGTTCTCGCTCCGGGCTTCATCGACGTGCATACGCATGTCGAGCGGACGCTTGAGCGGGTGCCCGGCGGCGACAACTTCGTCTTCGACGGCGTCACGACGATCGTGACGGGCAACTGCGGCTCTTCGAAGGCTGACCTGGCCGCCTGGTTCCGCACGCTCGAGAAGCTGGGACTCGGCCTGAACGTCGCCTCGCTCGTGGGCCACAACACCATCCGGCGCCAAGTGATGGGCGCCGAGCCCTGCGCGCCGACTGCCGAGGAGCTGGCCCGGATGGAGGCGCTCGTCGAGCAGGCCATGCGCGCCGGGGCGGTCGGCCTCTCCACGGGCTTGATCTATGTACCCGGCACGTATGCCGAAACGCGCGAGATCATCGCGCTGGCTCGCGTGGCGGCGCGCTACGGCGGCGTCTACGCGACCCATCTGCGCAACGAAGGGCTCGAGTGGCTGGAGGCGATCGAGGAGGCGATTCGGATCGGGCACGAGGCCGATATTCCCGTTCAGATCTCGCACTTCAAGGCGAGCAGCCGGCGCGCCTGGGGCTGGAGCGCCAAGGCGATCGCCCTCATCGAAAAGGCGCGCCGCGAGGGTCTGGACGTGGTCGTGGACCAGTACCCCTACGACCGGTCCTCGACCGGGCTGGGGATCCTGCTGCCGAGCTGGGCGCTCGCTGGCGGCGACGAGCAGCTCAAAGAGCGGCTGGCGGACTCGGAGACGCGCTCTCGGATCCTCAAGGAGATGCTCGAGCTGCTCGACCGGCGCGGCCAGCCCGATTACGCGTTCGCCACCGTGGCGCGTTTTGAGGCCGACCCTTCGCTTGAGGGGAAGACGATCACCGAGATCAACCGGCTGCGGGGCCGCGCCGCCTCCGCCGCCAACGAGGCGCTCACCGTGCTCGAGATGGTCAACCAGGGCGGCGCCTCGATGGTTTATCACACCATGTCGATCGAGGACGTCGAGCGGATCCTGCGCTACCCGAACACGGCGGTGGCAAGCGACGGCTCGACGATCGTCTTCGGCGAAGGCAAGCCTCATCCGCGCTCCTACGGCACCAACGCCCGCGTGCTGGCCCGGTTCGTACGCGAGCAGGGGGTCCTGACGCTCGAGGACGCCGTGCGCCGCATGACGTCGCTTCCGGCGCGCACCTTCGGCTTTCGCGACCGCGGCCTGCTGGCGGAGGGTTTCGCCGCCGATCTGGTGCTATTCGATCCCGAGCGGGTAGAGGACCGCGCCAGCTTCGAGAATCCTCATCAGTTCTCGAGCGGCTTCGAGCTTGTCCTAGTCAACGGCGTCGCCGTCATCGATGACGACAAGCTCACCGGGCGCCGCCCCGGCAAGGTGCTCCGCCGCCGCTTTCTCGGCCACGAGTCGGTCTCGCCGATCCAGCCATGATTCAGCTTGCCGGCGTCGCCAAGCGGTTCGGCGACCGGACGTTGTTTGAAGGGGCGGACTGGCTGATTACGCCCACGGATCGCATCGGCCTGGTGGGCGCCAACGGGAGCGGCAAGACGACGCTGCTCAGGATGCTGGCGGGTCTGGAGACGCCCGACTCGGGCTCGACCGTGCGCGCCAAAGGGGTGACGGCAGGCTACCTGCCCCAGGAGGGCCTGGAACTGAAAGGCCGCACGGTCTTCGGCGAGTGCCTGTCGGTCTTTGCGGACTTGCAGGCGATCGAGCAGGAACTGGAGACGCTCCGCCGGCGGCTGGCCCAGCTCGATCCGGCGGGTGAGGAGTACCGCACCGCCGCCGAGCGCTTGCACGCGCTCGAGGGCGAGTTCCGCAACCGCGACGGTTACGCGCTCGAGGCGCAGGTCGGGGCCGTGCTCGCCGGGCTGGGCTTCGCCCCGCGCCACTGGCACCGCCCGACCGAGGAGTTCTCCGGCGGCTGGCAGATGCGCATCGCGCTGGCCAAGCTCCTGCTCGAGCGGCCCAATCTGCTCTTGCTCGACGAGCCGACCAACCATCTGGATCTTGAGGCGCGCAACTGGCTGGAGGAGTACCTGGCCGGCTATCCCCACGCCTATGTCCTCGTCTCCCACGACCGCTACTTCCTGGATGTCACCGTAAGCAAGACGGTCGAGATCTGGAACCGGCGCCTTCACTTCTATGCGGGCAACTACTCGAAATACCGCGAGCAGAAAGAGGCGCGCCTGGCGCAGCTTGAAGCCGCCTGGCGCAATCAGCAGGAGCGGATCGCGCAGCTTGAGGCCTTCATCAACCGGTTCCGCTACAAGGCCTCGAAAGCCCGCCAGGTGCAAAGCCGAATCAAGGAGCTCGAAAAGATCGAGCGGATCGAGATCCCGCCGGAAGAGAGGACCATCCGCTTCCGGTTCCCTCAGCCCAAGCCGAGCGGGCGCGTGGTGGTCGAATTCCGCGGCGTCGCCAAAAGCTACGGCGCACACCGGGTCTTCGAGGGCCTGAGTTTCCTTATCGAACGCGGCGAGCGCATCGCGCTCATCGGGCCGAACGGCGCCGGTAAATCGACGCTGCTCCGGCTGCTTGCCGGCGTCGAGGCTCCGAGCGCAGGTGAGCGCCGTCTGGGCTACAACGTCGAACCCGGCTACTTCGCGCAGGACCAGTACAAGGAGCTCGATCCGACGGCGCGTCTGCTCGACGATCTGGCGGGCGTCGCTCCCTCCTGGACGCTCACCGAGTTGCGCAATCTGCTCGGCTGCTTTCTGTTTTCGGGCGACGACGTGTACAAGCCGGTGGGCGTGCTCTCGGGCGGGGAACGCAACCGGTATGCCTTGGCCCGGATGCTGGTGGCGCCCTCGAACTTCCTCTTGCTCGACGAGCCGACCAATCACCTGGACATGCGCGCCAAGGACGTGCTGCTTGAGGCCCTTGAGGGCTACACGGGCACGGTGGTCTTCGTCTCCCACGACCGCTACTTCATCGACAAGCTGGCCACGCGCGTCTTCGAAGTGGGCGGGGGAGGTGTCGAGATCTATCCCGGCAACTATGAAGCCTACCTGTGGCGGAAGCAGCACGAGGGCGAACCGTCGCCGCAGAGTGCGCCGCCGCCCGCAGGAGTCCGACCCTCGCCGGCGGCGCCGTCCGAGCCGCCGGCTCCGCGCCCGAAGCGGCTCAACCCAATACTCCTGCGGCGTCTCAAGGAGCGGTTCGAGGAGCTTGAAGAGCTGATCGCCCGGACCGAGGCGGCCCTGCGTGAATGCGAGCAGCAGCTTGCCGTCTTCCGTAGCGCCGAGGAGAGCCGCCGCTTGGCCGAGCTTGCCGCTCGGCATCGCGCCGAGCTCGAGCGCCTGTGGGCCGAGTGGGAGCAGATCGGCGAGACGCTCGAGACCCAGCCGGCCGGCTGAGGCGTTTGCGCCGGGGCGGCTCAATCCCCCGCCTCGTTCAACATTCCCGCAAAGGTGGTGAGGAAGCCGGCGCCGCTTGAGCCGTCCGGGTCGGCGACATCGGCCTGGGCCGGAAGCACGGTGGTGTCGGAGGGGCCGGCGTAAAGCGACTGGATGCGTCCCAGACCGCCCTGCGCCAGCAGGTCCGCCACCAGGTCGAAGGCCGAATCCGGCCGGCCCAGCCGCAGCCACTCGCCGCTCGGCGCGGTGCCGGGCACCGGGGCTTGGACTTTGAGCTTGGCCGCCATCAGCGCCCGGCGGTACTCTCGTACTTTCTTCGAATAGCCGTGTTCGAGCTGGCAATCGAAGCTGGCGACGGCCGCCGAGCCGTCGAAAGTCATTCCGCGGCGGCGAAAGTGGGTGGCGCCGACCAGGCACCAGACATCGTCGACGATCACCGACGTCGTGCGAATGAAGGCCGTGCGGCCGGGGAAGCCCACCGGATGAAACAGCGCGACGCGGCCGGGGGCCGCCGCCAGGAGAACGCCGAGAGCCTCAACGCGCGCCTGGTAATGCTGGCGCCACCAGCCCTTGAAGTTCGGGGCAAAGTCGGGATCGCGCGGCGTCGCAATCAGCACCCGGAGATTCGGGTGCGCGGCAAGACTTGCCGCAAGCTCCGCCACCAGGTCGACCTCGAACGGCTGGGGCGCTCCGTTCGGCCGCGCCGTGCGGGCAAACTGCGGCGATTCAATATAGACGAGCTCGCGCGCCTCCGCGATGGCGCGCCTCAGCGACCACTGCGCGTCGCGCAGTCCGTGACGCGCCACAAAGAACTCCCGCCGGATCTCCCGCTGCACCCTCGGCTCGTTCTGGATGCTGACGGTGACGGCCGGCGGCGGAAGGCCCATCTGGGAGGCGGCGTTGTTGATGAGCTGCTGCACGGTCAATCCGGCGTCCGGCGGAGTCAAGCCCGCCAGCCAGGGCGTTTCGCAGTTTGCCGCCACCGTCTCGAGCAAGGCGCCGATGCCCGTATCCGTTCCGGCCGAGTCGTCCGGAACGTTGAAATTGTCCCCGAGCGAGGCGACTACCCAGCCGGGGTTCATCCCGGCGGTGCTCGGCAGGGGAATGATCGGTTGCACGCGCTTGAGCGCATGAAGGGCCAGGTCGTAGGCGAGCGCCCCGCTGAGGCGCACCCCGGGGGCGTGCACGTCCGGTCCGGCCGGATTGCCCGGGTTGCCGGCCTCGTGCAGGGCCGAACGGCTCTCGCGCGCCAGAAGGCCTCCGCTGAGCACCGCATCCCAAAGCAGCGTCCCGGCAGGCTGGGGCACGCCCGGACCGGTGGTTCCGGTCACGGCGACCGTTTCCAGGCGTCCCATCGTCGGCAAGCGCGGCGCCTGGCGCGGCGACGGCTCAGCGGCGAGGCTCAGGACGAGCTCGACAATGTTCGACGGGGCCGGGCCCGGCGGAGGCGGAGCGGGCCGGGGAATGCCGAACAAGGGCGACGGGGCGAGGCCCTGCATCTGGGGGAGCAAGGCGCTCAAGACGGTTGTGCCCGGCGCAACCGAGAAGGGATCGGCCGGCGGGGCGGCCGGCCCACCGGCGACATTCGCCGCCACGGCGCCGAACAGCCGCCGCACGCCCAGGCGCGGCGTGATGACGATGTCCATGGTCAGAACGGCGGGGCTCGGCCGCGGCTGGCCCGGCGCCAGCCGGAACGGGTTCGGCAACAGGACCGACACGGGCGCCGCTTCGGAGGCTATTCCCGCACCGCCATCGGCGCGCAGGAAGGACGGCTCGGCCGCGATCGCCGCGATCTCGACAAACTGGCGCGGATAGATGCGCACGTGCGCACCGTCGGGCGCGATGCCCCCGGCGATGGTGACTACGACATCGTTGGCCGCCGTAAAGGCCGCGGTCACCGAGCCTGCCGGCAAGGACGGGGGGCCGCTGAATCCAGCCCCGGTGTTGGGCGGCGGGAAGGCCGGCCAGTGGGCGTTCGGACCCCGCTGGGGCGGCAGCGCCATGGTCGGGTCGATGGCCGGCGAGACGGCCAGGATCATCGATTGCGAGGGGCGGTTCAGGACGGCCTCGATTTCGCCGAGCGTATCCGGACCGTCGGCCAGATAGTCGATACGCACCCGATCGCGCACGCGCGGCAACAAGTCGGAGGGAATCCGCTGGTCGTCCGGGGCGACGCCCAGCACGGTCGAGCCCGTGCGATTGCCGAGAAGAGCCCATTCGGCGTCGACGGCCATCACCCGGAAGAACTGCTTGGGCAGGTTGACGCCGGCCGGTAAGGCAGGCGGCACGAGCGGCGCCCGGCCGAGCGTTCCGAATGTGGCCCAACCCCAACGCAGGCGGCCTTGATCGGTGGCGGCGGCTTGGATCCGGTTGCCAACGCTCAGGGAGACGAGACCGCTCGCCGGGACCGTTCCCGTCGGGTTGCCGGAGGCGTCCGCCGTCACCAGGGTCGCGCCCGATGTGGCCGGCCGATAGAGATTGCCGTGAGGATCGACGACATGGATGAGGGTTCCCGCCCCGCTGACCGCCGCGATTTGTGTAACCCCGCCCCGACCGCCGGCCGGGCCGCTGACCGTCGTGGGCGCCAGCCCGGGCAGCCAGGTGAGCAAGTCGGCAAACATCGCAGCCACATAGATCGGGTCGATGATCCAACCGCGGCCGTCGTGGAAGGAGATCGGGCCGTTGATGCCGGTCATCACTTCGTCGGGCTCGTACCAGCGTGAGGTGGTGAAGCCTTGAGCGCCGCGAACCACCATCGCCCAGGGCACCGGCCGGATGGGCGGGTCGCCCGGCAGCACGTAGCGCACCGCCGCCAGGCGCTCCAGGCGGAGCACGGCCTGCGGATGCAGCCGCAGCACGGCGCAGGGGCCGGTGAGCGGGTTTCCATCGGCGCCGATGAATTCCGAGGTGCGTGCCCCTGCCGCCAGGCGCAGCGTCACCCGGTCCCCGGCGGAGAACGCCTGCCGCGCCGTCCCCTCCATGCCGCGCGTCACCGTCAGAGAATCGCCGGAGCGCGCCGTGCAGGCGACGATCTCTCGCTTGGAGCCGGAGGCGTCGGCCAGCTCGAGCATCACCGCGCCGCCGCCGGAGGGTGAAGGAAAGCCCGCTCCGCCTCCTGCGGCCAGCGCCAGCGTCGTGGCGGTTTCACCGACACCGTCGGCGAGCGTCGACTGTGCGGGCGAGAACGCAAAGGTCAGGATGCCCAGAAACGGCGCGCGAAGCGTGCCGGCGATGTTGAGCGTGAGCGCCGTCGCGTCGTAGTCGCCCGCGCCGGGCGTGTTGTCGGCCCAGCGCGGGCTCAGGCGCACCGTGGTGAGGCCCAGTGTGCCCAGCCCGTCGCTTTGAAGCCGCTGCTGGGCCGCCTGCGGCGTCAAGGTCGTAATCGGAAAGCTGCCCATGGCGTTAGCTCACCTGCTGCGTGTGTTCCACCGAGCGGCCGTCGGGCGCCGTCAGCCGGATGACGAACCGCGTCACCGGCACCCGGCAGAACGCATAGTAGGAGTATTTCGGTCCCGCTCCCGGATTCCTCCGCACGCGCAGAGGATCGATGCCCGGCGGCACCGGCCCGGGCTCGTCGAGCGGAATGTCGCTCAAGGCAAGTTGCAGGATCAAGGGTGGCTGGGGCACCAGCGGGCCGAACGGCGGAAACAGCCGCCGCGGCGGCCGCATCACGGTGACGCGCAGCGTGTAGGAGCCGGCCTCGAAAGCCGCAAGCGGCGCGTCGCTTACCCACGAGAGCATCGTCCCGGGCGGCGCGAGGCTCGGTTGGAGGACGAAATCCTCGAGGACGGGCGGCGGCAGCACGGGTCCCGGCTCGATGGTCAGGAGCCGTTCTGAGGTGCGACCCACCGGGTCGGTGATGCGGACGGCGAACTCGACGCGGTCCAAGATCGAGGCGCGGCGAACGAGCGCCCGGTAGTCGGACGGATTCGGCGGGCCGCCGCCGGCGCGCCAGGCGCCCGAACCCGAAGCGGGTTCGATGGCGGGGAGCTTGTCGAGCGGCCCTTCGTAGGCGATGAGCGGCGGCGTGCCGGGCGGCGAACCGGGCACGGCGGCGCGGATCGAGAGCATGTGGGGGCCGAGCGGGGTCTTCTTGAGCGGCGCGGAGCTGGTCCACTTGATCAACACGTCGGCCGGTCCCCCGCCCGAGGGGGAGTCCAATTGCAAGGCTGACAACTGCGGCGGATCCGGCGGCGGCACCACCACCCAGCAGGCATTGCTTGCCGGGCTCCTGCCAGGGAGATTGCCGCGGAGGGCGTCCGGAGCCGACCAGGCGGCGACGCGATACCAGACGCGCCGCCAGGAGCCTGCGGGCGTATCGACGCCCGTGGCCGAGGCGATGTGCGCGCCAAAGGCATCGCTTTCCTCGACGACGGTCCAGCCCGAGGTGCCCGAGCTGACCGCCAGCACCGGCGGCCCCATCGTGTTCAGCTCTTTCGCTGCGTCGTCGACGCGCGTCCGGTGGAGATCCAGCCGCGCCACGCGCGCGCCCTTGCGCGTGCGAACGTCGAGGCGGACGCGGTAGACGGGCGGCGTCACCGTGGTGTCCAGGAAGGTCCGGGCTTCGAGCGTGGGCGCGGCCGGCGAGACCAGTCGCGGCGCGGTAATGGCCTGGAGCGCATCGTCGGCGTTGGGGCCGGAGGGCCAATCGGCCTCCACCTGGCCGGCGCTTACGCCGAGCACCAGGAAGACGTGGATCGTCGTCGAGCCGCGCGGCAGCGTGATGTCGGTGCTCGTCGCGGCGATCAGTTTCGCATTCCGACGAGTGAACTCCCGGCGCGACGGATTGTTGCGGAAGGCCTCTTTGACGCACGTCAGGCGCTGGCTCAGCGTCATATCAGGAGTCGGTTCACTCAAGCCGTTCGCCAGCAGAATCTTGGTTTCCGTGGATTCGTAGATGAAGTAGCCGGCGGCGCCGGGCGAAGGCGCCCAGGAGAGCCGGGCGTGGCACTGGCCTGCGGCGTCGGGCAGGCTCGCCAGCGTGACGATGTCCGGTTGAATAACCGGCGGGCGGGGGTCGGAAACCGAGATGACACTCGGCTGGGCCGACCAGGGTCCCGTTCGCTGCAGCGGAATTCGCTCCTGGCCTTGGGCCCAGAGCGCCAGGCCGATGTGGCCCGTGGCGGCGAAGTTAAGACTGAAGCCCGGGATCGTCACCCGGTAGCGGCGCGCCTCGGGGCCCTGCGCCGGGCCGAAGGGTGCCTGAGCGTCGCCGGCCTCGTTGAGTCCGATGACAGACCCGCCGGCCACCGACGGAGTGTCGCCGGAAAAGTTCACCTCGACAAACGGGTCGGCGCCCCCGAGCGAGCGTTGAAGCCCGGCCGGAACCACCGTGCTCGGCGGAGGCGAGCCGGGGAAGGCGGCCGGGTAGAGGCGCCCGGCAAAGCGGATCTTATGTGGGCGCCGGATGCGCCAGTCCCAAAGAAACTCGATGGTGAGCGTGCCCGGGCATATGGAACCCGAAGGCGGTGGTACGGCCTTGAGTTCGGCGTGGACGATGCGCACCCGGTCGGGGGCCGGCTGCACCGCCACAGCGTTCACCGGCGTCCAGTTGCTCCACTGCCCGTAGAGATCCTGGTGCGCGACGGCGTAGGTGAGCGTGCGCAGCCCCGGATTGGGTGGGATCGGTAGCTCGCGATCGACCGCGTGCAAGCGCCACGATTCCGGATCCGGCGGCGTGATCGTCTCATTGATGAGGAGCGGGGCCCAGGCGCCGGCGCGCTTCGCCATCAGCGCCACAGCGGGCGCGGGCGGAGCCAGCCCGGCTCGTGCGAAGGCGTAGGTGCGCGGCCGGAAGAGCGGAATCGGGAGCGGCCGGTCCCAGCTCACGCGCATCGAGCACCGCCAGTCGGCATCACTCGCCAGCGGCCGGAGATGGCCCATCAACTCGGTGACCGGGTTGGCGGGCGCCGGCGGCGCGATCGCCTGCGCGGGTGCGGGCACCAGGGCCGCATACTCGACCGGTTCGGATTGCCCGTCGAGGCCCTTCTCCCAGGTTGCCGTCACCATGTAGTCGTAGCTCGTCGCGTCGGGGAGGACGGCCACGCCGGTCACTCCGGCCGGGATCACCGGATAGGCGGTTCCGAAGCCGAGCGCCAGCGCCAGATGCGGATCCGAGCCAGCGCTCATCAGCGTCAAGCCGAGGGGTGAAACCTTCGAGGTGCCGCCCGCTGCCGACATCTGTTGCCCGGAGGCGTTCTCGGGCGGCGGCACCGGTACCGCGCGCTGCTGGGCGATCTGCTGATTGGGCGGGAAGGCGGCGACGATCGGCCGAAGGAAATCGAGCAGATCGCGGTTCAGCGCCTTGATCAGCTCGAGGAAGTCCGGGGAGATCCATGCGGGCGCGGGTCGGCCGGCCTCGAGCATCGGTCCCCAGCCGATCGGCGGGGCGCCCCGGGCGAGGCGCTGAAAGGCGGCGTTCTGCGGCGTCGTCAGCGCCCCGACCAGGCCCTGGTCGTCGGCGTGGCTGCCCACGCCGGCCCACGGCCCCCGAGGCACCGGCAGGCCCACCAGCTCGTATTTCTCCCAGCCCGCAAGCGCCGAATGGGCGTGGGCCGCAATGCCGCGGACGGCGGTGACGGTGACGCCCGGGCTCACGATCAGCCCGTCCATGGCCGGGGCGGAGAGCTGAAGCGTCGCCGCGCCTCCCGGAGCATTCGCCGTGGCGACGACATTGGTCAGCAAGGGCGCACCGAGGAAAGCTAAGACCGTTCCCGCCCCGCTCACGTCGACCTCGACCGCCGACATCGTCTCGTGCCAGTCCACCAGGCGCGCGCCGAACAGGAAGCCGAGGGTGGAGATATCCACGTTCAGCGGGACGAGCTGCTTTTGCTTGCGCGGGCGGCGCCAGACAATGAACGGGCCGCTCGGCAGCCCAAGCTCCCCATGGATCATCCAACGCAACTGAAGGACCCGCGGGAACTGCACCGGCGCGAGCGCGGCCAGATGTGTGTGACCGAGCCGGCGCGCGACGACGTTCCAGTCCAACAGAGCGCCTTGGGCCTCGAAGCGGGTCGTGTCTACGATGCGCGCCATCTCAGTCCTCCTCCCACGGGGCGCGAACGAAGCGGAAGTCGGCCACGGTGAAGAACGCATCCGAGGCCGAGGGGCCGTCCAGGTAAGGTTCGTTCTGTGCGATACGTTTCAGGGCCAGCCGCAGGCGCTTGCCGCGCGAGTTGGCTTTCAGCGTGACCAGGGCGCGCTGGCCTCCGGGAGCGCGGACGATGCGGTCCACCACCGCGTCGCCGCCGGGCTGCTCGGCCAGCGCCAGCCATTCGACCGGAACGAGCTCGAAGCGCCTGGCGGCTGCCGGACCGGGATCGGTGAGCTCGCGCGGGATGGCGCGGGCCCGCCACATCGGCTCGGAGGAATCGATCAGCACGGCCGCGGGCTGAGGAGGTCCGCCGCCGCTGGTCTGCCAGAAGACGACCACCCGTGGGAACTTGGGCACGGGGAGCGGCTCCAACCCTGCGCCCATCAGCGCCTCGTCAAGCTGGCTACCCTGGGGCGGCGCGGAAGCAAACATCGGACCGATTGCCTGCAAGGCGCCGGGCTGGGCGAAGCGGTGTTCGAGCGCGGCAATCATGAAGGAGCGGGCGAACTCCTCCACGGTGGGGAATGCGCCTGTGGAGAAGCTCCGGCGCCAGACGCTCGGACCGGAGGCGCCGTCGGGAGCAGCGGCCGGCACAGCCTCGATGTCGAGCACATAGTCGGTGAACGGCTCGAGCGGAATGGGGATCGTCGCCATCGTGTGGCGGGTCCGTTCGCCGTGCACCGGGACGCAGCTTCCCCGCACCAAATCCGCGACCGTCGCCTCCCAGGGCGAGAGCACGGCCGCCTTCACCGGCTGGAGCGTGAGGTCGTTGAGCACGAACGGGTGCGGCACCGCGGCGCTTGAAGGAGTCGGACGCATGGAAGCGGCTTTCAGCCGCACTTGGAGCCGCTTGCCGTACGCGTCGTAGATCCGCGCCACATTGTTGGTGCCGAAGACGATCTTGAGGGCCTCGGCGGTGAAGTAGTGCGTCTCGCCCTCCTCGGGAATGCTGCATAGCATCCAGGGATCGAGGCGCCGCGGCGCCTCCGAATCGGTCTTAAACCAGAAGGTCTGCGTCCTGCCGGTAACGTCCTTCTTGTCGGTCGGGGGCTGGCCCGGAGGACGCCGCTCGCGCGAGGCGTCCCAGGTGAGCGTGACGCCGTAGAGGGTATTGGGCGCGAGCAGCGCATGGTCGGCGCTCTCCGGCCCCAGCGCGGTCTCGAGCACGCCCTGCTTCTTTTTCTGTTCAGAATTGTCGTAATCGAACCGAAGCATCTCCGAGCGGCGCAGGGCCTCGATGGCAGCCACATAGAACGGCCGGCCGGAGATGGCGCGGTGCCACTTCGGATCCTGCGGGAGCAGGCCGATTTGAATCGTATCCGTCTTCGGGACGCCGTCGATGCTCACCACAACGGCGGAGTATCCGGCTTGCACGAGCAGCGTCTGGTGCTGGACGAGCAGTTCCATGTCGTCGCGCCACGGGCCTTGCGGGTCCATCCAGGTTGATGGGAAAGCGGCCGGCGGCAGGCGGTCGGCGGCGGTGATGAGCCGTTGAGCGAGAATACCCTCGCCGGCATCCATCTGCGCGACGACCAGCAGGCGGCCCTCGAGCACGCGATTGTGGACCAGCAGGTAGAAGGTGGCCCGGCGCACCTCGCCGGTATGGAAGATCACCGCGTCGTCAAAGGGTCCGGGCTTGAAGCCCCGGCTTTGAAAGCCTTCCTCGATTCGCTTCAGCCTCTCGGGGCTGCCGAAGGGTTGAGGCCGGCGCGAGTGGAACACGGGGGCGGCCAGCATCCGGCTCTGGCAACGGCGCGGTGCGACGGCCGCGGCCGGGGGCTGCTCGATGCCGCCGCCGACCAGGGGCGCCAGGATCGAGCGGGAGACGGCGAGGCCGCTGTTGAGCCGGCGCACGACGTCGACGAAGCTCACCTGTTCGTCGGCGAATACCTCCGTCAGTCTCCGGCCTCGCGCCGCGGCGATCACCTCCGGCAAGAAACCGGGAGTGGGCGCGGGCAGGGCGCGCACTGGTGCGCCAAGAGCGGGCCGCTGCCGGCTTGGCGGGCACCGGACCACAGCGCCCTCCACCTGAGCCGGAACGACGCCGCGCAGGGCGTCGAGGCCGGCGGCGAGTTCGGCGTACAGTCCTATGCTCTTGCTGCCCCACAGGAAGGAGACATGCAGGCCCGTGGCGATGGAAAAGCCGCTGACGGCAGGCAGCTTCGGGATGCCGGAGATGCCGTTGCCCGAGATCATCAGGTAGCCGGTGCCCTCGAAGACCTCAAGGATCTTGGCGTGCACCGGGTCCTGGTAGCGGCCGAGGTACAGGTGCCAGTCCTTGACGTCGTTGAAGTTGAAGAAGGCCTCGACGGGAATGCGGATCCGAAGCAGCGGGTCAACCTTGAAGTCGATGAAGATGCCGATGGTGAGCGTGCCGCGGCCCATGTCGAGGTCGATGACCGCCAGCAGCAAGCCCTCGCCGGTGCCCTTGAGCTGGGGCATGACCATCAGCACGTTGGCCTTCATCATCAGCAGCAGGCGCGGCCCGGACAGCTCGAGCAGGATGACGCCCTTGAGGTTGAAGATGATGCTCGAGCCCATGGTGCCGAGAATGGCGCCGACGCCGAAGGCCCAGGTGTTCACGCGCGGTCTCCAGAACTCGATCCGGGTCGGCTCGCCGCCCGTGGCTTTGAGCCAGGCCAGCGCCGGGGCCATGTTTGAGGCGGGGATCGCATCCTCGTTGCGCGCGTAGTTCATCGCAAACAGGCCGAGGAAACCGTAGATGCCTAGGCCCGAGTTGCCGAGCGGGATCGCGACGGGAAACTCGACTTCGAACGTGACGATGACGCCAGTGGCCGGGCCGCCCTGCGCCGGCGGAATGTTGGCCACGGCGGCGCCGGCGGCGGGGGGTCGACCACCTGAATCGGCGGCGGTACGGGCGGCGTCTCGATGGCGGGCCGGCGCACGATCCCGTCAGTGATGGTCCCTTGCGTGTTGGCAGGCGTCCAGGAGGCCACCGCCTTCCACCAGATGCGCCGCGTCGAGACGTCGGGGAAGCCCTGGCTGGTCCAGTTGCTCATCTCGGCGGCGTGCGCGATTGAGAAGTTCTTGGCCTGAAGCGCGGGCTCCTCTTCGAGCTTCTCGATGATGGCGCGCAGCCCGAGCGCCCGGCGGCGGGCCAGGTCGGTGTTATAGATCCGCTTCTGCTCGGAGGCATCGCCCTCGAAGCTGGCGTAGCCTTTGATGTCGATCGCGGCGCCGGCGGGCAGGCTCTGAAGCACCGGGCGGAGGGCGGAGAAGACGTCGGTGCCGCCCATCCAGGGCGAGGTGAGCCCTTCGTCGGGGGCAGGTTCGGTGCGGGTGTTGTTGGGATCCAGGGCTAAGTTGCGCGTCTGGGTGTCGGTGCCGGGCCTGGGGTAGTCGTAACGGTAATAGCCGGTGAACTGGGAGACGCCGGAGACGCCCGGCAGCTCCGCGCGCACGGTCACCTGCTGGCCCGGGGTGACATTCACCGTCACGGCGGCCTGCGTGCCGGCGGGGTTGCCGTTCACCGTCCACTCGGTTTGCGCGGCGCGCGCGGGGTCCGCATCAAGGGCGATGGTGGCGGTCGTGGGCGTCTCGCTCACCAGGCGCAGGCGCGGCGCCAGCACGGGCGTGCCGCCCTGGGTGATGCCGGTCGTCTGGACCTCGACCGGCGGGCTCGTTGGTTGGGCGCCCGTGCCGGGCGGAGGCAGCGCAGGCGCCGGGCGGCGGCTCACCTGGATGGCGAGCGTCGCCGATTTCTGCGGCGCGCTCGTGTCCGTGGCCTGAATCTCGATGAGGCGCGTGGTCTGAACGCTCAGATCGACGTCAAATTCCCGGCCGGCCTGCGCTGCGCCGCCGTCGAGGCGAACGGTGACGTTGAACGGGCTGCGCCCGCCTTCGACGTCGACCACCATGCGCGTGCGCGCCGGAAGCTGCGCCGTGGCGGTCGTCTCGGTTTCCCGCGTAATCGAGTAGCCGCGACCTTCGCTGTCATAAAAGCGCGCCCCGAGCTTGAGCGGCCCGGCGCCCTGATTGAGCACGGTGAGATCGAAGTCCCCCGTGATGCCGTCGTCGCCGAAGCCGATCAACAGGTTGCGCGCGCCCGCATCCACGGCGAAATCGCGCGCGCCTTCGGGCGCCACAAACAGCCGGATCTCGGGCAGATAGAGCCCTTTCCAGCTTTCATCGAAGCCGAACTGCTCGAGCACGTCCGGCGGCGTCGAGCCGTCGGAGAGATCCAGGACGGCGGACCGAAAGCCGAAGCCCACGCAGTTGGACGAGCCGATGAAAGCATAGGGCGGATCCATCTTGATCAGCTCGGCGACGCCGATATCGCCCGGATCGTCCAGGCCCGTCGCGCCGAGTGAAACCAGCGTGGCCACGAGCGGATCGTTTGCGCCCGAGCCCTGGCTGAGGCGCACCTTGATGCGCGGCAGCGTGAAGCTGACCTGCTCGTGCGCCGGATCCGGGACGAGCTGGCCGTCGGCTTCGCGCTTGGCGCCGCGCAGGAACGGCGGCCGGAGCACGATGGCCACCAGCAGCAGATCGAGCACGAACGCCGTCGATGGATAGTCCGAAGGGGGCGTATCGAGGGGGTCGGTGTCGTAGGCGCCGAATACCGCCGCCGTGTTGGCGAAGCCGGGCGCGGGGCCGATGGCGGCCACGGCGGTGGAGACCTTCTGCGAGGCAACACGCGGAACAACCAGCTCGAAATCGATCTTCGAGTCGCGGATGTCGATCCAGGGGGCGCGGCGAGAAGCGTCGTTGGCGGGGTGGCCCTCGGTGTTCTCCGCCTCGATGCCCATCGTCATCCGGCTCAAGTCGAGGTAAGGTCGGACCGTACCTTCGAAGCTCACCGAACCGCGAATGACGACGCCCGCTTCGTCGACGGCGATCTCGTGCTCGCGCACGAGCAAGGTGGACAGAGCGGCATGCCAGGCGCCGAAGCTGTCGCCGCGGAGCAGGTACGGGGTGATCAGGTCGAAAAGGGAAAGGTCGTATGGCATGCGCGGCGCTCCTCCCCGCCGTTCCCTTCATACTACGGTGTGCGCAGGCAGGCGTCAAGGGAAAAATTTACAATCGACCGATGAGATGATCCTGGAGTGCTAGAATCGACGGCGATGGGCGTTGCCCTCAAGAAGCTCACCTGGGAAGACCTCAAGGATCTGCCCGAGTCGCACGGACGCACCGAGCTGGTGGACGGAGAACTCGTCGTGTCGCCCACCCCTGCCCTTCAGCACCAGTTGATCTGCGGTCGACTTGCCGCGCGGCTCGCACCGTTCGTCGCAGCACGGGGTGGCCTGCTGTTCGATCGCCCGGTCCACATCATTTTCGACGAGCACGTTCACTACGAGCCGGACCTTTGCTACTTCGCCCCGCACCGCGCGCTCGATCTGGACGCCCCGTACGTCAAAGCGGCGCCGGACCTGATCGTCGAGGTGATCTCGGAGTCCAACCGGAGCCACGACACGGTGGTGAAGTTTTGCGACTACGAGCGCTACGGCGTGCGCGAGTACTGGCTGGTCGACCCGCGCGAGGCTCACATTCGAGTCTT
>Ga0308391_1000371_pt1 | contig 19772 bp, 17 predicted proteins | sample Hotspr20Samplet1_FD_202363 | JGI IMG/M metagenome (GOLD analysis project Ga0308391, IMG submission 202363) | Hot spring phototrophic mat microbial communities from Octopus Spring, Yellowstone National Park, Wyoming, United States - 20050623_t1 ... | reverse complement strand
GACGGCAACCAGGGGCTCCAAGCCTGGCGCCGGCCGCTCGGCTCGTGACAGCCCCACGCGCAGGGCCTCCGGCAACACCGCCGCCGCCCAAGGGGCGAGGGCCAGCATGACGGCGCTCGCCGCCAGCAGCCCACCCAGCCGGGGCGCCTCCGCGGCCGCACGTCCCAGAACCGCACATAGGGCGGGAAACAGCGGCAGCAGGTAGCCAGGCAGTTTGTTGGTGGCCGCGGAGAAGAAGACGAAGCCGAACAGGAAGCAGGCGAGCAGCAAGCGCAGCCTGGCCTCGCTGCGGAGCTCTTGCCGAAACCCGAGAATCGACAGTGGAGTCCACGGCGCCAGGCCGGCCGCGAGCACCGGCAGGTAGAACCAGAACGGCTGCACGTGCTGGATCGTCTCGCTGGCAAAGCGCTCCACGTGGTGCCTCCAGAAAAACTCTTCGAGGAACGCGCGGCCATGTAGCGCGGCGCAGGCGAGATACCAGGGAGCGGCCGAAAGCAAGGCGGTGGCGCCAAAGGTGACCAGGGCGGCCCGCCTTCGCCGCCCGAACCAAACCAAAGGGATCGCCAATGCCAGGGGAACGAGCCCCTTAGCGAGGATCGCCAGCCCGAGCAAAAGGCCGGCGACAGCGGCCGCCTTCAGGCTGCCGGTGCGAATCCAGTCAAAGCTCACCAGCAGCGAGGCCGAGAAGGCCGCCGCCAGCGGCAGATCCATCACCGCCACTTGGCTGAAGGCGAGCCAGCCGGCGCTGGTCGCCAGCATGGCGGTGGCGTAGCAGGAGGCGCGGCGGCCGAACTCGCGCTCGAGTCGCCTCTGGAAGAAGACCAGAAACGCCACGCTGGTCAGCGCAACCGGAAGGCGAGGCGCCAGCTCGGGGCCCAGACCCGCAAGGAAGCCGATGGCCGTCATCCAATACAGCAAAGCCGGTTTCTCAAACCACGGCTCGCCCCACAACCGTGGCGTCACCCAGTCGCCGGAGAGGGCCATCTGGCGGCCGATAGCGGCATAGCGCGGCTCGTCAGGCCCCAGCAGACCAGCCCCATTCAGGCCGAAGAAGTACAGTAGATAAAGGAGCAAGCCGACGGCAGCAGCCGCCAAAACCGAGCGCCACACCCCTCCAGCGTATAATGGCCGGAAGAGGAAGGCCTCCGAGCGGGGCTGGCGGTCACCGCCGGGCGGCGGCTTGCCCAACATCGGATCCCAGCCTATGATTCCGCCATTGCTTGTCAAGCTTCCCACCTCGGCCAATGCCGTGATTCGCTTGCACGAAAACGACAACGTCGTCGTGGCGCGAGTGCCGCTATCGGCCGGCTTCGCTTTTGTCGCTGGAGACGCCTCCGTCACCGTCCGCGAGTCGGTGCCGGCGGGTCACAAGGTGGCAATCGCGCCGATCCAGGCCGGAGAGGCGGTACGCCGGTGGGGGCAGATGATCGGCCGGGCCAGCCGTCCGATTGAGCCCGGCGAGCACGTCCATCTGCACAACCTCGCCTATGAGGAACGCACGGTCGAGTATGAATTTCCGGACGTTGAGCTGCCGCTGCCGGAGGCCCCGACGACGGCGCCTACCTTCCTCGGATACTTGCGGGAGGACGGCCGCGCGGGTACGCGCAACTATGTCGCCGTGGTGGCGGCCAGTAACTGCGCCTCCTATGCCGTGACCCTGGCCGCGCGTAGCTTCGAGAACCAGACGCTGCCGCCGGGCGTTGACGGCGTGGCCGCCTTTCCCTTCGAGGGCGGCTGCGGCATTGCCGTGGGCGCCGATACCGAACAGCTCGAACGGACCCTGGCCGGGCTGATGCTCCACCCCAATGTCGCCGGGGCCGTGCTGGTCGGTCTCGGCTGCGAGGTCAACCAGGTGGAACGCTACGCGTCGCTTGCAGCGAGCCCGGACCGCTTCGCCACCCTCACCTTGCAGGCGACCGGCGGCACGCGGGCCACCGTCGAGGAGACGCGCCGCCATCTCTGGCGCATGATCGAACGCGCCGCCGCGGACCGGCGCGTCGAGCTGCCCGCCTCGAAGCTCGTCTTGGGCCTTGAGTGCGGCGGCTCGGATTCCTTCTCCGGGATCACAGCCAACCCGGCGCTCGGTCACTGCTCGGACCTGCTGGTGGCCTGTGGGGGAACCGCGGTCCTGGCGGAAACGCCCGAAACCTTCGGCGCCGAGCACTTGCTCGTCAAACGCTGCCGCAACCGCGCTGTGGCCGAACGCTATCTGGCCTTCGTCCACGACTACAAGTCCTATCTGAGGCGCTTCGACAGCACGTTCAATGACAATCCCGGTCCCGGTAACAAAGACGGCGGCTTGACCACCATCCTGGAGAAATCGCTGGGAGCGGTGATCAAAGCGGGCACGACGCCGATGACGGATGTCGTCGGTTATGCCGAGGCGATTCGCACGCCCGGCTTCGTCTTCATGAACACGCCCGGCTACGATCCGGCTTCGCTCGCAGGCATGGCCGCCGGCGGCGCCAACATCTTCGCCTTCACCACCGGTCGCGGCAGCGCGACCGGCTTTCCCACGGTGCCGGTGATCAAAATCTGCTCGAACAGTCACACCTTCCACCGCATGCGTGAGGATATGGACGTCAACGCCGGCCGCATCGCCGACGGCGAGGCCACGGTCGCCGAGGTGGGCCGGGAGATTTTCGAGCTTCTGCTGCGCGTTGCCTCCGGGGAGCGGACGGCCTCGGAGCGTTTGGGGCACAACGAGTTCGTGCCCTGGCGCATCGGGCCGATGTTGTAACTCATCGGATAAGATGAAAGAAATGCGCCTCCTTTTCGCTTTTTTGCTCGCGAGCGTCCTCGCGCTGCCGGCTGAAGGACCAAAGTCCGCCCTCGACAAGGCGACGCTCGAGGCCTATATCCGCCACCTGTTTCTTTGGGGCCCGCAGATTCAGGTGACGATCTCCGATCCGAGACCCTCGGAGTTGCCCGGGCTGCTTGCGGTCCGCGTAAGAGCCGCGGCCGGCGGCGCCGCGCAAGAACAGGATTTTTATGTCTCCCGGGACGGTCGGAAGATCGTGCGCGCTCTCATCTACGACGTCAACCAGAGTCCGTTTGCCTCCGAGCTTGCCAAGCTCACCACCGAAGACCAGCCGGCTTTGGGCGTCCCCGGGGCGCCTGTGTCCATCGTCATTTTCAGCGACTTTCAGTGCGGCTATTGCGCTCAGGAAGGGCGCATGCTGCGTGAAAACCTGCTCAAGACCTATCCCGAGCAGGTTCGCCTCTATTTCAAGGACTTTCCGCTCGACCAGATTCACCCCTGGGCGCGCCTGGCCGCCATCGCCGGCCGCTGCGTCTACCGGGAGTCGGAGGAGGCCTTCTGGAGCTATCACGACTGGGTCTTCGCCCACCAGTCCGAGCTCGACGCGCGCAATTTCAAAAACAAGTTTCTGGAATTTGTCAGCTCCCACGGCGGGCTGGACGGCTTCAAGCTCGCCAATTGCCTGGACCGGCGCCTGACGGAATCCGAGGTGAACCGCTCCGTCGCCGAGGGCCAGGCGTTGCAGGTCAATGCGACCCCGACCCTGTTTATCAACGGGCGCCGAATCAGTGCGCAGATTCCCTGGGAGAATCTCAAACAGGTGATCGACTTCGAGCTCGAGCACTACAGAAGCGACCGAGCGGCCGAGGCCTGTTGCGCCGTCAAGCTCCCCGTGCCGGTCGAGCAAAAATAAAGGTCGCAAGGGGTATGGGGGATGACTCGAAGCAGACGTAGCATCCTTTTCACCGCGCTCGTCGCGCTCGTCTGGTTCCCGGCGGCCGCCGGCCCCCCGGCGCGGCCCGCGCTCGATCCGGATCGTTATCTCGAACACGTCAAGTTTCTGGCCTCGCCGGAGCTCAAGGGTCGGCTTACGGGCACGCCCGAGCTCGACCTGGCGGCCGACTACATCGCCCGCCAGTTCCAGTCGATCGGGTTGAAGCCGGTGGGCGCCTCCGGCTACTTCCAGCCGTTTCCGGTCACGGTCAACGCCGAGCTCGGGCCCGGCAACCGCTTCGAATACAAGCTGGGCGGAGAGCGGCGCAGCCTGAGGGCGGGCGCCGACTTCATCCCGTTTAACTTCTCCGCATCGGGCCGCTTTTCCGGGCCGGTCGTCTTCGCCGGCTACGGCATCACGGCTCGCGAGTACAACTATGACGACTACGCCGGCCTCGACGTCAAAGACAAGCTGGTTATCGTGCTGCGCCATGAGCCGCAGGAGTTCGACGAAAAAAGCGTCTTCGCCGGCAAGGTCTACACCGAACACGCTCAGCTTTTCAGCAAGGCCGTGAACGCGAAGATGCACGGGGCTCGCGGCGTCATCTTCGTCCACGACATCGGCAATCACAACAACGAAGACGGGGACTTGGAAAAGTTCCAGCGGACGGTCGGTCCGTCTAGCGTTGGGATCGCCTTCGTGCATGTCAAGGCCAAGGCGGTGGAACCGTGGTTTGAGGCGGCCGGCAAGAAGCTCATTGAACTCCAAGCGGCCATCGACAAGGACCTGACGCCGCAGAGCTTTGCCTTCCCGGCTACGCTCACCGTCGACCTCGAAGTCGACGTACGCCGCCAGAGCCGCACCGTGCGCAATGTCGCCGGCTACCTGCCGGGCCTCCAGCCGGAGTATGTGATCGTCGGCGCACACTACGACCATCTGGGCCTGGGCGAGCAGTTCTCGATGGCGCCCTCCGAGGTGGGCACTCCGCACCTCGGCGCCGACGATAACGCCTCGGGCACGGCGGGCGTCATCGAGCTCGCCCGGTGGTTCGCCGCGCAACCCAAACTGCGCCGGGGCATCCTGTTTTTAGCCTTCGCCGGCGAGGAGCTCGGCCTGCTCGGCTCAAGCTACTACGTCAACAACCCGCTGCTTCCGCTCGAGCGGGCCGTGGCCATGATCAATCTGGACATGATCGGCCGGGTGCGTGATTCCAAGGTTTACGTCGGCGGCCTGGGCACCGGTTCCACCTTCCGCCAGAGGCTCGAGCCGCTATTTGCCGAGGCCCCGCTTCAGGTGGAGTTTTCCGACACCACCGGCTACGGCTCGAGCGACCACACGTCCTTCACCGCCCGCCAGGTTCCCGTCCTGTTCTTCTTCTCCGGCCTGCACGGGGATTACCACCGTCCGAGCGACACCTGGGACAAGATCGATGCTCCGGCAACGGCGAAGCTGCTCGCCCTGGTCGCCGACGTCGTCCGGCGGCTCGGCGAAGACGACGAGCGCCCGCAGTTTGTTCGCTTGGCCGAGCCGCACCGCGGGCAGGCCGGCGCGCCGTCCGGCTCCGGCGGCTCCGGCTATGGCGCCTACTTCGGCAGCGTGCCCGACTTCGCTCAACTGGAGCGCGGCGTCCGCTTCGCCGACGTGCGCGAGGGCTCGCCCGCCGCCAAGGCGGGCCTGCGCCGGGGCGATATCCTCGTCGAGTTCGACGGCAAGCCGATCGACAACCTTTACGACTTCACCTACGCCCTGCGCAGCAAGCGGCCGGGCGAGGAGGTGACGGTGCGTGTGCTGCGCGACGGCGCGCCGGTGGAGGCCAGGGTTCGACTGGAGCAGCGGCGCTGACGACTTTTCCGCAAACGGCCGATAAAAAGAAGAGGCGATGTCCGGCGGGCTGAACCCTTCCCCGAAAACGTGGGTCCTTCCCCCGCTTATCCTCCACCCGTTCTCCGACGCCACCGGGCCAAGCCAACTGGTCGAGAGCTCCCGGGCCAGCCTGGTGCTCCACGGGCTTCTTCCCGACGGCGGCGCCACCGAGGAGGAGCTCGAGGAAAAACTCCTGGCCGGCCGCTACTGCGAGATGCGCATGCTCTTCTACATCGGAAAGGATCTGTTCCGGTGGTTCGAGCAGTGCCTGGACTTCTTCGAAAACCGGCCGGAGCTGGCCCGACAGGGGTACCGCCTGCAAAGCCTGGCCTCCTACTTGGTCTACTCGCCTCCGCAAGCCGTTCGCGACAAGCTCCGGCGCTGGGGCGTAGCCGAGTACCGAGGCATCTTTTCACGCGCCCTCGGCATCAAGTCCGCCTTCGAAGAGCTGCCCGCCCGCCAGGCGCTGGCGCGCGACTTTGTGCGCTACTACTACAAGTACGCCGACCATCTGTTCGCCGCGCTGCTGGCGCTCGTGCGCTACCCGGAGATCGACCCCGCGCGGTTCGACTTTGCCCTGTACGCTTCCGGCGAGTACGCGCGGATGCTCGAGCGGAGCTGGGAGAACGCCTGAACGCCGCCCGGCGGCTATAATTCCATCATGGCGTTTCCCCGCATCCTGCTTGTCCGCCAGCACTTCCCTGACCGCAGCCTGCCTGACGTCGCCGGCGCCGTTAAAGCCGAGCTTCATCGCGCTCGGCTCGCCGAGCGCCTCCGGCCCGGTGCTTCGGTGGCGATCGGCGTGGGCAGCCGCGGCATCGCCAACATCGCCGTCATCACGCGCGCTGTTGTGGACTATTTCAAAGCCCAAGGGATGAGACCGTTCATTTTTCCCGCCATGGGCAGCCACGGCGCCGCCACCGCTGAAGGCCAGGCCCGGGTGCTTGCTCATTTCGGCATCCGCGAGGCGACGATGGAGTGTCCCATCCGCTCCCAGCTTGACGTGGTCCAGACCGGCCGGACCGAAGACGGGATCGAAACGTGCGTCGACCGGCTGGCCTGGGAAAGCGACGGCATCCTGCTGGTGGGACGGGTCAAGTGGCACACCGATTTCGAGGGGGAGATCGAAAGCGGGCTGTTCAAGATGATGGCGATCGGGCTGGGCAAGTTCAGCGGCGCCGCCGCCTATCACACCCACGCCTACAAGCTGGGCCTGGAGCGCGTGATCCTTTCCGTCGGCCGCCACCTCGTTCGGACGGGCAAGATCTTGGGCGGGCTGGCGATCCTCGAGGACGCCTATCACCAGACGGCGCTGGTGGCTGCGCTAGTGGCCGAAGAGATGGAGGCGCGCGAACGCGAGCTGCTCAAGCTGGTCAAGAGCTGGATGGGGCGCATCCCGGTGGAGGCGCTCGACATTCTCGTGGTGGATGAGATCGGCAAGAACATCAGCGGCGCCGGCATGGACACTAAGGTGGTCAACCGTTGCGACAGCGGACCGCCCAATCCCTGGCCTTACGCGCCGAAGATCCAGCGGATCTTCGTCCGCTCGCTCAGCCCGCTCTCCTACGGCAGCGCCGTGGGCATGGGCATGGCCGATGTGGTCACCACGCGATTTGTCGAGGCCATCGACTGGGAGCCGACCATCGTCAACGCCCTCACCGCCTCGAGCTTTGCCACCATGCGCATGCCGGTTCATTTTCCGACCGACCGGGAGTGCCTCGAGCGGCTCTGGCCCACCGTCGGCAAGTTCGACCCGCTCGAGGTCACTCTCGGTTGGATTCGCAACACTTTGGCTTTGGACCGCCTGGTGCTCAGCGAGAACCTCCGGGCTGAAGTGGAGCGGCGCCCGCAGCTTGAAATCCTCGGCCCGCCGCGCGAGCTCGCCTTCGACGCGGAGGGAAATCTGGTCGAGCTGCTCGAGGCCCGCCACGGCTGGGAGCAGCTAGCCGCCTCGTCCGCCTAGGCCGCCGACCGGCCGCCGCGTGCTTCCGGGTCTTGAGCCGCTGCGAGCATCAGGAACCGCCCGTGGCGGCCCGCAAGGAACTGGCGACACGCGTGAACAGGTTGTTGATCTCGGTCGCCACGTTGCCGAGCACCGCCACCGCCGCCACAGCGATGAAGCCGGCAATCAGCGCATATTCGATCAGGTCCTGGCCGCGCGTGTCCTTCCAGAAATTCTTCAACAGCGAACGCATCATAATTTTGCTCTCTCCTCTCCCTGTTTCCTCAGTTTTTCCGAGTTCTTCACTCGCTATGCTCAGTGTGAACGAACTCGCAATGCCGCGAAATTGATGAGATTACCTAGATGGCGGGAGGGGAAAACCTGCTGTCGGCCGGCGCAAGCCGGCTCGGGCAGGCGCCGGTCTCTTACTGCTTGCCGATGCCGAGCAAGACGATGCCGAGGAGGATCAGACCAAGACCGAGGAATTTATTGCGGGTGAACGGCTCCCCGAAAAACAGGCGAGACCAGAACAGAGTGAAGACATAGCCCAGGGAAACCATGGGATAAAGAATTGAAAGTTCACCGCGGCGGATCCCCATCAGGTAGAAAATCGAGGAAAACAGGAACAGCCCCACGCCGGCCGCCAGGCGCCAGTTGAGAAGCAGCGTCCGCGGATTGCGATGCAGGCGCCCGGCGCCCGACTTGAGAAACACCGCTCCGAATGAGCCGACGAACGCCGCGGTGAAGACGAGCAGGATGGAAGAAAGCGGCGTCGTCACCGGTTCGCGTTCCTGCCGAGAACGGTTACCCCGGCCACGATGGAGGCCACGCCCAGGACCTTGAAGACGTTGAGGGGCTCGTTGAACATCATCACCGACAGCGCGGTCACCCAGACGTAGGTGAGCGAGACGACGGGATAAAGCACGGAAAGCTGCCCGTCACGGAGGGCGAGAACCAGCAGCGCTGTGCTCAAACCGTAAAGGCTGTAGCCGGTCCAGAGGGTGACGCTGGTGAGGATGGCAAGCAGGTTGGGGCTCGCCAGCACGGCCGAGCCGATCTTCATGAGCACCTGCGCCGCTGCGCCGAGCAGCGTGCAGCCCGCCACCAGCGCGACGCACTGCCTGTGGCTAAAGCGAAACGATCTTCTCGTGCACTCCGTGAGCATGGCAGGCTTACCCCTCTTGCGCGGCGCGCTCTCCTCCTAGCCTAACACCCGGCGCGTCGATCTGCCGTAGCCTCCGCCACCCGGCGTCTCGATACGAAGCACGTCGCCGGCCTCGACCCGAAACTCCGCCTTGCCGGGCAGCCGGAAGGCCCGGCCCCGGCGAATCAGCACGTTGCGCCCAGGCCGACCGCGGCCTCCCCCTTCAAGGCCATACGGCCCGCGCCGGCGCCGATCGCTCACGAGCGAGACCTGGCAGGGCGCCAGGAACTCGATTTCGCGGATCAAGCCATCGCCGCCCCGGCGGCGTCCGGCGCCGCCCGAGCCGTCGCGAATTCGGTAGCGGCGAATCCGGATCGGCAACTGGTGTTCGAGCGCCTCGATGGGCGTGTTCCAACTGTTGGTCATGTGCGTGTGCACGCCGCTTGCGCCGTCGAATCGGGCGCTGGCGCCCATGCCTCCGGCAATCGTCTCGTAGTAGGCGAACGACTCGCCCGTTCGAGGATCGCGGCCACCGAAGCTTAAATTGTTCATCGTACCGGAGCTGGCAGCCGGAATTCGCCCCGGCGCCGCCTGCGCCAGGGCGCCCAACAATACATCGGTGATGCGCTGCGAAGTCTCCACATTGCCCGCCGCCATGGCTGCCGGGGGCAAGGCGTTCACCACGCTGCCGGCGGGAGCTTTGAGCTCGATCGGCCGCATCAGACCGGCGGTAAACGGCACGTCCTCGGCGATGAGGCTGCGAAAGACATAGGCCGTGGCCGCGGCGGTCACAGCGAGATTGGCGTTCACAGGCCCGTCCACCTGAGGCGCCGAGCCGGAGAAGTCCACCACGGCGCGACCGGCGCGCAGGGAAATGCGCACGGCAATCCGCACCGACCCGGGGCGGACCCCGTCGCCGTCGAGGTAGTCTTCAAAGCTGTAATCGCCGTCGGGAAGAGTCTCGAGGGTGGCGCGCATCATCGCTTCGCTATAGTCGAGCAGGGCGCGCATCTTGCGCCTCAGGCCGGCCCAGCCGTAGCGCTCGCCCAACTCGAGCAGCCGTTCGTTGCCTCGCCGGATGGCCATCCATTGCGCCAGAAGATCCCCTTCGCGCTCCACGGGCGTACGAACGTTGGCAAGCACCAGCTCGAGCACGTCCCGGTCGATGCGGCCGGCGCGCACGAGCTTGACCGGGGGGATGCGCAGGCCCTCCTGGTAGATCTCGCGCGCCAGCGGCATCGAGCCCGGACTCATGCCGCCGACGTCGGCATGATGGGCGCGGTTGGCCACATACAGGACCGGACGGCCGCTCCCGCGCGGGAACACGCCGGCCACGAAGGTGATGTCTGGCAGGTGCGTCCCTCCGCGAAACGGGTCGTTTAAGATCACCACGTCGCCGGGGGCGAGCGGGCCGGCCTCGATGGCGTGGCGCACCGCCATCGGCATCGCCCCGAGATGCACCGGCATGTGATCGCCCATGGCGATGGCATCGCCCGATTCGTCGTAGATGGCGCAAGAGAAGTCCCGCCGCTCTTTGATGTTGGCCGAGAAGGCGGTTTTGCGGAGCACGATCGCCATCTCCTCGGTGATCGAAGTCACCAGATGGCGGAACAGCTCGAGCTCGATCGGATCCGGTTTCGGCGGCCTAGGGGAGCGCAGGCGTCCTCCTTGGGGCCGGCGGTCGGCCCTCCTTCTGCGGTTTCGGACCGGCGGGGCCGGGGAGCTGGAAGACGCCGCCCGGCGCGGTCGGCAACTCCTGGGTCGGGGGCCCGACTTGGGGCTCTTCCGGCTCGGGAGACTCCTCCTCGGTCGGCTCCTCCTCGACGGGCGGCGGAGCGGGAGCGCAGAAGCCGACCTCGACCCGGAAGGAGGCTACGGCAGTCCACTCCTGCCCGCGCCGCCGCTCGAGCAGCCAGGCCGAGCCGGTGTCGGCCTCGGTGAGCCTCCAGTTCGGATCGGGCGTTACCGGATTGCGAATCCTCACCTGAATGGGGGTGGCGCTCACCTCGCGGATCATCCAGTCGGCGCCGCCGGTCATTGTCTCATAGCGCTCGTAGCGGGCCCCCGATTCGGACGCCCTCACCCGGTCGATCAACACGCCGCCGCTGCGCGCATCGTCGAACCAGAACTCCTCGATGAGCCCGATCCGGCTCTCCGGAAAGACGTCCCGCCGGCGCCAGTGCTTGCCGCCGTCGGTGGTCAGCAGGAAAAAGGGATCCCGCGGAGGCACCGTGAGAAGGTGGCCGGAGACCCAGCCCGTCCTGGCGTCGTGAAAGTAGATCGTCTCCAGGCCCGCTCCGCGGATCCGCGGATGGACCTCCCGCCAGCTTGCGCCGCCGTCCTCGCTGGCGAGCAGGATCGAGTACAGGGTCGCGGCGCGATTGTGCAGATTGCCGGCGAGGAAGACCTTGTCCTCGAGGCCGCGCACGGCCGCCAGTTCGAGGTAGACCGGGCAGGGAGCGGCGACGGTGCAGGGGGACTCAAAAGCGGCCAGATCCTCCGGCGAGCAGGTGAAGCGAAGCTGGATCGGTTCGCCCGTCCAGCGCAACACGGCCGCGTCGGGGCCGCCCTTGGAGGCATCCTCGGCCCGCGCGGCGCCCGCCGCGGCCAGGCACAAGGCGATGAAGATGATGCGCCCCATCCCGCATTTAGCATTGTATTCTCTCCGCCGGCCTCCGGCGCCGCCCGCGACGGCTCACTCGGCCGGGACCTTGCGCGCCTGCTCGAAGAGGAAATTCAGGGTCTTTTCGATGCGGATGCGCGAAGCCAGGCGCCGAAGCTGGCCCTCTTGCTCCAAGCGCTTGCGCACCGCCGGCACGGGCTCGCGGCTCTGCCGGGCGATGCGCTGAATCTCGCGATCCAGCTCCTCGTAGGTGGTCTCGATCGCTTCGCGGTCGGCGATCCGCTCGAGAATCATGGAAGCTTTCACTTCCCGCCGGGCGCGTTCCCCCTGCGCCTGCCGAAGCTTGCTCCAGTCCAGCCGAATGCTGCGCGGATCGACGCCCTGTGCCGCCAGCTCGCGCACGCGTTGTTCGATGTTGGCTTCAAGCTGGCGCTCGACGAAGACCTCCGGGACCGGAAAGTCATGCAGGTCCACCAGCTTGTCGATCAGCTCGGTCTTGGCGCGCTGCTGAGCCAGCAGTTGACGCTCGGCCGCAAGCGAGGCGCGAACCGCCTCGCGCAGCTCGGCCAGGTTCTGGTAGTCGCCGAGATCCCGGGCAAATTCGTCGTTGATCTCCGGCAGCTCCTTGCGCCGTATGGCTTTGAGCAAGGCACGGAACCGGACGCGCTTGCCCGCCAGGCGCGCCTCGCCGAAATCCTCCGGATAGGCGACGTCAAACTCCTTCTCCTCGCCCGGCTGCATGCCGCGCAGGTTTTCGGTGAAATCGGCCAGGGTATCCGGGTCGCCCACCTGGAGCATGAGGTCCTCCTGGCGGATGGGCTTGCCTTCGACTCCCGCGATGCTTTCCAGTCGGAGCAAAACGTAGTCGCCGTCGGCGGCCGGCCTGGGATCGACGTTAACGTAGTCAGCCTTCTCCTGCCGCAGCGCCTCCAGCCGCTCGTCAATGTCCTTCTCGGTCACCTCGGGCTCGCTGTAGGTTACCGTAAGGCCCCGATACTCTTTGAGCTCGAACTCGGGAATCACCTCGAATTCGGCCCGGAAGCGGAGCGGTTTGCCCGGCTCGAATTCCAGGTCGCGGATGTCGGGCTCGCCCACCAGCGGCAGATTGGCCTTCTCGACCTCCTGGCGCAGAAACTTCGGCACCAGCGCCTCGAGCACCTCCTGGCGGACCTCCGCCGCAAAGCGCGACCGAATGATGCCGTTTGGCACTTTTCCGGGCCGGAAGCCGGGCAGGCGGACCTTCTCGCGCAGCGACTCGATGACGCGCTCGGTCTCCCGCTCGACCTCGTCGACGGGAACCGTCACCTCCAAACTATAGCGGCAACCTTCGATCAGCCCCAACGCGTTCGCCTCGAAACCGGCGCCTGAGCAGGCGCCGAATCAGGTCCCCTCGCTCCAGCTCGCCAGATACCGCTCCTGTTCCGGGGTCAGCTTGTCGATGCGGACTCCCATCGACTCCAACTTCATGCGCGCCACGCGCTGATCGAGCTCGGTCGGCACCGGCAAGACGGTCTTCTCGAGCGAGGCGTGGTTTTTCACCAGATACTCGACCGAGAGGGCCTGGTTGGCAAAGCTCATGTCCATGACCGAGGCCGGATGGCCCTCGGCGGCGGCCAGATTGATCAGACGGCCCTCGCCGAGCACATAGACGCGGCGACCGTCGCCGAAGGCGTACTCTTCGACGTAATCGCGGATCTTGCGGCGCGAGGTAGCCATCGATTCGAGCGCCTCCAGATCGATCTCCACATTGAAGTGGCCGGAGTTAGCCAGGATCGCGCCATCCTTGAGCCGTTCGAAGTGCTCGCGGCGAATCACGGCCTTGTCGCCGGTGACGGTAACGAAGATATCCCCGATTTCGGCGGCCTGCGCCATGGACATGACGCGGTAGCCGTCCATGAGAGCCTCCAGGGCGCGGATCGGATCGACCTCGGTGACGATCACGTTGGCGCCCAGGCCCCGGGCGCGCATGGCGACGCCGCGGCCGCACCAGCCGTAGCCGGCCACGACGAAGTTCAGGCCGGCAATCAAATAGTTCGTGGCGCGAAGGATGCCGTCGATCGTGCTTTGACCGGTGCCGTAACGATTATCGAACAGGTGTTTGGTGGCTGCGTCGTTGATGGCGATCACCGGGTATCGCAGCACGCCCTCCCGGGCCATCGCCCGCAGGCGGATGACGCCGGTAGTGGTCTCCTCGGTGCCGCCGAGCACGTTGTCGAGCAGATCCGGCCGCGAGCGGTGGAGGCTCGTCACCAGGTCGCAGCCGTCATCCATCGTGATATGAGGGGCATGCTCGAGAGCCGCCGCGATGTGCTGGTAGTAGGTGGCGTGATCCTCTCCCTTGATGGCGTAGACGGAGATGCCGTAGTCGCGCACGAGCGAGGCCGCCACATCGTCCTGCGTCGAAAGAGGATTGGAGGCGCACAGCACCACCGAGGCGCCCCCGTCGCGCAGCGTGATGGCCAGATTGGCCGTCTCCGTCGTCACATGGAGGCAAGCCGCGATGCGGATGCCCTGGAGCGGCTGGTTCTTGATAAACTCCTTGCGGATCATCTGAAGGACGCGCATCGACTGGAAGGCCCACTCGGTGCGGCGCTTGCCGGCTTCGGCCAGCGCAAGGTCCTTCACATCACAAGCTACGGTGCGTTGCATATTGGCTGACATAGGGTTAATCGAGCCGCAGGATGCACTGGGGACGCTTCAGGCGAGCGTCGCCGCCACGCCTACGCCGGCGTCCTGGCGCAGCGCCTCGGCCTTGTCGGTCGCCTCCCAGGTGAACGTCTCCTCGGTTCGCCCGAAGTGGCCGTAGACGGCCGTCTTGCGAAAAATGGGACGCCGCAGCTTCAGATGTTCGATCATGCCGCGCGGCGTCAGCGGAAAGTGAGCGCGAATCAGCTCGATGAGACGCTCCTCGCTGATGCGCCCGGTGCCGTACGTGTTGACGTTCACCGACACCGGCTCGGCCACTCCGATGGCGTAGGCGAGCTGGACCTCGCAGCGGTCGGCCAGGCCGGCGGCGACGATGTTCTTGGCCACATAGCGGGCCATGTAGCAGGCGGAGCGGTCCACTTTGGTGGGATCCTTGCCCGAAAAAGCGCCCCCGCCGTGCCGGCCCATGCCGCCGTAGGTGTCGACGATGATTTTCCGGCCGGTCAGGCCCGTGTCGCCGTGCGGGCCTCCGATGACGAACCGCCCGGTCGGGTTGATGTGATACCGGGTGCGCGCATCCACCATGCCGGGGGGCACCACGGCCTCGATGATCTGTTTCTTGATCTCGGCGCGCAGCTCCTCGGTGGAAACGTCCTCGTCATGCTGCGCTGAAACCACGACCGCATCGATCCGCTTGGGCTGACCGTCCTCGTATTCCACGCTCACCTGCGACTTGCCGTCCGGCCGGAGGAACGGCAGCAGTCCCTCGCGGCGGACTTCGGCCAGCCGCCGCACGAGCTTGTGCGCCAGCATGATCGGAAGCGGCATCAGCTCTTCGGTTTCGCGGCAGGCGTAGCCGAACATCATGCCCTGATCACCGGCGCCGCCCGTGTCCACACCCATGGCGATGTCGGGCGATTGCGCCTGGATGGCGTTGAGGATTCCGCAGGTCTTGGCGTCGAAGCCGTAAGCAGCGTCCGTATAGCCGATGCTGGCAATGACGCCGCGAGCCACCGCGGGTACGTCGACGTAGGTCTTCGTCGTGATCTCGCCCGCCACGAAACAGATGCCCGTCGTCACCAGCACCTCGCAGGCCACGCGCCCCATCGGATCGTCCTTGAGGACCGCATCCAACACGGCGTCCGAGATCTGGTCGGCGATCTTGTCCGGGTGCCCCTCGGTGACCGACTCCGAGGTGAAGATGTATTTTCGGCTCACGCTCCGCTAGCCTCCGCAGTTGGACTCGAGGGTGTCTTTCGCCTCACGTTCTGCGGCGACGCTTTCGCACCGAACCGCGGCGCAAGGACTCCCAATGAACTGCCTGACACCCGCGGGGAACTAACCCTCTAGTGTATCGGAGCGGGAAGAGGGCGTCAAACCGGCAGGATATCGGACATAGTGGAGCTCGGAGGCGGTTTTGACAGGATACGAACGCATCCGCGCCGCGATCGCCGGCGAGTGGCCCGATTCCGTTCCGATGATGCTCGACAACTTCATGATGGCGGCGCGCGAGGCCGGCATCCGGGCTGCCGAGTTTCGCCGCGATCCCCAGGCCCTGGCGCGCCCTTCATCGAGTCGGCCAAGCGCTACGGCGTCGACGGCATTGTCGTCGATCGAGAGGTAGCCACCCGGCACGCACAGCGTCTCCGCGGGCGGCGCTCAGCGCGGAACCGCGTATCGACCGAGGCGGCGGCGCATCCCGGCCGCCTGCACCGGCCGGCCGAACAGATGGCCCTGGACCCGATCGAAGCCTGCACGGCGGACCAGCTCCCACTGCTCCGCGGTTTCTACCCCTTCGGCCACGGCGATCAGCCCGAGACTGTGCGCCAGCGCCACCATGGCTTGGAGCAGCCGGGCTGAACCCTCCCCAGCCTCGCCGGGCCGCAGGAAGGAGCGGTCGACTTTCAAAGCGTCCGCGGGCAGTCGATCCAGGTAAGCCAGCGAAGAGTAGCCGGTGCCGAAGTCGTCGATCGAGATTCGGACCCCAAGGCGGCGAAGCTCGGCCATGGCGGCGATGGAAGCCGGCAGGTCGCGCATCAGCGCGCTCTCGGTGACTTCCAGCTCGAGCAGGTCCGGCGCCAGCGAGGCCTTGCGCAAGGTGGCGGCTACCAGCTCCGCGAAATCCGGCTCGGCAAAGTGGACGGCGGAGACGTTTACCGCCAGGCGCAAGGGACGGCCCAAGACCTTCTGCCAGCCGGCCGCCAGACGGCAGGCCCGCTCCAGGACGCGAGCGCCGATGGGCGCAATCAGGCCGGTGTCCTCCGCTACGCGGATGAACTGCTCGGCGGAAACGAGCTTGCCGGAACCGCGCCGCCAGGCCAGCAGCGCTTCGACGCCGTGGAGCTCGCCCGTCACGGTAAGAATCGGCTGAAACCGCAGCTCGAGCTCCTCGTTGTCCAGCGCCTTGCGCAGGGCGCCTTCAAACTCCACTAAGGCCGGCGCCAGCCGCGCTCCGCTCGTGCGAAGCTCGGCGATCCGCGCATGGAGCTCGCTTCGCTCGGCCCGGTCGAAGGCCGGCGCGGAGCGGCGCCGGCCGAAGGCAATCAACCCGGCCGGCATGCCCTGCTCGAACAGAAGATGCGTGCTCACCTCGAGCGGCACCGGACGGCCGTCGCTGGAGCGAAACTCCAACTCGAAGCTTTGCGGCCCGCTGCCCCCGAATTGAACGAGGGCCATCTGTCGAGCCCGGCCTTCATGTTGGGGGCTCACCAGACTGGCGACGGATCGGCCGAGCAACTGCTCTCGCCGGTAGCCGAGCAAGGATTCGGCGGCGCTGTTGACCGCGGTGATCTCACCCCGCAAGTTCTGCGTGTAAACCAGGTCGGTCGTGTTCTCGAAGAGGGTGCGCAAGCGACGCTCAAGCGGCGGAAGCCCGCCTTCGGCCGCCGGACCGACACCCAGAGCGATCCATTCGAGAAGCTCTCCGGCAAGCGCCGCCAGCTCTTCAAGCGGCGCCAGCTCGGCCGGCTGCCATCGGTTGGGTGAATAATCGAAGACAATCAACCATCCGATGGTCTCCCCCGCAGGGCCCGCCACAGGAACTGCGGCGCACGAGCGGGGCGTTTTCCCGGCGGGCGAAGGCGGAGAGTCCCGAAAAGCGGCCACGCTCTCCAGATCCCCGATCACCACCGTGGTCGACGGGGCGCCAAGTTGCCGACAGCAGGCGAACTCCTTCTCGCTCCAGCCCCCGGCGTCTCCTACGCCACACCGGGCCCAGCGAAACCGGGGATCGGTGAACTCCGCTACCACCGCCGGTGCGGCCACGAGACGGGCCGCTACGCGCAACAGCCGGCAGACAACACCGACCGGGCCGGAAGACTGGGGCCGACCGGGACCTTCGACCGGCATCCCCAGCCGTGTCCGCTCATGAAGAGGGAGCATGGAGTTGACTCATCGTACTGCGCCATTTCATTGTAGGCGAAGGCAGCCGCCGGCCGAGGAGCCGCATTAGGCAGCATTAGTGCTCATCGAGCGGCCGGTAGCGCACCTCGAGCCGATCGAGGCGCTCCAGGTGGCGGCGCAAGCGGCGCAAAAAGTCCGGGTAGTCGCGCCCGGGCTTGCCGCTCCAGGTCACCTCGGCGAGCGCGACCAGGCGGGGAAAGGCCATATACTCCAGATGCTCCGGCGTAGGGATGTATTCGGTCCAGAGCTGGCCCTGGGCGCCCAGAATCCGGCGGGCGTCCTCCGGCGTCAGCTCGGCCGGGATTGGGTTGAACTCGAAGACCGTCTCGAGCGGCAGAAATCCCCCGATCGCCAACGGTTCGGAGGGGTCTTTCGACTGGTAGTAGTCAAAGTAGGTGTGGGTTGTCGGCGCCATGACGACGTCATGGCCGGCGCGGGCAGCGGCGATTCCGCCCTTTACTCCCCGCCAGGACATGACCACCGCCCCAGGGGGCGCACCGCCTTCGAGGATTTCATCCCAGGCGATCAGGCGCCGGCCGCGGGCTTGGAGAAAGTCGTTCATGCGGCCGAGAAACCAGCCGTGCAGCTCCACCTCGCTTTTCAGCCCGAGCTTCCGCATCACGGCCTGCGCATGGGGGCTGGCCTTCCACTGGTCGGTCGGAACCTCGTCGCCGCCGACATGGATGTACTCGCTCGGAAACAGCTCGATCACCTCGGTCAGGACGTTTTGTAGAAAGGCGATCGTCTCTTCGCGTACATTGAAGATGTTTTTGTGGATGCCCCAGCGGGTGGAGACCTCAAGCTTTTCGCGCGTGTTGCCGAGCTCCGGGTAGCTGGCAATGGCCGCCTGGGCGTGGCCGGGCATCTCGATCTCCGGCACCAGGCGCACGTGGCGGCGGCGCGCGTATTCGACCATCTCGCGGATCTCCTCCTGCGTGTAGAAACCCCCGTGCGGCTTTCCGTCGAAGCCGCGCGCCTCCCGCTCGTGCCCCACCCGCGTCTGGCTGCGCACGGAGCCGATCTCGGTGAGCTTGGGATAGCGTTTGATCTCGATCCGCCACCCCTGATCGTCGGTGAGATGAAGCTGGAGGCTGTTCATCTTGTGCAGGGCCAGCAGGTCGATAAACCGGAGAATGGTCTGGCGCGGCATGAAGTGGCGCGCCACGTCGATCAGCGCGCCGCGCCAGACGAAGCGCGGCCGGTCCTCGATGCGCAAACAGGGCACCGTCCAGGCAACGCCGGCTTGGGGCTCGGAGGCGTAGATCGCCGGGGGGAGCAACTGACGCAAGGTTTGGGCGCCGTAGAAGACTCCTGCCGGAGCCAGAGCCCGAATCTCGACCCGGCGCGAGCTCACCTCCAGAAGGTAGCCCTCCGGTCCCAGCCGCTCCAAGGAGCCGTCGAGCCGCAGCAGGATGCTGTTGTCAGGCGCCCCGGCGGCTTCGCTCACGGCGAGGGAGTAGCCGGTCGCCGGCCGGAGCATCTCGGCAAGCAACTCGGCGGTTTCGCGGGTCCCCTGCTCGGCGCCGAGGATGGTGTCGGCTCGGAGCGTGAACGTTCCCCTTCGCATCTCGATGCGCGACGGGGCGGGAATCAGGCTTGGCTCCGGGGCGACAGCTTCACGGCAGGCGCTCAGGAGCAGCACCGCCGGCAGGGCCAAAATCAGCCTCCGCATCCTCTTCCAGGGGCACCTGCCGGATGCGGACGCCGGCCTCGGCAAACAGGATTTCGACGTTTTTAAAGTGCTCATTGTAATACTCGCTCGAGTAACGCTGCATCCGCTCGCGCGAGATCACCACCTCACGGATGCCTGCCTGCACGATCGCCCGCGCGCAATCCATGCACGGCATGATCTCGACGTAGATGGTACAGCCCTCGGTCGAGGTGCCCGCCCGGGCCGCGTTGTAGATGGCGTTGCGCTCGGCATGCTCCATCCACAGATACTTGGCCGGTCGCTCGAGCCGTTCCGGAACGTCGTCGCGAATGCCGCGAGGAAACGAGTTGTAGCCGGTCGAGCGGATTTCGTGCGCCGGGCCGACAATGACGCAGCCGATCTGCGTGTTGGGGTCTTTGCTGCGCGAGGCCACGTGGCGGCAGATGCGCAGATAGTAGGCGTCCCAGCCCGGAACCGGACGCGGGGTTGCCGGCTCGCTCATGGCGCGCCGCTCCCTCCGGTCAGGCGCGGTCTGGCTCGGTTGCTCGATTCAGGCGCCGGCGGCCGGCTTTCGCCTGGCTGAAATCGGCTCGAGCAGCGGTCGGCAACAGCCGGCGGCAGACAACGAGCAGCGCAGAGCATGGCAGCAACATCAGTCTAGTGAAAAAACAAACGCCGGGCGGGGGGGGCCGACCGCACCGAGCGGGTGCGCCTTGATTTGGCCGGCGGCATTTGCCACACTCGAATTTCCATGCGGCGATGCGCGTTCGCCCGGAGGGTAACCCTCCTCATGCTGGCGCTCGTCT
>Ga0308391_1000365_pt1 | contig 19933 bp, 22 predicted proteins | sample Hotspr20Samplet1_FD_202363 | JGI IMG/M metagenome (GOLD analysis project Ga0308391, IMG submission 202363) | Hot spring phototrophic mat microbial communities from Octopus Spring, Yellowstone National Park, Wyoming, United States - 20050623_t1 ... | reverse complement strand
GCAACAGCACTGCAGTTTGGTAGGCAGGTAGCTCATTTGAGAAGCCTGCCTTCTGGAGGTTCTGAAGGGGCGTGACCATCGTTGCCTCCTCAGTGCCAGATCATCCGCGCGGAGACACCCTCCTGCGCGGTGATCGCAGGCGCCAAGTGCCGCCACACAGTGGGCAAAGGTCTGGTGCGGTGCGGGCTAGCTCTGTGACCACCCAGGCCAGGTCACGCTGGGCGGTGCGCCGGGAGATCCCACCGCGCGTGGCCCACCAGGACGTGACACCGCGGTCACACAGGCTGCGGCCTTCAGCAAGCAAGGCTTCCAGCAGGCGCTGGCGGCGCAGCAGCGCGGCCTCCTTCCGCAGTGCGTTGACGCGCCGGCGGCCGCCAGCCCGGCGGAAGGCTCCCTCATTGCTCACCAGCTTCGCCCAGGCGGTGCGGTCCATTGCGCGGCTCTTCCTTCGGGCATCCATAAGCATGACGCGCTGTGCTACAACATAAGTGTGACACAAATCCTGCCCTACGGCACCGGAGCGGGAAGCGCGGGCATCAGCGGCCACCCGGGTCGGAGTCCATCTCCGACGCCAAACAGATCACCAGGGACGCGGTGGCGTTCCTCACGAAGATCCGAGTCGGAGCGTTGTCGTGGGGGAGCACACGGGCAGCACCGGGCCTTGATGAGGCGAAGCCCCGGGTGATCGTCCTGCCCCTGTGGCGCGGTACCGGCTGGTAGCCGCTGGCTGGCCTGGGAGACAGGGCCAAGGGTAATGAGCCAGGCCCAGGCGGAGTGGACGATGGCATCGGGCAGGCTGGTGAGTTCGGCCGGCTGAAGGCGACGGCTGGCCGGCCGACCAGCCGCTCGAAGTGAGGGGAGCTGCGGGCGGTAGACGACGCCGCGCCTGTCCTCCGCCGGGTCTGGCTCACTCGCCTGACGCTGCCACAGATCGGCGAGGGGTGCAAGCACCGAGTTGTGACTCGACTGAGGTGTGAGTCCTGTGGCTCCGAGTGCATCTCGGCCATGTTGAGACCGTAACCGGCCCCAGCACGTCCACGCAAGTGGGCATCAGGTGCTCTAGCCCGAGACGGGCGGCTCGACCAGCACCACCGGCCAAGCCAGCGAGGGGCCCTTGCACGATACCGATACTTTCCACCACGTGGCGGTATCACCATTGTGCGGCACCGCTGCAAAGACGGGTGAACCACCGACTCCACCGTATGCTCTGTGACTAGAGACCTGCTCTCCGCTCAGCTGCTCCCCGGCAGGGAAAAGGCGGAACGATTCCGAACGCAATGCAGGCCTGGACCGGGACATCCCTGGGGCCGAGTGTCCGCCGCCAAATTATCTACCTTATTTCATTTCTCTCATCAGATGGGATGTCAGCCGTCACCGTTAGGCCAGCGGTGTGCGGGGCAACAGCCGAGCAGCACGACCGGTTCCGGCAGCCCCGGCCTGACCGCGGTGGCGCTGACGGCAACATCCCTCACGGCCAGCGCGCCCTGGCCGTGTAGGTCCGCCGCATCCAGTTCTCCCCGTAGCCAGGCCCGCGCCGCGAGGGCCGCTTCCCCTTCCGTTCTGGGCGACTGGCCGAACCAGGGCACGGCCAGGGGTGGCGGGTCTGGCTCCTAGCAGAGGGGGAAGGCCTGAGGGACGCCGCATGGGCTCAGGGGCGGGAGCCAGGCCAGTCCCGCCCACACGGGGCGCTGTGGAGGCCGCGCCGGAAGGGGGGGCGCGCGGGGATGAAGGAGCCAGCCGGGGCCCGGCAGCGTCTGGCTCTGGCGGGGAGCTGCACCCCGTCCACCACGACCGCCTATGACTCCGTGGGTAGCACCCGTCCAAGCATCTCCTGGAGCAGGTGCCGGCTGAGGGCGGCCGGGCCGATGCGCGGGGTGCTGAAGAGCCGGTACGCCGAGCTCTAGTCCAGGGTCCCCGAGCCCAGGGTGGCCAGGACCTGGGTGAGGGGTAACAGCCGAAGGTGAGCAGGAGCCCCAAGGCAAGGATGGTGAGGTGCCAGAACGTCCGGTCCTGGCAACAGGTAGGGCGGTGGGGCACGGGAGAGGGTGCTGAGCTAGTAGAGGAGCGGGGTCCGCGGTGTGCTCTGCCGCATCGGGACTTCCCTCTTCGGGTTGAGATCGACCACCTTCAACCGATAGAGAATGCCCTGTCCTGTAACCCCTCCAGCGAAAGCGCCAAACTCCAGGGGTGGTGGCCAACCTGCCACTTATTGTCCTGCGGGTTCCCTGACCGGATACGGGCACGCCCTCCTCTTGAAGGTGATAAGCGGTCAGTGTACGGACATCTTGACGCAAACGTTTCTTCCTGCTATGCTTAGGATAACGATTTCATACATCGTTTACCCTAGGCCGCTTTAGGACCGGCGGAGGCAGGCGCAGTGATGGAGCTTCCTGACTTCATCTACCCAGTGCGGTGGACGTTGAATTTCGGTATCCCGCTCAACGTCTACCTGATTAGGGGCTGCGACTACGCGGTCTACATCGACAGCGGGGTAAACTCGCTCTTCGACCAGCTGCTCTCAGCCCTAGATCAAGCGCAGGTCCCGTACGATCGCTTGCGATTCATCCTGCATACCCACTCTCATCACGATCACATCGGCTGCGACCGCCGGCTCAAAGAGCGGACCGGCTGCCTCATCGCTGTGCACCCGCTGTACGCAGCTTGGCACACCGACTTCGAGCGACACTACCAGGAATTCGCGCGGCCATTCCCTGAGCTTATTCCTGACACGCCAGAGTTACGTGCTGAGGTGTTGGGGATCCTCGATGGAGAGCATAAAGTTGATTTACTCATCGACGAGGGGATCACCTTCGATTTGGGTGGCGTACGGCTTACCGCCCTTGCCTTTCCAGGACATATGAAGGCGGAACTTGGCTGGCTTGAACCCGAGAGCCGCACGCTGATCCTTGGAGACGCGATAACGGGTCTGGATTGGCCTATCTTCCACAGTCACCTCTCAGTGCCAAGCTACCGTACGACTCTCCAGAAGATTCGCGAGCTGGTTGCCGACGGGCAAGTCGAGCGCGTACTCTTCGCACACTTCCCACCGATGGCTGCGGGTGACGCGGTTCGACTGACCGAGCAGGCAGAGCAGTACCTTGAGGCGATCGAGATAGCCCTGATTCGGATCCTCGCCGAGCGCGACTGTGCCACGTTGGGAGAGCTGTGGCAGGAGCTCTGCGCTCGGATGGGTCGGCAGCAGGAGTTTCGTGCGCTGAACACTGTCCATGCGCACATTGAAGACCTGATGCAACGTGAGGTCATCCGTGAGATCGAGCACCGGGTTTATGCGCTGCGATAAGGAGGCACCGTGGGAGTCACCATAGCCGATGTTGCCCGAGAGGCCGGGGTCTCAATTACGACGGTCTCACGCTTCATTAATGGCCGGTACGATGCGATGTCCACTGAGACCCGGGAGCGACTGCAAGCTGTGATCGAGCAGCTTGGCTACGTTCCTGATGGTGCCGCTCAGAGTCTGCGGACAGGACGATCGCTGCTCATCGGGGTCGTGCTCGCCAACATCGCACATCCGTACTGGGCTCTCGTCCTCGCGGGGATCGAAGAGGAATGTCGGCGCCTTGGCTATGGCGTCTTGATTAGCAGCGCAGGGAACCGATCTGACCTTGAAGACCGTTACCTCCACGTCCTGCTGAAGAAGCGTGTCGACGGAATCCTCCTTAACCCTACAGCGATCTCGGCCGAGCGGGCGGCTCGCTGGGCTGCCTTGCCTTGCCCAGTTGTCGCCCTCGACCGCACGGTACGCGGGCTTGACCACCTCGATCTTGTGGCGATGGATAACGTGGCCGGTGCCAAGCTGGCCGTTCAGCATCTGCTATCGCTCGGTCACCGCCGTATCGGCTTCATCTCGTGGGCAGTCAATGGGCTGAGCAACCGTGAGGAGCGCCTCCACGGTTACCGCGAGGCACTCCAAGAGGCCGGCATCGAGCCGGATCCGCGCTGGGTTATCTTCGCCCGGGAGCGGTGGGGCGATGCGGCACGACGGATTCTGGGGCTCTTTGCCGGTCCGGCGGCGCCGACAGCGATCTTCTCGCCGAGTGGGCTCCTCAACCTGGAGGTACTGACGGGGCTTAGGCTGTTGGGGCTGCGGATACCTGATGACGTCTCAGTGGTCGGGTACGACGAGTCCCCATGGGACGCCCTACTCGACCCGCCGCTGACGACGGTGGCAACACCCGCAAAGCGACTCGGGGTACTAGCCGTACGGCAGCTGCACTGGCGGATCGTGAACGGGTCTGCGGCTCCCCGTCGTGAGGTGCGGCTTAAGGTTAAGCTCGTCGTGCGCGGCTCGACGCAGGAGGTGCGTGCCGATGGGAATGGCGCTTGAAGGGGTTCGCGTCATCGACTTCTCTCAGATGATGATGGGTCCCTGGTGTACCCAGTTCCTCGGCGACCTTGGCGCTGAGGTCATCAAGATCGAGCGGCCAGGAACCGGCGATTGGGAGCGGGGTCTGCCAGCGATGGGCCAGCTGCTCGCTGGAGACAGCCCGTTCTTCCTCGCGATGAACCGCAACAAGAAGAGCGTCACCCTCAACCTCAAGGATCCGCGGGCCAAAGAGGTAGTCTTTCGGCTTGTCGAGACGGCGCATCTCGTCGTCGAGAACTTCCGGCCAGGTGTGATGGATCGGCTCGGCCTGGGCTACGACGATTTGCGCAAGGTTAATCCAGGGATCGTCTACGTGTCGGGGAGTGGATATGGTTCCTCAGGCCCTTATGTCTCGCGGCCCGGCCAGGACCTGCTCATCCAGGCGCTCAGTGGCATTGCAGCGAACACGGGCCGGCGCGATGACCCACCGACACCGGCTGGCACCTCGATCGTTGACGCGAGCACCGCGCTCCTGATGGCGTTCGCGGCGATGGTCGGGTTGTTCCACCGCTTCCGGACTGGACAGGGGCAGAAGATCGAGGTTAGCCTGTTGAATACGGCCATCGCCACTCAGTGTCAGGAGCTCGCTGCCTTCCTCAACCTCCCGAAGCGGTGGGAGCGGAGTGCCAGCGGTATCGGTGGTGCATGGCTCGCCGCACCGTTCGGCATCTATCAGACGCAGGACGGATACCTAGCAATCGCGATGGCTTCTTTAACTACTCTTGGTCAGCTCTTGGATCTCCCTGAGCTTGCCCAGTATGATACGCCCGAGCTCGCTTATGAGCAGCGTGATGTCATTAAGCCAATGATTGAGTCGCGGCTCGCGGCGAACACGACAACCTACTGGCTTGAACTCTTGCTCGCGCATGACGTCTGGTGTGCTGAAGTGAAGTCGTTCGATGAGGTCGTCACTGACCCTCAGGTCCTGCATAACCACCTTCTCGAGACCATGGTCCATCCACGGGCAGGTGAACTGCGCGTCGTGGGGAACCCTATCGTCTTCAGTGAGACACCGGCGGCGATCCGGTATCCCCCTCCCCTGCTGGGCCAGCACACTGAGGAAGTGCTCCGAGAACTCGGCTACAGCGCCGAGGAGATCGTTCGCCTCCGAGAGGAAGGTGTGATCTAAATGAGCGACGCGCTGGTACGCACGGAGCAACGGGACGGGACCGCGATCGTGACCTTAAACCGTCCGGAGAAGCTCAACGCCTTGAGCAGCGCAATGCTGGAGCAGCTACGCAATGCGCTAGGCGCTATCGAGCGGGATGCGGCTGCCCGGGTTCTGGTCTTGACTGGCGAGGGGCGGGCGTTTTGTGCGGGTGCCGATGTCCAGGAATACCTCACTCAGGACTTCCCTGCGTTCGTGGCTTACCAGCAGCGGAGCCGCGAGCTCTTTGCCTTCCTTGATCGCTTCCCCAAACCGACAATCGCGGCGGTCAATGGCTATGCGCTGGGTGGCGGCTTCGAGCTGGCACTGTGCTGTGACGTGATCGTCGCGAGCGCGCAGGCACAGTTCGGCCTGCCAGAAGGGTTGATCGGGCTGTGTCCGGGTGGTGGGGGGACGCAGCGGCTTGCTCGGGCGATCGGGCGTTACGCTGCTGCTGACGTGCTGCTCGCCGGGCGACGGCTGACCGCCGTCGAGGCACAAGCGCTCGGCCTGGTGTCGGCGGTTACAGAGCCAGAGCAGCTTCTGGAGGCAGCACTGCGCAAGGCCGCGGAGATGTGCCGAATCGCTCCTCTCGCGCAGCGTGAGATGAAGCGACTGCTTCGCGATGGACCTGACAGCCCGCTTGAGGCAGCGCTCTCCCTGGAGCAAGAGGTGCTGTTTCGGCTCTACCACTCGCATGACGCGCGAGAGGGGATCCGCGCGTTCGTGGAGAAGCGAGCACCGGTCTTCCGAGGTGAGTAGGAGGGAGCGCGATGGGGCGGCTGGAAGGCAAGGTGGCGCTCGTCACCGGCGGGGTGATGGGTATCGGGCGGGCAGTAGCGCTCGCCTTCGCCCGCGAGGGCGCGCGGGTGGTGATCGCGGATATCGACGTAGAGAAGGGGCATGAGGTCGTCGAGGCAATCCGCAACACAGGGGGGGATGCCGCCTTTGTGCAGGCGGATGTCGGTCGGAGCGAGGACGTTCAGGCGGCAGTCCAGACCGCGCTCAGGCAGTTTGGCCGGTTGGACATTTTGGTCAACAACGCGGGGATTGCAGTGCCGGGAAGCGCGGTGGATATGTCAGAGGAGGACTGGCACCGTGTCATCAACGTGAATCTGACCGGAGTATGGCGTGGGATGAAGTACGCCATCCCGGAGATGATTAAGGGTGGCGGCGGATCCATTATCAACCTGAGCTCGGTCCAGTCGTTGCTCGGCTTTCCAGGGTGGGCCGGGTATGCTGCGAGCAAGGGTGGCATCAACGCTCTCACCCAGCAGGCGGCTGTTGAGTATGCCCCGTATGGAATCCGTATCAACGCTATCGCTCCGGGAACGATCATGACGCCGATGAACGAGCGGATCTTCCGTGAGGCCACAAACCCTCAGGAACTCATCGAGCGCTGGAATCGGATGCACGCGTTGGGACGATTCGGGCAGCCAGAGGAGGTGGCAGCACTCGTGGTGTTCCTCGCCTCCGATGAGGCGTCCTTCATCACGGGCGAGGTAATTCGTGTTGACGGCGGGATGGTGGTTAAGGGGAGCGGGTGAGGTTCAGCGTGATGCGTCTACTCCGTGGGATCACCTGGGATCACCCCAGAGGAGTTGCCCCAATGCTCGCGACAGCAGCAGCATTCTGCCAGCGCCACTCAGACTTCACGATCGAGTGGCATACCCGATCGCTCTGGGAGTTTGGCGCAGCGCCGCTTGAGCCGCTGGCGGAGCGCTACGACCTTCTGGTTATTGACCATCCGTTTATCGGGGAGGCGGTGGAGCGAGGACTGTTGCTCCCACTTGACACATTGGTTTCGCAGGCATTCCTGGATGAGCAGCGGACGAATAGTGTTGGGGCCAGCTATGCCTCCTATACGTGGCAGGGGCATCAGTGGGCGCTAGCGATAGATGCAGCAGCACAAGTTTCCGCATACCGGCCTGACTTGCTGGAAGCTTTAGGGCTCGAGGTACCGCAATCCTGGAAGGAGGTAGAGACACTGGCCCATGCCCTTCCCAAGGGCAAGTGGATCGCAATTCCGTTGACGCCGACGGATGCGTTCTGCAGCTTCATTGCGCTCTGCTACGGAGTCGGTGGACCGTCCTTTTGGGAGAGCGGTGAAATCCCCATGGCAGTGGGCATCGCAGCCTTGGAGCAGCTCGCGTGGCTCCGCAGAGTAAGTCATCCGGCGTCGCTGGAATTACGGCCGCCGCAGCTGCTGGACTTTATGGCACAGGGTGATAGCGTCGTGTATGTCCCGCTGATCTTCGGCTACTCGAACTATGCCCGGGCTGGCTTTGCCCCCCACCTCATCCAGTTTGCCGATGCTCCGATGGGCAGTAGCAGCCAGAGGAGCAGCGTGCTTGGTGGGGCTGGACTCGCCATCTCCGCGTGGACACAGGAACCTGAGCTAGCGGCAGCTTACGCGATGTACGTCGCAGGAGAGGACTGCCAGCGTACGATCTACTTTCAGTCCGGTGGTCAGCCCGGCCATCGTCGTGCGTGGGAAGACCCGGACCTCGATGCGCAGGTGCACGGTTTCTTCAGCAGTACGCTTAGGACAGTCGAGACGGCGTACCTGCGGCCCCGTGACAAAGGCTTTCCTCAATTCCAAGAAGAGGCAGGGAAGGTAATCCATCGCTTCCTGCTCGATGGTATCAGGGCAGAGGATGTGATCGCGATGATGAATAACCTTTACCGGTCGATAGTCTTCTCGACTCGTGACGGCATATAAGGGGAATAGCGCATGCGTAACGAAACTGGTCTCGCGCTTATGAAAAGAGACCTCTTTCAGGATAGGCAAGCGAGCGTTTACCCAAGTGCGGGCGGTAACGTGTGCAGGATTTAAGGAGGTGTCAGATGCGCCGACGAGAGTTCCTCCGGGCTATGGGAATTGGGGCATGGGCTGGAGTCAGCGCACTGTTGGTAGCATGCCGCAGGGCGGAAGCACCAACACCGACAGCAGCCGAAGTGCCCTCACCGACGGTGGCTGTTGGCCAGGTGCCATCGCCAGTCGCGACAACGCCAGCGGTGACAGAGAAACTCACTCTGGAGTTATGGGATCAACAGCAATCTGATCTAAATATTCAGCAAGCCTATATCAAGGCGCTGGAAGACTTTCAGCAGGAGAATCCCGATATTGTAGTGAAAGTGACAACAACACCATATGCGCAATATCGGGACAAACTCTTGGTCGCCGTACAAGGAGGCCGCGGCCCAGATATTATGTCTCTAGATGAGATATGGACCCCTGAATTCGCCGCTGCCGGAATCATTGAACCGCTCGATCCCTATATCCAGCGCTCAGCATCGGTCAAACCTGATGCTTTCTTCCAACCTGCTTGGGATACTAATCTTTGGCAAAAGCAAATCTGGGGCATTCCACTGAACTTTGATGTGTGGGAGCAGCTTTTCTATAATGCTGATCACTTCCGCGAAGCCGGTCTTGATCCTGATAAGCCACCTCGTACTTGGGATGAGTGGCTTGAAGCACTACCACAATTAACAGCCCCACCACAGCGTTTTGGGATCGGCCTGCTAGGCCACAAAGGCGAGGACACGGTGGTTATGTTGAATTCTCTCATGTATTCGAACGGCGGCGCAATAATTGATGAAGACGGTAATGTAGTCATTTACTCTCAAGAAAATATTGAGACTCTTGAGTTCTATCTTAAACTCTCTAAATATGCTCCGGAAGGTGTTGCGAATGTCGGAGAAGCTGAGGCTGTGAGTATGTTTGCAGCAGGAAAGGTGTCCATGATTCTCGATGGCCAATGGCAGCAGGATACAATGAACGCCCGTGCGACATTCGATTGGCGCATCGCTGTACCACCAGCTCCCGCTGGAAAGAAGTTTGTTGGAGCACTTGGAGGATGGAACTTAGCAATTAACAAAGCTTCCAAGAACAAGGATGTCGCATTCCGCCTTATTGAGTATCTCACGACCAACAAAGAGGTTCAGAAAACAATCAACTCTCTCACACCGGCGTTACGGGTAGCTGGTGAGGAGTTTGTGAAGGAGAAGCGAAGGCAACCTGAGGTCATTCTCGAGACACTTACTTCGGGGCGTCCGCGGCCAATTTCACCCGTTTATCCCCAGGTTTCGGACATTGAGCAGCAGATGGTGCAAGCTATCCTCTCTGGAACACCGGTAGAAGAAGCACTCCAGAAGGCGCAACGTGACATCGAAAAGGTGGTCAAGTCAGCTCGGTAGGTCTGGATGCGTCACTGTGTGCGGATAAGGCTTGGTATGGTAGAGGTGCGGGAGAACACCCTCGGCGGCAGCGTTGGTCCTGTTCAAGCCACCCAGTATCGCAAGGCTACGCGCGGACTACGCCGATATATTGGATCCTATTTGCTTGTGGCACCTTCCTTCGTGCTACTATGCGTATTGGTTGTGTACCCCCTAGCTGATGCCTTTTACCTTAGTTTTACCGATGCATCCTTCATCAGACCTATACCGGAATGGGTCGGAGTTAGGAATTATCATGATGCCGTGGTCTCGGATACCTTTTGGAAAGTTTTTACAAACTCCATCTTGTGGACTGTTGTCGTTGTTGTTTGCCAGTTTCTCTTGGGATTAGCTACCGGCGTGCTGTTGGCGCAGAAGCTTCGTATACGGTCCGTTATGCGCGCATTAGTGATAGTACCCTGGGTAATGCCAGGCGTGATTGCAGCTATTCTTTGGAAGCTCATGTATGACCCATATCTCGGGCTAGTCAACAAGATTCTTATGACTGTGCATCTTGTGGATGGATTCGTAGCGTGGCTGGCACAACCAGAGACCTCACTTCCAGCGATAATTGTGGCGGCGATTTGGAAAGGAACGCCGTTTTCTACGCTAATGTATCTAGCGGCATATCAGAATGTGCCGGCTGATCTTCTTGATGCTGCACGGATTGACGGGGCGAGCCGATGGCAGCGCTTCATCTACGTAGCATTTCCCGAGATGCTACCGACAATTAGAACAACCATTCTGCTTACGACGATCTGGACATTTAATTACTTTGATCTTGTTTATGTCATGACTCGCGGAGGGCCGGGTTATGCAAGTCATATCTTTCCGACGTACACTTATGAACTCGCCTTTGCCAAGGCGCTCCAAGGGGAAGCTGCCGCTTATGGAATGATCGGAACGGCAATCATGCTGATCTTTAGCATCCTCTACATTCGCGAAATTAACCGGAGGGGAGGTCTTGACTAGTGAGCACGTGGTACCGTCGGGTACAACGGGCAGTCCCAGATGCAGCGACACTAGTTGTAGCTGGGTTCTTCGGCCTACCATTGCTCTGGATGCTATCGACGTCGGTCAAGACTGCAAGTGAGGTATTCACTGCGCCGCCGACAATTCTACCCAAAACAATAACCATAGTAAATTACCAAGGAGTCTTAAATAGGCAGTTCTTGCTCTATCTTGCAAATAGTACTATCGTTTCTCTTGGAACCAGCGTGATATGTGTAGGATTAAGTATTCTCGCAGCGTACGGTTTCTCAAGAACGAGGTTTCCGGGAAGAAAGGTTCTGCTAGTCGCGATCATGATATCCCAGCTTTTACCGCTTGCTGTACTCCTAATTGGTATCTATCGTGTCGCGAATGCACTTAATCTAATAAATACGTACGCGGGCCTGATCTCAGCGTACCTTGCCTTTACCTTGCCGCCGTCTATTTGGCTGCTTAGGGGCTTCCTCACCTCAGTTCCAGTAGAGTTAGAGGAGGCTGCAATGGTTGACGGTGCTAGTCGACTAGACGCATTTCTTCGAATATCTGTTCCGCTCGCGATGCCTGGTATCATTGCGACATGGGCCTATGCGCTATTTATAACCTGGCAAGACTTTATGTTCGCATTGGTATTTATGACTTCAGATGAGCGGCGCACTTTGCCTCTAGGTGTTCTTGCTCTGATCGGTGAGCATACAATCGACTGGGGCAAGTTGATGGCATCCTCAGTACTCCTCATGGTGCCCATCTTTGTCACCTTTGGCTTCGTACAGCGATACCTTATAGAGGGTCTTACTCGGGGTGCCCTGAAGGGCTAAGGAGGTAGAAGCATGGTGACACTGTTCGGCCAAAAGTGGACAAAAGAGGAGCTGAAACGTCATATCGGACAAATTGCGCAGGTTTCCGGTATACGGGCGGTCATCGCTGCAGACGGTTTAGAGCGCGGAAGCCGAATCTTCCAGATTAGGACGGGTGCCGGATTAGTGTATGAGCTTCTTGCTGACCGAGCGCTAGATATTGGCTTAGCAACCTTTCGTGAGCTACCGTTAGCATGGATTTCTCCTGTAGGATTTGTCCATCCAGCATTCTGTGAATTTCACGAATTTGAGTGGCTTCGATACTTCTCAGGGGGATTGCTCACAACTTGTGGATTAGATCAGTTTGGATCTCCATGTATCGAACAAGGGGAAAGACTTGGATTGCATGGGCGTGTAACTGGAATCCCTGCAGACAGACTTTCATACGAGGAATATTGGATTAATGGGAAGTATGAGCTTCGTGTCAGAGGGGAGATCCGGCAGGCGCGAGTCTTTGGTGAGAATCTAAGACTGCTTCGCGATATTAGAAGTCAGATGGGTGAGAATTGGATCGAAATTATCGATACTATAACAAACGACGGCTTTACCACATGGCCACATATGATATTGTATCATTTCAACTTCGGCTTCCCATTGATCGCTGAGGATTCGGTGCTAGAACTTCCAAGCCGAGAAGTCATTCCTCGCGATGAACAGGCTGCCGCTGGGTTAGCGATGTGGCAGAGGTTCTCTCCACCCACTCCTAACTTCCGTGAGGAGGTCTTCCGCCACCATGTAGAGGTTGATGAGGAAGGTTGGGCCACTATTCGGATTCTGAACCCAACGTGCAGGATAGGTGTCAGTCTCAGGTTTGTCGCCAAGCTGTTACCATTTGTCTTCCAGTGGAAGATGATGGGTGAAGGGATATATGTCCTGGGCTTGGAGCCGGCAAATTGTGGGGTGATTGAGGGGAGGGCGCGAGCCCGTGAACTTGGGGATTTGCCATATCTTCAGCCAGGGGAATCGCGCACCTATACACTTCGAATAGAAGCTTTTGAACACTACTGAGAAGATGGGTTGGCAAGGAGCAGATCAACTGTTGAGCGGTTAGGGCGATGCCTCTGTAGGGCATCGAGGAAGAGCGATCGAACAAAGCGCTTAATAATGCGCAAGAGTGAGGAAGTGCTTCATGCGTCGGCGAGAGTTCCTAAAGGTTCTGGGGACGGGTGCTGGGCTGAGTGCGCTGCTGGCAGCGTGTCGGCGAGTGGCGGCACCAACGCCGACGGCTACACCTAAGCCTGCCGCTGTAGCTACACCGACCGTGGGTCCGACGCCAGGCGTGTCCCCCACGGTTGCTGTGGCTCCGACACCAACGGTGCGCCCCGCTGCGGTAACCATCACCTGGTCTGTGCAATCCTTCGCCCATCAGGCGCTGCAACCATTCCTCGACGAGTTCAAGGCGCTGACCGGTATCACCGTAAGGCTCGAAAGCGGACCAGCCCCAGGCCAGGATCTCATGACCCAGCTGATCCCGGCGCTTAGCTCCGGGACGACGCCATTTGACGTCGATGATGTCGACGATCCTGCCTCTGAAGCGTTCATTGCCGCCGTATGGCTTGAGCCGCTTGACGAGGCTCTGAAGCCGAACTTCTGGAATGACTTTCCTCCATCCATGCTTGATGCGACAAAGACGTGGAATCAGTCAGGAGGCGAGACATTTCGCATTTATCATAACCGGGAACTCGGATACTTCTGGTACCGAAAGGATATTCTCGATGATCTTGGGTTGTCAGTGCCACAGACATGGGATGACTTGGTGAATGTGGGCAAGGAAGCAAGAGCGCGCAAGCAAATGTGGGGATTTGCTGATGCGGCAGCCAAGCCGGTGCTGACGTTTGTGTAGCTGGCCTACATCGTCGCGCAGACAGGCGGTAACCTCTACGAGTTTGACAAGGGAACACGCCGTGGCTTCGAGTTTGCACATGAACTTCTGTACACACATCAGATCTTCCCTCAGGATGCGCTCACCTGGACGTATGACCAGCTCAACAACGCGTATATGCAAGATCAGCTGCTTACTATGCGCGAGTGGACGTTCTTCTGGGACGTGGCGAAGGCGAATACGCAATGGTACTCGCCCGAGAAGGTCTCCATCACTGTTCCACCGGAAGGGCCGGGTGGGTCAAAGACATGGGCGGGCGGATGGAGCTGGGCTATCCCGCGGTTCACAAAGAACAAAGATGCGGCCAAGGAGTTCATCCGCTACATCTCGTCGGCGGAGACAGCTCCAAAGCTGGCACGTGCGAGTTCGTTCCTCGTCGCTTCGCGTAATTCGGTCATGAGCGAACTGGGAGGTGAAGGTATTACCCAGTACATGAAGTTGTACACTAATCGGGAAGTCGTCACCCCGCGGCCTTACCACAAGCAATCAGCGAAGGCAGAGTCCATTATCGACGAGATAGGCCAAGCCTACCTTACGAACCAGATCGATCTCGACCAAGCAATGGCCCAGGGGCGGCAGCGCATTGCCGCGCTCGGCTAAGTCTCTGAGTCTAGCGATGACTGCGCAGCCCCTCACGCGGAAGGCGTATGGCGCTACGCCGTGCTGTTACCAGGGAAGTGGTCGCCGGGATGCAGGCAGCGGCGCACCGGCGCCTTGCCATGCTGCTCACCTTAGTGCTGCTGTTGGCTCCAGCACTCGGTTTTATTCTTCTTCACCTCGATGTACCCGTTTCTCGCAACTGCCTATCTCAGTTTGACCAACACCTCGCCCTTCGCTGGCGAGTCATCGTTCGTTGGCCTAGAGAACTATCGGCTAATGCTCCATGACCTTGTGTTTCGGCGTGCACTCAGCTTCACGCTCCTCTTCGTCATATGTTCGACGGCTATCGAACTCCTTGTGGGTTTGCTCATCGCGCTGGTCTTGAACGCAGCATTTCGCCTGCGATCGATTGTACGCGCGATCAGCTTGATGCCCTAGGCCATTCCTCCCATCGTTGCTGCCGTTGGGTTCCGGTGCATGTTTGATCGGCAGTTTGGCATCATTGCCGATATGCTTCGGCGAATTGGTGTCGATGTCCCATGGTTGATTGATCCGGAGGCAGCCCAAGCCGCTGTGATCCTCGAAAATTCGTGGCGTCTCGCCCCGTTTGTGGCGGTCATCATTCTCGCTGGACTGCAAGGTATACCGCAGGAGATTCTGGCAGCTGCACGCATCGATGGAGCGAGTCAGTTGCGGATTATCCTCCAGGTGATTGTGCCAATGGTTCTGGCACTGCTCGTCACGGTCGGTATTTTTCTCACCGTTCGGCAGCTCGGTACGTTTGACGTGGTGCTTGGGATGATCAGTTGAGGAGGCCAGGGAGCGGGCGGACCGTTGTGAGGTGTATCGGGTCTGGTGGCCGGGCGGCGAACGACTCGTCGATGTGCCGAAACGAGCCGACGTCGAGCTAATCTGGGCTGTCCCGGCGTGGCGGTGGGTGCAGGTGCCATTCAGGGAACGAGCCTCTGTCCCGCCGCACTGGCAGCCGTGGGTCAGGGAGAGCGGCGGCCGCGTTGTGGTGTTAATGGAGCTTCAAGTCGCCGTTGCTGGAAGTCCGCTGGCGTTAATCTACCGAGCTGTCGCTCGGGTCATGCAGATGCTCGGCTGCCCACCCGGACCCGTCGCGTTGTGGCTGTTCTGTGGTCCGGAGACGTTTCGCCCGGCGGTCGGATGGAGTAGGACGTTCGGCTCCCGGGTCCACTCGACGAGTTGGGTCGAATTGACTCTCCTCGTCGGTCTCCCGGTCGACGCCGTGATCGACTCGTACCGGAAAGCGACCGCACAAGCCTCCAAGTGGGCCGGGCCGGCCACTCCTTCGCCCCGGCCGGTCGACGAGCGCACGCTCGCCCTCGCGGAGTTCTGGTGCGAGCGGGTCGAGCAGGCCGGGCAGCAGCCGACCTACGAAGCGCTCCGCCGGGACTGGAACGCCCGCTACCCGGACTGGCGCTACGAGCACGCTGCCTCGTTCTGGCGAGCGCTCCGCAACAGCCTCTGGGCTGTCTACCGGGTCACCCCACCGAAGCGCCTGCCGCGCTCCTGACGTGCTGGACACCATCACCGCCGACTCGCGCTGCAGAGTTTGCGGGGAGTGAAGGGTTTTGTCCGCTCGATTCGGAATCGTGTTTGGGCCGCCCCGGTGCGAACACCTGTTCGGAACCAGATAATTGGCATCAGAATTGGCATCAGTGACACGAAACGGCCGGGAACGGAACCCCGACCGTTTCGTCGGTTCCTTGTCGTGATGCGGTTTTTTGTGGAGCCGGTGGTCGGATTCGAACCGACGGCCTGCTGTTTACGAAACAGCTGCTCTACCGCTGAGCTACACCGGCTTCTGGAGCCCACGCCGGGACTCGAACCCGGGACCTCAATCTTACCAAGATTGTGCTCTGCCTACTGAGCTACGTGGGCCCAGACTCAACACCCTCCAGTATATCCAACCGCTTTCCGGTATGCAATGTCGGTCGCTGCTTCCACATCGCCCAGTCCCCGCTGCCCGGTCTTCAGTTCCAAATGGTTGGCCGAGTCGACCAGCACGAGTCCACGCGCGGGTGGCACCCCCTGGGGCACCTTACAGGCGTCCCCATGAGCGAACCGGTCAACCGAGAAGCAGCTCCCACCCCGAGGAGACGCGCCGCTCGACCTCCGCTGGGCTGGTCACTGGTGATAACGACGTCCTCGCTCTGCGACAGCACGCTGCCTGAATCTCCCAGTTCGACATGTTCATTCTTCCCCATCTGTATCCGAGCCACACGAATCGATAGTCTTGTCATACTCTTCATAGCACTGGCTGTTACGCTCAGATAATGAGGCACTCTGCCACGCACTGGCCTCTCCGCCTGCATCGCTCTCGGTCATGGTCAGTGAGAGAGACAACAGGGGTCAGCTCTCCCTCGGTTGAACTGTGGGGAGTACGCACGAAGGAGGAGAGCCAGCGTCGTGCGTGGCGCGAGCTCCGGTGATATCGCCCTCCGCGAGACTCGTCGAGGGAGGACCACTGATGCGGTCGATCTCGATCCCGTTCGGAGTTCTCGGGGCTTACGTCGATCCTCTCGGCTATGTCTAGTACCCCGCGATTTACGTCACCCAGGCAGAATCCACGTTGTTCTGCCTGCTCGGCTTTCCGGATGCCGACTCGCTTGCCCACGGTTTCGGTAGCTGCCTGTCCGCGTCGAAGTGCAGTAATACCGCCCCCTCCTGTTACACGATACAGGTACATGCACGCTCGCTGTGCAGGATGTCCAGCGCTCGAGCCTTCACTTCGCGTTCACCCTGCAACGACACGGCGACGATCGACCTGGGGTGACAGGATCGATGCTCTGTGTCTTCATCGGCGGAGCGACGCGCCTGCCGCTCCCTCTTCCTCGGACGATCCGCGAGGCGCTTGCACACGATGCCGACATGCTCGCCGAGGCGAGCTGAAGTGACTGGCAAGGAAGCACGCACTCCCGACTCCCTCGACGAGGAAAATCGGTCCACCGTGGCCCGAGACCTTCTGTCCGTGACCGACATCTTCCATTGTCGGTCGAGATCGTCGTGGAGTGACTCCAGGCGCACGTGCACTGCCCGGAGCATGCAGATAAGCCGCTATCCAGTGTCTCCCGGGACGCCGTTTGCTGCGAAAACTTTTCGCCGTGCGCGTTTCAGACCGTTTATGTCCTTCCGGGTGATGACCCACGGCGCGGCAGTTCTCTCCATCCTGTACAATCCGTGCTCGCTATGGGAGGAGAACTCGCCTCGTCTTCCACATCGATTCCGACAACTGACCCTAATAGGGGACTGACCGAGACAAAAGTCCACGCGCGACGCGCGCGATTTGGGCCGAATGAACTTCCACAACCACAGTCTCCAGCACTGTGGCGGTTGGCACTCGCCCAGGTCACGCATCTCTTCGCTCTCCTGCTTTGGATAGCCGCTGCCAGTGCCTCCATCGCTGGAATGACCGAACTCGCCCTCGCGATCGTCGCGGTGATTCTCCTCAATGGGATCTTCGCTTTCCTCCAGGAATATCGCGCAGAACGAGCGGCAGCCCGCCTACGTTCCCTTTTACCACTACGAGTCACCGTGCGTCGCGACGGCCATGAGATCGTCATCGACGCGCGCGAACTCGTCCCCGGTGACATCGTCATCCTGAAAGCTGGCGACCGCGTCCCGGCCGATGTTCTCCTCCTCGAAGGCATCGATGTCGCCGTGGATGTTTCGACCTTTACCGGAGAGTCCGTTCCGATCAATCCCTTCCCAGGCGACGCCATCCAGGTAGGAACCTCTCTCACTCGTGGGCGGGCGATCGCCGTGGTAACCGCGACGGGAGCCAACACCCGCTTGGCTCAGCTCGCCCGCCTTACCGCGGCACCGCGACATCAACCGACACCGTTGACACGCGAGTTGCAGCGCCTGGTCCGAATCATCACTGTGCTCGCTGTGAGTGTCGGTCTTCTCTTTTTCGCGGTTGCAGTGTTCCTCCGACTGCCGGTTCTCGATGCACTCGTCTTCATGCTCGGTGTCACTGTCGCCCTGGTCCCTGAGGGGCTGCTCCCGACACTCACGCTCTCTCTCGCCGTCGCTGCACAGCGCATGGCCGAGCGACGAGCACTGGTCCGCCACCTCGAGGCAGTCGAGACGCTCGGACTCACCACCGTCATTTGTACCGACAAGACGGGCACACTCACTCTGAACGAGCTATCGGTAACGAACATCTGGACCCCAGCGGGTAGCGCCCGGCTCTTCGGTCAGGGCTACGAACCTGATGGGGAAAGCGACATCGAGCCGGGTGCTGAAGCGTCTGGTCGAGAGTGCGCCCGCGCTGCTGCGCTCGCCGCCGACGGACGAGCGGTATGGCCTGACGGTCGCTGGCTTCCCCTCGGTGATCCATTGGACACTGCGCTGTGGGTCATGGTTCATCGCATCGGCTTGGATCCGGACGCGATCCGCGCCAAGGCTCCCGTGCTGCGGACATACCCGTTCGATCCGCATCGCCGGCGCTCCAGCGTGCTGACCGAATCACAGCTCATTGTCAAAGGCGCACCAGAAAACGTTCTTCCCAACTGTCGCAATGCCGAACAGGCTCGTCAGGTGGCCGATCGAATGGCTGCTGAAGGACTCCTCGTCATCGCTATCGCGTCTTGGCCTGTTCTACCGGGATCCGCGAGCGACGTACTCGACCCGGACACGCTCGAGCGCGAACTCATCCTCCTCGGACTCATCGGATTCAGCGATCTGCCACGCCCGGAGGCCAGAGAAGCCGTCGCCCGCTGTCGGAAAGCTGGTATCCGCGTCATCATGGTTACCGGTGATTATCCTGCTACCGCACTCGCCGTCGCGCGTGAGGTCGGTCTCTTCGGCGATAATCCGCTCGTCGTGACGAGCGCCCAATTACCGCCGGACGATACCGCTCTCGGTACGCTCGTCGACCGAGACGAGGTGGTCATCGCTCGCGTCGCGCCAGAGGATAAGCTCCGTATCGCGCGTGCACTCCAAGCACGTGGTCATGTCGTGGCGATGACTGGAGACGGCGTGAACGATGCTCCGGCAATCCGTCAAGCTGATGTCGGCGTCGCCATGGGACGGAGCGGTACGGACGTCGCTCGCGAGGCGGCCGATCTCATCCTGCTCGACGACAACTTCGCCACCAACGTGGCTGCGATCGAGCAGGGGCGCACGACTTTCCAAAATATCCGCCGCTTCCTGACTTTCCACCTCACCGACAACGTTGCCGAACTCGCTCCGTTCGTCTTCTGGGCACTCAGTGGTGGGCGCGTTCCCCTCGCACTGAATGTTCTTCAAATCCTGCTTCTCGATTTGGGAACGGATGCACTCCCCGCCCTCGCACTCGGCGTCGAGCCACCATCGCCGCGAGTCCTCGACAGTCCACCCCCACGGTTTCATCTCGTGGATCGGTCACTTCTCGTACGGGCATTTCTGGTGCTCGGACCGACCGAGGCGTTGCTGGAAATGATCGGGTTCTTCGCAGTGCTCTCGTCCGCCGGCTGGCAACCAGGCATGACTGTTTCCAGCGAGATGATCCTCCTCGCTGCCTCCGGAACAGCATTCACCGCTATCGTTCTCGGGCAGGGAGCGAACGCAATCGCGAACCGCAGCGATGACCGCCCGGCGTGGCGCGTCGGCCTTTCTGGGAACCGTGCTCTGGTACTGGCACTCGCTGCAAGTTGTGTGTTGCTCTTGGCGACACTCTCGATCCCACCGCTCGCACGGATCGTCGGCCAAGCTCCGCCAACCGCCCTCGGATGGTTCTTGGCAGCGCTCACCGTGCCGGCCGTGATGCTGATCGATGCGCTACGGTAGACAATCGTCCGGCGCCAACCGAGCGGATGACCTAGTCGATCACTAAGACGGCTGCACCG
>Ga0308391_1000360_pt1 | contig 20086 bp, 16 predicted proteins | sample Hotspr20Samplet1_FD_202363 | JGI IMG/M metagenome (GOLD analysis project Ga0308391, IMG submission 202363) | Hot spring phototrophic mat microbial communities from Octopus Spring, Yellowstone National Park, Wyoming, United States - 20050623_t1 ... | reverse complement strand
GATCCAGCCGGTAAGGTCCTTGCCGTTGAACAACGGCGTCCAGCCCTCTGCGTAGGCGGTCGCCGGATCCCGATAGTCGCCCGAGCGCTGGGCGAGCAACAGGCCGCCGACGGCGAGCGCAGCCAGCGGGGGCGGCAGGGCGGCTCTTACAGATCGATTTGAAACTCTTTCCATTCCGTGACTCTCTTCTCGTAAATCGCCTCGCGGCCCAAGATGGCCGTGAGCGCCCCGGTGGCCCCGACGACAACATCGGCCGGAGGTTTCTTGCCGGTACGAATGCTTTCATAGAACGCCTTGATGTGGGCGTCGCGGTCCTCCTCGACCGCCTCCAACAGAGCCCGCGCCCGGTTGCCGAGGGCCGGGCGGCGCGGATAGAACATCGAGGTGTTCAGGTCGACGCCGCCCTCGTCGGTGAATACATAGGTGTACTGGCCCCCGCCGGGCATTTCGCGGGGGTGGAAGAAGACCTGCGTGTAGGAGAGCTTCACGCCGTTGCGGTAGTCGTAGCTGAGCGTGTAACCGTCCATGGTGTCGCGGCCGGGCGGATCGTCCTTCCACAGCAGCACGCCGCCGAACCCAGCGGCTCGCTCCGGCAGGCTGTTGATCACCCAGTTGCACAGATCCAGGTTGTGCACCGACATCTCCACCAGCACATCGCCCGAGCGCGCCCGGTTGAAGAACCAGTCGGCTGAGGGGCCGTGGTGGTCGAGGTCGTCGGAGGCATGGCGCTGCGCCTTCACCATGATCACCTTGCCCGCCTCGCCGGCGTGGATCTTGGCGATGGTCTGCCGGATGCGTTGCATGGAGCGCATCTGCTGGCCCGCCTGAAAGACGGGTTTCGACCGTCGGGCCACCTCGAGGAGCTTCTTAATCGAATCCGGCGTGATGCCGATCGGTTTTTCGCAGTAGACGTGCTTGCCCGCCTCGAGCGCGGCGATCGACATCTCGACGTGCAGGTCGCACGGTGTGGCGATGAAGACGGCCTCGACATCGCCGCGTTCGAGCAGGCGCCGGTAGTCGGCGGTGGTGAAAGGATTGTGCGCGGCCGCCGCCGTCGCCGCTTCATCGAGCCGGTCCGGCTTGATGTCGCACAGGCCGGTGACCTTGACGCCCGGCAGCGCGAGCGCCGACTTGAGCAGATACAGGCCGCGGTTGCCGGTTCCGATGAAGGCGGTGCGCACCGGCTCGGAGGAACCCTGGCCCCCTTTTAGCGATCCGGCCGCCGCCAGCGACCCGAACAGAAAATGTCTGCGATTAGACTTTTCGATCATCGACGTCCTTTTTCGCGAATTTTCTTTCAATAGACTTCCGGCTGCTTGTTAGGGCCCAGCGCCGGGTTGGGCTCCACCAGCTTGCCGTACAGCTCCGGCCGCCGCGCCCGGATGTAGGAACGGCCCGAGGCCACCTCGAGCTTGGCCGGATCGAGCGTCGCCACGACCACCTCGTCGCCCAGGGCTCGGCATTCGTTGAGAATCTCGCCGAACGGGTCAAGGATCATCGACCCGCCGGGCTTGATGGTGCCGCCGTCCAGGCCGATCACGTTGGTGTAGATGGCGTAGACGCCGTTTTCGTAGGCGCGCGCCGGAAGCCACCGCAAGATCCAGCCCCGGCCCTTGGGCCCGTCGAACTCTTGGCGGCAGCGCACCGGATCGAGCTCGCGGTTCTCCCAAATCGCGCGCTCCACCGTACCGCGGCCCGGCATGGGCGAAGGCAGGCAACCGGTGACGTGCGGCATAAGGATGATTTCGGCGCCCATCATCGTAGTGACGCGCACATTCTCCGGCAGGTTATTGTCGTAGCAGGTCAGGATGCCGAAGCGGCAATCCAGGTGATCAAAGAGTGTGAAGCCGTCGCCGCAGCTGATGTCGGGGTGGATGAACTTGTGGATCTTGCGGTGCCGGGCGAGCAGGCCGTCCTCGCCGGCAACGGCGTAGCAGTTGTAGACGCGGTCGCCGTCGCGCTCGATGAGGCCGGCGGCGACGCTGAGGCCGTGCCGCCGGGCGATTTCGACGAGCGCCTCGGTGGACGGCCCGGGAACCGGCTCGGCCAGTTCAAACAGGGCCTCGCGGCTCAGCGTCTCGAGAAACGTGTAGCCCGTAATTGAGCACTCATGAAAGGCCACGAGCTCGGCGCCTTGGGCGCGCGCCGTCCCGGCCAGCGCCTCGATGCGGCCGAGATTGTAGGCTTTGTCGCCGTCGCGGGCTTCAAACTGCGCTGCGCCGACTCGGATGCGTCTCATTTTGGGGCGCTCCGTATTCCGCGGGCTTTACCGCTTCCGGAAGACCAAACGATACTGGGAGCCAGGAATGTGCTCCTCATTGGAGAGCAGAGTGAAGCCGTTCGCCTCGATCTCGCGAACCACCTCGTCCTTCTCCAGCCGGATATGGGCAGGGTCGCGAAAGCTCTTGCGGTAGTAATCGACAACGACGAATCGGCCGCCATCCCGCAGGGCCCGCCTGATTCCGGCGAGCATCTCCTCCGGATAGTCGAAGTGGTGATAGGAATCGACAGCCAGGATCAAATCCGCCGAGTCGGCCGGCAGTTGAGGGTCCTTCTCTGAACCGAGCAGGAACTCGACGTTGTTCAGCCGCCTGTTGCGAGCGAGCTCGGCTGCCTTGTCCAAGAAGTCCGGGATGATGTCCTGCGCGATGACGCGGCCTTCGGCTCCGACGGCCTGGCTGAGGAACGGCAACAAGACGCCGGCGCCGGTGCCCAGGTCGACCACGGTGGCGCCCTTCCGAAGGTTGAGCGCGGCGACGAGCTTGTCCGCCGCCAGACGATCGGCCCGGTCCGGGGCGCCGAGCACTTGGATGAGGCGGCGCCGGCCCTCCTCGGAATGGAGGTCCTGGTTGGCGTGGCGGGCCACCTGCGTCCAGGCCGCCGCAGCCGCCAGCAGGGCGAGGGCAGGCGCCAGGCGCTTCATAAGGCCGTCTCCATCGGCAGCGCCAGGGGCGGCTCCACGAGAAAGTCGAGCCCGTGCATGCGATCGACAGCCTCCCGGACCGACTCCTCGAGGCTCGGCTCCAGCGTGATGACAAACGGCAAGTCCTGCTTGGAGTCGCTGGGCAGTTGCAGCACGGCCTCCAGGCTAATGTTCTTTTCGGCCAGGATGCGGCTCAGGGCGGCGATAATGCCCGGCCGATCCTTGACACGGAAGCGAAGGTAAAATGCGCGGCGCTGGAGGGTAACCGGGATCGGATTGTATTCGCCAAGCCGCGGATGGGCGAATGGGGAAACCCGTTCCGGCGAGCCGCTCAGGATCTCGCGCGCCACTCTCATCAGGTCGCTGACCACGGCCACACCGGTGGGAAGCGAGCCGGCGCCCTGGCCATAGTAAAAGCTGTCGCCGCCGTAATGACCGCGGACCCAAACCGCGTTGTAGGCGCCGCGCACGCTCGCCAGAATTGTGTTCTTGGGGATAAGCGCCGGGCGCACCGAGAGAATCAAGCCTTGCGGCGTCTGCCGGGCGGCCGCGATGAGCCGGATGGTGTGATCGAGCTTGTCGGCGTATTGGAAATCGATGTGCGAGATCCGGCGGATGCCCTCGGTGTAGATGTCGGTCGGGGTGATCTTCTCCCCGAAGGCGAGCGCCGCCAGGATGGCCAGCTTGGCGCGGGCGTCCTCGCCGTCGACGTCGGCGCTCGGATCGGCCTCGGCATAGCCCAGCCGCTGCGCCTCGGCGAGCACTTCCTCGAAGTCCGCGCCGCGACGTTCGATCTCGGTGAGGATGTAGTTCGAAGTTCCGTTGAGGATGCCGTAGAGCGCACTGATGCGGTCGCCGGAGATCCCTTCGCGCAGCACGGCATGGATGGGGATGCCGCCGGCCACGCTGGCCTCCATGGCCAGGTTGATGCCGCTCGTGATGGCCTTCTCCCAGATCTCGGCTCCTGCCAGCGCCATCAGCTCCTTGTTGGCGGTGACGACGGACTTGCGGTGAGCGATGGCGGCTTCGATGATCTCGCGCGCGACACTGGTTCCGCCCACGAGCTCGGCCACGATGTCCACATCGGGATGCGTAACCACGTCGTTCCAGTCGCGCGTGCGCTCCACCGGACCCAATCCTTTGGGTAGGACCTTGGCTTCCGGATTCCGGCTGCAAACGATCTTGACGCGCAGGTTGAAGCCGAGCTTGAGCCGGATCTGTTCGGCGTTCTCGGCAAGGATCGCCAGGGCGCCGCTGCCGACGTTGCCCAAGCCGATGATGCCGACGTTCACATCCGGCATAAACCGCTATGATAGCAGTGAGGGGGAAATGACTCGGCCGGGTTTTCTCGCCACCCTAGTCGCCGGCGTGCTCGGCGCCCAGATCCGGCCCGAGCAGGAGGGCCCCCGCCGGCTGCCCGACGGCCGTTCCCAGGACGAAGCCATCCTGAAGGCCGACTGGGAGAAATCGATGGGGGATGCCGCCGAGCTGGTGAAGCTAGCCGAGCAGCTCAAAAGCGAACTGGAACGCAACGAGCACCACGTGCTGTCGGTTTCCTCGATCCGGCTTGCCGAGCGCATCGAAGAGCTTGCCCGACGAATCCGGCGCCGCCTGCGCCGCTTCTAGAGCGAGGCGACGAGCGGCCCGCGCCGTTTGGCGGCGTCTGTTGCCGTGATAATCTAAAGCGGAAAGCCTTCGGGCAATGAACGAGCCGGTCCGCCAACCCGCGCAGTTGATGAGCGCCTCCGAGATCAACCGAACGCTGGTTCGTCTGGCTCATGAGGTTTTGGAGAGGGCGGGTGATCCGCAGCGCCTGGTCTTCGTCGGCATCCGGCGCCGCGGCGTCCCGCTGGCCCGAAGGCTGGCCGCCAAACTCGAGGAGATCGAGGGCATCTCGCCCCCGGTCGGCAGCCTGGACATTCAGCTTTACCGGGACGACCTCTCCCCCGTGGCCTCGCAGCCGGTGCTCTCCACCACGGAGATCCCCTTCGACGTCACAGGCCGGAACGTCGTCTTGGTGGACGACGTGCTCTACACCGGCCGGACTGTCCGCGCGGCACTGAACGCGCTGTTCGACCACGGGCGGCCCGATCGGGTCGAACTGCTGGTTTTGATCGACCGTGGCCACCGCGAGCTGCCGATCGAGGCCAACTATGTCGGCCGCAAGATTCAGACTGACCGCCACGGCACGGTGGAGGTCAAGCTGCTCGAGGTCGACCAAGAGGAGCGTGTGCTGTTCCTCGAAAGGCCGCTTGAGGCCTGAGGGAGCCCCTATGAGACGCGGATTGCTAGGAATCGAAGATCTGACGCGCGAGGAGATCGAAGCCATTCTCGAGCGCGCCCGAGACTTTCAACCGCCCCACCGGCAGCCGTTTCCGCGTCTGGAGACGCTGCGGGGCAAGGTGGTCGTCAATCTGTTTTTTGAGCCGTCCACGCGGACCCGAACAAGCTTTGAAATCGCGGCCAAGCGTCTGGGCGCCGACGCGGTGTCGATCACGGCGGCCGGATCGAGCCTGTCAAAAGGCGAGTCGCTGGTGGATACGCTGAACACGCTGGCGGCGATGCGTCCCGACGCCATCGTGATGCGGCACGCCTCCTCGGGCGCCCCCCACTTCCTGGCCCGCCATTTGGATATTCCGATCATCAACGCCGGAGACGGCACGCACGAGCATCCGACACAGGCGCTGCTGGACGCCCGCACGATTCTCGATCGCAAGCCGGCGCTCAGCGGCCTGCGCGTGGTCATCATCGGCGACATCGTCCACAGCCGCGTCGCTCGCTCCAACATTCATCTGCTGTCGAAGTTCGGCGCCGACATCGTCCTGTGCGGGCCGGCGCCGCTGGTTCCGCCGGAGATGGCGGCGATGGCGCCCGGCGTGCGCATCGAGTACGACATGCGCCGGGCGATCGAGGGCGCCGACGTCATCATGATGCTGCGGGTGCAACTGGAACGTCAGCACGAGACGGCCTTCCCCAAGGCGGAGTATTTTTCCTTCTATGGCTTGACGCTCGACCACTTCGAGCTGGCCAAGCCCGATGTCATCGTCATGCATCCCGGTCCCATCAATCGCGGCCGGGAGATCTCCTCCGAGGTGGCCGACTCGCAGCGGTCGGTCATTCTGAATCAGGTTGAAAACGGCGTCGCGGTGCGAATGGCCGTTCTCGAAAGGATTCTGGGCGAGCCATGGGAAGACTGTTGATCAAGAACGGACGCGTGATTGACCCGGCGACGCGGCGCGACGGCCCGGCCGACGTGCTGATTGAAAACGACACCATCTCCGCCGTCGGTGAGAATCTGGAGGCGGCCGATGCCGAGGTTCTGGATGCTTCCGGGATGGTGGTCGCGCCCGGCTTCATCGACCTTCATGTGCATTTGCGCGAACCCGGCTTCGAACACGCCGAGACGATCGAAACGGGCGCCCGGGCGGCCGCCGCCGGCGGCTTCACGCGCATCTGCGCGATGCCCAACACGAATCCGGTAAACGACTGCGCCACGGTCACCGGCTACATCCTCGAGCAAGCGCGGCGCTTTGCCGTGGTCAAGGTTCACCCCATCGGCGCCATTACGCAAGGCAGCGAAGGCAAGGAGCTGGCGCCGATCGGAACGCTTCAAGCGGCCGGGGCCGTCGCCATCTCCGACGACGGGCGGCCGGTGATGAACGCCCGCGTGATGCGCCGCGCCATGGAGCTGGCGCGAAGCTTCGGCATCACCGTGGTGCAGCACTGCGAGGACTTGAACTTGAGCGCCGGCGGCGACATGCACGAGGGTGTCGAGTCGGTGCGGCGCGGACTGGGCGGCATTCCGTCCTGCGCCGAGGACGTCATGGTGGCGCGCGATCTGCTTCTGGCCGAGCTGACCGGTGCGCGCTATCACGTGGCCCATCTGTCGACGAAGAACTCGCTCGCCATGGTGGCCTACGCCAAGTCGCGCGGGCTGGCGGTGTCTTGCGAAGTGACTCCGCATCACATCTGCCTGACCGACGCCGACTCGGTTCCCTACGACAGCAATTACAAGATGAAGCCTCCGTTGCGCAGCGCCGAGGATGTGGCGGCGCTGATCGAGGGCATCGCCAAAGGCGTGGTGGACGCCATCGCCACGGACCACGCCCCGCACACCGGCTACCAGAAAATGCAGGAGTTCGAGCGGTGTCCCTTCGGCATTATTGGTCTCGAGACGGCGCTGGCGATTGCACTTGACCGGCTCGTGCACCCGGGCCATATCACGCTTTTGCGCCTGGTCGAACTGTTCACCACCGGCCCGGCCTCGGTCGTCGGGCTCCGCTCGGGAAGACTGGCACCGGGCGAGACGGCCGACGTCACCATCTTCGACGCTAACTTCGAGTGGACTTACGACGTGACTCAGTCGTTTTCGAAGAGCCGGAATACGCCATTTCACGGCCGCCGGTTCCGCGGAGCGCCGATGGCGACCATCGTGGACGGCAAAGTTGTTTGGAGCCGGGCGCCCCTCTTGCAGGCTGCCGGCGGCGTCGAACGCCGTCAACCGGCCCTGATGAGTGGAGCGGCGGAAGCGGCGCGCTGAAGAGGCGGGGTCAGACCGGCTCGCCGTCGCGATAAAGGGGGCGGGGTCGGCCGGTCCGCTCGGACATCTTGTACTGCTCGATTTTCGGACCGAAGGGACCTTTTTTCGTGCGCGCAAGCAGCGCCGTCTGCTCTTCGGGCGACATCTTCCGGAAGGTTTTGCAGGCCAGCACATTCTCCTCGAGCTCCCGGACGGTCTCGACGCCGGATACGAGCGTGTCGACATCCTGGCTCCAGGCAAAACGCAGGCACTCGCGGATGGTGGCCACCTTGTTCTTGGTGATGTTGCCGATGGCGTTGGACTTCATGGCGATGATGCCCAGGCCCTTGGCGCGCGCCTTCGGCAGGACGTTCTCGATGAAGCTCAAATAGTGCGGATCGATCAGGTTCACCGGAAACTGGATGGTTTCCCAGCCGTCGAAGGCCTCAAGCAACCGCTGGTGCACCCTAGGATCGAGATGGCCGGTGAAGCCGATGTGACGAGCCTTGCCCTGCTCCTTGGCGCGAACGAAAGCCTCGAGCGCCCCGCCGGGCGCGAGGATCCGATCGACCTCCTCGTGAGTGGAGACCTCGTGGCACTGCCAGAGATCGAGGTAGTCGGTCTGCATCCGCTCCAGGGTCTCCTCGAGCTGCCGCATGGCCGAGTAGCGCTCCCGGAACTGCGCTTTCGACATCAAGAGGACTTTCTGGCGCAAGCCGCCCTTGAGCGCTTTCCCGTAGACGATATCGCTTGCCCCGGCGTGGTACTTGTGCGCCGAATCGAAGAAGTTCACGCCGAGCTCGATCGCCCGGTGGACAATGCGAATGGCCTCCTGCTCGCCACTGCGCAGGAAGTGGTAGCCGCCCAAAGTAAACCGCGAGACCTTCATGCCGGTCTTTCCCAGCGTCGCCATGGGCATGGGGGCCTCGGCAAGTAGCCGGGTGCTTGAGGCCGCCGCCGAGGTTAGTTGCAGGAAGGTTCGTCGTCGCATGGATGCCTCCGTGAATGATCTTGCCGCTATTGTACTGAATCGCCAAGCACGCGCGCCCGCACTACCCAGTCCAGACGCGGGAACTCGCGTTCGAGATACGCATTGCCCTCGCGCACGATCCGGACCGGGTCCGGCCCGCGGCCCTTCGGAGGAATTTCGCCGTAAGCGCTCCAGAGTCGCTCGACCACTTCCATGCCTTCGACCACCTGGCCGAAGGGCGCAAAGCCGTCCTTGTCCAGGCTCGTGTTGTCTGCGAGGTTGATGAAGACTTGTGTGGTGCGGCTGTTGGGCCCGAGCTTGGCGAAGCTGACGAAGCCTTTGCGGTTGGACTGTTTTACCGGGTCGTCGCGGATGGCGGCTTCGCCCCAGAGACGCTGAACCGCCGGATCACCGTGAATGCCGAACTGAACGACGAAGCCGCGGACGACCCGAAAGAAGCGTACGCCGTCATAGAAGCGATTATTGACCAGCTCAAAAAAGTGATCGGCGCCCCGCCGGGCCCACTCAAGGTGGACTTCGATCACGAAGTCGCCTTTGCTGGTCTCAAATTTCACTCGATAGCGCTCCGGAGGCGCCTCCGGCCGGGCCGGCGCCTCGGGCGTGCGAGGTTGCGGCGTGCATGCCACCGACAACAGCGCGAGGACGGCGAAAGGAAGCGCACGGAACCTCATGCGCCCCATTTTCGCCGATCGCCGCTCGCTAGCCGGGCGCGGGTTGCCTCAGCTCACCACTCCAGACGCAGCACCAGCAGATGGTTGGCGTTGGCCGTGCCGATGTCGGAGAAGCCTCCGCGGGCCGCCGTGCCGATGCGCCCGAAGTTGGCCAGATCGCGCGTATTGAAGACCGAGTTCGGCTGGCCGTACTGCGGTCGCTTGAAGGGGAAGTTGTTGGAGTCCCAGCGCAGGATGAACTTCAGCCGCTCGTAGATCGGGAACTCCTTGGACAGAGAGAGCTGGGTCCAGTCGATCCCGGGCGCCTCCACGACGTTGCGGCCCATGGAACCGGCAGTGAACGAATCCGGGTAGGCAAAGGCGGAGGCGTCCAGATAGGGCACTTGCGCGGCGGTCGGGAAGCGGTGCGGGCCGATATCCCAGTTGGGCGTCCGCGGGTCGCGGCGGAGCAGGTGGGGCCGCGCTTGGCCGGGCAGATAGACGTTGGGGCTGCCGGCGAAGGTCACCGTAAAGGGCGGGCCGGACTGCCAGATCTGCACCCAGGCCAGCTCCCAGCCTCCGAACATTGCGTTGCGCCAGCCGCCGACGTTCAGAAAGCGGCGGTTCCTGCCAAAGGGGAGCTCGTAGGTCAACACATTCACGTAACGGTGCTTGATGTCGTAGTTGGCCCGGGCCTTCTCGAGCGCCCGGTTGTAGTAAGTGATCCCGGTCACGCCGCCGTCGGTGTCGCCGTTGTTGATCGCCTTGGAGAACGTGTAATGCGCGTTCAGGGTCAAGCCGGCCGAGTAGCGCTTCTCGACACGGACGGTGCCGCCGTGATAGCTGTTGTCGCCGTAGTTGCTGTAGTGCTGGATGGCGCCGAAGTGAGGCCAGGGCCGGTAGTTCTGACTGGCGCGCCGAATCTGGTCGAGAACGGCGAAGTCCCGGGAGATGTCAAGCGGGATGGCGTTGACGTCCCAGTTGTTGAGCAGGCGCACGCCGCGGGAGCCCATGTAGGTGGTCTCAAGCAGCCAGTTGCGCGAGAAGTTCCATTGGAAGCCGGCCGACCAGTTCATGATGTAGGGCATCCGGATGTTGGGATCCATCCAGGAAACATTTCGGCCGGCATAGTTGGTCCCGACGAACGGCACGCTGCCGTCCGGGGCGATGTTGAACCGGAAGGCAGGGGGACCCTGGGACAAGAAGAAAGCGATCCGGGGGTCGCCCGGCGGCTGCTGGATGGAAGCGGTCGCCAGATACTCCTCGAAGTTCTGGTTCAAGCCGTTGGTGAACAGATCCTGTGAGATGACGCCGAAGCTTGAGCGGAAGACCCAGCTTGGGCGGAAGTTCCAAGCTAGACCAAGCCGCGGCTGAAAGTTGTTCCAGTCGGATTTGGCGAGCGGCCCTTTCGGGTGAAGCAGCGCCCCAGGCCGGCCGGTGAGCGGGTCGATTGCCGTCGGGTCGAATTGAGACTGCTGGCCGTATTTGGTCTTAAACGGGGATTCGTAGCTCCAGCGCACCCCGATATTGAGCGTCAGGCCGCGCATGGGGCGGAAGTCGTCTTGAACGTACCAGGCATGCGACCACCAGCGCGGCAGCCAGGTGGCCATGTTCTGGGTGAAGTCAGCCCGCACCACGGCGCCGAGCAAGAGCCCGGCAAAGTCATTGCCGGTCGTACCCGCCGGCGCGAACGGGAAATCCGTTCCGCCCATGAAGTACCTGCCCGAAGGCAAGGCCTCAATGAGCGAGTTGTAACGGGTGCGCAACAGCTCGTAGCCAAACTTGAGCGTATGGCGGCCGGCCACCTTGGCGAGATTTTCCTGGAAGGTGAAGTCCTCGCCGACATCCTGGGAGCGGCCGAGGCTGCCGACGCGGTAGAACAAGCCACCGGTCGAATTGACAAAGTGGGGAAAGGTTGCTGGGCTGACGTTGGGGATACCGAGCTTGCCGGCCCAGCCCTGATTGAGGGTCTCGGGCACGCGGGTGAAACGGCGCCGGTTGTAGCCGAGCCGCATCTCGTTGATCAGCGTCGGGCTGATGGTGTAGGTGTCGGAGATCACCACGTTGCGCTGGTCGATGGGAATCGGCACCGCAACGGAGTCGAAGGGACGCCACTGGACCTCTGACAGCCAGCGGCCGGCCCAGGCGCGGTGCCGCACATGCGAGTACCGGCCGAAGATGCGGTGGTTGGGATTGAACTGGTGGTCGATCTTGCCGTCGAAGCGCGACCGGTAGGACCGGTACTGCGTCATGGTGACCAGATTCTCAAAGACGCCCTGCGGAGTATAGTAGCCTGGCTGATTCTGGGGCGTATAGGGGTTCAGGGCCAGAAGGTTCCGCGCCACGGGATCGAAGCGCGATTGGGGGATGCGGTTGCCCGGAAACGGATCTCGCACCCAGCGTCCGGAGGCGTCCTGGCGGGTGGAGGCCGGATCGTAGATCGGATTGCCGACGCCCCCGAAACTGAAATCGCCGGCCAGCATCTCGGGACTTGGGACGCTACCAGTAAACGTTTCCGAGGCCTTCTCGTGGTGGCGCTGATAGCCGAACAGCCAGAAGGTCCGGTCCCTGCCGTTGTACAGCTTTGGAAGATAGATCGGGCCGCTCAGCACGGCCGAAAGCTCGTGATAGCCGAACGGGTTGATCCGCGGCAGTCGTTCGAGCCGGTGCCGGTGGATGAGAGCCCTCTGAATGTAGCGGTCCTCGAGTTGCCCATGGAATTCGTTGGTGCCGCTTTTGTACACTACGCTGACCAAACCGCCGGCGGAATGGCCGAATTCGGCGGGCATTCCCGTGGTGTGGACCTTGACCTCCTGGAACGCGTCGATCGTGGTCGAGACGACCTGGTTGGTGGCTCCGACCGGGCCGCGGACCGGCTCTTTGCCGCTAATGCCGTCGAGCGTGTAGCCCATGGCGCGCTCGCGCTGGCCCACGATGTGCTGTCCGTTGATGTTCGTCGTGCCGGGGAAGTAGAGCAGGATGCGGAAGGCGTACTTCTGAAGCACCGGGATCTTGACGATGGTCTGCCCCTCGAGGATCTGGCCCGTGGTGGCCGTCTCGGTCTCGAGCAAAGGCGCCTGGGCGGTAATGTTGATCGCCTCGGTGACGGCGCCCACCTCGAGCTGAACGTCGATGCGAGGCGTTTCGTTGGTACGCAGCACGATGCCGTCGCGCACATAGCGTTTGAAGCCGGCCGACTCGACCGTTAACCGGTATGGGCCGGGGATCAAATACGGGATGTAGTAGTCACCCTCCTGATTGGTGACCGTGTTGGAGGTGAACGAAGTGGCGGTGTTCACCACGGTCACCTGCGCCCCGATGACGCGGGCGCCGGATTGGTCGGTCACGGTGCCGACCAGCGTCGCCGTCCCCGTGGTCTGAGCCCAGAGCGGGGCGCCGGCCAGCAACAGGAAAGTCGCCAAGCGTTGCATCTCACCCTCCTTGGGGAAAAGACCCATCCTCGATCAACCATAATTATATTTGGCGGGCTGAAGCCGGGCAAGACTTTTTTGGCCACCACCCTGGGTGCCGGTTCTTGACAGTCGCTGCCGAGACGCTATCGCATTGTAAATAAATCACCTCTACGGTTTGGCGAAGGCCGGCGAAACGCCTCAGGCCAAACCGTCGGGAATGGGCTTGAGCTCGACCTCGGTTTCGTGCTATCATTGACTGAACCGTAACGGTGCGGTACTGCGTCTAAAATGTAGGGCTGGCGCCCTCGAAAAAGAGGAAAAGACAAGCACAGCCGTCGATTCCGGAGCAACAGCATGGCTCATCCGACCGTCTAGAACGAATGGGAGCGCAAGAGCCGTCAATTGAGGCGCGAGCGTTTCCGTCGAACTTCCCAGGAATTCGAAGAGAGTCGCCAGGAAAGAAAACAGAGGTGAAACCGAGAGGTATGTCCCGACCGATCTACACCGATGATGTCCGGGAGTCGCTGCCGCTTGACGAGCTGGACGACGCCGCTTTGGAGACGCTCGGCGAGGAACCGGACATCGAGTCGGAGGATCTTGGCCACGCGGACGAAGAAGAAATCGAGATCGAAGAGGCCGTTCCCGCAACCGAGTCGGTCTACTCGGAGGACTTCGTCCGGGTCTATCTGCACGAGATGGGCTCGGTGCCGCTGTTGGACAAGAAAGGCGAAGTGGATCTGGCGCGGCGCATGGAGCGCGGCAAGCTCAAGATGCGCAAGGCTATCAGCCGCTCGCCGCTCGTCCAGCGAATGGTGGCCGAGCTGGCGGAACGCATCAAGTCGGGCGCCGAGGAGCTGAACGCCTATATCGAGCCGATCACCGGTCCGGAGGAGGATCCCTCCTCGGTCGACCGGCAGCGGAAGGAGATTCTCGATCGGCTGGGGCGCATCCTCGCGGTCCGGAAAGAGGAGCGGGTCTGCTTGGAAAAGCTCGGCCGGCTGGCGTCCGACAACCGCAAGGCGCGTCGGCGGTGGCAGTGGAAAGCCAAGCGGTGCCGGGTCAAGGTTTCCCAGCTGATTCGCGACATCCCCTTCCGCGAGAACGTCTGGAAGGATTACGGCCGCCAGATCGAGAAGGTCGGTGAGGAGCTTTCCCATCTGGCCGCTGAGCTCCGGCAGTTGGAGGAGCGCGACGGCGGCGGCGCGCGCAAGCGAATCGAGCAGTTGCGTGCCCTCATGGCGGAGCGCGAGCGCGAAGCCGGCGCCACCGCCATTGAGGTCCAGCGCACGGTAAACCGGATGCGAGCCGGCGAGCGGGAGTTCGAGTGGGCCAAGCAGCGGCTGGTGGAGGCGAACCTCCGGCTGGTGGTCTCCATCGCCAAGAAGTACCTTAAGCGCGGCATGCATTTGCTCGACCTGATCCAGGAGGGCAATATCGGCCTGATGCGCGCGGCCGAGAAGTTCGACTATCGCCGCGGCTTCAAGTTTTCGACCTACGCCACTTGGTGGATTCGGCAGGCGATCACCCGCGCCATTGCGGACCAGTCAAGGACCATCCGCCTGCCCGTGCACATGAACGAGAGCCTGACGAAGTTCCTGCGGGCCAGCCGCGAGCTCGAAAAGGAGCTGGGGCGGCCGCCGACGAACGAGGAGATCGGCGCGCGGCTTAACATGCAGGTCGAAAAGGTCCAGAACTTGAAAGCGATCTCGCGCGACCCGGTCTCGCTGGAGATCCCGGTGGGCAACGACGGCGAGTCGACGCTGGGGGACCTGATTGAAGACCGCTGGAGCCTGTCGCCGATGGACGCCGTCATGGCCAGCAATATCCAGGACGAGACGCTGGCGGTGCTCAAGACGCTGTCTCCCAAGGAGGAGAAGGTGATCCGGCTGCGTTTCGGACTGGGGTACGACCGAGAGCATACGCTTGAGGAGATCGGAGCCCAGCTCGAGGTGACTCGAGAGCGCATCCGTCAAATTGAGGCCAAGGCGCTGCGCGAGCTGCGCTCGCCGGAGCGGTTACGACAGCTCCGCCAGCTGCTCGCGCAGGTTGAGGAGCGGGCTGCCGAGCGCGCCGAGCGTTAACGCCGGCTGACGGCCGAAGGGAGGAGCTCGACCGCGTCGAGCCAGATTGTCCCGCGAATCGGTGTGGTTCCAGCGGCGCGCTCGTAGCGCAACGCAAGCTTGATGAGCGTCAGGGAGCCGGTGGCGCAGAACTCCATCGCCGTTGCCGGTTCCGGGCGAAGACCGGCGACGGCGATTCTCCGGCCCGAGCCTGCCTCGGAGATCTGCCAGCGCAGGCCGGATTCCTCGGCAAGGTCCGCGGTGCGAAAGCGCCACCGGAGCAAGTAACATCCCCCGGGACGCACCGGCACGTATTGCACGAGGAGTTCGCAGCGCTCGGGCTGTCGGCCCGAGAAGCGGATGCGAAGCCCCCCGGCCGGGGCTACCGAGGCGGAGATGCCCTCCACCGGAAGGATTCTCCAATCGAAGCCTTCGCCGCGGGGCGGAGTGCGGAATTGGGCGTTGGTCACCAGGCGGGCGCCGTCCAAGTCGAGCGCCTCGTAGGGCAGCAAGCCGCGTGTGCACATCGCGTTCCAGAGCGCAAGCGACGGCGCGACTTCGCCCCGCATCAAAAGCTGTTCGGCCAAGCCGACCAGCAACCCGGCGTACGCTGCGGCCCCGTGCTCGATGAGGCGATGCGCCACCGGCGGGGCGGCTTCCAGCCGCCTCTCCTTCAACAGAAAGAGCAGGTATCGGGCAAGCTGGTCCGGCTGGTCTGGGATCACCCGCGAGAGGATGAGCTCGGCATTCGGTTCAAACTGCCAGCAGAGCCGGTAGAGGGCGGTTGCGTCGCCCGGAGCGAGCTCGAGGCTCAGGCGGGCCCAATGCCAGAACTTGCCGGCGTGGCGCTGCCGGAAGTAGTAGTTGGCTAGGGTCCAGCGAGGAGAGAAGCCCCGGTCCACGCGGGCGGCTTCAAGCAAGCATCGCTCGGCGCGCGCCAGGTCCCCGCGCGCCTCGGCGGCCAGGCCGAGCTCGATCCAGGCCCGCGAAAAGTAAGGGTTGAGGCGGACAGCGCGCTCGAGGTCGGCCTCTCTTTCGGATGAGTCCCAGTCGGAGCGGGCTGCCAAGGAAGGGGCGTGGCCGGGTGCGAGTGCGGCGGCGCGTTGGGCGGAGCTCGGCGTGCCGCGGCGGAATTCCTGGTCTGCCCAAGCGAGCAGCAGGGTCCAGGCGGCGGCGAGGAGGAAGGCGAGGGCGGCCAGGATGGCGAGGAGGCGGCGGAGGGTGAGGCAGGACAGCCACCCCCGGGAGAAGCAGATCGGACTCTTCCTAGCCGTAGCACACCTCCACGTCGGCCCCCATTGGGTCGATCAATAGATGGGGTGAAGTGATTCGCGGCATCCCGCTCAAACTCTTTAGTTGCGGAGGTCGAACGGTTTTGCACATGAGTTTCCGGATTACGCTTGCTTTGTTGGCTGTGGCGGCGTTCTCCGTCGGTTGGGCCGCTTCTCCGGCTATCGGAGTCGCCATAACTCAGGGGAGTCTTCGCGTTGACGATGCTCGGGTTATTGGCAACGGCACCCTTTTTGAGGGGACCACGGTGGAGACGAGTGAAGCCGCAGGCCGACTTCGGTTAAACAACGGCGTGGAGCTGCGCCTGGCGTCGAGCTCCCTGGGCAAAGTCTTTTCGGATCGATTCGTCCTGGTGCGCGGCGCGGGTGAGCTCGAGAGCGCCGAGCGTTTCCTCATCGAGGCCAGGGGCTTGCAAATCCAGGCCGAGGGGCCGGCGGCCGCCGGCCGCGTTTCGGTGAGCGAGGATGACAAGATCCAGGTGGCGGCCCTGCGGGGCCAGTTCCGCGTGTTGACGGCAGAGGGGGTCACGGTGGCGGCCATGTCTGCCGGCAAGGCACTGGAGTTCGACGCCTCGCAGGCGGGAGCCGCCGCGCCCTGGTCGATGGTCGGCTGCCTGATGGAGAAGGACGGTCGCTATTTGCTGCGGGATGAAACGACGGGCGTGACGGTGGAGGTTCGCGGCGCCGGCCTTCAGAGCTCAGTCGGCAACCAGATCGCGATCACCGGCGTTGTGGTTCCCGGTGTGCGATCGGCCGAAGGAACCGCTCAGGTGATCCAGGTGAGCACCCTGCGGCAGACCGGCGAGTCCTGCTCGAGCCCGGCCGTAGCGCCGCCTCCGGCGGGCTCCGCCGCGACCGGCAAGAAAAAGGCGGTGATTGCTGGCGTCGTGGTGGCGGCGGCGGGAGCTGGAGCGGGAATCGGTCTGACCCGGCCGGCCGCTCAGCCGCCCACCATCAGCCGTTAAGCTCTCGAGTCCGACTCCGGCGCAGAAAAGCCCCGGCTTCTTTCCGGGGCTTTCTTTTTGCCTGGCTGCGACCTTGCGTACAATAGCGGCGAGGTTGTGGTCATGGCGAAGCGACGGATTTTCATGAGCCTGTTGATCGGGCTGGCGCCTGCCGGCGCGGGGGCGGCCGGTTGGGTGGAGCTGTTCAACGGAAAGAATCTCGACGGCTGGAGCGTGCATAGCGGCACGGCCACCTATCATGTCGAGGACGGTGTCATCGTCGGCACGGCGGTGCTGGGCAGCCCGAACACCTTTCTTTGCACGACGAAGGAGTACGGAGATTTCATCCTCGAGTTCGAGGTCAAGGTGGACACGGAACTGAATTCCGGCGTGCAGATTCGCAGCCAGATCGCTCCCGAGGAGATGGTGCTCAAGTTCGTGCACGAGGGCAAGCCGATGGAGCGCAAGATTCCGAAGGATCGCGTCTACGGCTACCAAGTGGAGATTGCGGCCAACAGCCCGAATGCGGGCAACATCTACGATGAGGCGCGCCGGGCGGTCTTTTTGGACGATTTCCGCTCGAAGCCTGAGGCGCAGAAGGCCTTTCGCGACGGCGAATGGAACCGGTATCGCGTGGAGGCGCGCGGGGAGTCGATCAAAACGTGGGTGAACGGCGTACCGTGCGCCGACATCCGGGATTCGATGACGCTGAGGGGCATCATCGGCCTTCAGGTGCATTCGGTGCCGAGGGAGAAGTTCAAGCCGTATCAAGTGCGCTGGCGCAACCTGCGGATTCAGGAGTTGCGCTAGAGGTGCGTCGGAACGCGCTTGGCTTACAATGGGGGAGGATCGGAAGGCGAGCCGGTAGCTCAGGTGGTAGAGCATCTGCCTTTTAAGCAGAGGGTCCTGGGTTCGAGTCCCAGCCGGCTCACCAATAGACTCTCACGGGTTTCAGGCCTCGAGAGGAGAGTGCAGGCTGAGCTTCGGCTGACACCGGTCAGCCACACTGCGTCAAGAGCCGGTTCCGCCTTGGTCCTCAGCCGGGTTCTGGGCCGGGCCGCAACGTGAGGCCCGCTCAGCGACCTACCGTGAAGACGCCCGTCGCACGAACTCGCGGTGAACCCCGCACCTGGACCTCTACCGGCTGATCTCCCTCCGGCGCCTCCGGCGTCTCCAGGTTGATCTGGTACAGCCCTGGGCTAATCAAACCCTTCCAGAGCACCCGCGCCGGCCGACCTCCGATCCAGACGTTCACGTCATCGAGCAGCTCAGCCGGGCCCTCCAGTGCACGCCCGGCGGCCACTCGCGGAATCGTATTCGTGCCCAATCCCGTGGCGTACAACTGGATCAGATCGCCGGGCCTGGCCGGCCGCGTCTCGTAACCCGGAATCAAACCCGCGGGCGCCACCAGCACCGTCGAATTCGCGTGCAAGGCTGCTACCAGCGTCCTGCCCGCCGCTTGATAGACAAAGATCCCCGGCGCCACGCTCCGCCGTAGACCGGTCGCCACCGCCCGACCCTGCGGCGTGATCACCTCCACCGGAACCGGCCCTTCACCCTCCTCCTCGGGCGCCTGCACGTTGAGCTGCTCCGGACTGATGTAGTAGACCGCTGCGGGCCGCCCGCCGATGTTGACGCGCACCCCGTCAAGCTCCATTGGCAGAAGTCCTTCGACGATTTCATCATCCCGCCAGATCCGTCGGTCCGGCGCCAGCCGCGCCCCTTTGATCGTCACCCAACTGCCGGGCGCGAACCCCTCGGCGAAGCTCGCCCCATTGACCACCTCAGTGATCACAGGTCCCGTCGCCGGCGGCCCAATCAGCTCCACAATCACCGAAACCGACTGCGACGGCAAACCGGCCACGGAAAACGTCACTTGGCCGTCGTTTAGCGGCAGCGGCAGCAAGCCGGGCTGGACCGTTAGCGTCACCTCTGCCGGTCCCGAGCCCGACCTTGGTCTCACGTCGAGACATGCCCGGTTGGACGTCGCCGTCCAGTTCATGGTCCCGGAACCGCTGTTGGCGAGCCGAATCGTGCGGCTCACCGGCGCATCGGTGCCGCGCACCTGTAGGACGACCTGCGTCGGCGAGAGCGCCAGCACCGGTCGCGTGGCCGCGCCCGCCGCCACCACGGTCAGATTCCCGCCCACCGAACTCCCCACCGGGTCGTCCAACGCTGTCCCGCTCAGCTCGAGCCGCCAGGCGACCGTACCCGCCGCGGTCGGTGCTGTCAGCGTCACCGAGCGCGTGCTCGAAGTCTCCGGGCTGAGATCGCCAAATCCGAACTGCGCCGCCCCGCTTTGCGGGCCCAACTGCAATGAGCCATTCACGCGCATCGCCCCAAGATCGCCCGCATTCCTCACCGTGCAGCTCAGCGTAAACGGCTGGCCCGCCACCACCTGCGGCGGTGCCGCGCAACTGGCCTCAAGCGACGCCCCATTCAACCGCTCCAGCCTGCCCTGCGAAATCGCCAGCGCAAACGATTCCGAGTCTCGGCAGGGATTGCCCGCATGGGTCACCTTGAGCAGCACCGGCCCAGAGAAGCTGCCCAAGACCCGCTCCACAGCATCGATGGCGCTGGTTGAAGCCCCCAGCAAAGAGCCATTCACCTCCCGGTAGACGCGCAGATCCAGGTTCGCTAAGCAGCCCGGCCAGGGAGCGCGCCCCGGGTCTCCCCGCTGGACCTGGCGGTTCCAGGCCAACGTTGTCGAGAAGGCGCCTTCGGCCGAGCCGCGGCAGTACACCCGGGAGCCGGGGGGCAACCGTGCCGCTCACCACGCCTTGGCGTTGTGCATGCGCGCGCCCGACATCCACAGCGCCCCAGCCCCAGGCGGGATCCCATCGGGTTCCAGTGGTCGAATTAATCAGGAGCGCCTTCAGCTCAAGCGACCGCCGTACGCCGGCCTGCCGCAGAAGGGCCGCCGCACCGATGACGTTCGCCGGGCCCGCCGAGTTAAAGCTCCGAAGGGCCATCTCGTTGGAATCGCCCGCCGCCAACCACAGGTTCATGGCCGGCGCCGCCACATCCGGCTTTCGGCTGCCTCCCGGACCCGGCCCGCGGGCGCTGATTGCGGCGATGACGTCATCGGCGCGATCCGCGGTGCCGCGGGCATCCATGGCCGCAACAGTGAGTAGGCTGGGCAATCCGCCCACGGAGGCGTCGACCTCGTTGCGCCGGTCGGGCCGATCCCACTGAGACTGCGGAGCCTCTCCCGATCGCACCGGCGCGAATAGATCGTAAGTGGTGGCGAAATACTCGGTGAAAACCGTCACAAAAGAAAAGACGGGCTTCACCTCC
>Ga0308391_1000358_pt1 | contig 20136 bp, 20 predicted proteins | sample Hotspr20Samplet1_FD_202363 | JGI IMG/M metagenome (GOLD analysis project Ga0308391, IMG submission 202363) | Hot spring phototrophic mat microbial communities from Octopus Spring, Yellowstone National Park, Wyoming, United States - 20050623_t1 ... | reverse complement strand
ATCGCGCTGGGCTGCCGCCGCGTGGGGGGGTCAGTCGGCGGGGAGAACCGGCAATGGATCGGCGGGGGCCGCGGTCTGCTCGCCGAGATAGCGCACATCGAGCAGGCGCTCGAGCTGGAGGTTGCCCATGGCCGTCAGCAGGTTCTGCTTCACCGTGGGGTAGTCTCGCTCGAGCTCAGCCAGCAAGCCGCGAATCCGCCGGCGAACCGTGCCCGTCTTCTGCGAGCAGCCGCACGGCACGAGCGGCAACTTCAGGGCGGCGGCGAAGGCGGCGGTCATCTCCTCGGTGACGTACAGAAGCGGGCGGATGAGACGGAACTGGCCGTCGCGCGAGTGGGTGACCGCCGGCAGTGCGCTGAGCTTGCCCGTAAAGAGCGCGTTCCGCAAGAACGCTTCGCAGAAATCGTCGGCCGTGTGGCCGAACGCGATGACGTTGGCGCCCAGGCTGCTTGCGATCTCGTAGACGGCGCGCCGGCGGTAGCGGCTGCACAAATCGCAGCCGTGCTCGGGTTGCTCGCGGAGCAGGCGCAGGGAAGGGATGTCGTGGTAGTAGACCCAGCGGATTCCTTTCGACTCGAGGTATGCCTGCAACGGCTCGACGGGCCGAAGGAACTTGCCCTGCTCGACGGTGAAGGCCGTCAAGGAGAACTCAATCGGCGCTCTCCGGCCGAGCTCAAGCAGTGCTTCAAGTAAAGTGAGCGAATCCTTTCCCCCGGAGACCGCGACGGCGACGCGATCCCCGTCGCGAATCATACCGAAACGCCCGATCGCCTCCCCGACTTTTCGGAGGACAGCCCGCTGGATCTCCAAGCATCTCCTATTATAGGGGGAGCCGCTCGAGGCGGCCTCCGCGTTTGATGGCGTCCGCCCGTATTTCGCCCGCTCGCATCGCCGCCTACGAGGTGCTGCGCCGCGTCGAACAGGGCGGCTTCGCCTCCGACCTGTTGCGCAGCCGCACCGCCTCGCTGTCGGCGCCGGATGCCGGCCTGGCCTCGGAGCTCGTCTTCGGGGTTCTGCGCTACCGCGCCCAATTGGACTATCTCATCGAACACTATTCCGGTCGCCCGGTTTGCCGGCTGGATGCGGAGGTGGCGCTCGTGCTGCGTTTGGCGATCTATCAGCTTCGCTATCTGGAGCGGATTCCGGCTCATGCAGCCGTATCGGAGGCGGTCAAGTTAACCAAGCGGGCCCGCAAACGCTCGGCGGCCGCGCTGGTCAACGCCGTGCTGCGCAAGGTGGATCGTTCTCCGGTGGCCTGGCCGGATGCCGCGATTGAACTGTCGATGCCCTCCTGGATGCTTGAGCGCTGGCAGCGCCAGTTTGGAAGCGAGACCGCAGCCGGAATTGCGCGCGCCTTCCTCCGGCCGCCGGAGCGCTACGTTCGCGTTCCCGAGAGCCGCCGAGGCGAGGCGGCTTTGCGAGGCCTGATTCCCACCGAGCTTCCCGGCTGCTACCGGCTCCCGGACGGCGCGCCGGGGGAGTTTCGCCTTCAGGACATCAGCTCGCAGGCCGTCGTGCCGCTGCTCGAGCTCCGGCCCGGGCAAAGCCTCCTCGACCTTTGCGCCGCACCGGGCAACAAGACGGCCCAGGCGCTCGAGACGCCGATCCAGGCGGTGGCCGTTGACAACAAGTTCGAAAAGCTGGTCAATTTGCGCGACTTGGGCGCCGATCTTGTCGTTGCAGACGCCACCCGGCCCCTGCCCTTTCGACGGCCCTTTGACCGCATCCTGCTGGACGCCCCCTGCTCGGGAACCGGGACGCTGGGGCGCAACCCGGAGATCAAGTGGCGCCTGAGGCCGGAGGATCTCAAGCGCCACCACTGCCGCCAGGTCGCCATGCTGCGCGAGGCCCTGGAGGTGCTTGCTCCGGGCGGCCGCCTCGTCTATTCCACCTGCTCGCTCGAAGCGGAGGAGAACGAGAGGGTCGTCGAGGAGGTGGTCGCCGCCGCGCCCGATCGGCTAGATGTCGAGGCCATCGTTCAGCGAATTCCGGGCGTGGACCTCGGGGACGGCTTTTTCGCCGCCGTGCTAACATCGAAATAGCTTTCTTTCATGGTTGAGATTGTCCCGTCGATCCTCTCGGCCGACTTTGCGCGCTTGGGCGAGGAGATCGCCCGCGTCGAGGCGGCCGGGGTGCGCATGCTGCACCTGGACGTGATGGACGGTCACTTCGTGCCCAATATGACGATCGGGCCGCCGGTGGTCGAATCCATCCGCCGCGTGACTCGCCTGAGGCTCGACGTTCACCTGATGATCGAGAAGCCCGAGCGGCACATCGAGAGTTTCGTCGCCGCCGGAGCCAACCAGATCTCCGTGCATCAGGAGACCTGTCCTCATCTGGACCGGACGCTGCGCTATATCCAGTCGCTCGGCGTCTCGGCCGGCGTGGTGCTCAATCCGGCGACACCGCTGGCCGCGCTTGACTGCGTACTCGGCCTGGCCGACTTTGTTCTTCTGATGACGGTCAACCCAGGCTTCGGGGGTCAGGAATTCATCCCATATTGTCTCGGCAAGATCCGGGACCTGGCTGCCCGGCGCGAGCGACTCGGGCTCCGGTTTCCGATCGAAATCGACGGCGGGGTGACGGCGGACAATCTCGCCGAGCTCGTGCGTGCGGGCGCCGATTGGATCGTGACCGGCTCGAGCGTCTTTCGCAGTCCGGATCCGGCGGCTACCGTGGCCGAGATGATGCGCCTGGCCGGACAGGCCACCGCCGTGAGGGTTTAGCAACCATGTCGCCGGCGGGTCGCGTCCAACGGAGGTGGTGAGAATGAGGCAATGGCGAACGTTACTGGTGCTGGCGCTGGTCGTGGTTTTGCTGACCGGTTGCTTCCGCCGGCGCAAGTACGAAAACCCGATCACGCAGGACACCGTCCAGCCGGACAAGGTCCTGTTCGACAAAGCGATCCAGGACCTCGAACGGGGCCGCTATCGGGTGGCGCGCCTGACCCTTCAGACCCTCATCAACACCTACGACACCAGCGAATTTCTGGCGAAAGCCAAGCTGGCGATCGCCGATAGCTGGTTCCGCGAGGGGGGCAGCCACGCCCTGGCCCAAGCCGAAGCCGAATACAAAGACTTCATTCTGTTCTACCCGACCCTGGAGGAGGCGGCCGAGGCACAATCGCGCATCTGCATGATTCACTACCGGCAGATGGAGAAGCCGGACCGCGACCCCAAACACGCCCTGCGCGCCGATGACGAGTGCCGCCAGTTGATGGTGCAGTTCCCCAACAGCAAGTTCGCGCCGCAGATGCAACAGCGGTTGCGCGAGGTGCAAGAGGTGATCGCCGAGGGCGAGTACCGCGTCGGCGATTTCTACTTCAAGAAGGGCAGCTACCCGGCTTCGGTCAATCGCCTGGACACGCTGGTTAATCACTATCCGCTGTACAGCAAGGCGGATGAGGCGCTCTGGAGGGTGGGCGAAGGCTATTCGAAGATGGGGCCGCGCTTCTATGACCAGAGCGCCAAGGCCTATCAGGAGATCGTCCGCAACTACCCGTTGAGTCCGCTGGCAGAAGACGCCAAAAGGCGCCTGCGGGCGATGGAGCGCGAGATTCCGGAGCCGGACCCCGTAGCGATCGCCCGGATGGAGTACGAACTCGAAAACGCCGAGAAGTTGGGCCTGATGGGCCGCTTCTGGGGGGTCTTCCGAAAGAGTCCCAATGTGAGGTCAGCGGCGAAATCCGGCACGCCCGCCGACGGTCCCCTGCGGCCGACCATCCCGGTGAGCGTTCCCGTGCCCGGCGCCTCCTCGAGCGCCTTCGGCGCCGACGTGACCGCTTCGCCGGCCGCCGACTCCACCGCGCTCGATACCCAGCCCGACGCCCGCCGCGGCGGACCCCGTAAATGAACCGAATCCTGCTGGCCGACGACTCGCCCCACGCCCAGCGCATGGGCGAACGGATTCTGCGCGAGGAAGGCTACGAGGTGGTGACCGTCACCGATGGCGAAACGGCCATCGTTCGCCTGGAGGACGTCGACCCGGATCTGATCATCGCCGACGTCTTCCTGCCGCGCAAGTCCGGCTACTCGATCTGCGAATACGTCAAGAGTCACCCCCGCCATCGCCACGCGCGCGTGGTGCTGACTGCGGGTTTGCTCGAGCCGTTCGATGATGCCGAAGCGCGCCGCGTCGGCGCCGATGCGGTGATCAAGAAGCCGTTCGAGGCCTCCGCGGTGGTAGAGACGATCAAGCCGCTGGTGCAGGCGGCGGAGTTCGCCCGGGGGCTGTTTGCCGAGCAGATAGCCGCCGAGTTGAACGCGCAGCGAGCCATTGCGGGCGGCTGCGAGCCCGTGGCGGCGCCGGCGCCGACCCTGGCCGCCGCCGGGGCTTCCACTGCCGCGGGCGCGGCAGCGGTCGATCCCGAGCGCGTGCGCGCCGCCATCACCATCGCCCTGGACCGCGCGCTTCCCGCCATGATCGAGGAGATCACCGAGCGGGTGCTCGTCGCACTCGGGCACTAGCGCCGCACCGCAAACGGCCGGCCTTCAGCGCCCGCGCAGCCTCCGGGTGAACTCTGCTGCCCGGCGGAATTGCTCTTCGAGGTTGTCGCCGAAGGCCGCCCGAATGGCTTCCAGCCTCCGGATGTAGGCATCGAGCGCCGCTTGAACCGCCTCGGAGTTCGTCTCGAAGATGTCCCGCCAGATGTCGTACGGGCTCAGGGCGAGCCGGGTCATGTCGCGCAAGCCAGGCCCGGCGATCTTCTCGAGCTTCTCCGACTGCTCGTGGGAGTCCAGCGTCGCGGCCAGAGCGGTTGAGACCAACTGCGGCAGGTGGGAGGTGAAGGCCACCTGGCGGTCATGCTCTTCGGCGCTGAAAACGACCGGGCGGGCGCCGATGCGGTGAAGCCAGTCGACGAACTCGACGGCCTGGGGCGAGTCGAGGTCGGTGCGTTCGGCGGGCGTGAGCACGTAGGGCCGATCGGTAAACAGGTCCGCCTCGGCCTCTGCCACGCCCCGGCTTTCCTTGCCCGCCATGGGATGGCCGCCGAGAAATCGCGCCCGCCTCAGGTGGCGGCGCGCCGTGCGGCAGATTTCGGCTTTGGTGCTTCCGGCGTCGGTGATGAGCGCCTCCGGGCGGGCGACGGCCTCAAGCTGCGGGATGGTTTCGAGGATGCGCCGGATCGGCTGCGACAAATAGATGAGGTCGCTCGATCGAGCTGCGTCTTCGAGCGAGGTCGCCTCGTCGATGACGCCGCGCCGCAAGGCCTCCTCGACGGTCGCCGGCGAGCTGACCCCGAGGATGCGCCCCTTGAAGCCGGCCTTCCTGAGCGCCAGCGCAAAGGAGCCCCCGATGAGTCCGACGCCGACAATGGCAACGGCCTCCATCGGGGTCCGCGTCAGAGCTTGCGACCCACCACCGGGGCGATGGCGCGCAACTGCTCGACAAGCTGCGCGAACTCGCTCGGGCGGAGCGATTGAGCGCCGTCGCTTAAGGCACGGTCGGGATCGCAGTGGACCTCGACGAGGAGGCCGTCGGCGCCGGCAGCGACGGCGGCGCGGGCCATCGGAGGGACCATGTCGCGGCGGCCGGTGGCGTGGGAGGGGTCGGCCACGACGGGCAGGTGAGTCAGCCTCTTGAGAATCGGGATGACGGAGATGTCCATCGTGTATCGCAAATGAGTTTCGAAGGTGCGGATGCCGCGCTCGCACAGGATGACGTCGTAGTTGCCGCCGGAAAGGATATATTCCGCCGCCAGCAGCAGCTCTTCGAAGGTGGCCGACGGACCGCGCTTGAGCAGCACCGGCTTGCGCACCTCGCTCAGGCCCCGGAGGAGATTGTAGTTCTGCATGTTCCGCGCGCCGACCTGGAGAATGTCGGCATATTCGGCCACCAGCCCGATCTGCGCGGATTCCATGACCTCGGTGACGGCGAGCAGGCCGTGCCGGTCGGCTGCGGATCGCAGCAGTTTCAGCCCCTGCTCGCCCAGCCCCCGGAACGTGTAGGGGGAGGTACGCGGCTTGAAGGCGCCGCCGCGCAGCACCACTGCTCCGGCGCGCGCTACGGCCTCGGCCGCCTGTTCGATCTGCTCCTCGCTTTCGACCGCGCACGGGCCGGCCATGACGATGAGCCTCTCGCCGCCGATCTCAACCCGGCCGACCTTCACGACGGTGCCTTGGGGGCGGAACTGCCGGGCGGCCAGCTTGTAGGGGGAGGAAATGCGGTGGCACTCCTTGACCGCCGGCATCACCTCGAACTGCGCCAAATCGATGGTCTCCGACGGGCCGACCCCGCCGAGCACCGTGTGGCGGACTCCGGTCGAGCGATGCACGGTGAGGCCCAAGGAGACCATCCGGTCGATCACCGCCTGGATCTGCTGCTCCTTGGCCCCTTCCTCCATGACCACCAACATCGCCAGTTACCTCCCTCAGTCAGTCTTCGGTCGCTGATTCCGGTTTTCCCGGTTCATCCGCTGGAGCGTCCTCATCTCATCCACGATGCGCTCGAACAGGCGTCTGAGCGCATCCGGCGGCAGAGGACCCTCGTTGCAGCTTTGCACGTTGCGGAAGACTTCGTCCTCACGCTTCGGCTCATAGATGGGCAGGTGAAGCTGCTCTTTCACCCGGCCGAGCTTCTCGACGATCCGGGTACGCTGGTTGAGCAGCCGCACCAGCTTCCGGTCCACCTCGTCAATCTGCCGGCGGTAGGCGGCGATCGCTTTGAGCGCCTCCTTGCGGTTCATCGCTTCCTCCGCGGCAGAGCCGCCCGCAGCGACCGGGCCAGATTCTCGAGCCGCTCTTCGAGTTCGGAGCCGCCGGCGCTTTGCTCGACCAGGCGCACGAAGGCCGAACCGACCACCACGCCATCGGCGATCGCTCCGACGCTCGAGGCATGCTCGGGACGGGAGATGCCGAAGCCGACCGCCAGCGGCAGATCCGTAATCGAGCGGAGAGCGCGCACCAGCGGCCCGACCGCCTCCGAGACCGAGGCCTGCTCTCCGGTGACTCCCGTGCGGGACACCAAATACACAAACCCCGTCGAATAGCTTGCCACGAGCCGGAGCCGCTCCGGTGTGCTGGTGGGCGCCGCCAGAAAGACCGTGTCGAGGTTGTGTTGCCGCATCAGGGGGACCCAGGCGCCGGCCTCCTCGACGCTCAAGTCCGTCATCAGGCAGCCGTCGATGCCGATCGCGGCGGCGTCGGCGGCGAGCCGCTCCAGGCCGTAGCGAAGCGCGGGATTGAGGTATGTGAACAACAGGATCGGAATTTCGGAAAACGAACGCACGCGGCGCGCCGCCGCGAGAATTCCCCGCAGCGTTGCGCCGCCCCGCAGCGCCCGCTCGGAGGCCCGCTGAATCACCGGGCCGTCGGCCACCGGATCGGAAAACGGCACGCCGAGCTCGATCAGGTCCGCCCCGCCCCGCTCGAGCGCGGCCACAAGCGACGGGGTGCGCTCTAGGCTGGGATCTCCGGCGGTGAGGTAGGCAATCAGCGCCGGCCGCCCTTCCTCGCGGAGCCGGGCAAACAGCCTCGTGATCCTAGTGGTCGGCCTCGGCTCGGTCAAGGTCCTGGAAATGCTCCCGGTAGATGTCGATGTCTTTGTCGCCCCGCCCGGAGAGGTTCACGATGACGGCGCCGCCAAACTGGCGGGCGCGCCGCAGCGCCTCTGCCACCGCGTGCGCCGACTCGAGCGCCGGAACCAGACCCTCGACGCGCGCCAGCGTGCGCGCGGCCTCGAGCGCCTCCTCGTCCCGCACGCGAACATACTCGGCGCGGCCGCGGTCGCGCAGCCAAGCGTGTTCCGGCCCCACGGCCGCGTAGTCGAGGCCCGCCGAGACGGAATGGGTGAGGGCCACCTGTCCGTCTTCATCCTGGAGCAGGTAACTGTAAGTGCCGTGCAGCACGCCCGGCGTAGCGGTGAGGAATCGGGCCGCATGACGGCCGAGCTCGTCGCCGGTGCCACCGGCTTCGACTCCGATCAGCCGGACACCCTCGTCTTCAAGGAACGCATGAAAGATGCCGATGGCGTTGCTGCCGCCGCCGACACAGGCAAAGATCGCCTCCGGCAGGCGCCCCTCCGCCTCGAGGATCTGTCTTCGCGCCTCTTCGCCAATGACGCGCTGGAAGTCGCGCACCATCATGGGGTAGGGGTGAGCGCCCAAGGCGGAGCCGAGCAGGTAGTGCGTCGTCGCCACATTGGTGACCCAGTCGCGCATCGCCTCGCTGATGGCGTCCTTCAAGGTGCGGCTGCCCGTGTCCACGCCGACCACCCTGGCGCCGAGCAGCCGCATGCGGAACACGTTCAACCGCTGCCGGCGCATGTCTTCGACACCCATGTAGACGACGCACTCCATGCCGAAGAGCGCACAGACCGTCGCGGTGGCCACCCCGTGCTGCCCGGCGCCCGTCTCGGCGATGATGCGACGCTTGCCCATTCGCCGGGCCAGGAGCACTTGACCGAGCGCGTTGTTGATCTTGTGCGCGCCCGTGTGCAGCAGGTCCTCGCGCTTGAAATAGATTCGCGCGCCGCCGGCGAGCTCGCTCAGCCGCCGCGCCCGATACAGCGGCGTCGGGCGGCCGGCATAGTTCCTCAGCAGCTCGGCGAGCTCCGCCTGGAAGGCCGGATCGCGCCGCGCCTCCAAGTAGGCCGCCTCGAGCTGCTCGAGCGGCGACATGAGGATCTCCGGCACGAAGCGCCCGCCATAAGGCCCGAAATGTCCGCGGGCATCCGGAAGCGCACCACTCATGAAGCCTCCTCCGCAAGAGCGGCCTCGAGGAACGCCGCCAGTTTTCGGTGATCTTTCTTGCCCGGCGCCGACTCCAGGCGCGAGCAGGCGTCCACGCCCCAAGGCCGAGCCGTCCGGATCGCCTCGCCGACGTTGTCTGCGTCCAGACCGCCCGCCAGGATGATCCGATGCTTCAGACCCGCTACCCGGCGCCAGTCGAAACTCCGCCCCGTGCCGCCGACGAGCGGCCCGGCCGGCGCATCGAGCAAGAAGGCCTCCGCCTCATAGCGATCCAAGAGCTCGGCCTGGAAACCCGCGTCGACGGGCACGGCCCGCCAGATGCGCAGCCCAGCCGGCGGCGGCGTCTCCCCGTGGAGCTGCACCACATCCAGGCCGAGCTCTCCGGCGAGCCGCGCGACCGCTTCGGCCGATTCGTTGACGAACACCCCGACCTTCCAAACCCGCGGGGGCAGGCCCGCCACCAGCTCCGCAATCCGCTCCGGCGGAACATACCGAGGGCTCCGCGGCCAGAGGTTGAATCCGAGGGCCGAGGCGCCGCCTTCGACCGCCGCCCAGGCGTCCTCCCGGTTCGTGATGCCGCAAATTTTGACCATCATGAAAGGAGCGCCCGCAGGGCGGCGGCGGGATCTTCGGCGCGCATCAGGTGCTCGCCCACCAGGAACGCCTGGTAGCCTGCGGCGCGCAGCCGCTCGATGTCGCTCGCCGACTGTATACCGCTTTCGCTGACGCGCGCGACGCCGGGCGGGATCTTTTCCGCCAGGCGCAGCGAGGTTTCCAGATCCACCTCGAAGCTGTGCAGATTGCGGTTGTTGACGCCGATTATCTCTGCGCCGGAATCGAGCGCCGGAGCGAGCTCGTCCTCCTGGTGGATCTCGACCAGAGCGGCCATGCCGTAGGAGGCCGCCGCCTCACGCAACCGGCGCAGCTCGTCGGCGCTCAGGATCGCGGCGATCAACAGAATCGCGTCGGCGCCCATGGCCGCCGCCTCAACGACGTGGATCTCCTCGAGGGTGAAATCCTTGCGCAGCACGGCCAGCCTCACGGCCGAGCGGGCCGCCTCGAGGTCCCGAGCGCTGCCCTGGAAGAACTCCTCCTCCGTCAGAACCGAGAGGGCCGCCGCCCCGCCTGCTTCGTAGGCGCCTGCCAGCCGAGACGGGTCCACCGCTCCGGCCAGCGTCCCTTTGCTCGGCGAAGCCCGTTTGATCTCGGCAATCAAGGCGGGCTCGCGGACGGAGAGCGCCGCGCGGAAGTCACGACGCTCCGCGATCCGCCTGGCAGCCCGCTCTTCGAGCTCGTCCCGGCGCCGCCGCACCGCCTCCAAGCCCGCCCGTTTCGCCGCGACGATTCGGGCGAGAATATCGGGTATGGCCGCCGTCATTCGGGAACTTCTCATGATAGCAGGGGCGCCGTGAGCGGACCGGCGCTTCCGGCCGAGGAGCCCGGCCGCACGGCAGGGCTTCGGCGTGCCGGAGGAGCGCCGAGGATCGTCGCCGGTCCCGGCTTAACGCGGAGGCTGGTCGGGATTGTTCGGGGAGCGGCGGGCGGGGGGCTCGGCGCGGATATTCCCGATGGGCGGCCCCTTGCGCAGCCGCTCGAGATCGGCCACCAGCTGACGGGTGATCTTTTCGGCGACGTCGGCGCTGGCGCCCCGGAACTTGGCGCCCTTGCTTTCTTGGATCGTGGACCAAAGCACGTCGCCGTCGCGGTCCACCAGTCGCACGGCCGCGCTTGCCTCGTGTTTGCGCTCCTGGATGCGGCTCGATTCGTTTTCGCCCGCGCCCGCGCTGGCCGAGACGCCCCGCCCGCCGATGTAGCGGCCGGTGGCGGTTCGCGGCGTGCCGATCGCCACCGCGCCGCGGGCGTCGATGCCCTCGGCGCTCTGGTAGACGTCAGTGTAGATGAGATCCTCGGCCGAGCCGCGCAGGAAGGCGTCGGCGCGGTCCGGGTTTTCGGTGATGACGAACAGCCCGGTGCGATGCAGGCTACTGATGATCATGTCGCGGATCTGATCGGCTCCGTCGCCGCCTGAGAGCCGGTCGACATAGATGCGCCGCACCTCGAGCAGTCGCCGGCTGAGGTCCTCCTCGGCCGCAAGCGGCAGGCAGCCGATCAGCACAAGCCAAACGCAGATCCTCATCGGGCTAACCCTTGCCGGCTCGCCGGGCGTCTTCGTCCTGATACTCGACTTTGAGGTTTGTCCGGACCTCGAGCGCCACCAACAGCGAGCGGATGTCGTCCTTGTCCACCCGGAAGACCATCGCCTGCGGGGCGCCCGCTTCGTCGGTGAAGCCGACGGTGAGGAAATGCTTCCGGCTTTTGCTCAGCACCAGCAGGGGCGAAACGATCACCCCCATGGCATAGCGGCGACTGACCCTCTGCCCGTATTCAAGCAGGGTGATCTGCTGCCACCGCACCGCGTAGCGGACCTGACCCGCCTGGAAGATCAGGAAATCATTGTCGGTTGTGATCAGACGGCCCTTGGGACGCTCGGCGAGCGCCGCGACCGTTCCGCCGACATATTCCACCCTTCCCGCGCCCGGCTGGGCCTGGGCGAGGGCCGCCATAGACACGAGCAGCACGATTGTCCGCATGGCGCCGAAGCCGTCGTCATTCTAGTGGCGCCGGCAGCCCGGCCGTCTCAGAGAATCTCCGGTCTAGGTGCGCGCGCGGCGTCCGACGCCTAGCACCCGCTGCGCGTAGGCGACGCTCCGCTCGATGTCGTAGCGCTGCTGGGCACGGAGGGCGGCCTCGTACTCCGGAGGCACGCCGCCAGAGCCGGCGATGACCATCGAGCCCATGAAGGGCCGCCCGTTCCGCACCAGTTTCAGAAACCGCGCCAGCTCGGCGCCGGTCCGCCCCGGAAGCGTCTTCCAGAACTGCGGCTCGAGAAAGGGCAACACTTGCGGCGGACGGCCGGTGATGATCTCCAGTTGCAAGGGGACGCCGGGGCAAAGCTCGGCAAAGCGCGCCGTCCACTCTTTGAAGTCGATGGTCCCATCCCCGAGAGCCACCCACTGGAAGGCCGCCCCCCGCGGGTGCTCCCAAACGACGGAATCGCGAACGTGGGTCGTGGCCACGTAGGGCGCCAGCACCTCGAGGGTCTCTAGCGGATCCTCCAATACCGCCACGGGGTTGCCGGTGTCCAGACAGCAGCCCACCGCCTCCGGGCCGGCCTCTTCGATCAAGCGCTTGAGCTCGGCGGCCAGAAAGTCGCCGTGATTCTCGATGGCGAGCTTGATCCCCTCCTCCATCAGGCGGCTCTTGACGGCGCGCAGGATGTTGAGCGTCGGCTCGATATGCGGCGCGATGGGCCGGTCAGCCGGGCCGCCGACGAAACAGCGCAGGACCTTGGCGCCGATCGCTTTGGCCACCCGGATTCCCATGGCGATGTAGTCCTCGGGCCGGTCCGTACGTTTGCCCCAGCTCTTGGTGGTGGGCGTGATGCAGCCGATGGCGGCCTCGAGCGCCAGGCCCGCTTCCTCGGCCCGCCGACGCACCTGCTCCAGGTGAGCCGGCTCGAGGCTCTCGTAGTCGCCGGGCGCCGCCAGTTGCAGGCTATCCAGCTTGAGCCGCGCGGCGAAGTCGATCAGCTCGAACGCTTTCCAGCGAAGCGCCCGAACCGAATAGGCGTCCAGGCCGAGAGGCACTTTCGCCTGTGCGAGAGCGGGCGCGGCCGCCAAAGCCGCCGCCGACCCCAAAAAGCTGCGCCGGGTCATGAATCTATCAAAATATCCCAGGCGCGGGCGGCCGGGCGATATAATCCCCGTCGAGAATGCTCAGCCGACGTTCGTTTTTAGGCGGCCCCGCGCTCGTCGGCCGCCCGTCAGCCGCCCGGCGGCCGAATCTTCTCTTCCTCATTGCCGACGACCACCGCCACGATGTGTTGGGCGCCGCCGGGAATCGGCGGGCCGAAACGCCGAATCTCGACCGCCTGGCGCGCCAGGGAACACGCTTCTCCCACCATTACGTCAACTATCCGATGTGCACGCCGTCCCGGCAGTCGGTGCTGACCGGACGGCCGCCGCACGCCTGCGGCGTCCCGTTGCTGGCGAGCGTGCTGGCCGACGAGCAGCTCACGCTGGCCGAGCAGCTTCGTGACGCGGGTTACCTGACCGCCGGCTTCGGCAAGATGCATTTCAACCGGAGGCCGGCGCCCGGCATCCATGGTTTCGAAATCGCCTTGGTGGACGGGGCCTTTCGGGAGGCCTGGCGCGCCGAAGTGAAGCCGCGGCCCGTGCCGCCGGAAATCGCCGTGAAGCCCCCGTGGCGGCCCTTCCGGGATCCGGCCCGCATCTGGCTCAACGCAGACAAGCTCCCCTATCCGCGCTACGAGGAGGATATGGCGGGAACCTTTCTGGCCCGGCGAGCCGCGGCGTTCCTTCGCAACCCTCCCAAGCGGCCGTTTGCGGTTTGGGTCAGCTTTTTCGAGCCGCACTCCCCTTTCGACTTCCCCATCGAGTACCGGGATCGCTTCGACCCGGCGCAGTTCGCCGCGCCTCGCCCGGGACCGGAGGATGCCTGGCAGATCCCGCTCATCTTCCGGGAGCTCAGCGAGCGAGACAAGCAGGGCATCATCGCCGCCTATTACACTTCGGTCGCCTTCCTCGATCGCAACATCGGGCTGGTGCTCGAAGCGCTGGCTCAAGCCGGGCTGGAAGAGGACACCCTCGTAATTTACTGGAGCGACAACGGCTCCTCGCTCGGCGAGCATGGGCGCTTTGAAAAACACTGTCTCTATGAACCGGCCGTGCGCGTGCCGCTGATCGTGCGCTTTCCCGGGCGGGTCCCTGCCGGGCGCGTCGTCGAAGCCTTGACCGAGTCGCTCGATTTGGCTCCGACGCTCGTTGAGCTCCTAGGGGCGCCGCCGCTTGCCGGCATGCAAGGCGAAGGCCTCGTCCCGCACCTTGAAGGCAGCGGTCGAGCCCGGGGGCGCGACCACGTCTTCAGCGAATATCTGCACAACGAGGAGCTCATGATCCGCACCCGGCGATGGAAGCTCATTTATTGCTCGGGCAGACGCAAGCGCGACGACGGCTACGAGACCGAGCGGCCCACCCCCGGACGCTACCTGCGCCTGTTCGACCTCGAGCGTGACCCGGGCGAGTTTACCGACCGCTCCGCCTCCTACCCGGAGGTGACGGCCGAACTCATCCGGCTGGCCCTGGCCCGGTTTCGCGCCACGCACCCGGAGGCGGGTGGTGAGCCGCCCGGCTTTCCGCCGAGGACGCGCTGGACTGGTACTTGAGGCCTCGCCCGGCTTCTTAGCGCGGTCGCCGGCCGCGGTGCGAAAATAAAGTTGCAGCCGCTGTCGTTTCGCCGCAAACTAATAAAGTTAACGGAGGTGCGTTGAACCCCAGATTCGCGGAAACCCTCGCTGCGCATGAACCGGCCGAGCGCTGGACCGTCGCCGACGCCGCCGAGCTGTACGACGTCGCCGGCTGGGGCCAGGGCTACTTTTCCATTGGCGAAAACGGTCACCTCTGGGTCCATCCGACCAAGGATCCGGCGCGCGCCATCGACCTGAAGAAGCTCGTCGACACGCTCGTGCTACGCGGCATCTCCCTGCCGATCCTGCTTCGCTTCGGGGAGATCCTCAAGCACCGGGTGAACGAGATCCGCCTGGCCTTCCAGCACGCCATGGAAGAGAGCGGCTACCGGGGCGAGTATCGCTGCGTCTACCCGATCAAGGTGAACCAGCAGCGCCAGGTGGTCGAGGAGATTTACAAACACGGCCGGCCTTACGGCTTCGGGCTCGAAGTGGGCTCCAAGCCCGAGCTGTTGGCCGTGCTGGCCATCGCCGACAACTCCACGCCGATCATCTGCAACGGCTTCAAGGACGACGAGTACATCCAGATGGTGATGCTGGCCTCGAAGATCGGCCGGCAGATCATCCCGGTGGTGGAGAAGTATACCGAGCTCGACCTGGTGATCAAGCATGCCGCCCTCATCGGCGTCGAGCCCGTCATCGGCATCCGGATCAAGCCCGCCGCGCGCGGCTCCGGCCGGTGGAAGAGCTCGAGCGGGTATCGCTCGAAGTTCGGTTTGACGCTCAACGAGGCGATGCGGGCGCTCGAGCAGCTCAAAAGCCTGGGCATGGAGGGCTCGCTGCGCTTGCTGCACTTTCATTTGGGGAGTCAGATCACCAACATCCGCACGATCAAGGCTGCGGTCACCGAGGCGGCGCGCGTCTATGCGGAGCTCAAGCGCGCCGGCGCCGGACTGACCCACCTCGACGTGGGCGGCGGGCTCGGCATCGACTACGACGGCTCGCAGAGCAACTTCGAATCGAGCGTCAACTACACGCTCCAGGAGTACGCCAACGACGTCGTCCATCACATCAAGAACGTCTGCGACGAGGCCGACATCCCGCATCCCACCATCGTCAGCGAAAGCGGGCGCGCCATCGCCGCCTATCACTCCGTGTTGGTCTTTAACGTTTTGGGCGTCTCCGGACTCGGCGAGCCCAACGTGCCGCAGTCGGTGCCCGATGACTACGAGCAGCCGGTGGTGGATCTGCTGGAGACCTACCAGGAGCTGAACGTCAAGAACCTGCTCGAGAGCTTTCACGACGCCCAGCAGTCGCTTGACGCCGCGCTCAACCTGTTCAGCCTGGGCTACCTGCCGCTTGAGCAGCGCTGCGTGGCGGAAAACCTCTACTGGGCCATCTGCCGGCGGGTGCTCAAGCTGGCCGAGAACCTCGACTATTATCCCGAGGAGCTCGAGGGGCTCGAGGCGATGCTCTCGGACACCTACTTCTGCAACTTCTCGCTGTTTCAGAGCATGCCGGACAGTTGGGCGGTCAAACAACTGTTTCCGATCATGCCCATCCACCGGTTGAATGAGCGCCCCACGCGCCATGCCATTCTGGGCGACATCTCCTGCGACTCCGACGGCAAGATCGACCAGTTCATCGACCGGCGCGACGTCAAGCGGAGCTTGTTGCTTCATCCCTTCACCGGGGAGCCGTACCTGCTCGGCGCCTTCCTGATCGGCGCCTATCAAGAGATTCTGGGCGACCTGCACAACCTGTTCGGCGACACCAACGCCGTGCACGTCGCCACCAGCGAATCCGGCGAACCGGTGCTTGAAACCGTCGTCCGCGGCGACACCGTCCGCGAAGTGCTCGACTACGTGCAGTTTGACTCGGCGCGCCTGGTCGAGGAGTTTCGCTCCGACGTCGAGGCGGCGATGCGGGCGGGCCGAATCGACTACAAGGAGGCCGGCCGCCTGGTCCGCTTCTATGAAGAAGGCCTCCGCGGCTACACCTACTTGGAAGACGGCCACGGCCGCTGACGGCCCTCGCATCCTGGTCACGGCGGGCGAGAGCTCGGGCGATCTCTATGCGGCGCTGCTGGTGGAGGCGCTACGACGCCGGCTGCCCGCGGCGACCTTTTTCGGCTGTGCCGGGCCGCGGATGCGCGCCGCAGGCGTGGAGCCGGTCGTCGACGCCGAAAGCCTGGCGGTGGTCGGCCTGGTCGAGGTGGTGTCCCACATCCCGAGGATTTATCGGGAATTTCGGAAGATCGTTGCCGAGGCGCGACGTCGGCGGCCTGATCTGGCCATCCTGACCGACAGCCCGGACTTCAACCTGCGGCTGGCAGGGCCTCTTGCGCGCCTGGGCGTTCCCATCGTCTACCTGGTGGCGCCCCAGGTCTGGGCCTGGCGCAAAGGCCGCCTGCGCTCGATCCGACGCCACATCCGCCGACTGTTGTGCATCTTTCCGTTCGAAGAGGACTTTTTCCGCCGTCACGGGGTAGCGGCCTGCTATATCGGTCATCCGCTGGCGCATCTGGTGCGGCCGACGCTTTCTCGGGAGGACTTTTTGCAGAAGCATCGGCTGCCACACGACCGGCCCCTCGTCGTTCTGCTGCCGGGCAGCCGGCCCGGCGAGATCCGCCGGCACCTTGCACCGCTTCGGGAGGCGGCTGAGCGCCTCCTCCAGGCGCAGGCGCTCTCCTTTGTGCTGGCGCTGGCGCCCGGCACTGCGCTCGCGGCCGACCTCCGCACATTTTGGGAACCGTTTCGCCCGCCGGCCATCCAAGTGTTTGAGGGCGATACCTGGAACGCAATCGCCCACGCAGACCTTGCGCTGGCGGCCAGCGGGACGGTCACCGTCGAGGCGGCCCTGCTGGGTACGCCGATGGTGGTCTTCTATCGGGTTAGTACCCTGAGCTGGCTGCTCGGCCGCTTCCTGGTTGACGTACCGTTCTATTCGATGGTGAACCTGATCGCCGGTCGCCAGGTGGTGCCGGAACTGATGCAGAATGAGGTTAGCGGAGAATCGCTGGCCGAGCACGGCCGGCGGCTGCTCGCCGATGAAGAGGCCCGGCGGCGGATGAAGGCCGATCTGGCCGGGGTCGCCCGGGCGCTCTCCGGCGACCAGGAGCCCATCGAAAAGGCCGCCGCGTGCGTGGTCGAGCTGTTGCCGAGAGGATTTCCAAATGTCCGTTAGTTTTTCGAAGCGCGCCCGGCGTTTCGCAGCCGGCGCCGCCCTGTTGCTGGCGCCACTCGCCTCGGCGTTCGGCCAGCGCCAGAGTGCGCGGCTCGACGTGGAGCACTACGTCATCCGCGCCGAGATCCACCCCCGCACCCAGGATCTGAATGCCGAGGTCGAGGTTCGTTTCCAGGCGCTTGACGACGGTTTGCGGAGCGCATCCTTCCAGCTTCACAACGCCCTGCGGCTGGACAAGGTCGTCGACGAAAGCGGCGCCGACCTCGCGGCGGATCGAAACCCGGACGAGTTCACCGTCCGTGTGAGTTTTCCCGAACCGGTGGTGAAAGGCAAGCCGAAGGCGCTTAAGTTTTTCTACCGGGGCGCGCTCACCGGCAAAGAGGAGTCGCCGGTTTGGGGGCTGACGTTTGCCGCCATCCAGCAGGACTTCGCCTTCCTGCTGTACCCGGCTCGCTGGTTCCCGATCAACGACTATACCGCCGACCGCTACACGGCGGAGCTCGAAATCGTGGTCCCGAGCGGCTACAAAGTGATCGCCGGCGGCATCGAATCCTCCGATGCGGTGGGACCGGACAAGATCCTTTACCGCTTCCGTTTCACCCAACCGGCCTTTCCCGGCAGTCTCGCCGTCGTCCAGGGCGAGCCGCGCCTGATCACGAGCGACGGCGTCAGCACGACCGTCTATTTCCGCGGCGAGACGGAAGCCATGGCGGCCGCTTACGGCGAGGCGGCGGGCAAGGCGGTCAACTTTTTGACGGGTCTGTTCGGCATCGCTCCTCAGGCTTCGCTCACTCTCATCGAGACCATTAGCGGTGCGCCCACCGGCTACGCCGGGCCCGGCTTGCTGTTCCTGTCGCCGGAGGGGATCGGCAAAGCGGTCAACTCCCGCCTGCTCGTCAACCAGATCGCGCGGCAGTGGTGGGGGCACCTCGTCTCGGCCGCCACGCGAAATCACCTTTGGCTTACCAACGGCATGGCCCGTTACGCCGAGTTCGTTTGGCTGAAGGAAACGGCGGGACCGCCGGCCATGGACAACGAGGTGCGCGAGGCCTTCGTCGAGGCGCTCACCGTGGAGGACGTGCCGCTGATCCAGTCGGCGCGCCTGGAGGACTACTCGCCCGAGTTCTGGGCTTCGACGGCGGCCAAAGGCGCCGCCGTGTTGCACATGCTCCGGCGCGTGATCGGCGAAGAGCCCTTCGCCCGCCTGCTGCGCGAGTTTCCCGAGGCGCACGCCTGGAAGGCGGTCTTCACCGACGATTTCCGCGCCGCCGCCGAGGCCGTCTCCGGGCGCAATCTCCAGGGCTTTTTCATCCAATGGATCGAATCGAGCGGCGCGCCGGAGTTCAATATCGAATACACGGTGTTCCGCACGCGGAGCGGCTTCCGCATCATGGGCAAGATCACGCAGGACCTGGACACCTTCCGCATGCCGGTGACGCTCAAGATCGAAACCGAGGGCAACCCGGAGGAGAAAGAGGTTGAAGTGGTGGGCCCCTCCACCGAGTTCGTCGTGGAGACCTTCGGCAAGCCGAAAAACGTCATCATCGATCCGAACAACGAAGTGCTGCGGTTTGACGACAACATGCGGGTCCGGGTGGCCATTCGCCGGGGCGAGCAGCTCGTCGAGATCGGTGAGTTCGCCGAGGCGCTTAAGGAGTACCAGAAGGCCCTCGACGTCAACCGTTACAGTTCGCTGGCCCGCTTCCGGATCGCCGAGGTATTCTTCCTCCAGCGCAACTACCAGGCCGCGGCCAACGAGTTTCGCGAGGCGCTCAACGGGGATCTGGAGCCCAAGTGGACCGAGGTCTGGTCGCACATCAATCTGGGCAAGATCTTCGACATCACCGGACAGCGCGAACGCGCGGTGAACGAATACAATCTGGCGCTGCGCACCAAGGACAACACCCAGGGGGCCCAGGAGGAGGCCGCACGCTACCTGCAAACCCCGTACGAGCGGCCGGCGCAGAGCCAGTAGCGGAATTGCAGGCGCTCCCGCTCTAGCCGTTCGGTAACACGCACCTCTTTGAACCCGGGCCGAAAGGCGACGTTTCTACTTGGTGTTGACAAAGAATGAAAATTTCCTTGACATCGCGAATCGTTTGTGTTAGTCTGCGGCAACACATACCCAACGGAGGAGGGCAAGGGATGCGTTATCGGATTGCCGCATGCGTTCTTTTTGCCGGCCTGTTGCCAGGCTTCCTCGCGACAGAGGGCTACTGGAAGGGTCGGATTCCGGCCGCTTGGCAAGGGAAGCAGTTCTTGGAGCCGCTTGAAAGCCCGGAGGCGGCCTTGGGGCGCCGGGACGTCGAGTCGGAGATCGCCCCGGCTAAGCGACGGGAAATCTTCGAGAATCTGGCCCGGATGCCGCTGTACTTCATCGAAAACCGAGGCCAGTTGGACCGCCGCGTAGCCTACTACGTGCCAGGTCATCGCTGGAGTCTGTACTTCACCCCAGGGGGCGTCACTTACGCCATCACCGCCGACCAGGCGAGCCCGGACAGTGGGCGAAGCGGCCGTCCGTGGCAGGCGCCTGTGGCCTTTCGGAGGGCGCACGAAGCCGAGCTTCAGGCTCGGCGTTGGGCGCTGAAGCTGGACTTCCTCGGCGCCAATCCCGCTGCGCGTCCCGTGGGGGTGGAGCCGGCCCCGGCGGTGGTCAGCTACTTCAGAGGTTCCCCGGAGCAGTGGAAGACGGGCTTGCCCAGCTATGCGAAAGTCCTGTACCGGGAGCTCTGGCCGGGCATCGACCTGGTCTACGCGGGTACGGGCGGCCAACTCAAGTACACGTTTCTGGTGCAGCCCGGGGCGGATCCCAGCCGCATCCGGTTGGCTTGGCGTGGGGCGGAGGCTGTGAGCTTGAACGCCGCGGGGCAGCTCGAGGTATCGACCCCGTTAGGCGGGTCGCTGAAAAATGGCCAAATCAAATAACCCCGGAATTGTTTTTTTGCGTCTATCTCAGTTGAGACGCCATGAGAGGAGAAGACCGCTGCCAGCAAGA
>Ga0308391_1000356_pt1 | contig 20154 bp, 17 predicted proteins | sample Hotspr20Samplet1_FD_202363 | JGI IMG/M metagenome (GOLD analysis project Ga0308391, IMG submission 202363) | Hot spring phototrophic mat microbial communities from Octopus Spring, Yellowstone National Park, Wyoming, United States - 20050623_t1 ... | reverse complement strand
GTGGCAGGTTTGGTTTCCTTATTGGCCCTTAACCACCACTGCCCCCGTGCTTCGCGCGCTGACGCTTGACGCACAAGGCGAGGCGCGAGGGCTATCAAAACCAGAGATAGACCTGGGGCTGCAACCGGGATTCCCGGGTCCCTCGCTCTATCGGCTGCATCCCTCGCCCGATCGCCGCCTTTGGGTGGCCGAGCTTGCCTATGGTGAACAGGTGTATCCCGTCGTCCTGGACCTGAAACGAGGGACGGTGCACGGTCTGCCGGGTGAGCAAGCGTTTTTCTACGCATGGCATCCGGATAGCCGGCGCGTGCTGCTCTCGGCGGTTGAAGGGTGGCTTCTGGTTGACGTGATGCGGGGTGATTATGAGCTGCTGGGGCAGTTTGACGGGCGCGGTGCGCCACTGCCCGTGCGCGCCCTGGCCTATTCGCCCGACGGTCGCTTCTTGGCTGATGCGCTGGTCTATGCGCCCACCGTGGCTGAGACAAGCCCAAAGGTGGATGTGGGTCTCTGGGAGGGTGGGCAACGCACATCGCTGTTCACGCTGGCGGGCGGAAGCATGGTCGCCGAGCACGGCCTGCGCTGGTCGCCCGATGGCCAGGTGTTGGCGCTGATTGCTGACGTGCATAAGGAGGATGGCCGGCAAACGCAACTGTGGACGACGGACGCGCGCAGCCTAATCCCGATGCTGCGCGGGGTGCTGGCGCGCGAGGTGCAATACAACCATCCACCCGCCTGGTCACCCAACAGCCGCTCAATCGCTGCGATCACCCATGTCAGCGCAGACGAAGCCGTTATCACGATCTTTGACACGAACGGCGGCAGCCGACGAGAGATACGACCGCGCCCCGGTGGTTTACCGTCGCACTTGACCTGGTCCAAGGATGGGCGTTGGCTATTGTTCTCGCTCAAGCGGGACGGATACAGCGAGGTCTGGCGCGTCTCTCCGGATGGTGCGCAGCAACGGCCAATCGCCGGCCCAATGCCTGCCGATGCACCGTTCGCCTTAATTGAGGGCCATGAGTGACCAAACCAATCATCGGCGGAATAGCCTGAGGATGCTCGTCGTATTGTGCGCCGCGCTGGCGCATGGCGCGCCTGCCCAAGGCCAGCAGGGGCTGCGCATCAGCCCGCCGTTCTCAGGCACCTATCGCCTCACGGCCTACTTTGACCATTACTTCCCAAACTATGCCGCCGATCCGGATGGTCGCGTGACGGTTTACACGGGCGAGCAGGTGGCAAATTGCTCGCCTTATTGCTATCGTGGTCATAGCGGCTATGACTGGTCTATGCCTGCCGGCACGCCGGTGCGTGCGGCTGCCGATGGCGTGGTAGAAGGCGTGGTGGAATCGAGCACGGGCTATGGCAATCGCGTCGTCATCCGGCATGACAACGGCCACCGAACGATCTACACACATCTGCGCGAGCATCGGCCAGCGCAAGGCGCGCCGGCGTTCAACGTCGTCGTCAGCCAGAGCGTTCGGGCGGGAGATGTGATAGGGTGGAGCGGGAACACCGGCAATTCCTCGGGCGCTCATCTGCACTTTGGGGTATATCGCGGCCCGTGCTTGCTCAGCGATGGCCGCATCTATGAGCGCAATGCGACCGATCCTTTCGGCTGGAACGGCAGCGCGCCTGACCCGCTCCTGAACTACCCAAGCGCCGGCCAAGGGCATACCGCAGCGTGTCTTTGGCGCAGCCACGATGAGGATCCCCTCTCCTGTGACGATGTGATCGTGGAGGACGCGAGCGCCGGTTCGATTGTTGCCGGTAGATGGCTGACCAGCACGCGAGGCAATGGCTATCACATGTTCTATACCTATACGCTGACCAGCAGCGATCCCGTCTCGGCGAGCTGGACGACGCCTGTGATCTCCGCCGGCCTATACCGCGTCTATGCCTATGTGCCTTCGCAATATGCCACCGCGCGGCAGGCGCGATATTCAATCTGGACGGCAAGCGGCTGGCAAGACGCACAGATCAACCAGCTTATCTACTCCGACGTATGGGTTTCGCTGGGCGAGTATGCGCTGCCTGCCGGTCAGGGACAGGTGGTGCTGCGGGCGAACACCGGCGAGTCGCCGGCGCGCTGGATCGCAGCGGACGCGGTGAAGTTCCGCAGGCTTGGACCGCTCCAGTCAAGTTACGCAGCTTATCTGCCCATCGCGCTCAACGCCTATTGCCCTGCGGATCATGGCCAGCTTGTGGTGAACGGCGATTTCAGCACGGGCGAAGCGACCGGCTGGCTAACCGAGCGCAGCAATGGGCACGAGGCGATCGTCCAGCGCTACAACGAAACCGACTACGGGGCATGGCTCGGGCGCTACGATGACAATCAAGACCAACTCTCTCAGGTTGTGTCGTCGTGTGCCGATACGCAGCTTAGCCTCTCGTTCTGGTGGTGGATGAACTCCGAGGAGGCAGAGGGCGACGACGCGCGCGACTATCTCTATGTGCGGCTGCGCAGCACGAGCGGTGAGTTGCTCCAGACGATCCTAACGCTATCCAACCGCAGCCAGCGGGAACAGTGGGAGCAAGCGACATTCGACTTGAGCGCGTATGCAGGTCAGACGCTGGTGCTTTCGTTTGAGGCCATCAATGATGCAGCGCAGCCTAGCCACTTCTGGATTGACAACGTGAGCTTAGTAGCGGGCCGCTGATGTCTCTCGTTCATCGCGCACATGGCTGACCAGTATGACTATCTCATCACCGGGGCCGGTGCAGCTGGCCTGAGCTTGGCCTACCATCTCAACCAGGCCGGCCTAAACGACAAGCGCATCCTGCTCATTGACCGCGCGCCGAAGGCCGAGAACGATCGCACCTGGTGCTTCTGGGAATCCCAGCCAGGCCCGTTTGAAGCGGTGGTCTTCCGCACCTGGGATCGCATCGGCATTTATAGCCCAGACTTCTGCGCCAGGCTAGACATCCAACCCTATCGCTACAAGATGGTGCGCGCTGTGGACTTTTATCGCTTTATGGAGGACTGGCTGGCCAGGCAGCCGAACATTGAGCGCGTGTGGGCCGAGGTAATCGGCGTTGAAACGGTCGGTGACCAGGCGGTGGCGCACACACGGACAGGCGAGACATATCGCGGGGCATGGGCATTCAACAGCATCCCGCTGACCTCGGTTGCGCCTCGGCCAGGCTATCACAGCTTGCTCCAGCACTTTCTCGGCTGGGTGATCCGCGCGCCCCAACCCGCCTTTGAGCCACAGATCGCAACCTTGATGGACTTTCGGGTGGCGCAGGACGCCGACACGCGATTTGTATATGTCCTGCCGCTCGATGCGCAGACGGCGCTGGTGGAATACACGGTCTTCTCGCCGGCCCTGCTCACGCGCGATGAATACGCGCAACCGCTGAGGGGATACATTAGCCAACAATTGAGACTCGCAGACTTCGAGGTGCAGCACGAAGAGTTCGGCGTGATCCCGATGACCGATGCGCCCTTCCCGATCTGCTCTGGCGCGCGGGTGTATCACATCGGCACGGCGGGGGGAGACACCAAGCCCAGCACTGGTTACACCTTTCGGCGCATTCAACGTCGCGCCCAGCGCATCGCCCGGTCGCTTGAGATGAGCGGCAAGCCGCCGATTGACCATTCACCGGCATCTGGGCGCCATAAGCTCCTGGATAGCGTGCTGCTCAACGTGCTCAGCCGCGAGCGCATGCCGGGCTGGCGCGTGTTTACGGATCTCTTCGCGCGCAACCCGCCACAGCGCATATTGCGCTTTCTGGACGAAGACACAGCGCTGCTGGAGGATTTGCTCGTCATGGGCAGCGTGAACTTGCCGGTCTTTCTGGCGGCTACGGCAGACGTGCTGCGCGGCAGGTTAGCGAGAACAGTCCGGCGGCTCGCTGACCAGGACGCCTGATGAAACAAACAAGGGGGGCGCGGGTGCGTTCGCAGCTATGGGCAAAACCCAGGGGTGGGCGACGGCAGTGCCGTCGCCCATCCTCTATAAACTCACCTTCACCGGCAGCATGGTTCGGTTTTGATGGTTGCCCCCCTTGGTGAATGCACCTAAGGGCGTTTAGTCGTGATCCTCTTCCAAGAGGATCATGTTGCGGTATTTCAGGGCCTCGGCGTTGCGCTCGATGTTGCCGCAGCCGCCTTCGCCGCTGGGCCGCACATGGGGAGCGGCACGCTCTTCAAGCCCCTTCCACGCATACGGGTCGCGCCCCGCGATCATGACGATATCGCGATAGTCCAGCGCTGCGACCGGCCCTTGCACCTGGCCGCTGATGAACCAGGGCAGAAGCGACTCCGCGCTCATGTAATGGTTAACCAGCGAGCGGCGATAGCCGGAGCGCGCGTAATTCGGCAATGAACGATGAAGCAGGTAGCCGTTGAAGAACACGATGCTGCCGGCTTTCATCTCCACAGGCACAGCGTCGTCGTCGGTATAGGGGAACATCGTTGCCTCGCCGGCGCAGTCAAAACGCGGGTCGCGTTGCTGATGCTGCGGCCAAAGCACGCCGTGCTTGTGCGAACCCGGGATCACCCATAGGCAACCGTTCTCCACCGTAGCATCGTCCATGGCGATCCAGGCACCGGTAAGCGAGCGGTCGCGCGTAGGAATGTAAAACTCATCCTGATGCCAGGCCTGGCCAGGTTTGCCGCTGGCTTTGATGAAGAGCATGCTCTGCATGCACTTCACGTTGGGGCCGATAACGCTGGTGAGCACCTCGACGATGGAGGGCAAGGACAACGCAGCGAGCATCAGCGGCGAGAGTTTATGTGGAAAGTGGATGCAGAGATAGCGTTTCATCACCTCGTCATCGCTCTCGGCCGGGTCAGCCGGCGTCACGCCTTGGATCGGGCCGCGTTCGCCGCGGCACAAAGCGACCGTCTCGCGGATCAGGCGATCGAGCGTGTCAGGATCAACGGCGTCTTCGATGACGAGGAAGCCGTTCTCGCGGTAGAAGGCGAGCTTATCCGGCGTCATCGGCAGGGTGAACCAGCCGGCTGGACGACCAGACCCCCACGAAGCGAACGGCACCGGTGCGTCAATATGCGTTTGAGCGGTTAGGGCACACATATCAGACTAAATAGCATAGCGCGCCCGTTTTGTCACGCTGGCGTGCTTCCGCCCACCCAATAAAGCGCCGTCTCTGGCTACGAACGCCCCTATCCACAATGGGGCACATCGTCAGAGCACCAGGCTCCACGGGTTCTCTAGCAGGCGCTTGATCTCATTGATGAACTGCGCGCCCTCTGCGCCATCGGTCAGGCGATGATCGCCGGAGAGCGTCATATTCATCATGGTGCGGACGACGATTTGACCATCGCGCACGACGGGGGCTGGTTTGGCCGTGGCCACGGCCAGAATGCCGGCGTCGGGCTGATTCACGATGGCCAGGAAGTTGTCCACCTCGTACATGCCCAGGTTGCTGATGGTGAAGGTCTGACCGCCGGTGTCGCCTGGCTGCATCTTGTTCTGGCGCGCCCGTTCGGCGAGCGCATTCATCTCCTTGCTGATTTGCTTGAGCGTCTTGGTGTCGGCATCGCGCACAGTTACCGTAACCAGGCCGTCGGGCACGGTAACAGCGCAGCCTACATGGACGTGGGCGTGAGGCTCAATCCCTTCCTGAGTAAACGAGGCGTTCATGTTAGGGAAGCGGCGCAGCGCCAGCGCCACCGCACGGATCACCATGTCGTTTACCGAAACCTTGACCCCCTCGGCTTTGAGCGCCTCGTTGATCTGGGCGCGCAACGCCAGCGCAGCGTCCATCTCGACGGAGACCGTGATGTAGAAGTGGGGCACTTGCTGCTTGCTGGCCACCATGCGGGCGGCGATGGTCTGACGCATGCGGCTGAGAGGCTGTTTAGCTGCCGGCGCGGCCACGGGTTCAGGTGCAGCCGGCGGTTGCGAGGCTGGGGCGGCTGTTGGCGCCGGGGCGACCGTCGGCGCCGGAGTGGAGATGCTCGGCGCAGCCACAGGTTGCGCAGCAGCCACAAAAGCCTCAACATCGGCTTTGGTGATTCGCCCTTCCGGGCCGCTGCCTTTGATCAGGCGCAAGTCAACGCCGAACTGTTCAGCCAGACGCCGGGCGACCGGCGTGGCGATGACGCGACCGCTGGCGTCGGCTGCCGGCGCAGCCACAGGGGCAGCCACAGAGATAGAAGGAGCTTCAGGTGATTGAGGAGGGTGGGTCGGTGATTGCATCGCCGGCTTGGGTTCATCAACGACTTCGTCCGGATCGGCGATGATGCCGATGACTTGCCCAACGGGCACCTTCTGGCCGGCTGGCGCGACGATCTTGCGCAGCACGCCGCTGGCGAAAGACTCTATCTGTATCGTGGTTTTGTCGGTTTCTATCTCCGCGATCGGCTCACCCTTGGTTACCGGCTCGCCTTCCTTCTTTAACCAAGCGGCGATGACGCCTTCGGTCATGTCGAAGCCCATTTGGGGCATGGTGATTTCGGTTGCCATAGATTCTGCTTAGTACTGGTTTTGCGCCATCGCGCGCGCCGCAGCCACTACGTCTTCGGCAAATGGCAGGGTCGCACGCTCAAGGTTTTTGGCGTAGGGCATGGGCACTTCCAGTCCGGCGACGCGGGCAATCGGCGCGTCCAGGTCGTTAAAGCCGATCTCCTGGAGCGAGGCAGCGATCTCTGCGCCTAGGCCGGCAGTGCGCCACCCTTCCTCAACCACAATCGCGCGATGCGTTTTGTGCAGCGACTCCAGCGCCAGCGAGAGGTCTAGAGGGCGCAGGCTGCGCAGGTCAACGATCTCCACGTCTATCCCTTCCTCAGCCAGAATGCGCGCTGCCTTCAGGCTCTCGATCACCATGCGTCCCCACGTCACGATAGTCAGGTCTCGCCCACGGCGCTTATAGTCGGCCACTCCGATGGGGATAAGATACTCCTCATCGGGCACTTCGCCGCGCGTGCCGTAGAGCTGCAAGTGCTCCAGAAAGACCACTGGGTCGTCGTCGCGAATGCTCGTTTTAAGCAGCCCTTTGGCATCGTAGGGCGTGGCAGGGGCGACGACCTTCAAGCCGGGGACGTGGGCAAACCAGGCGTCGAAGTTCTGCGAGTGGGTGGCGGCAGTGCGTCCGTGGCCATTGGGTGTGCGGATGACCATCGGCACTTTGATCTGGCCGTTGAACATGTGGGCCTGTTTGGCGGCGTGATTGACGATTTGATCCCAGGCCACCAAGGTGAAATTCACAGTCATGATCTCACACACCGGGCGCAGGCCGCCCATCGCAGCGCCGATGCCTACGCCAACGATGGCTTCTTCTGCGATGGGGGTATCGCGCACGCGGCCGGGGAACTCTTTGGCCAGCCCAGACGTCACGCCATAGGCGCCGCCGCCGGCATAAGCGACCACGTCTTCTCCCCAGATGACCACGGTAGGGTCACGCTGCATCTCCTCGCGCAGTGCGCGCTTTAAGGCTTCGCGATAGGTGATCTCCGGCATAGCTAGAAACAGCGAAAAGGCGAATCAGACGGACAAACGGTTAGGAGTGTTTGCCATTTTTGGCCGGCACATCTCGCGCCAAGGTCGGCGGGCGAATGAGCGAGCCGGCGATTTGCATATTAGGAACCGGCTGGTGATAAATGTAATCGTAAAGCGATTCCAGCGGCGGCTCTGGACTCCGATCGGCGAACGCGATGGCGTCCTCGATCTCTTGTTCGACGCTCTTCTGGATATCCTCCAAATCCTTAGGGGTAACCAGGTTGCGCTTCAAGAGCACGTTCTCGGCAAAACGGGTGATGGGATCGAGCACTTTCCAGCGGGCAATTTCGGCCTTATCGCGCTGCACGTCCGGATCGGCCATCGAATGGCCGCGATAGCGGTAGGTGACTGCGTTCAGAAAGGAAGGGCCATCACCACGACGGGCGCGTTCCGCTGCCCGACAGATTGCTTCGCGCACGGCCATGACGTCCATGCCGTCCACTTCCTCGGCATACATGTTGTAGCCGGCTGCCTTTTGGAGCATCGGCACGGCGCTATGCACTTCATAGGCGGTTCCCATTGCATACTGGTTGTTCTCCACCAAAAAGATGATCGGCGCGTTCCACAGTTTGGCCCAGTTCAGCGCAGCATGGAACGTGCCGATGTTGGTTGAGCCATCGCCCATCGAGCATAGTGTCACCCGTCCTGTGTTCAGATATTGTGCTGCGATGGCCAGGCCGGTGGCTAAGGGCAAGTGACCGCCGACGATCGCATAACCGCCCCAGAAATGGTTTTTGACGTCCACCAGGTGCATTGACCCGCCGCGCCCTCCGGTGGTGCCTGTCGCGCGACCGAACAGCTCGGCCATCACCGCCCGAGCCGACGAGCCGCGCGCCAGCGCCCAGCCGTGGTCGCGGTAGTTCACAACGATCTCGTCATCGGGGTTCAGCGCAGATACAGCGCCAACAGCGATGGCCTCTTGGCCGTTATACAGGTGCAAGAAGCCGGCGATCTTGGCCTTGGCATACATCTCCGCTGCCCGGTCTTCAAACACCCGGATGAGCACCATTTGCCGATATAGCGCAACCAGACTTTCTCTATCCATGTATTCTTGCTCCTGCGCGCTCTCGCGGCGAGTTCGCAACGAGCATGCGCAACCGCCGCCCTCACTGTGGCAGAGAGGCTAACCTAACCATGAACTTACTCTTCGAGCATGCGCAGCTTCAGCGCCACCAGCATCCGCTGCGGCAGGCTTACCAAGCTCGATTGTACGCCCTGTGTTGAGGCGGTGGGCAGACTCTTCACCTGTTCTAACTATTGCGCCTTGGCCAGGGTCACCCGATCCACGCCCGCCAGCGCGTTCTCGTATAGGGCCAGCACAAACAAAAGCGACGAGAGGCGATTTAAGTAGCGCATCAGCTCCACGTTTTCTACTAACCCCTCGTGTATCAAGCGCACGACCAAGCGCTCAGCTCGGCGCACGATGGTGCGCGCGAGGTCGAGATAGGCGCCTGTAAGGGCGTCACCTGGCACAACAAACTCGCTGGGCAGCGTAACCATAGCGGTCACTGCGTCGGTTTGCTCTTCCAGCCAAGCCACGCGCTGCGCATCAATCTTGCGAAACAGCGGTGCGGTCTGCTGGGTAGATGCCAGCTCAGCCATCATGTGATACAGGTCGCGTTGAGCTGTCAGCAGCAATTGGCGGGTGCGCTCACTTTGGGCAGCCGCGCGCGCCACGCCCATTGCTGCGCTGGCTTCGTCCACCGTACCGTAGGCTTCGGGTTGCAGGGCATATTTAGCGACGCGACCTTCGCCCAACAGGCTTGTATAACCGTCATCGCCGGCGCGTGTGTAGAATGTGTGTGCCATGAGCGTAGGCATTATAGAGGACGGCCTGAAGCTCGCATGGAATGGGCGCATTCACCAACGGGGGCAACTCTCCCACAAGACGATGTTGCCAGTCAAGGTAAATCTACGGGGGGCGGGCGACGGCACCGCCGTCACCCACCTAGAGTTGGCCGTGAATGCACCCTGCGCAATAGACTAACTTTCCTTTAACGTGCCCGGAGATATAATGAGCATAGAACAAGTATTTAACAGAATTGCCCCTGTCTCACTGACCGACCGGGTGACCGAACAAATTCGCACGGCAATTGTGCTGGGACAGCTTGCGCCCGGAGAGAAGTTGACCGAAACCGTCCTAGCCACGCAGCTCGGTGTTAGTCGTAGCCCGGTGCGCGAAGCACTCAGCCGCCTGGAAATCATGGGGCTGGTGAAGAGCACCACCAATTACAGCGCTTGCGTCTGGTCGCCGACGACGCAGGACGTCGAGGATATCTATTCCCTTAGGGCGATGCTGGAGATCTATGCCTGCGAGCAGGCGTTGACTCGTCTCAGCAGCGAAGACTTTGCGCGACTGGAACAAGAGATCAAAAGGCAAGAGAGCCTGATAAAACTCGTGGACTACGTGGCGCTGGTGAACAGCGATCGGGCATTTCACGAGCTGGTTGTGTTGAGGGCCAACAACAGCCGGCTGTTGATCTTCTGGGATCAGCTCATTAGCCAGTGGGAGGTGCTCACCGTGCGGCGCTGGCGATTCGATGCTGACCGTGTTATGGTCAGGCTGCTGGCGGACCACCAAGCAATCCTGGAAGCGATGAAAGCCGGGGATTTGGCTCTGCTGACGCAGCTTCACCGCCGAATCAACACGGAGTTGTGCGAGGAGACCAAAGAACTGATTCGCCGGCAAAGCGAGGCCACTGCCCAGGTTGAAGGCCAGCATGAGACCGGCGATGACAGCACCGACTGACTCCTCGCCGGCGCGCGCAGTGCGGATTGGGCTGGTTCAGCAACGCTGGCATCCCGACTCGACCAAACACGCCCACGCGCTGCGGCGTGGGGTGCTTACTGCCGCCCAACGTGGCGCGCAGATCATCTGCTTGCAGGAGCTGACCCTACATCGCTACTTCGCTGATAGCAGAGACCCAGCCTGCTTCGCGCTGGCAGAGCCAATCGGCGATGGTCCAACCAGCGCGCTTTGCCGTGCGTTGGCCGCCGAGGCTGGGGCATACATCGTCGGCTCGCTCTTCGAGCGGGCCGGCGGGCGCTACTTCAACACGGCGGCGGTCTTTGACCCTCGGGGCAACCTGGTCGGCTATACCCGCAAACAGCACATCCCCAGCGGGAGTGGCTATCACGAGGATTACTATTTTGAGCCGGGCGACTCGGATCACCCCGTGCATGACCTGGGTTGCGTTCGGCTGGCCATCCCCACTTGCTACGACCAGTGGTTTCCTGAGCTGGCCCGCATTTACGCCCTAAAGGGCGCCGAGTTGATCGTCTATCCGACCGCGATCGGCTCTGAGCCTGACTTTCCCAAGCTCGACACGCAACCATGCTGGCAGATGGTGATGCGCGGTCATGCAATCGCCAATGGCGTGTTTATCGCAGCCGTCAACCGAGTCGGCAACGAAGGCGTCGTTCACTTTTATGGGTCTTCTTTTGTCTGCGATCCGATGGGCCGGCTGCTGGCACGCGCGCCACGCCACCGTCCTGCCGTGCTCGTCGCCACTCTGGATTTCGGCGTAATGGCCTTCTGGCGCCGCCTGTTCCCCCTGCTTCACCAGCGTCAGCCTGGTGTCTATAGACAACTGGTCGCTTAGTTTTTATGTCAAAAAACTTGCGCGACGTCGCTGGCTTAGGTATTCTCGCCTTATGCATAGTGAGCGTGCCTCTGAAGACGTTTACATCTTCACCAGCGAGCGCTACGCCCAGGTCACGGCGAGTCTCATCGTCTCTGGGAGCGTTGGCATCTTGGTTGATACACTGCCTTTCCCCAGCGAGACGGTGCAGATCGCGATGCTTGCGCGCAAGCGTTGTCCAGATGGCGTGCGCTTCATCATCTACACCGGCCACGAGGCCGACCACGTCTACGGCGCTTTCTTGTTCCCCAAAGCGGAGATCATCGCCCATGAAATGACGCGGGAGATTTTGCGCGAGCGTGGTTTCGCTGCCCTGGAGAAGGCGAAAGAACAATCGCCTGAACTTGCGCCCGTCAAGCTCAGGCTGCCCACATTTACTTTGTCTTCGGGCAGCATCACGCTGCGCTTGCCCGGCAAGACGCTGGAGATCTTTCACACGCCCGGCCACACCGCCGATTGTCTATCGGTGCTGTTACACGAAGAGCGCTTGCTCTTCGCCGGCGACACGGTGATGGGCCTGCCCAGCATCGTCAACGGCGACCCAGAACAGCTCAAACAGTCTTTAGAGAAGATCAGCAGCCTCTCTCTGGATAGCATCATTCAGGGTCATGGCGAGATCATCTTAAAGGGAGAGATCAAGGACTCTCTGCGCCGGCAGATCGGTTATATAGACAGCTTGCACAACAAGATTCAAAAACTCATCGAGAGCGGGGGCAGCAGGGATGACGCGCGCGCCATTACCATCGAACAGTGTGGCCTGTCGCGCGTCCTGCTGGGTGGCATCGCCGTGCAATTGCACACGGCCAATGCGCTGGCGACCTACGATCGGCTGGTTGCGCAGAAGCGCGCCGGTCAATCAGCCAAAAAGAAGGCCGCCGTGAATCAATCGCGCGCCAAGCGATCAACAACAACGCAGCACAAGAAGGGCAAAGCGCCGGCTGCCGGAAGCAAAGAAACGGCTAAAAAATCGAAAGCGACCGTCGCCAAAAGCAAGGCGCGCACGACCAAGCGCAAGTGATTCATGAGCGTCCTGCAAGCCGCGCTCATCGCGCTCTTCTACGCCTTTGCCCGTTCGTCGTTCAACGCCGGCCTGGGCGGCTACGTGTTCTCGCAACCGTTGGTGGCGGGCATGATCGCCGGCGCGCTGCTCGGCGACCCGCTGCGCGGGGCACAGATCGGCGGCACCTTCAACCTGGGCACGCTTGCGCTCAGCCAACTGCGCGTGCCGATCGGGCCAGACATCGCGCTGATTGGCTACATCGGCGTCCCGCTCATGCTGCTCAGCGGGCTGCAGCCGGATGCGCCGACGACGGTGGCCCTGTTTGGCGCGTTGGTGGTCTTCGGCGTAGTGCTGAACTTTGCCCAAGGCCTGTTCAACACGGTGATCGCGCATTGGGCCGACCTGTTCGCCGACCGCGGGGATGCGAGCAGCGTCGCACTGTTAAGCATCGTCCCGACCCAGGTATGGCTGATCGTCACTTCGTTCGCGCCGGCGCTGTTCATCCTGCTGTTTGATGCCCCCACGATTGCCAGGCTGGCTGCCACTATCCCCCCTTGGCTACGGCTGGCGATGGACTGGTGTCGTTACCTCCTGGCAGCGCTGGGCATCGCGCTGGGGCTGCGCCTGGTGATGCAAGGGAGCAGCGTTGCCTACTTCCTGTTAGGCTGGTTGAGCAGCCCCCATTTGGGCTTTATTGGCGGGACATTGCTCGGCGGCAGCGTCGCCATCATCCATGCCTTTCTTGCGCGCCGGCAGGCCAGCGCCGGCAGCGACGCGCTTTTAACGGACACGTGGCCTTCTGAGCAAGTCGAGCCATACCAATCCGCCCGCCGGCTGGGCGAGGCCGAGCTTCAATATTCGTTTGTGCTGTGGATGTTCTTTCACAACGCCGGCCTGAACTTTGAACGCTTCCAGAACATGGGGTTTGCCGCGGCGCTCTTGCCCGTCATACGGCGGTTGTGTCAGACCACCAGCGAGCGCGTCATCGTCTTGCGGCGGGCGCTGAATCTGTTTAACAGCGAGTGGACGTTCGGCGCGGCGCTGCTGGGCGCGATCATCGCGCTGGAAGAGCGTCGCGCCAATGGGGAGGCCATCAATGACGCAGAGGGGGTTGGGACGCGGACCAGCCTGATGGTTGGCCTGGACGCGCTCGGCACCACGTTGATGACGGGCGGCCTGGCGTCATTTGGCGTGGCAGTTGGCGCCGCTTCAGCCAACCAGGGCAGCTTGCTGGGGGCGTTGCTGTTTGTATTCTTTCAGTCGGTGCTGGTCTTGCTCGTCGGTTTCGCCAGCTTTCGGTTGGGCTATAAGTGGACGCATCGCTTTGGTGATTGGGCGCGGCACAACAACTGGCTGCGGCCGGCGTTGTTCGGCGCCACGCGCCTGGGCAGCTTTGTGCTTGGTGGGCTGGTCACGTCGTTGGTGTCGCTTGCGCTGCCCGGCAACGGCAGCCTACAGATCGGCGCCGCCTCGCTGGCCCTGCAGACGCGATTGCTCGATGCGCTTGTGCCCGGCGTGCTCCCGCTCGCGGTCACGCTCGTGCTTTGGTGGCTATTGCGCTATCGCCGGCTGAACGCCAACGTGCTGCTGGGGGGCTGCCTGGTGGCGGCGCTGCTGGGCGGGCTGCTTGCCCTTGCGCTGGGCTGGGTATGACGCACCGGGTGCATTCGCGCTATCGTTCCTCGCTCGCCGCACCGGCGCGTCATGTTCATGGCAAGCGAGCGGCCTACGCCCCTCTGTTGATGAATGCACCCACGCATTAGGTGCGTTCACCAATAGGGGCAACCTTTCACCAAGCGATACTGCCAGCGAAGGTAAATCTTATAGAGGGTGGGCGACGGCAATGCCGTCGCCCATCCAGAGCGTTCTACCCCATCCATGAATGCACCCACGCACCCAAGAGGTGTGTGCGCTTGTTACAATCTGCGCCATGCACGATCCCCGCTTTAATAAGATGGCGCAGGTCATCGTTCACTACTCCATAGAAGTCAAGCCCGGCCAGAACGTCTATGTGTGGGGGCAGGCGCCCGCAGCGCCATTGATGTTAGAGATCTATCGCGAGGTCTTGAAAGCCGGCGGACATGCCTTCCTGCGCGCTGACTTGCCCGGCGCGCAGGAGATCTTCTTCGCGTATGCTAAAGACGAGCAGTTGGACTTTGTCTCGCCCGTGGACCGTATTTCGGTCGAGGAGGGTCATTTCGACGCTTATGTTCGCATCGGCGCCGAGACGAACACCCGTCGCTTATCCGGCGCTGATCCGTCCAAGGTGCAGCGCCATCAAGCGGCGCTCAGGCCAATCCTGGATAAGCGTTTGCGCCGCAGCGCAGAAGGGACTTACCACTGGTGCGTCACCCAATTTCCGACCGAGGCGTATGCCATGGACGCCGACATGAGCCTGACCGAATATACCGAGTTCTTGTTCGGCGCTTGCCTGGTCAATGACCCCGATCCGGTCGCGCGCTGGCAAGCGCTCGGCGCTAACCAGCAGCGCTATATCGAGTTTCTGCGCGATAAGCGCATCCTGCGCCTCCAGGGCAGCGATGTTGATCTGACGCTGCGCGTCGAGGGGCGCACGTGGATAAATAGCCAGGGCAAGCGCAACTTCCCAGATGGAGAGGTCTTCACCGGCCCACACGAGGACTCGGTGAACGGCTGGGTGCGTTTCTCCTATCCAGCGATCTATCAAGGGCGCGAGGTGAGCGGCGTCCAACTGTGGTTTCAGGATGGTCGGGTGGTGAAGGCGACGGCGCAGAAGAACGAGGACTTCCTGCTCAGCGTGCTGGCCACCGATCCAGGCGCCTGCGTGGTCGGCGAATTCGCCATCGGCACGAACTACGGCATCACGCGCTTCTCGCGCAACATCCTCTTCGACGAGAAGATCGGCGGCACCTTTCACCTGGCCGTGGGCGCCGGCTATCCTGATACGGGCGCGCTCAACACCAGCGCCGTGCACTGGGACATGATCGCCGACGCGCGCGATGCCGAGATCAGCGCAGATGGCGAGGTCTTCTACCGCAACGGTCAGTTTCTGATTTAGACGGCGCTGTGGGCATCATCGAGCAGCTCGCCGGCCTGTTCTTCTTGTTCGTCGCGGCGTTTGTTGGCGGGGCGATCAATGCAGTGGCTGGTGGTGGCAGCCTGATCGCCTTTCCGGCTTTGGTGCTCTTTGGCGTGGACAAAATCATCGCCAATGCGACGAACACGGCAGCGTTGTGGCCGGGCACCATCGGCAGCGTGTGGGCCTATCGGCACGACACCAAGCCACTGTTGCGGCTGATGGTGTGGCTGTTGTTGCCCAGCTTCCTGGGCGGTCTGGCAGGTGCGCTATTGCTCACCCGCACGCCGCCGGAGTTGTTTGGGCGCATCGTGCCGCTGCTGGTGTTGTTCGCCACGCTGATCTTCGCTGCGCGCGACTTCTTTAACCACCTGGTGGACCGCAGCATAGAGGCCATGCGCCGCGCCGACGAGGGTCATGTTTCGCTGGCTGCCCGCGTATGGGGGATCCTCTTTCAGGCTTTTGTGGCCATTTATGGCGGCTACTTTGGCGCCGGCATCGGTATCCTGATGCTGGCCTCGCTTAGCTTGATGGGCCTGCAGGATATCCATCGCATGAACGCGCTCAAAACTGCGCTGGCCTTCGTCATCAACGGAGTTGCGCTCGCTTTCTTCGCGCTTAGCCGAATCGTGAACTGGCCGCTGGCTGTGCTGATGGGCGCAGGAGGGCTGCTTGGTGGTTACTTTGGCGCGCGCCTGGCCAAGCGCGTGAATCAGCAGCACTTGCGCGCATTTGTGGTGGTCATGGGCCTGCTGGCCTCGGCCTATCTCTTTGTGCGCGCGCTGTGAAGCTTTGCGATGGGCGAGCAAGACCTTGTTGAACAGTTGCTTGGCTGGTTCGCGCACCATAGGCGGGATCTCCCCTGGCGGCGCGAGCCGCGCGATCCCTATCGCGTTTGGCTGGCCGAGGTGATGCTCCAGCAAACGCAAGTGGCGACCGTTATCCCTTACTACGAACGCTGGCTGGCGCGCTTCCCAACACTGGAGGCGCTGGCTGCTGCGCCGCTGGATGAGGTGCTCAAGTTGTGGGAGGGGCTGGGCTATTACGCGCGCGCCCGTCACTTTCACGCTGCGGCACGCGCCGTGATGAGCGCGCACGGTGGGCGCGTGCCACACACCCTGCCAGCGCTGCTGGCCCTCCCCGGCGTCGGTCGCTACACAGCCGGCGCGGTGGCCAGCCTGGCTTTTAACGCCGATGCGCCGGTGTTGGATGGCAACGTCAAGCGCGTGCTCAGCCGCATCTATGGCTTGCGCGCGCCGAAGGACGCCGCCTTGTGGCAATTGGCGGAGGCGCTGCTGCCATCTGGTCGCGCCGGCGCGTTCAACGAGGCGCTGATGGATTTGGGGTCGCTGGTGTGCCTGCCGCGCGCGCCGCGCTGTGCTCTATGCCCGCTGCGCGAGCGTTGCGCGGCTTTTGCCAGTGGCGACCCAGAAGCCTTCCCTGGCCGCACAGCGAAGAAGACGCTACCCCATCACCGCGTCCTCAGCGCAGTGATCGTTGATCCCGATGGGCGCGTCTTGTTGGGCCAACGGCCGCTCGGCGGGCTGCTGGGCGGGCTGTGGGAGTTCATCAGCTCCGATTTGCGCGCCGATTGCATTGCCGACGGGCAAAGTGTTGAGCAGCTTAAGCAAGTGGTCGCGGCGCGCGCCGGCTTAGTCATCGAGCAAGCCGAGTTTGAGTGGCTGGGCGAGGTGAGACACGCTTTCACGCATCTGCGCATCACCCGCCATGCATGGCGAGTAATGCTCCGAGAGCGCGAGCCGGCAAAAGCTGCGCCGGAGGCTTATGCTGCGCTGCGTTGGGCCACGCCAGCGGAAGTGATAAACCTAGCGCTAACGCGCAGCGATCAGAAGCTGTGGCAGCTCTATCAGGAGACCGTCGCCGTCAAGCGAGACCGTGACCCGATCTCCGTGAGCACTTAGCCACGCCGTCATACGTCGGCGATCTGGTGGCGCGCCAACAGGTCGTCAATTTGCACCGGCGCGCCGACTCTCACCGACTCCTCTGCGGCCACGCCGACGACGACCGACCAGAACCCGTCCTCCGCCGTGGCTGCGTTGGTGGGACGGCCTTCGATGCGCTCGATGAAGTTGACGTGCTCGAAGTACGTACCCCCGTTGTGGCCGGTGATCTCGATCAACTCCGGATAACACGGGGTAGCGATCCGCGAAGGTTGATCTTGGCCCAGCAGGACCTCCAAGCCAGAACGGGGGCGCGGGACTGGCAGGAAGTCCTCATTCTCAAAGGCTTTCAGCCGGCCGCGCGTGCCGCACAAGATCACCTCCTCGTATACCATCGGCGCGAACATGCACAGGTTAAAGTTTGCGCGCACCCCGTTGGCGTAAGTCACGATGACAAAAGCGTTATCCAGGATGTCGGCTTTCTGCCCTTCATATTCAAAGTCCAAGAAGTTCACGGCCTGGCTGCCGACGGCATACACGCTCACCGGCCGCGACTGGGCGAACAAGTTAAACAAGTCGAAGTAATGGCAGCATTTCTCCACCAACGTGCCGCCGGAGTACGCGGAGAACTTGTTCCACTGCTTGACCTTATCTAAAAACGGCTCGCGGTGTTCGAGGATGGTGATGGTTTTGACCTCGCCGATGCTGCGGCGGACCAGCGCTTCATGAATCGCCTCGACGTAAATGGGTTTGTAGCGGTATTGCAGGCCCACTTGGAGCACGGCGCTGTAACGCCTGGCGATGCGCAGGATCTCATAAGCATCTGGCAACGTGGTGGCCATCGGCTTCTCCAACAGGATGTGCTTGCCGGACTTCACTGCCTCGCGCAACACAGCGAGGTGCGTGTAGTTCGGCGTGGCGATGATCAGGCCATCCACGGCCGGCTCATTGCAGGCCGCCTCGAGCGAGTCATAGATCACCAGCGCGTCTGGTCGTCCGAACTGGGCGTATTCGCGCCGCGCGCCCTCGACGCTGCCTGGATGGGGGTCATAGATGCCGTGAATCGTCGCGTGTCCTTCCAGCATGGTCACGCGGATGTGCTCTTGTCCGTTGATGCCACAGCCGATCACGTTGAAGCGATGGCGTGGCTGTCCCAGCGAGAGCACGTGGCGATCTTGCGGCGCGAGATACTCAAAACGCGGGTTGATCGCCCGCGTTTTGTTGCGAAAGGTCTGAGGGGGTTCCATCTATACCTCTTGATCAAGGAGTGGCGGCGATGGGCGTGCGCTCAGCCTCTAGCGCGGCCAAGAACTTCTCGGCCTCCATCGCGGCCATGCAGCCGAAGCCGGCTGAGGTGATCGCCTGCTTAAACCAGTTGTCATGCACCTCGCCAGCGGCAAACACGCCGGGTACGCTGGTGTGCAGGCGCTTGTCCACGATGAGATATCCCTCTTCGTCCATTTCCAATTGGCCCTTGAAGAGATCGGTGTTCGGTTGATGACCAATAAAGATGAAGATGCCATCTACCGGCGTGCTCCACGTCTCGCCCGTCTTGGTGCTGCGCAACAGCGCCTCGCGCACTTTGCCATTGCCGATGATGCGCTCGATAACTGCGCTCTTGATGAATTCGATCTTGGGGTTTTGCATGGCGCGCTGCTGCAGCGTAGCACCGGCACGAAACTCATCCCGGCGATGGACGATGCGCACGCGCCGGCCGAACTTGGTAAGAAACAGCCCTTCTTGGAAGGCGCTGTCCCCGCCGCCCACGACGATGATCTCCTTATCGCGGAAGAAGAAGCCGTCGCAGGTGGCGCAGTAGCTCACCCCGCGACCGACGAACTCGTCTTCGCCGGGCACGCCCAATTTGCGCGGCGTCGCGCCGGTGGCGATGATCACGGCCTCGACCTCATACTGCCGCTGAGACGACCATAACTGGAAGGGGCGCCGGCTGAAGTCCACCTTCACGATGGTCTCTTCCACAATGCGCGCACCGAACTTCTCTGCCTGCTGACGCATGAGCGCGGTCAGCTCTGGGCCTTGCAATCCCTCCGGGAAGCCAGGGAAGTTCTCTACTTCTGTTGTGGTCGCGATCTGCCCGCCAAAAGATGGGCCAGTGAACACGAGTGGTTCGAGGAAAGCACGCCCAGCGTATAGCGCTGCGGTCAGGCCGGCCGGGCCTGCGCCGAGGATAGCGAGTTTCTCAGCCATGGTTTCTCACTCCGGTTCGGATTCTACTGCTGAGATGTTTGACGAAGATATTAGGATGCGTTCGCGAATAGGGACAATACACGATTGAGAGCACTGCCTTCTGGGCGTTGCCAGACGCTCTGCGTTCTCCGCGCCTTTGGGTGAGATCAGATTTGCCCCTAGCTGTGAGTGCACCCCGGTATATCGTGCTCACAGCCAGGGGCAAAAACGGTTGAGATAAGGCACCGCCTTCTCCCTAATTTCTAAGATGCTTTGCGGAGGTGAGGCAAGTGAAGCAGGCGCTATGGATGCGCTGCTACTTTGTGCTGTCGGCGGGCTTACTCAGCGGCAAGGCCGCGTTGAATGGTGGGCACTTGCGCTGGCCTGTTCTGACCGCGCATCCAGGCCAAGCCTCGCCTCAGCGTGGCGATCATTCTCTCCATCACGCTGGGCTGCTGGGCTGTCAGGCGCGTGATCAGGCGCTGGCGCTTTGCCTCCTCCAACATCTCCTGGTAGCGTATCTGTGCGTACGCAGCGTCCACGTAAGTAAACATATCCTTCCTCCTCTCTCTAAGCTGGTTTTGAGCTTCGCTCACTCCGTTTGCGTTATAAGCGAAGGGAGGCCGGAACACCTGATCTTTCCTGACGGTTGACTTGCCAAACAGGGGCGGCAAGTTTGACAATTTATGTCTGCGTTTCCGTCCAACAGGATTCACACACGTCCGCCTTTCTGCGCTGTGAAACATCCGCCGGCCAAGGCTACGCGGCCTCGGTGACCCCTGGTCAGGCGCGAGCCTGGAACTCGTCCCAGAAATAACATAACAGAAAGGCGACCACAGTTGAACCGTTCATTCCGTCCCTTGGCTTCGTGCACCTTGCGTGCATTAGCCAGGACTTAACGTGA
>Ga0308391_1000348_pt1 | contig 20398 bp, 13 predicted proteins | sample Hotspr20Samplet1_FD_202363 | JGI IMG/M metagenome (GOLD analysis project Ga0308391, IMG submission 202363) | Hot spring phototrophic mat microbial communities from Octopus Spring, Yellowstone National Park, Wyoming, United States - 20050623_t1 ... | reverse complement strand
GAGCTCCAAGTGCTGCGTCTGATCGTCGCCGACGGGGACGATCTGGGCCTGGTAGAGCAGGATGTCGGCGGCCATCAGCACCGGATATTGCAGCAGGCCGTCGCCCACGGTCACCTGCGTGGCCGCTTTGGCCTTGTACTGGGTCATTCGCTGGAGCCATCCGACCGGGGTGACGCATGTGAGCATCCAAGCCAGCTCGGCGTGCGCGGGCACGCTGGACTGGACCATGATCGTCGCCTGCTTCGGATCGATGCCTACGGCAAGGAACAGCCCGGCGAGCTCGCGGATCTTGGCGCGCAGTTCGGAGGGGATCTGGTAGATTGTGACAGCGTGCAAGTCGACGATGCAGTAAATGCAGTCGTAGCCGGCCTGCATCTTCACCCAGTTCTTAAGCGCGCCGAGATAGTTGCCGATGTGGAGGTCGCCGGAGGGCTGGACCCCTGAAAAGACGCGTGGTTTCATGCCGTTAGGGAGACAGAATACCATCGTAAACGAACTTCGAGTGGAGAAACTCGTCTACGGCGGCCAAGGCCTTGGGCGGCTAGAAGGCAAGGTGGTGCTGGCGGGCTTCGTTCTGCCGGGCGAGACGGCGCGCGTGCGAACGATCCGAGAGAAGCCCGGACTGATCGAGGCGGAACTCGTCGAGATCAAAACGGCGTCGCCGGAGCGAGTCGAAGCGAGTTGCCCCCATTTTGCGCGCTGCGGCGGCTGCCACTATCAGCACGCCGACTACTCCTACCAGCTCGCCTTGAAACGGGAGATTCTGCGCGAGGTGCTGTGGCGCGTCGGCAAGTTGGAGGTGGCCGAGATCGACACGGTCGCCGGGCCGCCGCTTGAGTACCGCAATCGGGCGCAGTGGCACATCTCGGGGGGACGCATCGGCTACCACCGGGCGCAATCGCGCCGGCTTTGCCCCATCGAGCGCTGCCCCATCTGCTCGCCCAAGCTCAATGAGGCTCTCGGCGCCCTGCGGCAGATGATCCGTCAGCCGCGCTTCCCGGATTTCCTGCGCACCCTGGAGGTCTTTACCGATGAGGAGCAGGTGCAGATTAACGTGATCGAGAGCTCCGGCCGGCGTCTGGCGCGGACCTTCTTCGAGTGGTGCGCGGCCCGGATCCCGGGACGGCATGTGGCGGCGCTCGACTACCGGGCGGCGGGCGAGACGTTTCGCGTCAGCCACGGCTCGTTTTTCCAGACGAATCGGTTCCTGATTGACCGACTGGTCGAGGTGGCGCTCGAAGGCGTCCAGGGCAGCTGGGGCGCCGATCTGTATGCCGGCGTGGGGCTGTTTTCACTGCCGATGGCGCGGCGGTTGGGACGCGTCGATGCGGTCGAATCCAGCCGTGCCGCCGCCGAGGACCTGCGTTTCAACGCCGAACGCGCCGCTGTGCCGGTTGCGGCGCGGCACATGACCGCCGAGGCCTATCTGGAGACGCTCGAGACGCCGCCGGACTGCGTGCTCGCGGACCCGCCGAGGGCCGGCCTGGGAAGTCGAGCGGTGCGTCAACTGGCGCGGCTGAAGCCGGCGCTGCTCGTCTTGATCTCCTGTGATCCGGCCACCTTGTCGCGAGACGTCAAAGGGCTCGCCGAGGCCGGTTATGCGCTCGAGAAGCTCACCCTGGTCGATCTGTTCCCGCAGACCTACCACATCGAAAGCGTGGCGCGATTGCGGCTGCGCTAGCGACGGGCCTGCTCGAGCAGTGCGCGGAGCGCTGACTCTTCTTCGGGGGAAGGCCGGGCGGCGAGCGCCCGCTCGAGAGCGCGGAGCGCCTGGCGCCTGTCGCCTTTTTGCAGGTGGGCTTGGGCCAACTGGGACCACCAACGCACGCGACCCGGCTCGTCGTTCGCCAGACGCCGATAAAGTTGGATCGCCTCGTCGCTCATATTCCGTTTCAGATAGATCGAACCGAGCGTCTCGGCGATGACCGGACTGGCCGGGGCCTTCTGATAGGCCTTCTGCGCCAGCCAGAGCGCCTCGTCCAAGCCGTCGGGCGATTCGGCGAGCCAGTGCGCCAGATTGTTCAGCGCCACGGGATGGTCCGGTTCGAGCTCCAGCGCTTCGCGCAACAGTGTCACGGCCTCCTCCTTTCGATTGAGCTCCCCGAGAAGCAGGGCCAGCCGCAGCGTGGCCGTCGAACTGTTCCGGTCGAGTTCCCGCGCTTTGCGGTAGTGGATCTCGGCCGAGCGCAAATCGCCCCGGAAGTAATACGTTGTCGCCAGCCGCTCGTGGACCCGCGCATCGTTCGGAGCGATCTTGAGAAGCTGCTCGAAATCGCGGACGGCGGCGTCGTAGCGTTTCGCGTTGGCCGCCACGGTGGCGCGGGCCAGCAACAGCTCCGGTGAATCGGGATTCTCACGAAGCGGGCGGCTGAGAGTCTCGAGCGCTTGCTCGAATCGGCCCTGGGCCAGGTACCACTGGGCGAGGCTCCACCAGTATTCAGGCTGGTGGGGTGCGGTCTCGTACAGCCGGCGGAGAACGGGCTCGGCCGCGCGGTACCGCTTTTCGCGCAGGTCAAGGTTCGCCATCAGGAATTGAGCCTGACGGTTGGCCGGTTGCCGGCTGAGGACCTGGCGGAGGATCTCGCGCGCCTGCCGCCAGTTCTTGGTTTCAAGCAGCGCCGTCGCTTTCAGCATGGCTGCGGTGATGCTGGCGGGCTGAAGCTCGAGAATTTCCGAGGCCAGCTGGACGGCAAGTTCCGGCTGCTGCTTGGCCAGGTAGATGCGGCCGAGCTCGTAGCGCGGCGCCAGATAGTCGCGGACCTGGACGGCTTCGAGCAAATGCGGAATTGCCCGGTCCAAGTCGCCGGCCGCCGCGTGGGCGCGGCCGAGGTTGTAACGCAAAACCGGGTTGTCGCGCTGGCGCAAAACGAGCCTCTCGAGCTCGGAGATCGCCTCCTGGATCGCACCCGAAGCGCCCGTCTCAAGCAGGAGCGCTCCGCGCAGGTGGCGGGCATCGGAGTTGTTCGGATCGCCGTCCAAGATCCGGTCAACCTCCTTCAAGGCATCGGGAAAGCGTCTTTGATAGGCGAGCACGTGGGCCAGGCGGATCCGACAGGTCAAGCTTTGCGGGACGTCGGCGGCGGCGCCGGCTCGGTAATAGCTTTCGGCCTGCGCTAGCAGCCCGGCGCGGAGGCAGAAGTCGCCCGCGGCAAGGCGCCCGTCGGGAAATACCGACGGATCGCTCGTAATCCGCTCGAGCAGGCGGTCTCGGGCCTCCGCTTGACCGGATCGATGGTAATGCTCGGCCAGCTTGAGATGCGCGGCGAGGCTCGAGGGCAAGCGGCTCAGGCGGCGGACAAGCACGGACTCGGCCTTGGTTTGCTCGCCTTTGGCGGCGTAGAGGTCATAGAGCAGATCGTAGGCGGTTTCGAAATCGGGCTGCGTTTCGACGGCATCCGAGAGAAGCCGCTCAGCCTCTTGCTGCCGGCCCTGGCGGCCTAAGGCGCCGGCAAGACCGAGAAGCGCGCGCCGGTCGGCGGGGTCCAAGCGGTGAGCGTCCCGGAAATACTCGACGGCTTTTTCCAGATTTTGCCGCCCAATTTCGACAAAGCCGCGCACCCGAAGCGTCAGTCGGCGGGGCACCTGATGGTCCTCAGCGCGGCGGGTGAAGTCCTCGAGCTCGTCAAGCAGGTGGCTGAAACGTTTCGGATCGGTCTGGTAGACGGTTAGGTATAGATCGGAGAGCTCCTCATAGGGCTCCGGATTGCCGGGATCGAGGTCAGCGGCCCGCTCGAAGGCCTGCATCGCCTCGTAATAACGGCCGAGCGCGAGCTCAGCCAGCCCGAGCCGATGGTAGGCGGGAGCGAAGCGGGCGTCGTACTGGAGTGCCCGGCGAAAGATCAGCGAGGCCTCCTTGAACTTTCCCTTTTCGTAGTACGAGGCGCCGGTGGCGAGCAATTGCGCCTTTCTCGTTTCCGGGTCGATGGAGCAGCCCGCCATCCACGCCAGGAAGGCGACAGAGAGAATCTGTACGTTTCGCATGGCCCTCACCGGCGGAGCAGGCTTGCTCGAACCGCTCAGCCTCTCCGGCGCGGCAGATCTACAACAACAATCTCACACAAGTGGCCGTAGCGCCGCAACGGGCTTTCGACGATCCCGTCTGGACCAGGACGGGCTGAACCTGATCGAAAACGAAAAAAAGGACTTGCAATTTGTCCGCAAAAGGCGCATAATTTTGGAAGGTGTGTGAAACGCCGAAGGCGTGGGGAGTGAAACTACGATGCAGCGCGTAGCAGTTCTGGCAGCCGCCCTATTAATCCTGAGTTCGCTCGGCTATGCGAATCTGTTCACCAACGGCGATTTCGAGACGGTGGACGGCAGGTTGAACATCGTTTACCCTGGACCTGGCCCTTTTAGCGGGCCGCCTCAACCTCGACCGCTCAATCAGCTCCCCAGTCTGGGTTTCGCGGGAATCTACAGCTCGCTGCCCGCATGGCAGGTGGTGGCGGGCGCGGGCGTGGAAGTGCAGGTCCAGCAAGTACTCGGCGTCACCCCCCACTCCGGGCTCTACTACATCGAGCTGGACAGCCATCCGCATCCGACTCTCGGCTCATCGGTGAGCGCTATCCAGCAGACGGTCCCTCTGAGGGGATTGCCCCATACGTTCACCGTCGCCGCGGAGGGGCCACACGCCGGCGCCGGTTACGGGGGGTTGATCGACGACATCTCCCTTATCCAGACCGGGGCGTATACTTATCGGCTGTCCTTGTTCTACATGCCGAGAACCACCCTCTGGGGCCAGAACCGCGTCGTCGTTTACGGCTCCGGACCCGCTTTGGTCAGCGGTTTTACCGCACTGAGCACGTTCGGGCACCAGTTGCTCGAGTGTGACGGGGTGAACACCTCGACCTTGGTTACTCCGGATGACCGACGCCCGGACAACGTAGGCTGGACGGAGTGCGCCGTCGAATTCACAGCCGTGCCGGAGCCGGCCACATCTGCTCTGGTAGGCGCCGGTTTGGTGGCGGTCTTCTTTTTGCGCCGCCGGCGCCGTCAGTGAAGTCACGCCCGCTGTTCCGGGTCTCAATCGCGTCTGCGCCCTGCGAGCTACCCGAAGATAGTCAATAGTTCCCTCGTGGCACCGGCTCCCAGCGAGGAGGGCGTATGAGTTCCACCGAGGGTCGCCTCAGCCGGAGAAGCATTGTCCAGACGGGCGGCGTGCTCGCCGCATGCGGGTTCACGATCCTAAAGCCGGCCCTCGTCCGAGGTTCCCAAGCAAACTCTCGAATCTCCGTCGGCCTGATCGGTGTCGGCGGGCGTGGCATCTACGACGCAAGTATTGTGCAGTCGGATCCGCGGGCCCGCGTTACCGCCTTGTGCGACCTTTTCGATGACCGCATCGAAGTGGGCAAGCAGAAGCTCGGCCTCGACAGGCCGGCGGTCTACCGGGACTTCGAGAAGCTGCTTGCCGCCGACGTCGACGCCGTGCTGATCGCCACTCCCCCATTCGAGCATCCGCGAATGCTGGTTGCGGCGATCGAAGCGCGCAAGCATGTCTTCTGCGAAAAGCCGATCGGCGTGGACGCCGAAGGTTGCTTTCAGGTGATTGCCGCGGCCGAGAAGGCCGACCCCACCAAGTGCATCTCGGTGGGCTTTCAGCAGCGCTACGGTCCGGTCTACCTGGAGGCGTATCGGCGGATCCAAGCGGGCGAGATCGGCGAGCTGGCCAACGCGCGAGCCTTCTGGATCGGCGGGGATCCCTGGCAACGGAAGCCCTACCCGGACCCGCGCATCGCCAAGCTCCGGAACTGGTTCTCTTACAAGGACTTGTCTGGCGACATCATCGTCGAGCAGGACTGTCACAATTTCGACGTGCTGCACTGGTTCTTGGGCAGCCTGCCCTTGCGCGCCGTCGGCTGGGGCGGCACCAAAGTCCGCACCAGCATGGACATCCTCGACCACCTGAGCCTGACGTTCGAGTGGCCCGGGGGCATGTTCGTCAACTTCGAAGCCAACCAGATCACGCCGCGCGGCTTCAGCCGCATTGGCGAGGAGTTCACCGGTACGAAGTCCTTCCTGGCGGTCTCGCGCCAGCAAATGGTGCACATCCGGGGGCCGAACGAGCGCGAGACTATCGAATCCAAGCGCGACATCACCTACGACGCCATCGAAGCCTTTCTCGGCATGATCGAGAGCGGGAAGGTCGAGAACACGGCGGTGCGTTCCGCGCTAAGTACCATGATCGCCATCCTAGGCCGCGAAGCGATCTACACCGGCAGGGAAGTCAACTGGAAAGGACTTTACGGCATCCGCGGCTGAAGCTCGACAAGAGGGGCAAGCATGAAGAATCGATTCGGCAGCCGTCGGTTGTGGCTGGGGTTGGGCGTGTGTCTGCTGGCGGCGGTGGGCGCCTTCGGCCAGCAGGCCAAACTCCGCATCATCGCTTTCGGGGCGCATCCGGACGACTGCGACTTCCGCTTCGGCGGTACGGCCATTAAGTTCGCTCGGGCCGGGCATGCCGTCAAGTTCGTCTCGGTCACCAACGGGGACGCCGGGCATCACGAGATGGGCGGCGGAATTCTCGCCCGGCGCCGTCACGCCGAGACGCAGGAGGCGGCCCGGCGCTTGGGCATCGCCGAGTATGAGGTCTTTGACAACCCGGACGGCGAGCTTTTGCCCACGCTCGAGGTCCGCAAACAGATCATCCGCGCCATTCGGGAGTGGCGCGCCGACATCGTGCTCGGCCCACGCCCGAACGACTATCATCCGGATCACCGCCATACGGGCGCCTTGGTGCAGGATTCCGCCTACATGGTGGTGGTGCCGAATCTGGTCTCCGACGTGCCGGCGCTGCGCAAGAACCCGATCTTCATCTATTACGAAGACGGGTTTCAGAAGCCGGCTCCCTTCCGGCCAGACGTGGTGGTGGCGATCGACGACGTCTGGGAGGCGAAAGTGAACGCGCTGGATGCACACACCTCGCAGATGTACGAGTGGTTGCCCTGGGTCGACGGGCGCCTGAGCGAGGTGCCCAAGGAGCCGGCGGCACGCAAGAAGTGGCTGGCTGAAAGCCTGGAGCGGCGCATGAGCGACGAGATTCGCGCTGCGCTCGAGAAACGCTATGGCCCCGACCGAGCTCGCCAGGTGCGACGCTGGGAGGCTTTCGAGCTGTGCGAGTACGGCAGCCGGGCCAGCCTGGACGAACTGAACCGTCTGTTCCCCAAGTGAGCGAACAAGAGCCGCAGGTATCCTCGCCCGACGTCAATTAGCGTTCCGAGCGAGCCGGGCAGCAGGGCTGTTTAGGCGCGTTCCAGATAGGTGCCTTCCTCCGTATTCACCCGAATGCGATCGCCTTCATTGATGAACGGGGGAACCTGGACGACCAGGCCCGTTTCGAGCTTGGCCGGTTTGGTGACGTTCGAGACGGTGGCGCCGCGCAAACCGGGTTCGGTTTCGACCACGGTCAGGTCGACGGTGGGCGGCAACGACACGCCGATCGGCTTGCCCTCGTAGAACTCCACCTTCAGGCGGAGCTGGGGCACCAGATAGTTGACCGCATCGCCGAGCTGCTCCTGGGCGAGCGCAATCTGGGAAAAGTCTTCCGTATTCATGAAATAGTAGGTGCCGCCGTCTTCATAGAGGTACTCGACCTCCTGCTCCTCCAAGAAAGCCCGCTCGACGAAGTCGGTCGAGGCAAACCGGTGGTCGATCATCGCGCCGGTGCGCAGGTTGCGCATTCTGGCCTGGACGAAGCCGCGGAGATTGCCCGGGGTGCGGTGCTCGGTCTTGAAGATGGAGAACAGCTCCCCGTTGAACTCGATAATCATGCCCGGGCGCAGTTGTGTCGCTTGAATCATACGGGTTTGCCTTTAAATTTTAGCAAAGCGCCCCGATCGTGATATGCTATTTAGGCTGCCGGTACGCCACGGGCGTTGAAAAGGGAACCCGGTGAGAATCCGGGACTGCCCCGCAGCGGTGAGCAGGAACGAAAGCCGCAAGAACGCACTGGCCCGAACGGAGGCTGGGAAGCGGCGGCGAGTAGGCAACTTTAGGGGCCTGCAAGTCCGAAGACCTGCCGGCGGCGCGCGCCTGGCGCGCAAGAGAACTTGAACCTACGAAGGGGAGGTTAAGTTGCATCGCTTGAGTCGAGTTTCCCACACGATCCTGTTTTCCCTGACTGTGATTCCGGCCGGAGGACTGGCCGGCCAGCTTTGCGGCCGGGTTCTCGATCCCTCGGGCGCGGCCGTGCCCGATGCAGCGGTCCGGATCGAGGCGCGCGGCACACCGGCCGGCAGCAGGACGATCACCGGTCAGGCGGGGGAGTTCTGCGTCTCGGGGCTGTTGGCGGGCAATTACCTGGTCGAGGCCGAGGCGGCCGGCTTCTCCGGCTCCGAGCCGCAAGAGGTCAGCTTGAGCGGTGAACGAGCGGACGTCGAGCTTCGCCTCAAGCTCGCCCAGCTTACTTCGCGCGTGGCTGCCACCGCCGCCGGCTCGGCGCAATCGACAGCGGAGGTCCAGAAGGCCTTCGATACCGTTGACCGAGGAGAGATCCGGGACCGCGCCGAATACTCCTTGACCGAGGCGCTCCGCCTGGTGCCCGGCTTGCGGGTGATGCAGAACGGGGGACCGGGCGCGTTGACCGCGGTTTATGTGCGAGGGATGCGGTCCTTTGACACGGCAGTGCTGATCGACGGTTTTCGCTTTCGCGACGCAGCGGCGCCGCAGGGGGAGGGCGGCGGCTTCCTCGCCGAGATGCTGCTCGTGAACGCCGACCGCATCGAGGTGCTGCGCGGCTCGGGTTCGTCGTTGTACGGGACCCATGCGATCGGCGGCGTGTTGAATCTCGTCAGCGATCCCGGCGGCGGGCCGCTGCGCGGGGAGATGGAGGCCGAGGGGGGCGGGCTCGGATTGCTCCGCGGTTCCGTTCGCTTCGGCGGCAGCGCAGCGGGCGACCGGCTGCTCTTCAGCGGCGGAGCGACCCACTTGAATGTCCTGCGGGGCGTGGATGGCGACGATCGCGCCCGAAACAGCTCCGGACACGGCTTTGCGCAGCTCCGCCTCGGCGCCGGCTCACGGCTTAGCGCCCGCCTCATGGCCAACGACGCTTTTCTTCAACTCAACGACAGCCCGTTTGCAGCGCCGGTGAGTCTTCCGGCGACGGGCGTGGTCCCGGCGGTTGCCTTGCCGCGCCAGGAGGTGAAACGCTTGGAGGCCGGACTGCCGGTGCAATACGGCGGCGCCACCTTCGTTCCCTCCGTGAACGATCCCGACGCCCGGCGCGCCTCCGGCTTCTATTCGGGAATGGCAGCTTTCACGCAACAGGTGGGCGGGTGGGCATCCCTGCGCGCCGCCTACCACGGCGTAGCGACTCGCCGGACCAGCCGGGACGGCCCGCAGGGGAGCCGCTTCGAACCGCTCTTTCCCAATGCCTATTCCTTTGACGGTCGCATCGATACGGCCGAATTGCGGGCGGACGTGCAAGCCGGAGCCCACCACCGGCTCTCGGCAGGCTACGAATTCGAGCGCGAGCGCTATGCGACGCTGGCCGCCGATGAGAACCCGAATCCGGCGCAGCGCGTTCGCGCACTCACCCAGGCCACTCAGCGCAGCCAGGCGCTGTTCGTGCAGAACCAGATGCGCGGGCTCGCCGACCGTGTGCTCGTCTCGCTCTCCGGTCGCTGGCAGACGTTTCGCCTCCGACAGCCGCAGTTCGCCGGCGGGCCCCCGGCCTACGCCGGCCTGCGTCTGCCAGCGCCGCCGGACGCTTATACGGGCGATGCCGCCGTCGCCTATCTGCTGCCGCGCACGGGGACTAAACTCCGCGCCCACGCGGGCAACGCCTATCGCGCCCCGTCGCTCTATGAGCGGCTCGGCGCCTCCTTCTTTTTCGGGGCCTTCAGCGCCTACGGTGACCCGCGCCTGCGTCCGGAGCGCTCCCTCGCCTTTGACGGCGGCCTGGATCAGTATCTGCTCGGAAGCCGGCTCCGGCTGAGCGGCACGTATTTCTATACGCGGCTACAGGAGGTGATCGTCTTCGACTTCAGCGGAGCCATCAATCCCGCCACGGATCCCTATGGGCGTTTCGGCGGCTACCGCAACACCGGCGGAGGTCTGGCGCGGGGCGTCGAGACGAGTTTCGAGGCGGCGCCTGCCGCCGGGATGCGCATCCACGGCTCTTACACGTTCACTCGCACGCTGAACCGGGTCCCGACCACCGTCGACGGAACGCTGCGGGCGTTCAACATCCCCGAGCACATGTTCACGCTGATGGCGACGCGCCGCCTCTGGCGCCGCTTCGACGCAACCTTCGACCTGCTGGCTTGCGGCGACTACTACTTCCCGCTGTTCACCGCCGCCGGCAGCCGCGCGTTCCGATTCTCCGGACCGGTGAAAGCCGACCTGGTTCTAAGCTACGAAAGACCGCTCGCCGAGACCCGGAGCTTGCGCCTGTTCACGCGGATCGAGAATCTGCTGGACCGCACCTTCTATGAGTCGGGCTTCTACACTCCCGGCCTCTGGGCCACGGCGGGCCTGCGGCTGGGCTTCTGAGGGCGCGGCACGGCGCGCCTTTTGAAGGTCGTAGACGCGGATCGAGTGGCCGATCACGGCGTCCGGCGGCAGGCTTCGCAGCCAGTCATAGCTGCCCGGCTCGACATACAAGCCGAGCAGCAGGTTCATGCTGATGGCGGCGACGCAATCCGGCAGTCCGGCGGAGGCAACCTCGCGGCTGGTGGGGAGCGGGCGCCGCCGGAGGCCGTGATAGGCGACATCGGTGGTGCCGAAGTAGGCCAGACAGACCTCGTCCACGCCGAGTCGGTCGAGGTGTTTTTTGAGCTTCTTGATGTCCTGGCCCCAGTCCAGATTCGAGTCCGCCAGATACCTCCAGCCACCCGCGCTGCCTCCGACAAAGGAGTTGAAGAAGGCCAGGTAGTGCGGGTGGGCTCGGACCGATTCGGCCAGCTGAAACGCTGCGGCCAGCGCAACCAGCGCCAGGCGCGTGCGCCGGCTCCAGCCTGCGTGGAAGACGGCGGCGCCCGCGAGCACGAACAAGAAGGGATAGACGGGCAGCAGGTGCCGGATGCCGAGGTTCAAATTGCTGGTGAGGCTCAGGGCAAAGTATACGGCCGCGGGCAGGAGGAGAGCGCCCGACTGGGCAAGTCGCCGGCCGAGTGCGCCGACGAGCGCCACAAGGCTGAGCACGAGCAGGACCGAGGGCGTTTTCACGAGGAAGGCGATCGGAAAGTAGTACCACCAGCCGTGATCGGCCACCTCGCCGAGCAAGTACGACGGCCGGCCTGCGCGGTTGTGCTCGGCCAGGTAACCGAGACCGAGCAGGAAGGAGTGCCGCGAAAGTGGCAGCTCGCCCCGAAGCACCTGCCAGGTCTCCGACCAATAAGAGAGTCCGATAACGAAGAGGGCCAGCACCGCCACGATGACGAGTCTCAGCCCACTCGCCGCGCGCAGGCGGCGGTTGCGCGCCAGATCGAGCAGGGCGAATATGGGCCACAGGACGATCGCCGAGAACTTGACCGCCAGGGCGGCGCCGGCCACGAGCCCCGCCAACAGGAGATCGCGCAGCCGCTGCGTGCTTAAGTAGCGCAGCCAGACCAGGCATGCACAAAAGATAAAGAAGGCGGCGAAAAGGTCCGTAGTGACATAGTGGCCGTGGGCCAGGAAGTTCGGATCGCTGGCGAAAAGAAACAGGGATAGGAGGGCTGCGGCCGGCGAAAAGTGCCGCCGGGCCCACAGGGCGATCACTAGGCCGAGCAGCAGAGCAAACAGCATCGTGACGGCGCGCCCCGCCAGGAGTAACACGTCCGGGCGCACGCGGTTTCGGTACAGGAAAAGGGCGCCCGCAACTGGCGCCGCCCGCATACGCCAGGCCGGATGCTCCACCGGCAGGCGAGGCCGAAGCACGAGCAGAGGCAGAGCCGACAACATGTTGCCGAGCGGCGGATGCTCGGCGTTGAAGCCGTAATCCTGGATGACGAGATAGGCGTAGCCGGCGGCGAGGTGTCCCGCTTCATCGTAGGTGTCGTTTTCCTCGAGGGCGGCCATCGTCATCGCCGCCGCCATCGTCACCAGCAGCGCCGCAACGGCGAGAGCAAACCGGAGTCTATCGCCTCGGGGGTCCATCACTGCCGCCCCGCACCTCGACGACGAAGTACGGCGTGGCTTCGGCCGGGTCCGGATAGAACCAGCCGCTGCCGTCAGCCGCAAGCACCTCGAAATAGTACTGGAGATCGAACTGCCCGCCAAGGTCCTCGCCGGGGATGGTGAATACCGCCTTCGCCGCCGGCGCCTCGAGGGTGCGGAACGGTTCAAGCTGGTTGAGCGACCGATAGTGGAGGCGCACAGCGGCGATGCGGCCCGCAGGCGTGCAGAACAGCCGGAGCGTCAGCGACCGCCCCGCTTGGGCGAACCGCGGCCGTTGGTGCAACATCGCGGGCCGGGGCTTTCCCTCGGGAGCGCGCAGGGCGACCGGTTCTTGGCCTCGGCCTGCTTTCTTTACGATCAAGCCGGCCACGTCCCAATTGCCCTCCGGGAAAACGATGTCCAGTACGCCCTGCGAGCTCCGAAGCCGGCGCGCTCTCTCGCTGCCGTCGGGCAAAAGCAGGAGGGCCGTGTAGTCGGCCTCTTCCCCATCGGCCTCCGGTGGAACCCGGAGCCGGAACACTTGAGGACCTGCGCCCCGGATCGAATCTCCAAACAATAGGTTGGCGGGCAGCCGGACCGGATTTCTGGCATTCGAGCGCAGGACCTCGAGTGGAAACTCCTCGAGCGGCGCTGCGGCGCGCTCGCCCGACGTCGCCCAGCCGTAGCCGCGCGCCTCGTCGTAATCCGTCTCCGGACCGACCGGCCGGAAGCGCGGTTCCAGCGTGTTAGAAACAAGGGACGGCAGAGTGCGATACGCCGGCCCGCGGCGGGGCTCGGCAAGTGCGCCGAAATCGAATCCGGCGACGAACGATCCGAACCGCTTCCACAGGGCTTCCCGCTCGGCGAGCGTCGCCAGATCGTGCCGGACGTAGGGGAGCTTGTCTTTCCAGTGCCCGGTGTCGCTGGGGCCGAAGGCCATCTCGTCGGGATAGAGCCCGTCGGTGAACCGAACGAGCCGCTCCCAGACGCCGAGCGCGGCGCTGAGTTCGGCGCGTGCCGCCTCAAGAGCCGCCGGGTCGTCGATCTCATAAAACGTCGCGAGCGCTTCGGCCGCCCGCTGCTTGTGGGCGTGATAGCGAGCTAGAGCCGCAAGCACCTCGAAATCGGGCCCTGTTCCACGCCATTCGCGGTGAGCCTCGCCGAGTCGCGAGCGCGCTTGCGCCACGGCGCGTTCGATGCCGGCGGCGAGCGCCTCCAGGCGCGCCGCCGTCTGGCGAGGCGTCTGTTTGGCGGAGATCACACCCCGAAGGCGGTTCCGGACGGACTCTGTGGGCGAAGCCACGAAGCGCCAATCGCCCGGCAGAACGTCCTTGTAGACGTCGATCAGTCCGCCCGGGTTGATCTCCGGCCAGACGTACATGTTCGGGTCCGGCATATGCACGGCGGAAAGCTCGGGCAGCACGCGGCCGGCGAGGGCGTAGGCCTCGAGGACGTCCGCCGCCGCCACCCCGAACCGCCGCTCCGCTTCCGCCCGCCAGAGGCGCTCGGGCGTCTTCGGTTCGTAGCTCAAGCGACCCCAGAGCAAGTAGAACAGCCAGTAACGCTCGAACTCGTACTTCCAGAAAACCCGATCCTGCTGCGCCGGGGTGAAGATGCCCCACTTACCGGGTCGGTTTCCGAAACCCTTCTGCGCCAGGGGCTCGTCGATCTCGAAGCCTTGCGTGCCGGAAAGCACGAGCATCGGCACGATGCGGCGCACATGCTCCGGATCCCCCCACAACAACAGGCGGTTCGAGCCGAGCGCCCAGATCTCCCAAAGGAACTCGTAGGTCCGCGGCCGGCGGAGGAGATCGAGAAAGCTGTAATTGGGAAACGTCTCGGCAGGCTGATAAGGCCGGCCCATGTGCTCAGCCCAAAACTTCGAGGAAAGGCGAAGTGGAGCGCCGGCACCCGTGGCGGCTTCGAGCATCCCCGGCTCCATCAGCCAGCCGCGCACCTCGAGCGTCACCCGGCGCCCAGCCTCCCGGACGGCGCGATAGACGAAATCGCGAAAAAAGCTGACCTGGCGGCCGGGCGGAATGCCGGATTCGACGTTGGTGCGCACTTGGACGCCGCGAATCGTCGGACAGGCCGCCAGGACTTTTTTCAAAGCGGCATAGCTATAGGGGCCGATATTATCCGGGGTGAGGCCCTCCACCGACGGCTTCTGGCCGCGATCGCGCTGAACATCGTGTTGCCAGATGCCCAGGGTGAAGTCGATGCCGTGATCGGCCGCCGCTTGGGCGATAAAACACAGCGTCTCCAGGTTCCGGCGCCGCTCCTGCTCGCCGAGGTCCGGCACGCGAACCTCGGGAAAGTCTTCCACATCGACCCAGTATGGGTAGGGCGGCGCCAGATAGTCGGTCTGGTGAGCGAAGACCAAGTTAAGCCGATTGAACCGGTTGCGGGCGAGCATCCGCAGGTACTCGATCCAGTAGTCGCGCGAGTGATACCAGTCCTGCTCCAGATCGCGATTGTGCAGGAAGCGGCGGATTCCCCGGATGGGGGTGGCGGGCTTTCCGGCGGTCGCCGTCAGATACCCGCGCAAACGAATCTGCTCGGCCGCCTCGAGCAAGCCGTACATGAGCCCGCGCAGGTCGCCGCCGGAGACAAGCGAGCCGGAGATCCGGTAGGTTTCCGGATCCGCGGTGGAAAGTTCGGTACGGATGCGGAACAGCCGCGGGTTCAGACGCCGTTCAGCGACCGCGCGCTCAAACTCGGCCAGACCGAATTCGAGCGGCCCGGCGGCGAGCGGCCCGACGGCGACCAACCACACCAGCAGGGCGGAAGCGGGCCGCTTGCGGCTACGGAGCGTTCCGGCAACAGGTCCTCGCTTCGGCCGGCTCACAGGCCCTCCTCCCGCAGCCAGCCGCGCAACCGCTCGAGGTCGCGCTTCATCGCCGCGAACACCTCCTCCTCTGGCACGGCGAGCGTTCGTTGGCCGGTATCGGCGCCGCCGAGCGGATACTCGTAGTGAACTTGCAGGGGACCCCGGAAGCCGAGGCCGGCCAGCATCTGGAAAAACTTCGGGAAGTCGACCATGCCTTCGCCGAGCGGGCACCACCGGGGACGCCAGCGCCCGCGCTCGTCACGCGCCCAGCGGAAATCCTTCACCGCCACGCCGCGCAGCATCGGACCGACCAGGCGGAGGCTGTGAACCCAACCGCCAAACCCTCCCTCTATGGTGGCGTGCGCCGTGTCATAGTTGACGCCGACCAGCTCCGGATCGAAGTCCTTGAGCAACAGGTAGAGATCCCAGATCGAAGCGCCGACCCGTCCGACGCCGGAGTGAGTGTGGTACATCGCGCAGACCCGATAGCGCCGGTTGAGCTCGACCAAGCGGGCGATGCGCGGCCGCAGGACCTCGAGCTGAGCGGGAATCGGCTTGTCCTCAGCGTAGTTGAAACCGCCCCAGCGGTAACGGCGGATGCCCAGCTCAGCCAGCGTGCCGAGGACGGCCTCGGCGTGCGGCGTCTCGGCATCGACGATGCCGCTGGTGACCATCTCCACCTCCAGCCCTTCCTCCCGAATAAGCCGGACCAGCGGCGGCAACTCCTGTCCGACGCGTTGCGGCTCGACGTGGCCGCCCGGCCGCACCGTCAGGTCGACGGCGTCAAAGCCGAGCTCGCGGGCAGCCTTGGCCATCCGCCGGCCTTCAAGGAACTGGAGATGTTTGGAGAAAATCGAGACTCGAAGAGGGCGGCTCGAGGCGCCGGGCGCGGATTTATTCAGCGCCGCGGTCGCCATAAGTCGAAGAAAATCTCGTCGGTGCGTCACGGCTTACATCCCTCGGGTCTGTTCCCCACGCGGTCAAGACGGCTCAGACCGCGCTCAGGCCGGGTTTGTTGAGCAACCCGGTATTGACGTAGCCGTCCCGGACATCGAAGACGCCGGGAAAACGCTCCTCCCAGCCTTTATTGGCGGCCGGCACATACTGCCGCGCATTGGCCTCGATGGCCGCCACGCCGGGAACGTGCGCCGCCAGCCCGGCCGAGTGGATGAGCGAAGCGCCCGGACAGGTCAAGTCTTGAACGCACAGGAACATTTTGTACTTCTGGGCCGCCGCCGCGTTCAAAAGGGCTTGCGACTGTCCTTTGCAGGCTTTGAGCGCCACACCCGTGTAACCCATTTCGCGCGCCAGAAGCAGCATCTCGAGGTCGGTCAGGGACTCGTCGATGACCACCGGACGGAGCTTGGCCGCCTCGTGCATGACGTTGTGCCGGTCGGCCTTGAGATCGCGTTTCGTGGGCTGCTCGACGTACTGGATGCGCTCGAATCCCTTCGGCGCGCGCTCTTTGATCCGGCGGAGAAACTCGATCAGGTAGCCCACGTTCGGGCAGCGCTCGTTGAAGTCGGCTGAATAGTACCATTCGGTGACGCCGCGCTCGGCTTGCGTCTCGGTGGTGACGCGGTCGACCGCCAAGACCCGCTCGACGTCCCATTTCAGGTCATCGCCGTTGAGCTTGATCTTCAGATGGGTCAAGCCGCTGTAACGGATCCACTCGGGAAGGGTTTCCGGCAGGCCGTCGTTGATGCGCTGCTTTATGTCGGCGTCGGTAAGCGGATCGAGCGCACCCACTAAGTGGTAAAGCGGCATTCGGGATTTCGGCTCGCGCGTCACATACTGCTCGAGATACTCACCGCGGAATTCTTCGTTGAGATAGTGAGCCAGATCATGCCGCATAAACTCCGGGCCGTAAGTATGGTACGAGCTGACCCCGTACAACTTGCCGTAAGCATCGTGAATGGCGGCATCGAACGGGCTGGCGACCACCAGCGTCGCGAGCTTGGGAATTGGCACGGGGAGCCGCTCGCCGGAAGAGATCTCAGCCGCCGCGGCCAGATACGCCGGTTCGAGTGCGACGTTTAGATCGACCGGATGGCCGTATTCACGCCAATCCCGGGTGATCTGCTCGATGCGCCCGGCGAGCAGCCTCATCGCCCGGAGGGTTCCGTCATAGCCCATCTGCGGGGCCGGATAGGCCCAAATGTTGCCTAGCGGCATCGAGCCGAACCCTCTGGCCGTCCGCCCGCGGCGATCGCGCACCCGGCAGTGTACGTTGAGCAGCGTCACCCGGTCGACAGCCGTGCCGGCGAACTTAATGGGCGTCCGGTAAAGGAAGTCCTCGTATTCGGTGTGAAGCTCCTCAATGCGCACCTCGCGGGCCGATTGCCGCGAGCAGGCGATCACGGCCGGCGCTAGGACGGCAGATCGCAGGAACCTCCGGCGGCTGAGAGACATCACAGGCTCATTCTATCCCACCGCCATCCGGCGCCTGCGCCGGAGATCGGCGTAGCGCACCGCAACAAAGAGCGCGACAAACAGCAGGACGGCCCCCGCCGCCAGGTGCGGCAGGTGCGCCTCGAGCCAGGCTGTGGAATTTCTGCCCAACTGCGCGCCCAGCCAGGTCATCGCGGCATAGCGGGGAATGCGCGCCGCCAGCACCACAAGCAGGAAGGCGCGCGTCGGCACCCCAAGAGAGCCGGCGGAGATCACGAAGACTTTCATCGGCAGCGGCACCACCGGCACCAGGGCGGGCACGAAGACGGTGATGAGGCCGTAACGCCGGAACCAGTCGCGAAACCGGCGAGCGCGTCCGGAGGCGGTCTTCCTCTCCAGCCACGCTTCGCCGCCTTTGCGCGCTGCCTGGAACAGGACGAAGTTCCCCGCTAGCGAACCTGCCGTGGCCAGAACGGCGGCAGCCCAGGCCTGGTGAGGGCTGACCGCAGCCAGCGCCACGAGGAGGGCGTCCACGCTCCCCGGAAGGAGCACTCCGGCCGAGTCCAGCGCCGCAATCAGCAGAACTGCCGGCAACCCCCAAGCTTCGAGGAGCGCTTCAAGCCGATCCACCCGCCATCTCCCGCAGCTCGCGCTCACCAATGACAGGGATGCCCAGCTCACGGGCTTTGGCCAGTTTCGCGCCCGCCTCCTCGCCCGCGACCACGTAGTGGGTCTTCTTGCTCACTGAGCCGCTCACCTTGCCTCCGGCGGCCTCGATGAGGCGCGTAGCTTGCTCGCGCGTCATCGTCGGCAGCGTTCCCGTCAACACGAACGTCTTGCCTTCGAGCGGTCCGGCGCCCCGTTTCGGCGCGGCATATTCAAACTGAAGTCCTTCCTCGCGAAGGCGCTCGATGAGTTCCCGGTTGCGCGGCTGGCGGAAGAAGGTGTAGATACTGTGGGCCACCTTGGGCCCAACCTCCTCGGCCCGTTGGAGCGTCTCGATATCCGCGGCGGCGATTGCATCGAGGCTGCCAAAATTCTCCGCTAGGATCGCCGCCGTGCGTTCCCCGACAAACGGAATGCCGAGTCCTTTGAGGAGGCGGGGAAGGGGACGCGAACGCGAGGCCTCGATATTGGCTAGCAGCTTCCGGGCTGATTTCTCCGCCATGCGCTCCAGCCCCACCAGTTGCTCGAGCGTGAGCCGGTACAGGTCGGCGATGCTCTTGACCAAGCCCTTGTCGACGAGCTGGTCGATGAGCGCCTCGCCCAGGCCGTCGATGTCCATGACCGCACGCGAGGCGAAGTGGCGGATCGACTCTTTGAGACGCGCCGGACAGTTGGTGTTCAGGCAGCGGCTCGCGACCTCGCCCGGCTCGCGCACCACCTCGCCCCCACACACCGGACACTGTTTCGGCATCTGGAACGGCCGCCGATTTTCGCCCGGGCGGACGACGCGCACGACCTTGGGGATCACCTCGCCGCTGCGCTCGACGGCGACTACGTCGCCTATCTGGACGCCTAAGCGTTCGATCTCGTCTTCGTTGTGGAGGGTGGCGCGCGAAACGGTCACTCCGCCGACACTCACCGGCCGCAGGTGCGCCACCGGGGTCAACGTGCCGGTCCGGCCCACCTGGACCTCGATGTTTTCCACCACCGTTTCGGCCTGCTTCGGGGCGTACTTGAAGGCGACCGCCCAGCGGGGCGCCTTGGCGGTCCAACCCAGGCGCCGCTGCTGCTCGATCGAGTCCACCTTCACCACGATGCCGTCGATTTCATAGGGCAGGCCCTCCCGGCGGCTCTCCCATTCGGCGATGAATTCGAGCAGCTCCTCCAAGTCTTGGCAGAGGCGCCGGTGGCGGTTGACCTTGAAGCCGAGGCGCTCGAGCTCAGCTAGCGACTCCCAGTGGCTGGGGATGAACGGTTCGCCGTCGCGCAGCAGCAGGTAGGCGTAATAGTCGAGCTGGCGCGCCGCCGTGATCGAGGGATCGAGCACCCGCAGCGAGCCCGCGGCGGAGTTTCGCGGATTGGCGTACAGGGGCAGCCCCTGGGCCCGCCGCTCCTCGTTCAACCGTTCGAAGGCGCGCCGGTTCATGATCACTTCGCCGCGCACCTCCACGTCGGGCAGCCCGTCGTGCAGGCGCAGGGGCACGGAGCGGATGGTGCGAGCGTTTTCGGTGACGTCCTCGCCCTCCAAGCCGTCGCCGCGCGTGACGGCCCGCACCAGCAGGCCGTTCTCATACCGAGCCGCCAGGGAGAGGCCGTCGAGTTTCAGCTCGGCCACATACCGGCAGGCCTCCCCGCCGAGCAGCTCCCGCACGCGCCGGTCGAAATCCCGAAGCTCGCCTTCGTTGAGCGCATTGTCCAGGCTCAACATCGGCGAGCTGTGGCGCACCTTGACGAAGCCCTCGCGCGGCTTGCCGCCCACTCGCTGCGTGGGCGAGTCCGGCGTCACGTATTCCGGGTAGCGAGCTTCCAGTTCGCGCAGCCGCCGCATCAGCTCGTCGAATTCGGCATCGGACATCTCCGGCTGGTCGAGCACATAGTACAGGTATTCATGCCGCCGGATCTCCTCGCGCAGCCGGTCGATCTGGCGGGCAATATCCTTGCTCATGGGCGCCTATAATATGAAGGAAAGGTTTCGAGATCGCTACTTATCGTAACATTCACTTAATCTGGAATCCCACGGCGGGCCGCTTAGTCCGCTCGCGCGCCTCACTTGTTCCCCGCCTCGAAACCATCTTACGTGGCCAGGGCGCCGAGGTGACCGTGGTCGCCACCGAGGGGCCCGGACACGCCACCGAGCTGGCTCGGCGGGCGGCCGAAACCGGAGCCGACCTGGTGTTGGTAGCCAGCGGCGACGGCGTGCTGAACGAGGCGATCAACGGCCTCGTCTACACGCCGGTTACGCTGGGCGTTCTGCCCGCGGGGACGGCTAACGTGCTGGCCAGCGAGTTCAGCCTGGCGCGAAGCCCGGCTGCGGTGGCCGAGCTGTTGCCGCAGCTCGTGCCGTGCCGCGTCTCTGTGGGCCGCCTGGAAGCTACCGGCGCGCCGCCCCGCTACTTTCTCCTGATGGCGGGTGTGGGCGTGGACGCACAGATCGTC
>Ga0308391_1000338_pt1 | contig 20680 bp, 20 predicted proteins | sample Hotspr20Samplet1_FD_202363 | JGI IMG/M metagenome (GOLD analysis project Ga0308391, IMG submission 202363) | Hot spring phototrophic mat microbial communities from Octopus Spring, Yellowstone National Park, Wyoming, United States - 20050623_t1 ... | reverse complement strand
GGGGCCGATCTCTGAAAATTCAATGATCTCAGGCAGTTTGCGGATCATCTCTTTGCGGCTAAAACCCATCAGCGAACCGTACAAAAAGACATTTTCGCGTCCGCTGAGTTCGGGATGGAAGCCACTGCCCAACTCAAGCAGGGCAGCAATCCGGCCTCTGGTCGAAACGCGACCGCTGGTTGGTTCAAGGATGCGAGTGATCAGTTTGAGGACCGTACTTTTACCGGCGCCGTTATGGCCGACGAGACCGATGCTCTGTCCTTCTTCGACTGTGAAGCTGACGTCACGCACAGCCCAGAAGGCTTCAGCCGGTGACATACCCCGGAGCAAGCCGACAAAGCGTTCTTGGATCGTTGCGGCATTCTGGCGACGGACGAACTGCCGCGAGACGTTGTCAAACTCGATCACAGCACTCATAGTTCTTCACCAAAATGGCGACTGGTGCGCTGGAAGACCCAGTACCCGATGGCTAATACAATCAGCGCCGTGACACCTACCCGCAACATCGCACTGAGCGCAGGGATACCCGGTGTTGGGATGAATCCCACCGGTACCGGATTGCCGTAGATGATTTCGCGGTAAAACTCGATGATCGATGCCAGCGGATTGAGCCAGCGGATAATGCGCGCAGCTAGGCCTTCGCTGATGGTGCTAAGGGGGTAGATGACGGGTGTCAGAAAGAACCAGATATTGATCACGATGCCAATCAGGTGTACCACATCACGGAAGAAGACGGCGCCAGCGCCGAGCAGCAGGGCTAATCCGGTTAGAAAGATGGTTTGGAGCACCATAATAACCGGTAAGTAGACGATAGTCCAACTCAGATTGAGCCGACCGAGCGTGGTAAGCTGGACAACAATAATGACCAGCAGCATCATCGGGAGGGAGAGGATAAAATTGAGCAGACTTGAACCAACGGCTACCAGGGGTAAAACTTCGCGTGGGAAGTAGACTTTTTTAACCAGCGCTGCGTTGTCGATAATGCTCCGTGTACCGTTCAAGATGGCTTCGGCGGTGTAATTCCAGGGGAGTAAACCGACAATGACGAACACCGGGAACATCGCCAATCCGTTGGGTAAGAGGAAACTGAACACAATCACGTAGACCATCATCATGCCCAACGGCGCAATTTGGGTCCAGAGGTAGCCCAATGTGCTCCCTTTGTAGCGGGCGCGCAAGTCGCGCAGGATGAGATTGCGGATCAGCTCGCGGTATTGCCACAATTCTTGCAATTTGGGTAATACGCCGGCACTACGGTCGAGGGCAATGCCACCCAGGCCGAGTGCTGTGCCGAATAACATCGCCAGCGCAATCAGAGGCAGCTCGTAGCGTGGCTCTGGGTTGGCAGGAAGGGGCGCTGGAATGCGGAAGGCTGCACTTACCTGATCGGCATTGAAGCGTGCCCCCGCTTCGCGGATCATGTAGTTGATTGCCGCCTCGATACTCCGTAACTGAGCGATGTTTCGATCACGGGCTGCCAGCTCGGCTGCCGCTGTCGGATTTGTTGCAGCACAACTTCGCAATACCGCTTCACGAGTAGCGGTATCGTTCAAACCGGTGCTGGCACAGAGTGCATCCAGAGTTGCATTCCGAGTGTTAATTGCAAACCGCCAGAGATCGTAACGCGATTCGAGGGCACGGGTAACGTCACTGATCTCTTCCGAAGAGAGATCGCTCAGACGACGCGGGGTACTGAATGGTTCGATTGGCCGTGATAGCGGCAATGCCTCCAACCGCAGAATATCACGTAACAACCAGGCGAAGCGATCATCGGTGGCTGGTGTTTCACCATTTAACGCCTGCCAGAGCTGCCATCCGAGCATATTGCGCAAAATCTCACGTCCACCGGCAGCCCGAATTTGTCGTACTAGTTCAGCAGCGCCGTCGTCGGCCAGCCGTTGCGCTTCGGCAGCATTGTCGGCAATACCGCGCACGAGGACCTGTCCCGGTGCTTGCAACAGGTATTCAACCCGAAAATTGGGCAGACCGAAGCGAACGTCGGCCCTTGCCAGGGTCGCGAGGCGTAATGCTTCCTTAGCGTCGGCAATGGCAATATCCATACTGGTAAGGTTTGGCCCCACCGGTTGGTAAATTGGCCCATAGCGCGTCGTGTCAAAACGTACTTCCGCGTGGGCATAATAGAGGATTGGGCGAGTGAGAATAGGTGGGAGTGCAACACTGACCGCACCCACGATGCACAACACCAGCCATAACCACTGGTAGAGGCGCAGTGCTCCACGTTGTGCGGTCAGGATGCCACCGATGACATGCCAGATCGTTGTCTGGTTTAACGACTGCTTGATCGTGTTGGCCACAATGTTACCTCTATAGATTGACCGGCAGCCAGGTCGATACGCAGCCAGCCACTACCCTGCCACTGTTCACGAGGCACAATCTCGTGATTCATCGCTACATCTGCCATGCCCGACGGAACATCGATCATCAGGCCGATCAGAGGGTATGGCGATGGATTCTGTATCCGATAACGTTGCGCAACTCGTTCCCCGCGCTCAAGGCTGGTTGTTGGTTCAGACAGAGTGGTGATGTCCAGGGTCATACGGGCAATCTGCCAGTTGGCAATCTCACTCAACGGAGCGACCCAGATGTCACCGCGCCCAACAACGTATGATACAACATTTTCCCAGGCTGCTTGTTGGGCGGCACTCGTGACCTCTTCGGTGTGTGCCCAAATGTCAATCATACCACCAGCAGTCACGGTGCGTTCAATCTGGGCAATGGCTAATTCGGCACGGGCCGGCGTGAGATAAAAATCCGGGCACGCGATGATCCGACCTTCACGACCGGGAAGCCAGCGACAATGGGGATCACGAATCAAGCCTTGTTGATCGGTTGGAAAAAGATTATAGGTACCGTAATCGCTCAGACGGGTTACCGAACGAATCCCGGCTCGCTCGATAACATCCCAATTGGCGTCACTCATACCGGCACTGCTACTCCAGGGGAAGGCTAACGATTGGGCCGGACGCACTCCCCGTTCAGCAGCAACGGTATTCCAGGCTTCAATATCTGCTCGCCACGTGGCAGCATCGGCGTAGCCACCGTATAGATGGCTGAAGGTGTGACTCTGGATTTCATGACCGGCTGCCAACAGAGGTTCAATCTGATCGCCGAAGTACCACGCCGGATCAGTTGCCACTGTCCCATATGGATCATCGCTAAACCAGGGGCGCGTCGTCCAGCGGTCACTTCGCCAGCCATTTGCGGCTGAGGCCCAACTAAAAACCGGATCGTTCATAAACCGACGCTGCTCGCGGTTGCCCATCAGGAAATTGTACCCGGTCGCATAGTAGGTGGCGCGCACATTATACCGCGCAAAGATGGTCATGCTCGTCTCAACACCGGTCCGCATCCGCATCCCCCGCTTAATCGGGTCTTCATCGGCAAGTGGATCGTCGACGGAACGCGAATGGATCAATCCACCCATTGCCGTTTCCCAATCAAAAGTGAAGGCAATGGCTGCCCGATACCCTGCCGGCCATGGTGCAATGGTAAGAGGTGATGGCGGATCAGGTACGTGCGCCTGGGGCAGGGTCTGACCGCCGCGTTGGAGCCGCGGCATATCGAGATAAATCCGATCATCGGAAGTGGGTTCGATCCGCACACGCAGGGCGCGTGCAGTCTGGGGCGCACGGGCGTACCCACCAACCGTCGTCCATGCCGATGGCGGTCGTTCTGGTGTCCACAATGCTACCGGTTGCCAGGGGGTGACGACTCGTTCAATGATGGTTCCTTGCTCATCGTACCACTCAAAAACCAGCCGAGCACGGGTCGGTGAACGAAGTAGTGAATCGGTCAATGTTGCAACGGTAAAGCAGTAGACAACACCAGGTTGTACTCCGATGGGCGGAGTCAGGGCATAGTTAGCAATTCCGATCAGTTGCAGTGAACGGCCATCGCCGTCGAGATCAAAACCCTGGCCGTCAACAGAGGGTCCACGGAGTTCAACCCCACCGGCGCCACGGCCCCAACCGGCGGGGAGACCGAGAATATCTCCGGCTATAGCAAAATTGGCGTTGGGCAGTAGATTAGGATCGACAAATGGAGGAGCAGTGCAGCGATCAAGACGCTGACTGATAAACAAAAAGACGCCAATTGCGCCAATGATGAACGAGATAATAACGGCACCTAGTGCGAACTGCCGCGAAACCATCACATCCTGTAACTGATCGATACGGTATGCGGTACGATACCGCGGTTCTATTGTACCATAGATGTTTTTACCAATCGTTGTTGGATTTCGTCCTGACAGTGGCGCGATCTTCTGCTACAGTGACAGCGTAAGGTGTCAGGTCCTTCGCGCGCATCGTTTTCTCGCCTTTTACGATAGGAGAATCACGCCTATGCAAGCAACAACGGCGACGACGCTAAGAGAGCAATACATTTCGGTTGCCGGTTTCCGGCTACGAGTTTTAACTGCCGGACAGGGGCCGGCTGTCCTTTTATTGCACGGCTTTGTCGTCAGTGCTGATGACTGGATACCAACGATTCAAACACTGGCAGCAGCCGGTTTTCAGGCCATTGCTCCTGATGCGTTGGGGTTCGGTGCTTCAGATAAACCGGGCGGTGCAGCATATACATTACGGCGGTATGCCGATCTCAATGCGGGCCTGCTGCAATCATTTGGGGTTGAACGGGCAATGGTTGTCGGTCATTCGATGGGCGGGAAACACGCTCTGGCGACAACGATTCTTCATCCCCAGCGTGTTGAACGGCTGGTCATTGCTGATAGCGAAGGGTTTATGCAACTCCCGCTCTTTATGCGTAAAGGAGGTGCCTTACCCTTCCTCGGTGAGGCGCTGGTGAGTCTCTCTGCTTTTCCGTTTGTAGTGCGGATGCAATTGCGGGCTGCGTTTGCCAATCCTGATCGCTATATTACTCCGGAACTGATTGCACGGGGGACGGCAACGCTGGGGAATCCTGAGATTCGCCGCACAATGGTTTCGCTCAGCCGTTATTATGATGCTAATGATTTGCGGGGGAGTGGGCTTTGGTCGCGTCTGGCCGAGGTAACGCAACCGACCATGATCATTTGGGGAGCCGAAGATCGGCTCTTTCCGGTGCGTTGTGCTTACGAAGCCAAACGGATGCTACCGCATGCCCGGCTTGAGATTATTCCTAACTGTGGTCATTTTCCAATGATTGAAGCAGCGGATCAATTCCATCGACTGCTGCTCGAATTTCTACGTTAGTTTCCTGTACGCGGTCGAATGGTTGAAGGGGGTGTTCTCATCTTCCCCGCGGCCCTTTTCCTCATCTCACGAGGGATGAGGAAAAGGGCATATCCTGCACTGTGCGGTTTTCCCTCTCTCACCGGCGGGGGTAACAGCGCGCATCTGCACGCACTGCGGATAGATTAGGCGCACCCATTCTCCTCACGCTTCACACTTCTCTATTCACCGCTGTTGGGTGGGATAAAGACTCTAGAAAGTCCTAACAAGACCTATTCTTCATCCCCTGTCCAAAGAAACCGGTTAAGATCAACCAGATACTCATCATTCACAATAACCCCTTCAGCTTGCAAGCGGCTCCGCTGTTCATCGGCAGCATAGACATTACTGATGCGACCGACACGATTAATCACGCGCCACCAGGGGACATCGTGGTGACCAAGGAGGGCGTGCAAGGCATACCCTACCATCCGGGCCTGACTGGGAAAGCCGGCCAATGCTGCCACGCGACCATAGGTACAGACGCGGCCCGGTGGGATTTGTCTGACAACGGTGTAAATGGCGATGTATGGTGATTCGTGGGTCATAGTGCATTCAAGCGATCTACCTACCGGCACGGTGATGGTTCAACACCGTACAGAATGAAATACGACGCGATGAATGGATGGTCTTTGGGGGTGAGGAGTAACGCTCTCAGTTTCGTGCTATGGGATGTGTCTAGCCCTCCTCTCTTTCTCTCCCATATGGGGAGAGAAAGAGAGGCACCTGGCGCATTGAAAAGCCTGTGGAACCGTGTCAACAGCCGAAACAGCATCAACCATAATTTACTATGACTGGGTAGGAAACGAATGTTGAAAGCACCTGATCGGGGCGACAGTATCAGCGCATCCTACGCCAATCGTCCCCCGTCAACCGCAAGGGTCGCTCCGGTAACGAACGAGGCCTTATCTGAGCAGAGCCAGACAACGGCATTGGCTACTTCTTCAGGCGTGCCCAGGCGGCCAATCGGTTCACCTTCGGCAAACTGCGCCAGAATGTCGGGATCACCATGAGTAAACCGATCGATCATGGAGGTGTGAATCGTACCAGGACAGACCGCATTTACCCGAATACCATTGCGAGCATATTCCAACGCTGCGGCGCGCGTGATGCCAACGATCCCGTGTTTACTGGCTACATAGGCCGAAACGCCACGTGAACCGGTGAGACCGGCTACCGATGATGTATTGACAATAGCGCCACCACCCTGCTGTAGCATGTGCCGAATTTCGTACTTCATGCACAACCACACACCTTTGAGATTAATTTCGATCACCCGATCCCATACCTCTTCGGGGTAATCGACCAGCATTGCCTGTACCCCTTCGATACCGGCGTTGTTGTGGGCAAAATCGATCCGACCGAATGTATCAACGGCACGATTGATCAACTCTTCAACCTCGCTGCGTTGAGCGACATCACAACGCACAAATATGGCGTCGGTGTTCGCTGCCCAACACATTGCAACCGTCTCTTCACCACCTTCAACGTTTACATCAGCAACAACAACTTTTGCCCCTTCACGAGCAAACGCCAGCGCTGAAGCGCGCCCAATACCGGCTGCCGCGCCGGTCACCAGCGCGACCTTTCCAATGAACGGTTGCTCCATAAAAATCCTCCTCTAGCCGATCTCTGCACAAGGTATCATACCACAAGTACGAATGCTTACCGGTGATCATGCATTGTGAGGGGCAACGGCCTGGGTAATCGCGTGTTGTGCAGCCATTTGCTGAGGACGTCGTTTTCAGGTAAGATGCTAATATGTACCGCGACGACTACATTCTCCGGTTGATTGCCCAGTTTGGTGCGATCATTCGCCACATCCTTGGTCTTTACCGCGCAGGTCATTCACCATTGGTGCGAATTGCTATCGATAACGCTTACCGTGATCGACTAGGCGTAGGAAGCGACCAGGTGGTCAGAATGAGCGAGCGGCAGTTGCTGGCGCTCCTCCGGTTCCACAATCCAACCGAGGCCTGGTGGCATGAGGGGTCATATCTTGCGGCCCTCCTCGCTGTTGAAGCGCATGTCCTGGCCGATGATGATGAATCAGAGGCCGCGGCAGAACGGGCATTGCTGGCGTTACACCTGGTTATCGAGTGTGCGTTGGCTGCACCAGTACCGTTGCCCGATTATACGCCACATTATGCCGATCTCCTGATGCTGCTGCAAGATTACGATCTACCTACGCCAACGCTGGCGGCACTCTTTTCGTTTTGTGAGCAAGCAGGTGATCTGGCGCGGAGTGAGAACATCATCCACGAATTACTGGTGCGCGATCCTGACGGTTGGTGGGCAGCGGCTCGTGCATTTTACCTGCGGCTACAAGCCTGTAGTGATGAGGTGTTGGCAGCAGCCGGTTTATCCCGTGAAGAGGTTATAGCCGGTTTAGCAGAACTTGACGGGCGTGGATAAGCGTATAGGGTTCGCAACAGCTCACCGTGCATACGAACAAAACGGTGGTAGAGGGTGGTTCGCAAACCTCCCTTTCGCGTTCATCGTAAAAGAAGAGCTGGCTGAGAACCGGCCACTGTGATTTTTAACCAGGAAACTCTCTGTACGCTTCTCAACCGCTATGAGCGTATGTTCCGATCAGGAAATTGGCTAACATCTGTTTGCCATGCTCGGTCATGATCGACTCGGGATGGAATTGCACACCTTCGACCGGCAATGAGCGGTGACGTAGACCCATAATGATGCCGTCTTCCGTCCACGCCGTTATCTCTAATTCAGCCGGTAAATCTTCTCGTCGCACCACGAGCGAATGGTAGCGTGTCGCCTGAAATGGTGAGGGCAAGCCAGCAAACACGCCCTGAGCATTGTGGTAGATCGGCGATAGCTTGCCATGCATTACCATCGGTGCGCGCACAACGGTGCCACCATAGGCAGCGCCAATTGCCTGATGACCAAGACATACACCGAGGATAGGGATGTGACTTCCTAACTGGCGGATGACCTCGACGCTAATCCCGGCTTCAGCCGGGGTACAGGGGCCAGGACTGATCACGATACGGTCAGGATGTCGTTGTGCGACTTCGGTTACTGTTATCTGGTCGTTCCGCACAACTTCGACCTCTGCTCCCAATTCGCAAAGGTACTGGTACAAATTGTAGGTAAATGAATCGTAGTTATCAATCAACATTACACGCATTATGCTCTCGCTCCTCTAGGCTGTCGCTACTTTTTCACGTTCATCCTGGGTAAGAATCATTCCTCTGCTGCGTGCCCTGATCAACGCTTCAACGCAGATCGGATCGAACTCAGTACCGGCCCCTCGTTGCAAGAGTTCCAGTGCCTCTTCTACGGGCATTGGTGGTCGATAAGGTCGGTGGCTGGTGAGGGCATCAAAGACATCGGCTACGGCAACAATGCGCCCGAAAAGTGAAATATCCTCACCCTTAAGCCCAAACGGATAGCCACGCCCATCGAGCCGCTCGTGATGCTGAGCCAGCGCCGTCCAAGATTCGCGCAACAGATCAAGTTCTAGCAAACCATTATCACGCAGAAATTCAAGTCCATACACCGGGTGTTGTCGCATCTCAGCGAATTCGTTGTCGTCCAGCCGACATGGTTTCTTGAGAATATGGTCGGGTACCCGAATTTTTCCCACGTCGTGCAGTTTACTTGCGATCCGTAGTTGATAGAGTTGTTCGTGCGATAGTCCTAGTTCTTGGCCGATAGCAACTGAAAAATCGCTTACTCGCTGACTATGACCACGAGTGTAAGGGTCTTTCAAATCGATGGCGCCAGTAATAGCTTCGATCATCCGGGTGAACAGACTATCGGTCTCTCTATACAGTTCGGCCAGGCGAATCACCGTCGCCGCCTGTGAGGCAAGGGTTTGGAAGAGGGTAATATCTTCTGCTGAAAAAGGTTGGCCGTTACGTGGATTAAGTGCTTGCGCTCCGCCAATGATCCTACCCTCTACTTCACCGCGTTCACCACCGAGCACGATCCGGGGAGCACGGAGCGGGACGCACAGAATAGCCCGGGTCTGAAAACCACTCTGCTGGTCGAGTCGTTTGTAAAAACGATGGTCACGCTGCACATCGTTTACTACGACGGTTTCACCGGTTTCGATAACATACCCAATAATCCCCTGACCACGAGGAACGCGCAACGATTCAACTCGCTCCTGATCTTTACCGCCGGCAATGTGTAATACCAGATCATTGTGTTTTTGGTCAATCAACCAGATGGATGCAGCCTCAACTGCCAACAATTCACAGGCGTAGTTCATAATCCGGCGCAACAGCTCATCGCGCTCCAAAGTGGTCGTCAATTGCGAAATAATCTCGACCAATGCCTGCTGGCGAAGTTCACGTCGGCGGGTCTCTTCCAGTAAACGTGCCTTCTCAATTTCGGTGACCAGCCGTGAAGTCAACACTTCAAGCAAGAGCATTTCATCCTGACCATCAAGCGATGTGGATGGTAAATTGAAGACCTGTACGACACCTACCGGTTCAGCACGCAACATTAAAGGAATGCAAAACATTGTACGTAGGGTTAACTCACCCATTTCACCGAATGAACGGTACCAACGTGGGTCGTTGGCAACATCTTCGACAAAGAAAGGCTGACGGTGCTGAAGCGCATAACCGGCCAGGCCAGTGTTTGCCGGTAATCGGCGTCCGATGAGTGCTTCACCGGCCGGACTACCTTTGACCACTTTAAAGATCAATTCGTCGGTGGTAGCGTCGTACAGATAGAGGGTACCTGCTTCTGATGCAGTGATTTCGATGATCAGATCGAGCAATCGATCCAGCAAGTCGTCGAGTTGAGTACTGGCCGCGATCTGATTGGCACGTTGGATAATTTCCAAAAACCGTTGTGGCCGCATCTCACGGTTAGTCATAACGTGCTCCCTGTTCGTACTCAAACGTCATGACGATTGAGGGGCTGGAATGGGAGTCAGTCGTGTTATCCATCGCTACGGGCCAGGGCCTGAATATAGCGGGCCAGTTCGGTGGCTTCACCGGCTAACGCAACCGGCATACCGGCTAAAGCACCGATCTGCTGCGGTGAATAGTCATCTATCGAACGTTCGCCGCTATAATCAAACATCACACGCGGCAATAAGGCTCGTTCGCAACCAGATGCTCGTAGCGCCGGAATAACATCTTGAGCGGTCAGTAAGCCACTGACGGTCACAGTTTCGCCAAAGAACTGGTTGGTTACTGCAACCACCTTTACCGTTAGCTGCTCGATCTGATTTAGCCGGTTGGCAATATGCTCCATCACCGGTGCGATAAGGGTACCACACACAAGGGCCAGTTTTGTCGGATGCGCGATGCGTGCTGGCAGGCGACGACGAGCGCGAGCCCAATTGTCTAGAAAGTCGCGAACCATGCCTACACCGTTACTATACTGGGGCATGTCATCGTAGGTCTCGACCGGTGGAACTGGACGACCGGCCAGCAAGTAAAACTCATCGGAAGCATAGACCAGGTGGGTACCAAATTGCTCGTAGCAGCGACGCTGATACGGTTCGATCAGATCAATTACGTCGGCTGCTTCAGCAGGTGTATAACAGCGCAACGGAATATCGGTTACCGCGCCGAGACGTGAACAGAAACCCAGCTCAGGTTGATGCAATGGGTGCGAACCTGTGGTTGGGTCTTCCCACAAGGGCTGACGTTCCCAGTTGGTATCGATCCACTCTGGGGTTTCATGCACCTGGATCGCAGCCCGAATCGTCTTTGGCGCTTTGCCTTCGAAGCGAAATTTGGTTAGCCCAACCGGTACGACAGCAATCGATTCGACAATCGGATACAGAGCGATCAGGTCTTCAATGCTTTGGCGGAGAACCGCGCCATCGTTCACTTGCGGACACGCAACAATTTGGGTGTGAACCCGAATCCCGATCTGGCCCAGACGCCGAATCTGTTCGCGGACATCAGGGACATCGCGTTTACCCAGCATAATGGCGCGCCAGAATGGATCGGTTGTGTGCACGCTGATGTAAAGCGGTGAAAGACGTTGACGCTCGATCCGTTCCCAATCGGCTTCAGTTATGTTAGTAAAGGTGACAAAATTGGCGTAGAGGAACGACAGCCGGTAATCGTCATCTTTCAGGTAGAGCGTTTTTCGGAAGCCCTTCGGCATTTGGGTCAGAAAACAGAAGGGGCATTTATTGTTACAGGTGCGTAACCGATCGAAGAGAGGCTCGGTAAATTCAATACCCAAATCGTCATCAGGGTCTTTGGTGAGCGTTATTTCGCGTTCATCGCCAGCAGCAGTGCGGATAAGCAGAGTTACACGTTCCTCAGCGATTGCAAAGCGATAATCAATGACATCGCGCAGGCGTTGACCATCTATTGCCACCACAACATCGCCAGGCTGAAGACCGATCGCTTCACCCAGACTATGGGCAGCGACGCTGGCGATAATACCACCTTCACCGGTAATCCGCTTGACATCGGGCTGATATTCCACACGAGCTCCCAACCGCTACGTCGATACATAAGGGTACATCACTGTTTTGTTGTTTGTCATATAGTATTGTACCATAATCGTTATCAGTGGCGATCTGAAAATATTGTCATCGCCGCGCCGGAGCTTTTCAGCGTGCTTAGCTTCGGGTTATCTTTGATAACCGAACAATGCCACAGGAGAGCGACACCGACAAACTACCCACATGCGCTACCAATGAATCCTGCAGTCATCTGAGTGTGCGACGGGAAAGTTCGGCTGGCGCATCATCCCCTGTCGTGCGCTGACGGGTATGTTTGGCGCACCGATAAGGGGGCTGGCTGCAAGCTACTGTCGGAACAGGAAACTTCCGATTCCATCAATACTGCTGCATCCGTTTCATCTGACTCTCCCAAACCGTTGAGAACCGCTACCCTTGCTTCAGCGGTGATTCGCCATTTGAAGAAAGTGCCCGGAGTAAGGTGAAGGATGCCAGGCGCACTCTGCTCGTGAACATTGGTGTACGTGCAGTGTGCGAAAAAGCTGATATAATAAATGTGTACACATCACATAGTTGCGATGAAGCGGGGGTGTTCTGATGGCTCAGAGGGCAGAAAGCCCTCGCTTCGGTTGTTTTTGATTGCATCGGTACAAAGGAGTTATATGGCAGCTCAATCCATCATCGTCTACGGAACAAGTTGGTGTCCCGATTGTCGGCGTGCGCAGCGTGTACTCGATCAGCACGGTGTGCAATATACCTACATCAACATTGAAAACGATCCGGCGGCAACTGAATTCGTGATCAAAGTGAATAAAGGTTACCGGAGCGTACCGACAATCGTCTTCCCCGACGGTTCGATCCTGGTCGAGCCATCGAATGCGGTGTTGCAGGCCCGGTTGCAGCAACAGGCATCATAGACATTTGCCTGCCAATCAGGGTTAAGTAGAGGGGCGCCGTTAACAGGCGCCCCTCCTGTTTGCCCAACGAACAACATCTGTGGTATCGTGACCGTGATAACATAAGGAGGTTCATACAAAGATGTATCGTTTTATCTGGTTGTCGATTTTCTTGTTCACTGCCTGTAGTGCGCCGACGGCGGTATCACCTACTGCCACTCCAACGGCGTTACCAACTGCTGCGCCCACCTCAACACCGATGACCGCCGATCATGCCCCGGTGGTGAATCAATATTTCCCCGACATCCCGCGTGGACGTACTGCCGAGGGCTATCATTATCTTGGCAATCCTGATGCCCCGGTGACGATGGTGACTTACTCTGACTTCCTCTGTACCTCGTGTGCGATCCATACCCTCGATGTTGAACCGCGTTTGATCGAAGCGTTTGTTGCTACCGGCCAGGTACGCCTCGTCTATCGCCATCTGTTACAATTGGGTGAGCGTTCTCAATTACTGGCTGAAGCCAGTGAATGTGCTGCCGATCACGGTCGTTTTTGGGAATTGCGTCGTGAGATTTATGCGCGTTATAATCAACTATATTTCAATACTCGTGAGACGGTGATTGCACTGGCTGCCGGGTTAGACATTCCGGTTGATGCGTTTACAGCCTGTCTGGATGCACATACGTACCGGTCGCAAGTGCAAGATGACTATGCAGCAGCGCTCGCAGAAGGGATTTACGCCCGACCGGTATTTCGGATTGGGAACGAAACCATTGTCGGATCACAGCGCTTTGAGACGTTTGCTCAGGTGATTGAGCGCGTGGCGCAGCGATAAAGGGCAAAACATGCATCTATGAAACGGTCACACCACTTCTGGCCACTTAGCATTGTTGCGATAGGGATAGCTTTTACCATCTGGTTATCGCTGTCAGCGCCGTATAGCAATTCGCTTGCCCAGCCGAGCTGCAACGATCAACCGCTCTATCCGGGATGTGTTGAACCGGGGTTTAATTGCGAACCATATCCAGATATTTGTAATCCCACGAAAACCGCTGCTGCCCAAACGCGCACAGCTCTCGTTGCCACAGCGCTAACGGCAACAGCTCGTAGCCAGGGCCAGACGAACCAGTCACCCGCTGCGACGGCAACACCAACGTTGACTACCACCAGCACGAGCACATCACCCGTCACATCTGTATCGCCTACTGCAACCCCAACCTTGACTCGATCACCAGTTGCGACATCAACCACCCAAACGTCATTACCGTCACCAACATTGTTACCAACCGCAACCCCGACACTGAACTTCAGTCCTACGCCAACAACTCAGGCTGCGCTCCGTTGTGCGCCGGGCGATCTGGTTGAACTCAGCGGCAAAGCGCGACCGCACATTGCATTGCTGGTGCTGTTCGATGATCGACCGGTAGGGGGGGGAGCCAGTGATCAGACAGGTACATTCCGCATCGTGTTGCGTATTGGCGCTGAACGTCCCGGACAACACGAGATTGTCGTGCAAGAGCGTGAGCGGGCAGTGGTCGTCGCCGAGTATCTATGTGAGACGCCGCTTCCGCCGACACCGACGGCTACGCTTGGCCCTCTTCGGGTGACGACACCGGGTGCTCCGTAAATGCTTCGGTGATGGAAGGAGAGGCGGGTTCCCAACCCGCCTCAGATGGTATATTCCTGAGACGAATGCTTCAGCACCAGGATGATGACCAACGGCTGGCGTTCAGGCAGGTACGTCATTTACCCGGCAAAGTGTCGTATGAGACTACCCATCCACTGCATTGCCCGCCAGTAATCGGCAAGGCGAATGTTTTCATTCGGTGAGTGAACACGTGAGCCGTGGTAACCACATCCGGCGCCACTGGCAACCGGCGTGCCCAGCGCCGTACACAGTGGATACATCGGGCCGGTTCCGGCCATTGTTGGGTAGAGGATCGGTTCGCTACCGTACACCTCACGCGCCGAGTCTAATGCAGCCCTGACGATAGCCGCGTCGAGTGGGCCACGGGCCGGATGTTCACCTCCCAGATCGACAATCTCAATATCCTGGAACCCTTCCGCATCTAAATGCTGCCGCAACTGCTGTAAAACCTCGGCCGGTTCCATATCGGGTACGAGCCGGAAGTCAATCTTAGCACGGGCTTCGTTGGGTAAGACGGTCTTGCTACCCTCACCGGTATAGCCACTCACCAGACCGCAAATAGTGCAGGTTGGTTCAAAGAGATGACGACGCAAACGTTCAATCCCGCGCACGCCATCGAGAAAATCGCTCAGTCCAAGGTTGGCTAACAATTCATTGTCGTCGTCAGCCGGAATGGATGCCAGTGCTGCCAGATCATTGTCGGATGGTGGTCGCACCCGGTCGTAGAATCCAGGAATACGGACCCGACCATCAGGGCCTTTCAACGTGTTAAGTGCCCAGGTCAGACGCCAGGCAGGGTTTGGCACGAAGGTGGCATACGACGAATGGAGATCATAGCGGGCACCACGGGCAATTAACTCGACATATTGAATGCCTTTCGCGCCACAAGTGACCATGGGGCGTCCGCTCAAATCCACTCCTCCCGTCTCCCACAGACAACCATCGGCCCGCAAGAGATCGGCGTATTCACGACAAACAGCCGGTAACGTGCGCGAACTGATCTCCTCTTCACCCTCAACGACAAAGATGATGCGAATCGGTAGTTCGCCTTCGGTTGCCAGCCACGACTCTACGGCCTGTATGCGTAACATAAGATTGCCTTTATTGTCAGCAACTCCACGACCGTACAGCTTTCCATTGCGTTCGGTCAGCTCAAACGGTGGGCTTTGCCACAACTCCAGCGGTTCGGCTGGTTGTACGTCGTAGTGGTCGTAGATCAAGAGGGTGCGTGTACCACGACCGATGGTCGCATAGACAAGTGGATTGCCACCATCGGCGCGCAAGATGCGGGTTTCGGCTCCCAGACGGCGGAGTCGTTGCTCAACGAAGGTTGCGGTTTCTTCAATACCCCGATTTTGGGCCGCCACTGAGGGAATACGAATAATATCGGCCAGTTCGGCAAGAAAACGTGAACGCTGGCTCTCGATGTACGCGGTAAAACGTTCCATGAACTGCTCCAGGTAATGCAGAACGGAGGTTTGTATTGCCATTATAGCACTGTCGCTGTCGTCAGGGCTTCAGCATAGACTGCTTCAATACGGCTGAGCATCCGGTCAAGGCTAAACTCGGTAGCTGCCCGTTCACGTCCGGCTAACCCGAAGGCTCGTGCTCGATCTGGGTTTTGCCAGAGATCGTGGAGCGCCTGTGCCAATGCCTCATGATTGTCAGGTGGTACGACCAGGCCGGTGCGTCGGTGTAGATTCACATATGTCGTGCCGGTACCCAGCTCAGTACAGATAACCGGTAGCCCGGCCTGTTGGGCTTCAATCTGCACAATGCCGAAGGCTTCACTGCGTGCCACTGAGGGCAGCACAAAGACATCGGCAATCGCATATAGTGCTCGCAACGTGGCGTTATCGACGGCGCCCAATACGTGTACTCGATCAGCCACTCCCACATCGGCAGCCAATCGGATCAGATCGATACCGCGTACTGTGGCATCACCACCAACAATTATTGCGTGACCGTAGGGTAGTAATGTGAGAGCGCGAATCAGGCGATCAACCCCTTTGTAGTAACGCAACCGCCCGACAAATAAGGCATTTGGACGAGGGAAACGATGTCGCAGTGCTGTCACCAGGCGGGAGTCTGGTAAAGGCATAGGCGGTATCCCAAACGGCACCACGCGCACCCGTTCGCGATGACGGGCGAGCCAACGCGATGAATCCACCAGCGCCGGGCTGGAGGTGATAATGCGGGCCGCCCGTCGTAGCGTCTGCTCGACAATCGGTGCAGTAAGTCGCCCCAAAACCCGTTGACGCACAATATCACTGTGATACGTGACGACCAGTGGGGTTGGGAGTGCCAGCAACGCCAGGTCACCGAACGGATACGGGTGATGAAAATGGATCAGATCAGGTTGTAAACGTCGTATCAGCCAGAGCAGCGGTAGACTGATGGGGGCGCGGGCCAGCGTGAATAATCGTGGCGTGGCTATCAGCGTAACCCCATTCCGTTCCATCTGCCAGCCATGTCGTCCGGGAGCGACAAAGACAACCGTTACGCGGTGTCCGCGGTTTGCCAGGCCTTCACTCAATAACCGGAGATGGTTTTCAATGCCACCCTGAATCGGTGGATAGTCTTTGTAGAGTTGGACGATGTGCATAGGGCTGTATCATACCAGACCTTGTGGTGTGAAGGGTAAGCGAGGCTCTGAGAGTGTGTCTGGATGTTCCTTGTCCGGTCGTCTCCTGGCATAACCACTGTGGTCGCGCAACGGATAGAGTGACTTCTATGTTACAATACACAAAATAGTTTGAAGGGCGACAGCAATCGGTCTGTGCCCGCCATGAGAGTTCAACAAACGATGGATGCAGTACTTGTTCTAGAAGATGGTCGGGTCTTTCCCGGTCGCTCCTTCGGTGCACCGGGCGAGCGGGTTGGCGAAGTGGTCTTTCACACCGGCATGACCGGCTATCAAGAGATATTGACCGATCCCTCGTATTGTGGTCAACTGGTAACGATGACCGCGCCACACATTGGGAATACTGGTGTCAACGATTTCGATCCTGAGTCGATCCAGCCCCAGGTTGCCGGTTTCATTGTCCGTAGTTACAGCGAACATTACAGCTCGTGGCGCGCCCGCGGCAGTCTAGCTCAGTTGCTGCGCGAATATGGCATCGTCGCGATTAGCGATGTTGATACTCGTGCGTTAACACGCCATATCCGAACTGCCGGTGCGATGCGCGGTATCATCTCGACAACCGGTGCTTCGATTGAGACATTACTGGCCAAGTGTCGGGCTGCCCCGCCGATGGAGGGGCAAGACTTAACGCAGGTGGTGACGTGTCCTGAACCTTACCACTGGACGACCAACAGCGTTCCGTTTACTCCGCCCTACCCGAACGGCCCGGCACAAGAACTGATCTTCCACGTTGTTGCCTACGATTTTGGTCTCAAGCGCACCATTTTGCGCCGCCTGGTCGATCATGGCTGTCGAGTGACCGTTGTACCGGCGACAACACCACCCGAAGATGCGTTAGCACTTAACCCTGATGGTATCTTCTTCTCGAATGGGCCAGGTGACCCGGCTGCGGCCACCTACGCTGTTGCCACGTTGCGATCCTTACTTGGGAAGTTGCCGATCTTCGGCATTTGTCTCGGTCATCAACTGATGGGGTTAGCCCTCGGTGGACGTACCTACAAACTACCCTTCGGTCACCACGGCGCCAATCATCCGGTGCGCTATTTACCAACCGGTCGGGTTGAGATTACTTCGCAAAACCATGGCTTTGCGGTAGACCCCGACTCGCTACCGGCTGGTGTGCTCTTGACCCACATCAATCTGAACGACCAGACGCTGGAAGGGTTTGACTACCCTGATTTACAGTGTTTCAGTGTGCAGTACCATCCTGAAGCGGGGCCAGGGCCGCACGATGCGACCTATTTGTTTGCCCGTTTTGCCAAAGCAATGGCCGCCCGCCGGTCATAAGGCGATACAACGATTTCCGCATTACCCTTTCTTCTCCTGATCGAGGAGAAGGAAGGGTCGAACAGGTGCCGGCCACCTTTTTGATCGCTGGCGATCACTGATGACCAACGAACGCGATCCTCGCAATCGGCTCAACGACCTCGATGCACGGGCCTGGACCTACGCCCTACGGTCGGTGATCAGCACCGCGTACCCTACTCGTGGTGCCGCGAGTCTGGCCCACCACTTGCGCCGCAAACATCCCTCACCCAAACCACCACAACTGATGGCTGAGCTGATTCGCTTTTTCACCCGTCGGCATGGTCATATTCTCGATCCGTTTGCGGGCGTAGGCGGTACCTTGATCGCCAGTTCCCTTGAGGAACGCACAGCCGTTGGGATTGATCTCTCACCGGAGTACGCATCCATTTACCAGGCGGTCTGCACCGAACTAGGAATACCGTCGCAAACCTATCTGGTTGCCGACGCCCGTCATCTTCTCGATCTACCAGCAGTTCGGGAACGGCCATTTGACCTCATCTTAACCGATCCGCCGTATGCGGCAATGATGGCGCGCCCCAAAACCGGCGAGCGGCGAAAGCGTGGGCGTCCACAACCAACCCCCTTTACCACATCATCGGCTGATCTGGGCAACCTTCCCTATCACGAGTTTATCCGCGAACTATGCGCAATTCTTACCTCAGCGCTTCAGGTCTTACGACCGGATGGTTACCTAGTCGTGTTTGCGAAAGATCTCCAGCCCACCCCCGAACATCACAACATGCTCCATGCCGATCTTGTTGTGGCATTACGCCAGATTCCCGGCCTTGAATACCGCGGGTACCAAATCTGGCACGATCAGAGCCAGCGCCTGTACCCATTTGGCTATCCTTACACGTTCGTCGCGAACCAGATGCATCAGTTTATTCTGATTTTTCGCTGGCGGGGGGAGTAGGGGGGGTGAAAGGCGTTCCTGGTCTGCTACTGTCGATTGCAGGTGTGGTATGGTTGAGCATTGCAGAGTATGTTGACGTTGTATGTAGAAGCCTGCAAGGTTTTCAGTTTCAGGGTGCGATGCGATGACCGAACTGTGAAATACCAAACACCGACGAACATCACGCACCTGCTGCCGATGACTTCCGACCCACAAAGTCACCTGGGTGCGTGGGCCAGAGGCCTGTATCGTGCGGTAGTAACGGTGGAAACCGCGTCGGTTCAGGAGCATGCCGGTACGGGCGCATTGGAAACCCGTTTCTCCCGTTCACGTTTCCCGTCCTCTCTCCTCATCTCAACACTGCTGAGTAAACTTTGAAAAGCTCTCCTCCCCGCACTAGCATTGACCACCGATAGCGCGTCGGATATGCTTGCAATAATATGGACAATACCCCATGAATACTGATTACGACAGCATCATCATGAGCAGTAACATTAGTTCGAGCACGGCTGTCCAGAAGACATTTGGGGCGAATCTGAATCCTGATATGCGCATGGTATTGCCAGTCGGGACGGGATGTATGCTAAGAAATGAACGATGCGCAAAAGAAAGTATGACCTATGCAGGCCGCAATACGTCTCACTGCTCAGGTTCAGCCAGGTGGCAAGATCGAGATCGTGGACGCCCAACTTCCAGTTGGTATCGCAGTGGAAGTGATTGTCGAATTGCCCTATGCACCTGCCAGGCCATCTCGATCGCTCATAGCAGTACTGGCTGATGCACCGGGACACCTTGCCTTTCAGACGGCTGAAGACGTTGATTCCTACCTACACGGTGAGCGCGACGCATGGGAACGCTAATTCTCCCCTTATCCGGCCGAGTGTATGTTGACTCAAATGCCGTGATCTACGCGATTGAGCGAATCGAGCCGTATCGAACTCTATTGGAACCACTCTGGCGGGCCGCTTATGATGGGAATATAGCGATTATTAGGAGTGAACTAACCTGGCTTGAAACACTTACGAAGCCGATCTGCGATCAGAACCCGCAATGAGAAGCCCTGTTTCGGGATTTTTTGAGCGCCCGGGAAGTGAACCTGATTCCGGTCACGCTACCGCTTTGGGAGCAGGCGGCTCGCCTGCGTGGATTGGGTTTGAAAGCACCCGATGCGCTGCATGCTGCAAATGCGATCTCACAGCAGTGCGCGCTGTTTATCACGAATGGCCCAGTATTCTATCGTGTACCCAACCTCCCAATTGTGGTGCTTGCAGATGTGTTGCGCACACCTGCTTAGGCATCTTCAACGTTATGACCTTCTACCTGGGGCTTTTTGGAGTTCTCAGCTTTGGCTCCCATGCAATGACCGCACGGTTCAACGATGGCGCCACACCAGCGAACATCCAGCCCCTGCTGTCAGCAATCCCTGCCCTATGTTGTCTCCCTAGGATCGCGGGCCGCTGGCTCGCGTTGTGCAGTAGGTGGATAAAACTCACCGGTTGGCGCATCAGTACATCATTGTGATCGGGTTACCAATCTACCTCACGCTTCACCTATGAGATAAGGTAAGGATGTTGAGGTGGAAGGAGGGGAGACCCACTGCGCAGCAAAGGTACTGAAAACGTAGAAAACCTCTGATCCAAGAGAAAATT
>Ga0308391_1000337_pt1 | contig 20699 bp, 19 predicted proteins | sample Hotspr20Samplet1_FD_202363 | JGI IMG/M metagenome (GOLD analysis project Ga0308391, IMG submission 202363) | Hot spring phototrophic mat microbial communities from Octopus Spring, Yellowstone National Park, Wyoming, United States - 20050623_t1 ... | reverse complement strand
CACGGGGAGGCGATTCGAGACCGTGGTGCTCGACCCGCCGGCGCTGGCCAAGACCCGGGCGGCCTTGCGTCCGGCGCTCGAGGCCTATCGCCAGCTCAACTACCGGGCCATCCAGTTGCTCGAACCGGGCGGCGTGCTAGTAAGCTGCTCCTGCTCCTACCATGTCAGCGAGGAGGCGCTGGCGGACGTAGTGAAATCGGCCGCGGGCGAGCTCGGCCGGAACCTTCGCTTGCTCGAGCGCCGCGGCCAGCCGCTCGATCACCCCGTGCTGCTCAACGCTCCTGCGACCAACTATTTGAAGTGCCTTATTCTGGAGGTGGCGCCGGACTGATGTCGCCCGTTTGGCTTTGCCTCTGGCTTGCAAGCTTCGCTGCGCCGCCGCAAGCCGACGAGCTGGTTTTGAAATCGCAGCGCGCCAAACAGGCCATGGGAGCCGGCCGCTATGAGGAGGCGGCGAATCTTTACCAGGAGTTGGTGCGCGCGCTGCCCGGCGACGCCGGCATGATCTTCAACCTCGGTCTGGCCCGGTACTCGGCCGGCCGGCATCGCGAAGCTGCTGCGGATTTCGCCGCTGCCGTCGGGCTCGATCCGAAGCTCGCTCGAGGATGGCTGCTGCTCGGCATGAGCCGGCTGAAGCTCGAGGATCCGGCAGGCGCCGCCGGACCACTCGAGCGCGCCGTGGCGCTCGAGCCCGCCGACCCGATCGCCCGGCTCGAGCTCGGCGATGCGCTGCTCAAGCTGGACCGCTACGCCGAGGCCGCCCGTCACCTGGAGCGCCTCACCGAGCTCACACCGGCCGACCCGCGTGCCTGGTATGGGCTCGGCTCCGCTTATCTGGGGCTCGCCCGGGAGGCCTTCGAACGGCTGGAAGCCACCGCCCCCAATTCCGCCTATTGGTATGCGCTCATTGCCCGCTCCCGCGCCGAGCAACAGCAGTATCGATCGGCCTTTTATTTCTACCGGCAGGCCCTCGCTCTCCGGCCCGGTTTCCGGGGCTTGCACGCAGCGCTGGCCGACATCTACCGCAAGACAGGCCGCGAAGACTGGGCAGCCGTGGAGCTCGAGCGCGAGAGGGCGCTTGGACCGCTCGACTGCTCTTCGGCGTTGTTCGAGTGCCGGTTCGCCCGAGACGACTTCCGCGGCGTGCTGAACCTGGCTGCACGGCGCGAGGACCCGGAGGCGCTCTATTGGCGCTCCCGCGCCGCCTCCGCGCTCGCCTTGAACGCCTTCGCCCGCTTGGACGGGCTCGGCCCATCGCCCTACCGGCACCGGGTTGCGGCGGAGGCTCTGCGCCTCGAGGAGCGCCATGCCGAGGCGGTGCGGGAGTGGCGGGCCGCCTTGAAGCTGGCGCCGGGCGACGCCACGCTTCAGCTCGAGCTGGCGCGGTCGTTGATGGCCAATCAGGAGCACAAGGCGGCGCTCGAGGTTCTCGACGAGCTCGTTCAGAGCCGGCCGGGCTGGGCAGAGGTGCACCGGCTGCGCGGCATGGCGCTGCTCGGCCTTCAGGAACCCGACAAGGCGGTGTCGCCGCTTGAGAAGGCTGTGCGCCTCGACCCCGGTTCGACGGCAGCGCGCGCGGCCCTGGGTCGCGCCTACCTTCAGGCTGACCGGCCCGCCGAGGCGATCCTTCACCTTGAAGCCGCTGCGGAGAGCGACGATGACGGCACGCTCCACTATCTTCTTGCGCAGGCCTGGCTGCGCACCGGGGAGCGCCAGAAGGCCGAAGCTGCGCTCGAGCGGCGCCGCCGGCTTCAACAACTCGCCGCGCAGCGGGCGCGCGAGCGCGAAGAGCAATACAGGATCACGCCGCCGACCCCCTGAGATCGGCCCTCAGCCGCCGGCAACCGCACCGACGATCAGCACCGGTTCGGCGCCGCAGCGCACCGCTTCAGGCAGCAGCGCATCGAGCGGTTGGTGCGACAGATCCTCCTGACAGGCAAAGAAGCGCAGGAAGGGTCGGCACCGCCCCGTAGTGTTGTCCCGAAGCGTGCCGCGCAGCGGCGGGTAGCGCCGCTCGAGCGCGTCGATGACAGCCCCGAGACTCTCCGGGCCATCGAGCTCCAGCCGAACCTCGCCCTCCACCCGCGCCAGGGTGCGCAAATGATACGGCAGAACGACGCGGATCACGACAAAGTTTGAACCTCGACTGAGAGTACGGGCGGCAGGTCTCGCATGATCGCCTCCCAATGGTCGCCGCTGTCCGTGGAGGCGTAGAGCTGCCCGCCGGTGGTGCCGAGGTAGACGCCGCAAGGCTCCAGCGAATCGACCGCCATGGCCGCGCGCAGCACGTTGACGTAACAGTTCCGCTGCGGCAGGCCGCTCGTGAGGGGCTCCCATTCATGGCCTCCCGTCCGGCTGCGCCACACACGAAGTGCGCCGCCGGGCGGGTAGTGCTCCGAATCGCTTTGGATCGGAATGACGTAGACGGTTTCCGGCTCGTGGGCATGCACCTCGATGGCGAACCCGAAATCCGACGGCAGATTCCCGCTGACCTCGTACCAGGATTCGCCGGCGTCGTCGCTGCGCATGACATCCCAGTGCTTTTGCATGTAAAGCGTCTGAGGCCGTGCGGGGTGCGCCGCGATGCGGTGGACACAGTGGCCGATCTCGGCCTCGGGCGCCGGAAGAAAGTCGGAACGAAGCCCGCGGTTGATCGGTCGCCAGTTTCTTCCGCCGTCATCGCTGCGGAAAGCGCCCGCAGCAGAGATGGCGACCGTGATGCGGTCCCGATCAAGCAGGACGGTATGCAGGCACAGGCCGCCGGCGCCCGGTTGCCACCGCTCGCCCGAACCCTGCCGGCGCAAACCGGCGAGCTCCTGCCAGGTGAGACCGCCGTCGGTCGAGCGAAACAGGGCCGCGTCCTCCACCCCGGCGTAGATCGTATCCGGGTCCGTCGGCGTCGGTTCCAGGTGCCAGACCCGCTTGAACTCGAACGGATGCGGCGTCCCGTCATACCCCTGATGGGTGGCGGCTTCGTCCTCATAGGCGAACTCGTTGCCCACGGCGCGCCAGCTTAGGCCGCCATCGTCGGACCGCTGAATGAGCTGGCCGAACCAGGCGCTCGACTGGGAGGCATAGATGCGGTTCGGTTCGGCGGGCGAGCCCTTCAGGTGGTAGATCTCCCAGCCGCCGAAATGCGGTCCGTCGACATCCCAATTTCGCCGGCTGCCGTCCGCCGTCAGAATGAACGCGCCCTTGCGCGTCCCCACCAGAACCCGCACTCTGCTCACTTGCCCCTCCCGGCCCGGCCGCGATCGGCCTCGGGCTACAACCCGATTGCTGTCGAAGAAAGCCTCCTCACAGTGTAGCGGAGCGCCCGGCGGCTCAGAACTCCTCCCGGGGCTCGCGCACCCGCAGCTCGCGGTTGACCGGCACGTTGGCGAGCCTCTGCCGCACCCCGCTCGGCCACACAACCTCGACCTCGACGGCGCTCGCGAGCCGGCCGAGGCCGAAATGCACGCCGTGGTGGACGCTAGAGGCATAACCGTAGGAAGTCGTCATCTGGTTGTGCTGCTCGCCGATGCGCAGGCGCGCGCCGATGCCGTCGCGATTGCTCCGCCTGCCCTCCAGGCGCAGCCGCAGCCAGGAGTGGCCGGTCTCCGAAACGTTGTGCCACAACTCGGCCGGCCCGTTGAGCGCCGTGACGACGATGTCCAAGCGCCCGTCGTTATCAAAATCGGCCACCGCCGCGCCGCGATGCGCCCGAGGCGGGGCGGCATGAAAGCCTGCCGCCTCGGAGATGTCCTCCAAGCGGCCGCCGCCAGCATTGCGGAACAGGGAGTTCGGCAGCAGGTAGCGGTAAGCCTGGAACATCTCGACCCGGTCGTTGACGTGGGAGCAAGAGACGAACAGATCTTTGAGACCGTCGTTGTCGAAATCGGCGAACGTCGGACTCCAACCGCTGCGGCCCACGCTCTGCCGGGCCAGGCCGCTCGCATGCGTGTGGTCACGAAAGCTCCCCTTGCCGAGGTTCTTAAACAGCGGGAAGGTCTGGCCGGCGAGCGCCACGACGACGATATCGGGCCGACCGTCGTTGTCGTAGTCACGGAAGTCGACGCCCATGTTCGAGATCGTCTCGCCGTCGTCGCGCAAGGCCGCGCCGGCCAGCAGGCCGACCTCTTCGAACGCGCCCCCGGTGTTTCGAAACAGGAAGTTGGGTAGGTAATCGTTGGTCACACTGACATCGATCCAGCCGTCCTCATCGTAGTCGGCGATCGCAATGCCCATACCTTTGCCGAGGTGAGCGGCGATGCCCGCCCGCTCGGAGACGTCTTCGAAGGTCCCGTCACCCCGGTTGCGGTAGAGCGCGTTTGGAAGCTCGCGGTAATAGCGCGGATGACAGTAGACGCGCAGGTTGCGCGCCGGGTCTCCGCAGAACCGTTCCTCGGCCGCCGACCAATGGACGTAGTTCACTACGAACAGGTCCAGCCAGCCGTCGTTGTCGAAGTCCAGCCACGCACCTGCCACGGCCCACCGGCCGCCGCCGATGCCCGCTCGAGCCGTGACGTCCTCAAAACGGCCCTTTCCCGTGTTTCGGTAGAGGATGTTTCGGTCGACGCCGGCGACGAATAGATCGATGTCGCCGTCGTTGTCATAGTCGGCCGCGGCGGCGCCGACCGAATAGCCCTCTCCGGCCACGCCCGCTTCTTCGGTCACGTCGCGGAACTTCAGCCCGCCCAGATTGCGGAAGAGACGGTTGAAGTAGCGGGGCGAGTCTTTCCGGAACGAGGAGATGCGCGCCCCGTTCGCAAAAAAGATGTCGATGAGACCGTCGCCGTCATAGTCGAAGGCGGCCACCCCGCCCGGCATGGTCTCGACGTAGCGCTTCTCTTCGGAGGCATCATTGTCGACGACGAAGTCGAGCCCGGCGCGCTTGGCAATTTCGACGAAGCGGATTTCGGCCGCCATCGGCGCAACGCCAATTAGGGCGCATGCGAGCGCTGCCTTCATGGTTCGATTCTAGTCAGGGCACGCGCAGCCGCGGCGTGGTACCAAAGAGTTCCGCAAACCGGCCGGCGTTTGCGCCGCCGGAGACGACGGCGCGCCTCCTCCTTGCCGGCGAGCCGATCACCGCCGCCGGCCGGTGTCATTCTCGAGCGCCGGCGATGCAGGCGTCGTCCGCATCGCCCGCCGGGCTCCGAGCGTCTCGCCCGCCGGCAAGATTGTCCACTTTCACACGCTCGGGCGGTCACGGTCGGATCCAGCCGGCCGTCGATGATCGTCCGCTCTGCCGCGCTGCCGGCGCCCGGGCTGCGCAATGCCTCGCCGGCTGGAGCGGATAAACCGCACCAGATGCAGAGTGTGCTCGGTCGGAATCTCCAACTCGATGCGCCGGAGCGCCTCTTCGAGCTTGAGCCCCGACCGGTATAGCAGCCGGAAGGCGGTCTTCAGCGGCGCAATCTCCGCCTCGGTGAAGCCGGCGCGCTTGAGCCCCACCAGGTTGAGCCCCACCGGCTCGATGTGAAACTCCGAATAGAGGAAAAACGGCGGCACGTCGGCATTGACCCGGGTGTTGCCGCCGATCATCGCCAGCCGGCCGATCTTCGAGAACTGATGAATGACCACGCCGCCCGAGATGAAGGCCCGGTCCTCAATCTCGACATAGCCGGCCACCAGGGCGCAACTGGCAATGACGTTGTCGTTGCCCACGCGGCAGTTGTGGGCGATGTGGCCGCTGGTCATCAGGTAGTTGTTGTCGCCGATCACGGTTTCCGATTCCGGTTCCGTGCCGCGCGAGATGGTGTAGTGCTCGCGGATCTTGTTGCCGTTGCCGATCCGCAGATAGCTGCGCTTTCCGCTAAAAGCTTTATCCAGGGGGTCGGTTCCCAGCACCGTGCCGGCCGAGATCTCGTTTCGATCCCCGAGGGTGGTCCACCGCTTGACGTAGACGTAAGGCTCGAGCACGCAGCCGGCGCCGATGGTGACGTCGCTTTCGACGACGCAAAACTCCCCGATCCGCGTGCCCGGGCCGATCCGGGCGCCGGGATCGACTCGCGCCGTCGGAGCAACGATCGCCGAGGGGTCGACCGGCATAACTTTGTATGATACAAGCAGCGCTGAGCGATGCCGTTGCGAGCACGAGAACTGGCCGAGCGGCTCCAAGCCGCTCTCGAGGGCGATCCCGATGTCGAGCTGGCGGGCGTCGCCCCGATCGAGACGGCCGGTCCCGGCGAGCTGGCATTCGCCTCCGGAAGGAAGGCGGCTGAGTTAGCCCGCCGCTCGCGCGCCGGGTGCCTGCTTCTGGCGCCTGGGGTGCCAGGCGCCGCCGCGCGGTGCGTTATTCGCGTCGCCGACCCGCGCGCGGCCTTCGCCCGCGCCGTGCGATGGTTTTATCCGGAGCCGGAGGCGAAGCCCGGCCTCCATCCCACGGCGGTGATTGCCCCGGGCGCCCGAATCGGGGAACGAGTTGAGATCGGCCCGCATGTGGTCATCATGGAGGGCGTAGAGATCAGCTCCGGAACCCGGATCGGCGCCGGCTGCTTCCTCGGTCGTGAGAGCTCGCTTGGCGAGGGCTGCACGCTTTATCCGAACGTCACCATCTACCACCAGGTGCGAATCGGCAACCGGGTGACGATCCATTCCGGCGCCGTCATCGGCGCCGACGGTTTCGGTTTCGTGCTCGCCGACGGACGTTACGAAAAGTTTCCGCAGATCGGCCGGGTCGAGATCGGCGATGACGTTGAGATCGGCGCCAACTGTACGATCGATCGGGCGGCTCTCGGCGTCACCTCGATCGGCGAAGGCACCAAGTTGGACAATCTCGTGCATGTGGCGCACAACTGTCGCATCGGCCGACATGTGGTGGTCGCCGCGCAGACCGGCTTCTCCGGCGGGGTCGTCGTCGAGGATTACGCCGTCATCGGCGGGCAGGTGGGCATCGGCGACAAGGCGAAGATCGAATCGCGCGCGGTGCTCGGCTCCGGTTGCGGCGTGTTGACCTCGAAGGTGATCCGCTCCGGACAGGTCGTTTGGGGTACGCCGGCGCGACCGCTCAAGGAATACCTGGAGATGCTGGCGCATCTCGGCCGCTTGCCCGAGCTGCGCGAGGAGGTGGCGGAACTCAAGCGGCGCCTGGCGGCGCTCGAAAGCGCGAAATGATCGTCTTCGTCGGCGGACACGGCCGCAAGATCGGCAAAAGCTCGGTCGTGGCCGGGCTGATTCGGGCCTTGCCCGAGGCCGGCTGGACGGCGGTCAAAGTCAGCCGGCATCGGCATGCGGGCATGGCCGGGGCCCAAATCATCGAACAGAAGGCTCCGGACGCCACCGACAGTGGTCGTTACCTGACGGCGGGTGCGGCTCGCTCGTTCCTCGTGTCGGCCGAGGGCGATGCCCTGGTCGGGCTTGTCGGCAAACTGCGGTCGATTCTCGAGAGTGCTCGGCATGCGATCGTCGAGTCCAACAGTCTGGCCGCATGGATCAAGCCCGATCTGTTTCTGTTCGTCGTCGATCCGCAGGCGGGCGCCTGGAAAGTCTCCGCCGGAGAGGCCTTGAAGTCGGTCGATGCCTTCATTGTCGTCGAGGGCGGGCCGCAGGAGGTTTCTCACGCCTTGCCGGAGAACCGGCCGCGATTTCACGTTCGTCCCCCGGAGTTCGTCTCCGAGGAGCTGGTCGCCTTCGTCAAGGCGCGGCTTGCCGCTCAGGCGGGTTTGGGAAATGCCGCCAACAGAGAGAGTTGGGAGCCCTCCGGCGCCAGGAACCGGACGCTGCCGCCGTGAGCTTCGGCGATGCGACGAGCGCAGGCCAAGGCGAGGCCCGAGCCGGCTGGAGCATGCACGCTGAACGGCTCGAACATCGCCTCGAGATTGTCGACCGGCCGGCGCCCCACGCGGGTGCGGACCTCCAGGTGAACTTCGCCGGCGGCGATCCGTGTTTCAAGACCGACAAGCGGCGGCGGCTCCGCGAGGCGGCGACACACAAGCAGAAGACTGCGCAGCAGGTGTCTCGCCTGCTCGACGTCCAAACGCACCAAGGCCGCCTCCGGCGCCAGCCGGAGCTCGACCCAGTCCGCGCCCCCCTCGCCCAGACCGGCAATCTGCGCCAGGACGAGCTCGTTGAGGTCCAAAAGCTGCGGACACGGCGCTGCGATCTGGAGAAAGTGAACGGCGTCGGAGAGGATCCCGTTGGCCTCGAAGACGCTCTCCCGGAGTCGCTCCAGATGCTGAGTGAGCCCGGACTGCGAGTGGCCGAGCACCAGTTTCAGGTAGTGGGCGAGCGATTCGATGGTGCTCAACGGCTGGCGCAGCTCATGAACGAGGTGACCCACGACCGTAGCGGCATCGTATTCGGTGCGGCCCTGGGCGGGACCGTCGGCCGAGGCGAGCGTCTCGCGCATGGGAGCGGCGTCCCGGCCGATTATATCGCCTTACGGTTCACCGGGGAAGTGCTTTTCGCGGTGTACCTCGGCGTGATCCTCGACCGCCTCCAGATGCGTGATCACCTCGGCCGGCGAGTCAATGAGCTCAGGCAAAGTTTGCTCGATCTCGGTCGCCAGCCGGTGGGCCTCGCCGAGCGGAGTCCGGTAGGGAAACAACAGGTGGACATGGACGATGAGCCGGAACCCGGTATGACGAATTCGCACCTGATGGTAGCGCACCGGAAGCGGTTTAAGAAGGCCGTCCAAATGCGCCTGCACCGTGCGGAGCACTCTCGGGTCGGAGTAGTCCATCAGGCCGCTCACCGAGCGCCAGGCGAGCCGGCCGCCGGTCCAGAGAATGTTCAGCGCGACGGCGAAGGCGCATAACGGATCGAACGGCTTCCATCCCGTCAGCATCACCAAAGCCAGGCCGCCCACCACGCCCACGCTCGTCCACGAGTCCGTCAGTACATGTTTGCCGTTGGCCTCGAGGATCAGGGAATGGTTGAGCCGGCCGGTGCGGATTAGGTAGAGCCCGAGCACGGCATTGACCACGGCCGCGCCCGCCACCAGCACGGCGCCGGCGCCAAGGTTGTCGAGCGTCAGGCCCGCGAGCCATTTCCGCACCGCCGCCCAGATGATGCCGACGGCCGCCAGCATGATGAGCGCCCCCTCGAAACCCGCCGAAAAGAAGGCCACGCGCTCATAGCCGAAGGGGAACTTGTCATTGGCCGGGCGAGAGCTAAGCCAGAGGCTGAAAGCGGCAAAGCCGATTCCGGCCATATGAACGACGGACTCGGCGGCGTCGGAGAGGATGGCCGCCGAGCCGGTCAGCCACCAGGCGCTGCTCTTGCCGGCCAGCATCAGCAACCCCACGGCGAGCGACAGCGCCATGGCAGCGCGCACCGGCCGCCCCGCCTCCCGGCTCGCTCGTGAAGGCTGCCCCACAGCTGCCATTCTAGACTCGCCGGCCGCCGTCACCGATAATAGTTTCATCCCTCATGGCGGGACCTGAAAATCGGAGGCCGCTGCCGGGACTGCTGCGGCTCATTGCGGCGCTGCTCCTTCAAGGCGCCACGGCGGGCGCCTCGACCTCTAATCCGGGAGCGGCCGGCGAGACTCTCTTCCTCTATGAGGTCCTGGAGCTCGCCGCCGTCATCGTCCTCGCCAAGCTAGGCGCTGAGGCGTTCGAGCGCATGCGGCAGCCGGGAGTCCTCGGCGAGCTGGCGGTCGGGATGGCGCTGAGCGCACTGGCGCTTGCCGGCTTTGCCGCCATCGAAAGCTGGCGCAGCTCCGAGGTCCTTCACATCGCTGCGGAAATCGGCTTGATGCTGCTGCTGTTTGAGGTCGGCTTGGAGTCCCATCTAAGCGAGTTGCTCGAGGTGGGCTGGTCGGCTCTGCTCGCAGCCGTCTTGGGCGTAGCAGCGCCGATGGTGCTGGGCTACGGCGTCACCGCCTTGTTCTTTCCGAACGAGCCCTGGTATACGGCCCTGTTCGTCGGGGGTGCGCTCACCGCCACGAGCGTAGGCATCACCGCCCGCGTCTTACGGGATCTGCGGAAGCTGGACACCAAAGAGGCCCGCATCATTCTCGGGGCGGCCGTGGTGGACGATGTGCTCGGGCTGATCGTCCTGGCGGTCATCTCGGGACTGGTCAGTTCCCTGGCGCGCGGCGCGGGCGGCGAAGTGAGCGCTGCAATGGTTGTCGGCATCGTCCTCAAGGCCGCACTGTTCCTGCTGGGAGCGATCTTCGTCGGGCGCTTCGTTCACTTCAACGCCGTGCGGTTTGGCGCGCGCTTTCGCGTCTCGGGCGTCCCCCTGGTGATCGCCTTGAGCTTCTGTTTTACCCTATCGGCCGTAGCGGGCTTGATCGGCCTGGCGCCGATCGTGGGCGCCTTCGCTGCCGGGCTGGTTCTCGAACCGGGCGACTACCAGGTCTATCAGCAAAAGGGGGAGCAGCCGATCGAACTGTTGATCCGGCCGCTCACGACCTTCCTGACGCCGGTCTTCTTCGTGCTGATGGGTCTCAAAGCGGAACTCCGCGCCTTCGCCTCTTCGAACGTGCTCGTCTTCGCCCTGGTGGTGATCGTGGCGGCCATCCTCGGCAAGCAAGCCTGCTCGCTCGGCGTGCTGGAGCGCGGAGTGCGCCGCGCGGTGGTCGGCGTCGGAATGATTCCACGGGGTGAAGTGGGGCTGATCTTCACCAGCATCGGTGCGGGCCTCTCCGTGGCCGGCCGGCCCGTGTTTTCCGCCGACCTGGTCTCGGCCATGATCGCCATGGTGATCGCCACCACGCTGGTGACGCCGCCGCTGCTCAAGCGGCTGCTGGGAGCCGGCGAAGCGGAAACCGCCTAAAGCGCGGTGCGCTCGAGCCGGCCTCAATCGGCAGGCTGGATGCCGACTGCGCGCTCCCGCTGCCAACGCAGGCGGTCTTGATGTTCCTCGTACAAAGTGGTGAACGCCGCCCAGAGGTAACCGCCGACGAGCAGCAGCAGGAAAGGAACCGCGAAGAAATTGTAGGAGCTGATCAAAAAGCCGACCACCATCAGGAAGTAGGCGCCGCAAGCCAGCTCCAGATAGGGAAGCCATCCGCTCCGACGCCGGTATTTGGCCCGCTCGATTGCTGGCCGGCGGTTGCCGGCGATGGCGTACTTGGCCGTGCGCACGAATCCGGAGGGAATCTTTAGTAGAGCCTCCATCACAGCCCGGGAGTTGATCAGCGTCAGCGAGATCCCCGCGGCGATCAAGGCCGGCATCAGGGCAATGGCCCGCTTCCAGCTTCGCCGGTCCCGCTCCCGCTGCGAGACCAGATAGAAGGCGACGATCGACACAAAGGTGGCCCAAATGATCGGGAAATCGACGAACAGCATCTCGTGCCAGCCTATGTAGAAACGCACGATCATCACCGGCAGGATCAGCACGGAGATCAGGAGCATCGCCAAATAGGAGAGGTTCGGCGCCAGATGAAAGACGGCTTCGAACTTTTCGCGCAGCGGGATCGGGGCGCGCAAAATCGAAGGCAGCAGTTTGACAGCCACCTGCGTCAGCCCTTTGGCCCAGCGCGATTGCTGCACCTGGAAGGCGTAGGTCTCCACCGGCAGCTCCGACGGGCACTCGACTTCGGGCAGATAGATGAACCTCCATCCCTTGAGCTGAGCCCGATAACTCAAGTCCGAATCCTCGGTGAGCGTGTCATGCTGCCAGCCGCCGGCATCCTCGATCATGGCGCGACGCATGATGCCGCCCGTGCCGTTAAAGTTGAAGAACAGGCCGGTGGCGGCGCGCGCCGGATGTTCGAGCAGGAAGTGACCGTCGAGCAGGATCGCCTGCACCTCCGTCAGCACATTGTAGTGCCGGTTCAGATAGCCCCAGCGAGTCTGAACGAGGCCCACTTGCGGATCCGTGAAGTAGTGAACCGTGCGGCGCAGGAAGTCCCTTGGAGGCACGAAGTCGGCGTCGAAGATGGCAATCAGTTCACCGGTGGCGCTTTTGAGGCCAGCATCGAGCGCGCCGGCTTTGAATCCCGTGCGATTCTTTCGGTGGTGATATTCCATGGGGACGCCGCGCGCCCGGTATTCTCCCACCAGCCGCTCAGCCAACGCGTGTGTTTCGTCGGTGGAGTCGTCGAGCACCTGGATCTGGAGTCGATCGCGCGGGTAATCGATCTCGCTCACCGCTTCGAGCAAACGCGCGACCACGAAGCGTTCGTTGTACAGGGGAAGCTGGATGGTGACCGCCGGCAGTTCTTCGAATTCCCGCAGGGGCGTCGGCCTCAGATACCTGCCGCAGCGCCAGTATCGCCACAAAGTGACGTAACGGTGAAGGCCGAACAATCCCAACAGAGCCACCAGCGCGAAGTAAGGAATCAGGAGGGCAAGGTCGAACCATTCCAGCTGATGGATCCCGGCGAACGGATTGTCGGCAGCAGACCGGCTGACTTGCTCAAGGAGCGAAGCACCCAGGAATACAGCCAACGGCAAGCCGAGAGTTCCCATAGGTTTCCACGATCAGCGTTTCAGGGGCTAGCAGCAGCGCGTCTGGCTTCTCCTCCCCAGCCGGCTCATCCAAGCTGCTCGTGCCGCCAAGACCTTGGCGTCGCTCCCGCCCGGAGATGCCGGCGCACTTCGTTGCCGAGAACGCCCATGAGTCGGAGGCGCTCCCATTTTACATCGTTTCGCGTCCGGGACGCCGGTAAAGTGAGGCCAAGCGGCTAGGGCGCTTGATTTCAGGCGATTGGCCGCGCTCGCTGCCGCGCGCGACGGCGCGGGGCGCGCTGCCGCAGATCAAGGTCGCCCGAGAGAACCCGGCGACTCAAGCCACTGATCTGTAAGGACGGCGGCACATGGGGGTGATCGGGAGAGCGCGGGAGGCTCTTCAGGCATACCGACTCGAGCGCCGTGCCGCACGCCTCCAAGACCCGGTGGCCAAGCTGCGCTGTCTCCGCCGCGCCCAAGCGGTGAGCGCCGACCCGACCGGGCGCCCGGCTCCGGAGGCCATCCTCGCCCGAGTTGCGGCGGCGGTCCTGCTCGTGCCGTCGCCCACCGCCTCCGATGCTTGGTTTGCGGCGACGCTCGAGACACCGCGCGAGGCGTCCAGCCGGCCGCCGGAGGTCTGGCTGGTCGAAGAGAGGGACGGCGTGGAATATTTCAGCAACGGGCTGCGCATCGACAATCGCGGCGCCGTCGAGGGCCGGCCGCGACGCTATCCCGTCTACGACGCCGACACGCTCGAGCTGCGCGAGTGGCGCTGGGTACCCGCCGGCATCGTCTATCACACCACCGAGAGCCACATCGCGCCGTTTCGGCCCGAACAGAACCCTCGGCTGATGCTTGCCGGCCGGTGGATGCTCGACTACGTGCGGCGAAACCATTCCTATCATTTCGTTGTCGACCGGTTCGGGCGAGTGCACCGGACTGTCGCCGAAGAGCACGCCGCCAATCACGCTGGGGCCTCCATCTGGGCGAGCGGCGGCGAGCTTTTCGTCAATCTCAATGCCGGCTTTCTGGGGATCGCCTTCGAAACCGAGACGCGCGAGCCGGCCCGCGGCGCCGAGCTTACTCCGGCCCAAAAGCTCGCCGGGCGCCTGCTCACCGAGATGCTGCGGGCCCGCTACCGCATTGTCGAAGCCAACTGCGTCACGCACGCCCAGGTCTCCGTTGCCCCGGCGGCCATGCTTGTGGGCAACCACCTGGATTGGTCCGCGAACTTTCCGTTCGCGGAGTTGGGGCTGGCTGACAACTACGGCCAGCCGATCGCCGCGGTGGCCATTTTCGGCTTCCGCTTCGACCGAGAGTTTCAAAGAGCCACGCGCTCGGCGCTCGGGCGCGGCCTGGCCGCCGGCGAGGAGCTGTTCCGCCGCCGCGCAGATTCGCTGGGGCGGTCCGAGCCCCAGCACCGCGCCGCGGTTGCGCGGCGCTACCGCGAGATCGTCCAGGCGCTGCGCAACGAGGCCCGCGGCAAGGAGGACAATTCATCATGGGCACCACCCAGGCAAACGTCGGCTCGGCCATCGGACTCGACATCGGCACCAGCCGGATTGTCGTAGCCAGGCCCAACGGAGAACAGCCGGAATTTCGCAGTCAGCTCAACGCTTTCCTCGCCATCCCCTATTCGCCGATGACCGAGAGGGCACTGGCGCGGGAAGCAATCCCCTACGCGCGCCGGGATTCCACCCTCATCGTCCACGGCGACGAGTCCCAGCGTTTCGCCGACCTGCTCGGCGCCGAGATCCGGCGCCCGATGACCGCCGGCATGCTGAATCCGGCGGAGACCGACAGCACGGAGATCATCCTGCGAATCGTCGATTCGCTTCTCGGCGAGCCCGGTGGAAGGGGCACGCGCCTGGTCTTCAGCGTGCCGGCGCCGCCGCTGGCCGCCGACGTGAACCTCACTTACCACGAGGCGGCCATTCGCGACCTGTTGACCCGGCGCGGCTATCAGGTGAGCAGCCTCAACGAAGGCCTCGCCGTGGTCTACGCGGAACTGGAGGGCACCAACTACAGCGGCATCGGCGTCAGCTTCGGCGGCGGGCTGTGCAACGTCTGCTTGGCCCATCTCGCCTGCCCGGTCGCCAGCTTCAGCATCCCAAAGGCGGGCGACTACATCGACGCCAGCGCAGCCGCCGTCACCGGAGAACGGCCCACCCGCGTGTGTCTGGAAAAGGAGAGCGGCTTCCGATTCAACGGCGCCCCCCCGAACAAGATCCAGCAGGCCATCGGAGTCTACTACGACGACATGATTCAGTCGCTCGTGGAGGCGATGAGGGATTGCTTCGGCGGCAGCCGCCAGCTCGGGAGGTTTCGCAAGCCCGTGCCCGTCGTCCTCAGCGGCGGAACGGCGCTGCCCGAGGGCTTTGCGGCGCGCTTTGAACGGGCGGTAACGGCCGCCTCACTGCCTGTCCCGATTTCCGAGGTTCGGCTGGCGCCGAATCCGCTCTACTCGACCGCCAAAGGCGCGCTGATGGCGGCGCTCGCCGAGGCCTGAGACGGCTAGACCGCCTGCCCGGCGCCGTTTTCGCCCGCCTGATCGCCGAGCGCCAAGCGAATCCGGCTGAGCTCGGCGACCAGCGTCTTGCGAAATAACAACAGATCCGCGGAATGCAGCACGAGATTGGCCCCGAGCTTCGCCCATTCGATCTGCTGCTCGACGCTGTCCCAGAAGGCGTGCACGCCGACGCCCACGCCGTGGCGTCGCGACGTCTCGATGATCCGTCTCACGGCGGCCTCAAAGCGCGGATGGTGGTACTGCTCCGGGATTCCCAGGCTACAGCTCAGATCGTGGGGCCCGACCACAACCGCGTCGACGCCGCCTACCTCGAGAAGCTCGTCCAGGCCCTCCATGGCGGGAACGCTCTCGATGTTGATCATGAAAACGGTCGAGGCGTTGCGTTCGTCCAGGTAGGTCTGAAGTTCGCCGCCGAGCTCGGCTCGCCCGGCGAGAACCTCTTCGAGCCGCTCGCCTTTGAGGGGGCGGAACCGGGCCGCGCCCTTGAGCCGCCGGACTTGCTCCGGTGTTTCCACGTACGGCGCCAGGACCCCCTCGGCTCCGCCGTCGAGCACCATGGTGGCTTGGTAGGGATCGGGCGCCGGAATGCGGACCACGGGGGCCAGATTCAACGCCTTGTAAGCGCGGCACATCCAGGCAAGGCCCGCCCGGCTCAGGGCGATGTGTTCGGTGTCGAGAAAGACGAAATCGAGAGAGCACGCCTTGAGTGCCTCCGGCCAATGAGGCGAAGTGGAGATCACGCAGGTGCCATAGACGCGCGTGCCCACCCGCAAGGCCTCCCGCAGGCGTTTGCCGTCCATAAACGCTTCACTATAGCACGGCCGCCGAGAATGGCAGCTTGCGTGCATCCATCAGTGCGAGACAGGAGCGTCGGGTAGCGGTTGCGGGGCGGGAAGGGGGAATATTCCCCAGGTGCGGGGCAAATGGCGCTGTCGGAAATCCTTGCGGGGCACGCTTTCACTCACGGCTTGCCTGCAAGCTCAATCAAGAAACTGGTCGAGCTGGCACGCCGGGTCTCTTTGGAACCCGACGTGATCGTCTTTCGCTCCGGCGAGGAGTCCAAGGACTTCTATCTGGTTGTCTCTGGCAGCCTGAGCGTCGAGCTGAGCACGCCGGTCTATGCCGTCAACATTCAGACGCTCGAGGCCGGCGACGCCTTCGGCTGGTCGGCCCTGCTGAGAGACTCCACGCACTTTCAAGTGCGCGCTCGCGAGCGGAGCGTCGTCATCTGCCTGGACGGCGGTCGCCTGGTCGAGGCTTGCCGGCAGGATCCCCTCCTCGGAGCGGAGATCTATCGGCGCCTGGCAGGGGTGGTCGCGACCCGCTTGCGGGCCACCGAGCTCCGCCTGCTCGAGTTTTGCGGCTATTTGAATCAGCAGCCGCCCCGCCGCGGCTCCAGATCGGCGGCAAATTAGAAGCGGCGTTCCCCCGCGAGCGACCTGAGGCCTTCCTTCTGTCACAATGTTTCGTTTCACCCGTATGCGTTTCGAATTGCCGATTCTGGCCGGGATCGGTCTTCTGCTGGCAGGCTGTTCGGGCTCCTCGCCACGGGCCGTACCCTCGCGCGGCTATCGCAGTTGGCAGATCTACGGGGGCGGCCACGACCAGATCCGCTATTCAGCGCTCGATCAAATCAACCGTCGAAACGTTCACCGCCTTCAGGTGGCCTGGAGCTACGACACGGGCGACGCCTTTAGCGGCTCGGAGATGCAATGCAACCCGATCGTCATTGACGGGGTGCTCTACGCCACCACACCCCGCCTGCGCGTGATCGCTCTGGATGCCGCCACGGGGGTGCTGCGCTGGAGCTTCGATCCGTACGAAGGCAGGCCGACCCCCGGAAAGCGGCGCAACCGCGGTCTGATGTATTGGCAGGACGGTGACGACCGCCGCGTGTACTTTGCCGCCGATCACCTCTTTTACGCCCTGGATGCCCTGACCGGCCGACCGGTGCCCGGCTTCGGCGACGGCGGCAAGATCGATCTGCGACAGGGCTTTCACCGCGATCTGACCGGAATTTCGATCTCGGTGACGACGCCGGGTGTCGTCTATAAAGACCTGCTGATTCTGGGCTCGATCACCAGCGAGGATTTGCCGGCGGCGCCCGGCGATATCCGGGCCTTCGATGCCCGCACCGGCGCGCTTCGCTGGAGTTTTCACACGATCCCGCATCCGGGCGAGTTCGGCTACGAGACGTGGCCGAAGGATGCCTGGACTTACATTGGCGGCGCCAACAACTGGGCGGGCATGGCCCTCGATGAGAAGCGCGGTCTGGTGTTTGCGCCCACCGGTTCGGCGGCGTTCGATTTCTACGGCGCCAACCGAATCGGCGACAATCTGTTCGCCAACACGCTGCTGGCGCTCAAGGCTGACACGGGCGAGCGGGTCTGGCACTTCCAGGCAGTGCGCCACGACGTCTGGGACCGGGACTTCCCGGCTCCGCCGAGCCTGGTTACGATCCGGAGTGCGGGCCGATGGGTGGATGCCGTCGTTCAGGCCACCAAGTCGGGGCACTTGTTTGTTTTCGAGCGCACCACGGGGCGGCCCCTGTTTCCGATCGAATATGTCCGTACGCCGCCTTCAGATATTGAAGGCGAGGTGCTGGCCGACACCCAGCCGCTGCCGCTCAAGCCCGCTCCCTTCGCCCGTCAGGAGCTGACGGAACAGATCTTGACCCGGCGCACGCCGGAGGCCCACCGGATCGTCCTCGAGCGCTTCCGCCTGCTGCGCAGCGGCCCCCAGTTCACGCCGCCCAGTCGCGAGGGCACCGTCATCTTCCCGGGCTTCGACGGCGGAGCCGAGTGGGGCGGGCAGGCCTTTGACCCGGAAACGGGCATTTACTACGTCAACTCCAACGAGATGCCTTGGATCTTGCGCCTGATCGAAAGGCCTGCTTCAGGCGCCACGGCCGTGCGGCAGTATGTTCGCTACTGCGCAAGCTGCCACAAGGAGGATCTGAGCGGCAGCCCGCCGGAGTTTCCGGCCCTCACAGGTCTGGCCGGCCGCTACCGTGCGGCGGAACTGGCCCACTTAGTACGGTCCGGAAAAGGCCGCATGCCCGGCTTCGCCCACATCGGCGAACCCGCGATCAAAGCGATTGTGGACTACTTGCTAACCGGCAAGAACAGGGCCGCCGGCACCGGCGCCGGCGCCGGCCGCGGTCCGTTCGAGCTCAAATATACGCACGACGGCTACAACAAGTTTCTCGATCCCGACGGCTACCCGGCCGTCGACCCCCCGTGGGGAACGTTGAGCGCGATCAATCTGGATACGGGCGAGTATGTCTGGCGGGTGCCCTTAGGGGAGTTTCCCGAGCTTGCGGCACAGGGGCTCCGCAACACTGGCACGGAAAATTATGGCGGCCCCGTGGTGACGGCCGGCGGTCTGGTCTTCATCGCGGCCACCAATCACGACAACAAGATCCGCGCCTTCGACAAACTGACGGGCGAGATTTTGTGGGAGGCGAGCTTGCCCGCGGCGGGCAACGCCACCCCCGCCGTCTATGAGGTCAACGGCCGGCAATTCGTTGTGATCGGAGCGGGGGGCGGCAAAAGCGGGGCGCCGTCTGGCGGAACCTACGTGGCCTTCGCCCTGCCCGAGGGCTAGGCCAGCGCCTCCAGCACTTGGGCGGCATGGCCGTCCACCTTGACCTTGGGAAAAATCCGGGCGATCCGTCCCTGCTCGTCCAGGATGAAGGTGGTCCGCTCGATGCCCATCGTCTTTTTGCCGTACATGTTCTTTTCTTTCCAGACGCCGTAAGCCTCGGCCACCTTGTGCTCGGGATCGCTCAGGAGAGTGAACGGGAGCTGGTACTTCTGCTTGAAGCGGGCCAGGCTGGCAGGCTTGTCCGGCGAAATCCCCAGCACGGTGGTTCCTTTCTTTTCGATCCGCGGCAGCGCGTCGCGGAACTCGCAAGCCTCACGCGTGCATCCCGGCGTGTCCGCCCGGGGGTAAAAGTACAACACCACCTTCCTGCCCGCCATGCTGGAGAGCCGCAAGGGCACGCCGGCATCGGTGAGCAGTTCAAAGTCGGGGGCCGGATCCCCGGGTTGAAGCGCTGAAGCTTTCCTTGCAGCCAATCGACAATCCTCCTGACGCAGTTTCCTTCCGCTTTCGTTTGATCAGATTATTCGACGGCGACCTTGGTTCCCTTTTTTTCTTCGAACGACGACAGCTCCCGGATGCGCTGGTCGATCAGCTCGCGGAAGCCCTTCAGCAATTCGATGCGGGCGTTGCGGAAGTGCCGCATCGCCGACTCGGGGCCGAATTTCTTGAAGAGGGCGAACAGCTCGGGTCCGGCGCCGAGGCAGAAACACTGAACCTTCTGCTCGCGGCTGCCGGCTTCCGTCTGGCCGGCGTTCTGGCACATACTCAGGCGACCTCCTTCATTTCCACGGTCAACAGACGATTCTCCAGCCGCGCCCGCGTGGGCGTGAGCGCGGCCATCGAGGTCGGCAGCCCGATGTGACGCCGGAGGGCGCCGATCTCGACCACTAACTCATCCCCTTTCTTGAACAGGCCGATCTCGCCCTTGGAGGTGAACGGAAGACGGAGCCGGACCTCGTAACGGCCGTCGACTTTTTGGAACGAGTACGGCCGTTCGAGGCTGGCGGGCTCGGCCGGGTCCTCGCCTGGAGCGTAAAGCGTCTCGGCGAGCAACTCCAGCCGACGGCGTCCTAACACCTCCTGGTCGAACAGCCGAACCCGTTTGACCTGTACCGGAGCGAAATAGGCCTCCATCTCCTCCAAAGCCTCGCGCTGGCTGCGGCGCCACTCCCGGAAGTAATCGTCGCTCACCTCCTCGGGCAGCACGCGGTTGGCGATGATCCAATCGACCGTCAGCCCGTGCAGCGAGAAATAAACAAAAGCTCGCTGCGTCTCGCGCAGCACCATCTTCTCCGGATTCGTCACCAGTCGCACGCTGGTCGCTCGGGGATCCTCGAGCAGCTCGCCGATGCCTTCCAGCCGGTCGAACAGATCCTTGACGTTGGCGAAGTAGCTGTCGGTGGGCAGCTCGACCGGCGAAACGCGGTTGGCAATCGGTCGCACAGCCTTGATGAGGGTGCGCTGGAACGGAAAGACGTGTTTCATGTACCAGTCCAGCGTCGTGGGCATGGAGACGAACCGCATCGATTCGGCCGTCGGCGCGCAGTCCAGAATGACGACGTCAAAGCGCCCTTCCCGGCGGTACTGATTGACGTACATCATCGCGCTCAGCTCTTCCATACCGGGAAGGATGGCCAGCTCCTCGGCCTCGACGTCGCTCAAGCCCGTGGTGCGCAGAACGGAGACCACATACGAGGAGATGGCCTGCCAGTGGCGCCGGATCTCCTTCTGGATGTTGACCTCCTGGATCCAGAGCCGGTCGGCGACCGGGTAGGGGTCGGCGGTCTGCCCCTGAAACAGATCCGCGCCTAGGTCGAAGGAGTCGCTCAAACTGTGCGCCGGATCGACGCTCATGACGAGCACGCGCCGGCCCATCTCCGCCAGCCGGACTCCCGTCGCCGCGGCCACGCTCGTCTTGCCTACCCCGCCCTTGCCGCTGAACAGCAGAACCCGCATACTTTCATTCTAGCGGCGTGCGAGCGGCGCCCCCTTTCGGCCGCCGCCGGCGCGTCTCAGACTGCGCTGAAACCCCGGGGACACTCGGTTCATCTGAAGATTAAAGCCGACAAACGTGAACAGTCGGCTTCGTGTAAACTGGAGGCTTGATTGCGAAAAGGAGGTTTTGCGACCTTGACTGGCTCGCGTCTGGTGCTGTGCGCGCTCGCGGCGGTGCTGTGCGGCGTTTCCCCCGCGGCGGCTAACGATGCCACGAAGGGGCAGGAGCTGTTTGAGGAGCA
>Ga0308391_1000335_pt1 | contig 20723 bp, 16 predicted proteins | sample Hotspr20Samplet1_FD_202363 | JGI IMG/M metagenome (GOLD analysis project Ga0308391, IMG submission 202363) | Hot spring phototrophic mat microbial communities from Octopus Spring, Yellowstone National Park, Wyoming, United States - 20050623_t1 ... | reverse complement strand
AGCTTGTCGATCACCTCGATGGGCCGCAGGATCTGATGGGGCTGGGCGGCGCTCTGGTAACGGCCCATCAACAGCGCCGCCGCCTTCTCATCGCGCGGCAGCGCAATGACGGCCGTGATCGGGTAGGAGGCCGGATCGCCGTGAAAATGAAACGAGCCGATGTTGTCGTCGGTGACTTCGTTGTATTCGACCACCGAGGCATTTCCGGTCACCTTGCCGGTTCGACGCTCGAGTACGCCGGCAGCCGCCTCCGGCCGGGCCAGGTCCTCGTGGCCGTGCGCCAGCCCTTCGATCAACCAGGTGGTCTTGATGTCGGCAAAGATCACCCGGTCGTCCGGGGTTCCTGTAGGCGCCAGGACACCTACCAGCCGCATTTTTAAAGGATACGCGCCGGCCACATCGAACAGATTCTCGGCTGAGGAGAGGATGGCGTCCTGCGGGCGCAGGCCGCGGCGGCGCGCCACCTCGGCTCCGGCGACGCACTCCCCCAGTCGTGTCATCTGCCGGCCTTCGGCGATCCGTAGGCGTCGAAAGGCGAAGTAATCGAGCGTCGTGCCGACGATGGGATCCCCCTGGGCGTGATGGCGGATGTAGAGAGGAATCGCCTGCGCCAAACCGGTCCGCGACACCCGCTCGGCCTCCCCGTAGCGCATCGGAGCCGGGTCCTCTCCCCCCGCGTACAAAACCCGCAAGACGAGCTCGAGCGGGCTTCCCTTGGCGCCGATCACCAAGGGCGTCGACGAAGCACGCGCGGTAAGCTGGTCGCGAGCCTGGCGCACCAGGACCCGCAAACCGGTCGGCACGTAGAGGATCAGGGTGATCGACAGCACCAGCACCGCGGTCTTGAAGCGGTGATACGCCAGATGTCGCCAGGCAAGGTACAGAAGATCTCTCACGGATTGGCCTTACTACGATTTTGCAGGTCGACGAGGAGGTCGAACCGAGAGAGCAGTTCCAAATCGTGGGTTACCATCAACAGCGTGGCGCCGCAGGAACGGACATAACCGAGGAGCACCTCGACGACGAGCGCCTTGCTCGCCGGATCCAGGCCCGCCGTCGGCTCGTCGGCCAGCACCAAGCGGGGCTCCGTGACAAGCGCCCGGCACAGCCCGACGCGCTGGCGCTCGCCGAAGGAGAGGCAGTCGACAAAACGGTGGAGCTTGTCGGCGATGGCGACCTGCGCCGCCAGGGTCTCGGCCCGGCGCCGGACCAGGGGATCTAGCCGGAGTCGGCTGCTCAGCCGGTGCGGCAGCAGGATGTTGTCGAGAACCGTCAGATAATCCAACAGCTCGAACTCTTGGAAGACCATGCCGATGTGCCGCAGGCGGTAGTCGCGGCGGGCGGCTTCCTCAAGCGAAGTCATTTCGACCTCGCCCACCCAGATTCGCCCCGCCTGGGGAGCGAGCACCCCGCTGATGAGATTCAGCAGCGTGGTCTTGCCCGAGCCGCTCGGCCCGGTGACGGCGGCCAGGGCCCCTGGGGGGACATCCAGCCCGGGGATGCGCAGGCGAAACGGGCCCGCCGGGTAGGTGAAGTCCAGATCGAGGATGCGGATCATGGGGTTGCCCAGGCGCGTGGGCGCGGCCTTTCCCACGGGGATACCCGTACCGGCATCCGACTATGCCTCCGGGTGATAGGAGTCCTCCCCAGCCGGCCCTCAGCCAACTTCTCGCCTCAACTCCCAGTTTCGCCTAAGACACTTTCGGCCATCCCTCCGGCATACTGACCTCTGTGGAGGCTCCGTCAGCCCGATGCCCGATCGCAGGCCTCAGGTGTTCCACCCCGGAACGCGTCCCGGAATGAAACGCCGAGACAGCAGCTCGTGTTTCAACCGAGCACCCGCGAGCGCCTGGACTGAGTGCGATCCCCGGCAAAGGCGCGGTGCACCGAATGGACCAACGACTGAGATTTCGCTCCGAATTCATTGACTCGGAAGGGGGCAAGCCCACGCCTGGCCGAGCAGTTAGGATGTCACGTCCGCGTCGGGACTGCTCCTGGCGCGCCGGTTGCACTTCGAGCAGTCGCCCGCCGGCGCAGGCGGAGCCGATGATCCTGCCGGTGGCCGATACCGGCGCTCGTTGCGAGGAACCCAACATGCCAGCCAGGATGAAGGCGCACGCTGCCGCCAGTCAGACCTCCAAGCGCGACCGCATCATTCTCGAGCACCTGCCTCTGGTCAAAGCGATCGCGGTGCGCGTTCACGAGAACCTCCCGGTGCACGTCGATCTGGACGATCTGGTCCATGCGGGCATTCTCGGCCTGTTCGACGCGGTGACTAAGTTCGACCCGGCCAAGAAGGTCGCCTTCTCCAGCTACGCCAAGCATCGCATCAAAGGGGCAATTCTTGACAGCCTGCGTCAGCTCGACTGGGCCTCACGCGACCTGCGGCGCCGCCACAAGCAGGTCGAGGCCGCGACACGGAGCCTGGCCGCAGAGCTGCACCGCAATCCCACAGAGCAGGAGGTCGCCGAGCGGCTGGGCGTAGAGGAGGATCGCTGGCGGCGGATGATGATCGACCTGCGCAACGTCGGGCTGATCTCGGCCTCCCGGCGCGGCGCGGAAGGAGACGATCTGCCGCCGCCCGACTTCCCCGGCAAGCCGGACACGCAGCCGGATCGGATCTGCGCCCTCCAGCAGCTTCGGACCGTATTGAGCACGGCCATCGGCACCTTGCCCGAGCGGTATCAGAAGGTGGTCCTCATGTATTACAACCACGAGCTGACCATGAAGGAGATCGGCAACGCCTTGGGCATCAACGAAAGCCGCGTGTCTCAGATCCACAAGTCGGCGCTTGAGAAGATGGCCGCGGTGCTCGAATCCAACGGCATCCACTCCGCCCGTGCTTTCGCCGATTGATCGGAAGTTTGCGCGGGCGGTCTCGGCTGCTCCTACGCGAATTCTTCAGCGCCGACGGTCACGTGTTCTGTAACAGAACTATCTTGACCATAAGCCGGTTCTGCGACATACTAACTCCAACTATGTGAAGAGCCGCTGAAGCGATTGCGCTCACCCTGGCCCAGCGCCGACAGCTGGAGCGAATCGCCCGCAATTCGCGCACCACGCAGAAGGTGGCTCTGCGTGTGGGCACCACCCTCGGCGCCGCCGAGGGGCTCTCCAACCGGCAACTGGCCCGCCGCCTCAGCACCAGTCGCCCCACCGTGCTATTGCGGCGCCGGCGCTTCGCCGAAGCCGGCGTCGAGGGGCTGCTTCGCGACGCAGCCCGGCCGGGCCGTTGCAAGCGGCTGTCGGCCCGGCAGGCGACCCACTGGAGCAGCCGGAGCCTGGCCCGGCGCTGCCGGGTCAGCCACATGACGGTCTTTCACCTTCGGCGGGCCTATGGCCTCCAGCCCCATCGCGTGGAGAGCTTTAAGCTGCCCACCGAGCCGGAGCTTGCAGCCAAGGTGCGGGACATCGTGGGCTTGTAGCTGAACCCGCCCGAGCGAGTGCTGGTGCTGTCGGTGGACGAGAAGAGTCAGATTCAGGCGCTGGACCTCACGCAGCCGATTCTGCCCCTTCGCCCGGGTCTCGCCGAACGCCAGACCTACGACTACATCCGGCACAGCACGACGACGCTGTTTGCCGCTCTGAACGTCTTCGCCGGCAAGTTGATCGCCCAGCTCCTGCCCCGACATCGGCACACCGAGTTTCTCCCGTTCCTGGGTCAGATCGAGCGACAGACCCCGAAGCGCTTGAAGGTGCATCTGATTCTGAACAACTACGGCACGCACACTGATCCGAAAGTGCTCGCGTGGTTGCAGGCCCATCCACGGTATCGGTTTCACTTCACGCCCGAGGGGGCCTCCTGGCTCAACCAAGTAAAGCGGTTCTTTGCCGAGTTGGCGCGGCGGCGGATCCCGTGGGGGACCTTCCGGACTGTGCGGAAACTGGAGAAAGCAATTCAAGATTACGTGCGGGCCCACAGTCACCAAGCGCGCCCGTTCATGTGGACGGCGACCGCATCGAGGATTATTCAGAAGGCGCGCCGTTGTGAAGAAGCGTTAGTTACGAAACACCAGGATGCCTGTTAATCGGGAACCCGAGATCCGACGGGCACCTTGAACGCGAACAAACTTCTCGGACCGAATGCGAGATCTAAAGGATGGAATCCGTTTCGTTCGAGGATGCGGCGACCCTGCCTGAGGGAGCGGAGTTGCGAGATCTCCGGCGGATGAAAACGAAATTGCCTCCGGCCGAGGAGGCGGATCAAGCTTTGTATTGCACTGAGTATCTTCTGAGGTATGGAGTCGCGGGCGGGCCAAAACAGGATGAGAGGCGCCCCGGGCTTGAGCACGCGGTGGAACTCGGCAAGCATCCGGTCAACCTCGGCAAGTGTAAAATGCTCCATAACGCCCACATTCCACAACCCGTCGAGGCTATTACCGGGAAAGGGCAATTGAAAGATATCTCCGGCAAGCCGCACGTCCATGACGGGGTGGCAACGTTGCAGGACGGACGGGACAATGTCGAGAGCGACGAAAATCCGCCTGCCGCCGAGCTTGTCCAAACGCATGGAAGTCTCCGACGTACCGGAGCCGGCTTCGAGGAAGATTCCCTGCGGGGAAAAATAGCGATGGCAGTAATAACGAACTGTTCGCGAAAAGACGGCTTTGCGGTACCAGCTAAAAAACCGCTGTACGACCGTTTGCTGACGCGCCGTTGCCCAGTGATCCGTCCAATCGTCCGCTGCCGGGTGACTTGAGCCTACGCGTAGGTCCGGGATACCGTCTTCAATCGGGTAGACGATCTGGCACGGCCCGCATTCGAAAGCGGTTGTGCGACCTATCAGCGGGCCATGACAGCGGGGACAGGCAAGGTAAGTCAGAATATCAGCGAGTGCAACTCCCACCCTCTAAGCGGTGGCTCCCCTCATGCTCAAAACTTCCTCAGAATTCTAGTGTCGGTCGTAGTCGAGGGCGACGGATCGAGATTTCGGCACCAGCACGCTGATCTCGTTGAAAAGATACGGGGCGTCTCTGTGGGTTGCGTTTGCCATCCCGCAAGAATGCGCTCGACCCTTCATGGTGTTCCAGAGGTTTTCTGCGGATTCCGCTCGGCTTGGGCCACAAGACATGATCGTACCAGAAGTCTGGCGCGTGCAAGCGACGGACAAGTATTCTTGCGCACTGGCGGTGCGCTCGACGTTCGAGAGCTCCGGAGAAATCTCTGGTCTGTGAGTAGCCGCGCTCTCCGATGCATGGGGCACGATTCTGCATGAAGACGCCCGGGGTCAGGTAAACCCAGCAGCCGACGTCCTGCAAGATCAAGCGGGCCGGAGCGGTTTGATACCGCGATTCGATTTGCGCCACGTAGTCATAGGCCTGCCGGGGATGGCAGGGCAGGCGGCGCGCGCGCGGAGGCGGCCGGGCCGGTGAAGAAGGTGAGCGGAGTCGGCGTGGAACAGGTGGTGGCGGACAAGGGATACCACAGCAAACAGGTGTTCGAGGATTTCGCCGAGGTGGGCGTGCGCACGCTGATCGCCGAGCCGGAACGCAAGCGGCGGTGTGTGCCAACCGGCGGCGGCCCGAGACCCGGACCGCCAAGGCGCTGATGAGACGTCGCGGGGAACGAATGGAGAGAGGCTTCGCCCATCCGTACGACACGGGCGGCATGCGCCGGGTGCACTTGCGCGGCAAGAATGACATTGCCAAGCGCCTGCTGATTCACGCTGCCGCCTTCAATCTGAGCCTGATGCTGCGACAAATGCTTCGGGTGGGCACGGCCCGGCAGGAGGCAGAGCTGCTGGCTGCACCTTGTTTTTGCATTTTGCGTCTCGTGGACACGGCAAACTGCGGTGCGGTGGTGGTTGGAGCTCTTTGGCCCACCGACCGAACGGCCCGCCGGCCGGGGTGCGGCCATCCATCGCCGCGCCGTCAAGCCGTGGCTTTATCCACAAGCTGCCTAGACGTCGCAGATCGACAGCGCCTGGTCGAGCGCGCGCAGGGCGTCGCCCGTCGGCGTGTACTCGTGAGCCACGTAGCCGGTGAAGTTGAGTTCGGCGATCGCGCGCGCGATGCCGCGGTAGTTCAGCTCCTGGGTGTCGTCCAGCTCGTGCCGCCCCGGATTCCCCGCCGTATGAAAGTGGGCGATCCATTGGATGTTGTCCCGAATGGTGCGGATGATGTCACCCTCCATGATCTGCATGTGGTAGATGTCGTAAAGCAGCTTGACGCGGGGCGAGTTCACCCGCTTGCACAGCTCGACGCCCCAGGCCGTCCGGTCGCACATGTAGTCGGGGTGGTTCACCTTGCTGTTGAGCAGCTCGACGCACAGCGTCACGCCCTTGTCCTCGGCGTGACTTTTGATTTTGCTGAGGAACAGCACGCTGTTGTCGAGCCCCTCCTCATCCGACATGCCCTGCCGTTCGCCCGAGAGCACGATCACGTTGGGTGCGCCGTGGGCCGCCGCGCTGTCGATGGCCTGGCGCATGGCCGCCTCGATCTTCGCGTGATGCTCTTTGCGGTTGATGCCGTCGCGGATGCCGCTGCCGCCCGGCACCATGGTCGGCACGAGTCCGTACTTCTTTAACACCGGGAAGTCGGCCGGGCCCACCAGGTCGAAGCCGAGCGCGCCGAGGCGCGCCGCCTCCCGGCACATGTCTTCGAAGGAAAAATTGGTCCCGCGGAAGCAGCCGCGCGTGACCGCCTGTTTCAGTCGCCCCTTGCGGACCACTTTGCCGGTCTGGGCAAAGGCGCTCGCCGCGGCGAGGCTCGAGAGAAAGCTCCTGCGTCGCATGGCTCTATCCTATTCGACATCTCCTTTCTCCGGGAGTCCTGGTAGAATACGCCTCGCTATGCTGCGACGAAGTTTCCTCGAAGCTGCATTGGCCTTGCCGGCCGGCGGGGTTCTGGGCCGTTTTGAGCGGCTCGTGGCCGCCGATCGGGGCAAGGTCAAGATCACCGGCATCAAGCTGAAGCCGGTTACGGGTCTGGCGCACACGCTCGTGCGCATCGATACCGACGCCGGCCTGAGCGGTTACGGCGAATCGGGCGTGAGCGGCGCGATGATGAAGGCCTGGCTGGAGCGTTACGCCCCGTTGCTCATCGGGCAGGACCCGCTGGCCATTCAGGTGCACTTCCACCGCATGTCGACCCTGATGCACCCGTACATGGCGCGCATTCCGGCGCTGAGCGGCATCGACATGGCGCTCTGGGACCTGGCCGGTCGGCTGAGCGGCCGGCCGGTCTACCAGCTCCTCGGCGGGCCCTTCCGCGAGCGCGTGCCCATGTTCATCAACTCCCAGCCGCGCGACATGCTCGACAAAGCCGCCGTGCGCGACTGGGCCGCCAGGCTGCGCGAAGATCCGTTGGGATTCAAAGCGGTGAAGATCGACGCCGCCAGACCGATCGGCCGCCCCTCAGGCCGCTACACGACGACATTGTCCAACCAGGACCTGCGCAAGATCCGGACCGCTTTCGAGAACGTGCGCCAGGAGCTGGGACCCGAATACGACATCATGGTGCACTGCCATAACGAGTTCGACCTTCCAAGCTCAGTGGGCATCGCGCGCGCGGTCGAACAGATCGAACCGACCTGGCTCGAGGATCCGCTGCCGGTTCCCTTCTCCGACAGCTGGGTCTCGCTGAAGCGGGCCTCACGCGTGCCCTTGCTGACGGGCGAGAAGCTCGAGATGCCGCACGGCTTCTACCCATTCCTTCAGCACCAGGCGGTCGACTATATTTATCCGGATATCGCCTTCTGCGGCGGCCTCACCGGCATCGTCAAGATCGCCACGCTCGCGGCGCTCTACCGCATTCCCGTGGCGACGCACAACGTGGGCGGCATCCTGCTCACCATGGCCTCGGTCCACTTCGGGCTCTCGATTCACGACTTCCTCACCAGCGAGACGCGCCTCGGCCAGACGCGCGACGTCCTGGCGATGGCCAAGAATCCGCCCGAGATTCAGGGCGGCTCGACGGGCATTCCGGAAGGGCCCGGTCTCGGTGTCGAGCTGGATGAGGCCGGCGTCCGGCGCTTCCAGCGTCCGGAGGATCCGCCGGAGTGGGTCTGAGCCCCGAGGCGTGCAAGAATCGGAAACAGACAAACAGACAAGGAGACAGACGTGCCCCATCGCAGAGGATTTTTGAAGACCCTGGCCGGCCTTCCGCTCGTGGGCGGCCTCTTCGGCCGGCAGGCCGCCTACGCCGCAGCGCGCCGCGACTACTTCCGCGAACTCGGCGTCCGCACCTTTTTGAACGCGGCCGGAACCTACACCACGCTCACGGCGTCGCTGATGCCCAAAGAGGTCGTCGAGGCATGGCTTTACGCTTCCAAGAGCTTTGTGCCTCTCAACGACCTGCATGACGCCGTCGGCCGGCGCATCGCCTCGCTCATCGGCTGCGAGGCGGCCATGGTGACCGCCGGCGCGGCCAGCGCGCTGACGCTCGGCACCGCCGCCTGCATCACAGGCAAGAACCCGGACTTCATCCACCGCCTGCCGGACACCACCGGAATGAAGAACGAGGTCATCATTCAAAAGAAGCACCGCTTCGGCTACGACCACGCGGTGCGCAACTGCGGCATTCGCTTCGTCGAAGTCGAAAGCCGCGAGGAGCTCGAACGCGCCGTCAATCCGCGGACGGCGATGATGCTGTTTTTGAACCTCGCCGAGCCGGTCGGCGCCATCTCGGCGGCCGAGTTCGCCGCGCTGGGCAAAAAGCACGGCGTGCCCACTATGAACGACTGCGCCGCCGATCTGCCCCCGGCTTGGAACCTCTCCAAGTACACAAAGATGGGCTTCGACCTAGTCTGTTTTTCGGGAGGCAAAGGGCTGCGGGGGCCGCAAAGCGCCGGCCTGCTGCTCGGCCGCAAGGACCTGATCGAGGCAGCGCGGCTGAACGGTCCGCCGTACGCCGACACGATCGGCCGCGGCATGAAGGTGAACAAGGAAGAGCTCCTGGCCATGATGGTCGCCGTCGAGCTGTATCTCAAGCGCGACGAGGAGACCGAACGCAAGGAGCTGGACCGCCGGGCCAATCTGATCGTCGAGGCCGTGGCCGCCATCCCCTCCGTCGAGACCAAGATCGAGGTTCCGCCGATCGCTAATCACGTCCCGCACGTGCACATCTGGTGGGACGAGGCCAGACTCGGCCTGAGCGTGCCCGACGTGGTGCGCAGGCTGCGCGAGGGCAACCCCTCGATCGAGGTCACCCCCGGGTCCAAGGAGCATCTCATCGTAAACCCCTGGATGCTGGAGCCGCGGGAGGTTAAGATCGTCGCACGCCGAATCCGCTCGGTGCTCCTGGGCCGCTCGTGAGGCACGGCCCGGCGGCGCCGCATCCGTTAAGATGGGCTTCCATGAACCGCAAGCTGATCCTACTTGCCATGGTGGCCCTGGCCGGATGCCGCGCCAAAGCGCCGTCGCCGGACACCGAAGCCGGCCTGCGCCAACTGGCGCGCGAGCGCTTGGCGCAGCTTGAGGGAACCCTACAAGTTGAAGGCCTCGCGGCTCCGGTCGAGGTGATCCGAGACCGCTGGGGCATCCCGCACATCTACGCGCAGTCGTCAGAGGATCTCTTTTTCGCTCAGGGCTTCGTGGCGGCCCAGGACCGCCTCTATCAGATGGAGATCTGGCGGCGCATCGGCAGGGGGGAGCTGGCTGAGGTCTTCGGACCGGCTTACGTCGAGCGAGACCGTTTCGCGCGCTTGGTCCGTTACCGGGGCGATATGGAGGCGGAGTGGCAGAGCTATTCGCCGGACACGAAGGCCATCTGCACGGCCTTCGCCCGCGGCGTGAACGCCTACGTCCGCCACGCCGGTGATCGGCTGCCCGTCGAATTCACCCTGCTTGATTTTAAACCGGGCGAATGGAGGGCCGAAGACTGCCTGCTGCGCATCGCCGGGCTGTTGATGACGCGCAACATCGCCCTCGAGATCGCCCGCGCCGAGCTGGCGGCGAAACTCGGACTGCGCGCCGTCGAACGCTACATGCCGCCCGAGCCCAAGCGCCGGCTCGATCCCGATCCCGGACTCGATCTAGCGGGACTGGACGAGGAGGTGCTCAAGACGTACCGCGCCGCGGTCTCGATCCCCGCGCTTGAGGAGGAAGCCGCGGGCAGCAACAACTGGGTGGTAGACGGCAGGCTCTCGGCAACGGGCAAACCGCTGCTGGCGAACGACCCGCACCGGCCGATCACCTTGCCGGCGCTGCGCTATCTCGTGCATCTGGTTGCGCCCGGCTGGAACGCGATCGGCGCCGGCGAACCGGCCTTGCCCGGCATCGCCGTCGGCCACAACGAACGCGTCGCCTGGGGATTCACCATCGTTCCCTACGACGTCGCCGATCTCTATGTCGAGCGCACCGACCCGAACAACCCGAACCGATATCTTTACCAAGGGAAGTGGCTCGAGATGGAGGTCGAGCGCGAACAGATCCGGGTGAAAGGCCAGGCGGAGCCGGTGACGGTTGAGCTCAAACTGACCCGCCACGGCCCGGTGATTTTCGAGGACCCCAAGCGCAACCGGGCCGTGGCGCTGCGCTGGGCGGGCCAGGAGCCGGGCACGGCCGGCTACCTGGGCGGGCTGGCGCTGGCTCGCGCCGCCAACGCCAAGGAGTTCCTCCAAGCCGCCGCGCGCTGGAAACTGCCCGCTGAAAACTTCGTCTTTGCGGACGTCGAGGGAAACATCGGCTGGATCGCCATGGGTCTGGTGCCGGTTCGTCGCCACTCCGGACTGTTTCCGGTGCCCGGCGATACGGACCGCTACGAATGGCTGGGCTGGCGCCGCATAGAAGAGTTGCCGGCGATCTTCAATCCGAAAGAGGGTTACATCGCCACGGCGAATCACAACATCCTGCCCAAAGGCTACCGGCACGAGCTGGCGTTCGACTGGGCGCCCCCTTACCGTTTCGCCCGCATCGACGAAGTGCTGCGAGCCGGCAAGGGTTTTACCGTGGCCGACTTCGAGCGGCTTCAGCACGACGAAACGTCGCTGCCGGCCCGGGAGCTCGTTCCGATGCTGGCCGGTCTGCCTGCTGCGGCCGGCCCTGCGGCGAAGAAGGCGCAAACGATGCTCGAAGCGTGGGATCGGGTACTCGCCAAGGAGTCCGGCCCGGCGGCCCTGTTCGAGATCTGGCTGACACGGCTTCGCGCCCGCTTCGTCGCCGCCGAAGTGGCCGAACCGCACCGGGAACTCGTCTCGCGCAACCTCCCGCTGCCCCGCCTGATCGAACTGCTGCGCCAGATGCCAGCCGCCCGGCGCGCCGAGGTGATGTTCGGCTCGCTCGAGGAGGCCTGGCGAGAGGGCGAGAAGCTCCTCGGCGCCGATACCGCCGGCTGGCGCTGGGGCAAGCTACACACCGTCGAATTCCGCCATCCGCTGGCCAACAGCGCCGTGCGCCGGGCGGTTTTTAGCCTCGGACCCGTCGAGCGCGGAGGCGACGGCTTCACGCCGAACTCGACTAGCGGCCCGGGCTACCGCCAGTCGAGCGGCGCCTCCTACCGCCAGATCATGGATCTGGCCGATTGGGACCGCTCGGTTTTCACGAGCACGCCAGGCCAGTCCGGTCAGCCGGAAAGCCCCCATTATGCGGACCTGCTCGAGGCCTGGGCGCGTCACGAGTATGCGCCGCTGGCCTTCAGCCGCGAAGCCGTCGCCTCGCACGCCAGGCACCGGCTCCGCCTGGAACCGGCGGCCCGTTAGCGCGTCAGCAGTTCTGCCGAAAAGATTAAGGAGAGCAAGGCGGTCGGAGTCCGCCCATGGAAGTGACGGTTCGAATTCGGCGAAATTCCGCGCCCGGAGACGGCTCGAAGGCTGTGGCCGGCTCCTGGGGCCTTTGGAGCGCTCTGCTGGCCGCCTTGCTGTTGCTTGCGGCCTCCTTCGCCGCACGCCCCCGGGCAGCGCCGGCCGCGGCTTCGGCTGGTAGCGCCGCTCTGGCGGTGACCTCCGCCTCGCTGCGCCAGGCTGGGGGCCTGGCGGTCGTCGAGGGCCGGCTGAAAAACCTCTCGGCCGAAACGCTGGAGAACGTTCGGGTCCGCGCAGAGTTCCTCGATGGCCGGGGTGAGCCGGTCGGATGGGCGGAAGAGACGCTGGTCGAACCCGCACGGCTCGAGCCGCATGCGACAGCCGAATTCCGGCTGTACGGGGCGACCGAACGGAAAATCGCCTCCTCTCGGCTTGAGTTCAGCCATCTCGTCCGCCGGCCGCTCGCCGCGCGGCACGAGACGGTGGAGGCGCTCCCCGTAGCGAGACCCCGAGCAGGCGCAGCCGCGCCTACCGCGCAGTGAGGATGCCCCGCACTTCAAGAAACCGGAAGATTTCGCGGTAGATCCGAGCCATCTCTTCGTCGCCGAACCCGCCGTGTTTGCCTCCCCGGATACTCAACAGCTCCGCGTCGCCGCCCGCCTCCCGCAGCAGCCGCGTCAGACGCACCCCGTGCTCATAAGGAACCGTCGGATCCTCGTCGCCGTGGATGGTCAACACCGGAGGCGCGCCGCGACGGACCCAAGTGATGGGTGAGACGCGCCGCGCCAGCTCCATGCGGCCCTCCTGCTCCGGCACCCACTGCACCGCATATTCCCACATGTTCGGGCCGGCGAGCTGATCGGCGACGTCGGTAATCCCGTAGAAGTTGATCACCGCCGCCACCTTGGCCGGAGGGCCGAGGCCGGCCCCTTTCGGCGTCAGACCGACCATCAGCGCCAGGTGGCCGCCCGCGGAAGCCCCAGTCGCCACGATGCGATCGGCGTCCACGCGGTAGCGCTTGGAGTTCTTTCGTAACCACTGCGCCGCGTGCAGCACGTCGGTGACGGCCGCCGGGGCCGGCGCCACACCCGCCAAACGGTACTCGACATTGGCGACGACGAATCCCTTCTCCAGGTAGGGCAGACAGAAGTTCTTGAACATCCCCTCGCGGTCGCCGCGCACCCAACCGCCCCCGTGAATGACAAGCACGCCCGGCGGTGGCGGCCTCCTTGCGCCGCAGGATGTCCAGCCGAGTCTCCGGATAACGGTCGTAAGCGATGTCCAGTTCGACCTCCGCCCAATCGGGCAGCGCCGGATAGCGCATCCCGGCTTGCCCGGCCAGATCGGCGGCCAGAAAGATCGCGAGACAGACCAGCTTCCCCATAAGCCTATTAGATCGTATATTGGGAGTGAAATGACGCGCCTTTTGCTCGTTTTTCTGCTCGCTGCGATTCCCGCACTCAGCGACTCCGCCGGTCTTATCCGCAGCGTCCGCGCCGATAGCGACGCGGCGCCCACCGCCGACCCGGAAGCGCCCTTCTGGAAGAGCGTCTCAGGCGTCTGGATCCAAAACGACCCGATGGGCAGACCCGTCGCGGGCCACCGTAGCGAGGTGCGCTCCCGCTGGACCGACCGCTACATCTATTTTCTGTTCGTCTGCCCCTACCGAGAACTCCACCTAAAACCCAATCCGCAGACCGCCGCCGACACGAATCGGCTCTGGGAGTGGGACGTGGCTGAAGTCTTCGTCGGCAGCGATTTTGAGAATATCCACCGCTACAAAGAGTTCGAGCTTTCCCCGCAAGGCGAATGGATCGATCTGGATATCGACAGTCGCAAGCTCGACGCCGACGAGAACCTGAAATGGAACTCGGGCTTCGAGGTGAAGGCCCGCATCGATGAAGCGCGCAAGATCTGGTACGGCGAGATGAAGATCCCGCTGGCGAGCATCGATCCCCGGCCGCCCAAGCCCGGCAACAAGCTGCGCATCAATTTCTACCGCGCACAAGGCAGGCCGCCGGAACGGATTTACATGAGCTGGCAACCCACCCGTTCCAAGAGCTTTCACGTCCCGGAGGCGTTCGGCGTCTTGGTGTTCGATCGGTGAGAGGCGCAAGCCGGAGCCATGGCCGCAAGGTCGCTGCGAATCTCTCACGTCGGCTTGCGCGGCGTCGTCGGCGCCGGGCTGACGGCCAACCACGTGATCGAATTCGCCTGCGCCTTCGGCACGCTGCTTGCGCCCCGGCAGGCGGTCGTGATCGGGCGTGATCCGCGCGCCAGCGGCGTCATGCTTCGGGAGGGCGTCATCGCCGGGCTGCTGGCCACGGGTCACGATGTCGTCGACCTGGGCGTCGTCTCCACTCCCGTCATCCAGCACGCGATTCGGCGTCTCGGCGCCGGCGGCGGCGTCTCGATCGGCGCCAGCCACAACAGCGCCGAATGGAACGCGCTCAAGTTTTTCGGCCCCGGCGGCATCTACCTGTCGACAGCCGAAGCCGGCGAGCTGCTCGACATCTACCATCTGCGCAAATTCGATCTCGTCGCGCACGACCGGATCGGCAGGCTCCGCACGGAAGCCGATGCGATCGACCATTACGTCGGCGAGCTCGCCGAGCATTTCGACTTTGAGCGACTGCGCCGGTTCCGGGTCGTGGTCGATTGCTCGAACGGCACCTCGTCGTTGATCCTGCGGCGGCTCGAGGCGCGCTTCGGCCTCGATCTGATCCTGATCAACGAGCGGTTGGAGGGAGTCCGCTTTGCGCATGAACCCTCCACCTCGCGCGAGATCGTCGCCCTGCAACTGGCGCCCCTGGTCAAGCCGCTCGCCGCCGACGCCGGGTTCCTTTTCGACGTCGATTCCGACCGGGTCGCCCTGGCGACCGAGGAGGGCGAACCCGTCTCCGAAGAGATGGTGCTTCCGTTACTGGCCGACCACGTTCTGCCGAAAGGCCCCGGAAAGCTGGTGATCACGAACATCTCCTCGACGGCGCTGCTCGAGGAGGTGGCGGACCGCCACGGCGGCAAGGTGATCCGCGTGCCCGTGGGCCGTCAAGCGGCTATCGACGCGCTCACCAGCTACCGGCCGGAGCAGGTCGCCCTGGTGGGTGAGGGGACCGGCGCGGTCATGATGAGGGAGTTCCGCTTCGTCTATGACGGCATCGCCGCCATGCTGGCCCTGTTGACCATGATGGCCGAGCGCGGCCGAAAACTGTCGGAAATCCTGGCCGACTATCCTCGCTACTCGATGCTCAAAGCCCAATTGCCCTTGGTCTCGGCGCGGGTGCCGGAGCTGCTCATGGAACTGCAACGGGACTACGGCGATGGGGCCATCACCCGCGTGGACGGCCTGCGCGTCGACTGGCCCGGTCGCTGGTTTCACGTGCGCGTGAGCCAGACCGAACCCGTCATCCGCGTCATCTGCGAGCAGCGGGGCGAGCCGCCGCTCCAGCTCTTTGAAGACCTCGTCGAACGCGTCCGGAGGCTCGACTGAGCCATGCGCGGCGAACATCTGCTCAAGATCGGGGTCTCCGGAATCCGGGGCGTCGTGGGGGAGTTTCTGACGCCCGGGCTGGCCTGCGCTTTCGGCCAGGCCTTCGGCACCTATGTCGGTCCCGGGCGGGTCGTCATCGGGCGCGACACGCGCGCAAGCGGCGAGATGCTCCAGCATGCCGTCACCTGCGGACTGCTCGCCTCCGGTTGCGAGGTCATCGACGTCGGCGTGCTGCCCACGCCCACCATTCAGATCTACGTTCAAGCGAGCGGCGCCCGCGGCGGCCTGGCCGTCACCGCCTCTCACAACCCGCCCGAGTACAACGCGCTGAAGTTGTTCAACCGGCGGGGCCTGTTCATTAACAGCTATGAGCGCAGCGAGCTGATCGACCTCTATCATCAGCGTGAATTCCGGCACGCCACCAACGACGAGATCGGCCAGGTGCGTGCCGAATACCGGACGCCGAAACGCCTCCATTTCGAGCGCGTGCTGGCGCATGTGGATGTGGCGCGGATCCGCCGCCGGCGGTTCCGCGTGGCGCTGGACGCGGTGAACGGGGCGGCCAGCCTCATGGCCTGCGGGTTCCTGCGCGAGGAGCTGGGCTGCGAGCTCGAAGCGATTCACGTCGATCCATCGCGACCCTTTCCCCGGATCGCCGAGCCGCGCCCGGACACTCTCGGCGAGCTGGCGGCGCTCGTGCGCTCCTGCGGTTGCGAGGTGGGCTTCGCCCAGGACCCTGACGCCGACCGGCTGGCCGTCGTCGACGAGACCGGGCGCGTACTCGACAACGATGACGTGCTCGCGCTGGTCATCGAGGCCGTGCTCGAGCGGCGGCCGGGCGATGTGGTGGTGAATCTGACGACCTCGAGCGCCATCGACGTGATCGCGCGCCGCTACGGCCGCCGCGTCTGGCGGACCCCGGTGGGCGAAGCTAACGTCGTCGAGCAGATGCTTGCCACCGGCGCCGCCGTCGGGGGCGAGGGCTCAAACGGAGGCGTGATCTTTCCCGCCGTGCACGCCTGCCGCGACAGCTTCACCGCCATGGCGTTCCTCTTGGACCGGATGGCCGCTACAGGCGAGCCGATCTCGCGCCTCACGGGGCGCCTGCCCCGCTTTTGGCGGCGCTTCGGCACGGTGACGTTCGAACACGGACGCCTCGGCGCGATGATGCAAGCGCTCGAAGAAACCTTTCCGGACACCGAAACCGATCGCTCCGACGGCTTAAAGCTCATCTTCGACGGCGCCTGGGTGCACGTGCGAGCCTCGAACACCGAGCCCCTGGTGCGCCTGGCCGCCGAAGCCGACTCTCCGGAGCGCCTGGAAACGCTTTACGGAAAGGTGGCAGGCCTGCTCGAGCGCGTCTGAGCGGCGGCCTAGCCCCTAAATTGTCAGCATCAGCCTCCGCCGCTCACCGAACTCCGCCGTTGCGGTGCTGCACTCGGCATGGTATCGTTCAGCCGCGCTTGCTCATAAGATGGCTAACGCGCGAGTCCTTTTGCGGTTGAATTTGCCGGCTTTGGAATTGTTAGTGGTTAATCGCCTGTCAATTCTTCTTGACAAGCAATGAGAGGTCGCCTATAGTTAGGAGGACGGAGGGTGAGGGGATGCGTGGATTGTTATCGATCACTTACCTTCTCGCGGCGTGCGCAGGAGCACTGATAGCTCAAAGCGGACGTTCTACCATTCTCGGAGCGGTGACGGACGCCTCCGGGGCGGCTGTGCCAGGGGTCGGCATCACCGTCACCAACACGGGCACCGGTGTTCGGCGCCAAGCGGTGACCAACGAGCAAGGCTTTTATGAGGTGACCGCGCTCGATGTTGGCGTCTATGAGGTGCTGGCGGAACCTGCGGCAGGTTTTCGACGGGCGGTGGTCCAGGGCATTCAGCTTCAAGTCGACCAGCGAGCCCGCGTGGATGTCCGCCTCGAGCTTGGCGAGCTGACCCAACAGATCAGGGTCGAGGCCAACCCTGTTGCCGTGCAAACCGATGACGCCACCCTCAGCACGGTCATGGACGCGGCCAAAATCCGGGAGTTGCCCATACCGGGCAACCGGAATCTATTCCGCCTGGCGCTGTTGGCACCGGGCATGAGCCGAGGGCCGGCTTCGACGGTGACCACCCACGGTTTTGGAATCGGCTTCGGCATCGCGGCCATGGGGCAGAAGGTGCACAACAATGCGGTCATGCTGGATGGCGCGCCGCTGCGGACCTCGATGCTCGGAATCCTCCGCATGCGCCCGTCGGTGGAGGCGATCGAAGAGTTTCGCGTCGAGGCGGGCTGGTACTCGGCCGAGTACGGCACCCAATCGGGCGCCCAGATCATCGCGACGATCCGACCGGGCACCAACAACTTTCACGGCGTGCTGTTTCACTTCCTGCGCAACGACAAGCTCGACGCGCGTAATTTCTTCGAGCAGCCGAGGGTGCCAAAAGTGCCGCTACGCCGAAACACGTTTGGTGGCGTGTTGAGCGGACCTGTGCTCCGCAATCGCACGTTCTTTACCTTCAACGCGGAGCTTTTCCGTGAGCGCCGAAGTTCCCAAGGCTTCGCCATTTATCCGAGCGAGCGGATGCGGAGCGGGGATCTTACGGAGCCGTTTTTCCGCCGGGCCGACGGCTCGCCGATCCCTATCCGGGATTTGGCTGCCGGGGCGCCGTTTCCGGACAATCAGATTCCTATAAGCCGAATCTCGCCGATCGCCCGCAACCTGTTCCAGTTCTGGCCGTTGCCCAATTTTGGCCCCCGAGAGTTCGACGGCACCAATAACTACAGGGGCCGCAGCCGCAACGCCGACAATGACGACCAGTATTTCGTCCGGCTCGATCACAATCTCGGAGACAACAACAAGCTGTTCGGTCGCTATGGCATCCAGACGCTTCAGCTCCCTGTTTTTCCGATCAATCCGCATCCGTTTTTCGTCAGCCGCCGGCCGCGGCGCCAGCAGAACGCCACGCTCAACTACACGCGCATTGTCACGCCCGCCCTCCTTAATCAACTGCGAGTCTCCTACAACCGAGATGTCTTTCGCAATTACGACGACGTGAGCGGCTCGAAATTCAACATCCTGCGTGACCTGGGCATTCCAGGTCAGACGAATAATCCGATCGACACCGGACTGCCCACGATCAGCATCACCGGCCTGTCCGGGCTCGGTAACACCGATCCGAACACGATTTGGGACGAGTCGCGCCAAGTGAGCGAGCAGATCTCCTGGGTGCGGGGAAAGCACTCGCTGAAGGTCGGCACCGAGTTCACCATGCTGCGCTTGGACCGGCGCACCGTCTCGTTCGTTCGCGGCGCGTTCACCTTTACCGGAATCCATGCCGGTGCGACGCCCGGGGTGACGGCTGCCGAGCGCGGCAGGCTCGCCTGGGCCGATTTCCTGCTCGATCAGCCGGCCCAGGTGCGCCTGGGCTTCACCGATCGCCTTGCGCCGGGCGCCGACCCCGGCACCTTCCCCCGCACGCGGTTCTGGCGGTGGCATCACTACATCGCCGACGACTGGAAGCTGACGCAGCGGCTCACCATGAACATCGGCTTGCGCTACGAATACAACTCTCCGGTCGAGGACATCGGCGGACAATCGCGCAACTTCGATTTCACGCGCCTCGCTCTCTATCCGCCGCCGCTGACGCGCGGGCCTCTCAACCAGCCGAGCAAGCGCCTGTTCGCCCCGCGACTGGGTCTGGCATGGCGTCCGTTCGGCGGCACCGGCACGGTCATCCGCGCCGCCTACGGCATCTTCTACAACGTAAACATGCTGAACATGTTCGTGCCCGCGCTGGCGGCCAATCCCCCCAATAACCTCAACATCAATGAACTGAACCCGGCCGGGCAGGTGCGCATCCGCATGGCCACGGCTGATCAGGCCACCACGCTCGCCATCAACCCTGAAATCAACTCCGCCGATCCCAAGCGCGGCGTCGGCGACGTTCAGCAATGGAACTTCAATATCCAGCGGGTGCTCCCCGGGCAGATGATTTTCGAGATCGGCTATGTCGGCTCCAAGTCTGCTCACTTCGACTCGCCTCGGACCATGAATCCCTTTGTGCCGGGGACAAACATTCGGCCTTACTTCGACGGCCCCATCGAGAACATCTCGCTGGATGCTGCCGGCAGCTATCACGGCCTGTTGACCAAACTCGAACGGCGCTTTTCGCGCGGATTGACCTTCCTCCAGACCTACACCTGGTCGAAGACGATGTTCGATTCCTTCGCCTGTTGCGGCGCCCAGCGGCATAACAACCCGTACAACTGGAGACTCGAAAAAGGACTGGCGGAAACCGACCAGCGGCACCGCGCCACCACCGCCTGGCTGTACGAATTTCCGTTCTATTCGGGCCGGCGCGATTGGATCGGACAACTGCTCGGCGGCTGGCAGATCAATGGGACGCTGACGCTCGAAACCGGAATGCCAATGCACCCCACGCAGAGTTTGAAGCCGGTCGACGATGGTTGCCCGCGGTGCACGCACCGGCCGGATCGCATCAAAGACGGGCGGCTTGGCCGCGCCGAACGGACTCTCGAACGGTGGTTTGACACTTCGGCCTTCGTCGCCGCCCGCGGTCACTACGGCAACAGCGGCCGCAACATCTTGACCGCCCCCGGCCTCGTGAACCTGGACTTTGCCGTGTTCAAGAACTTTCCCGTCAGCGAGACCAAGTCTTTCCAACTGCGCTGGGAGAGCTACAACTTCACCAACACGCCCCCGTTCAATCCGCCGACGCTCGAAATCAGCTCGGGCAACTTCGGCCGCATCACCAGCGCCGGCCTGGGACGCGAAATGCAGTTTGGCCTCCGCTTCGAGTTTTGAGTCGCTCCTGCGGCTTCGGGTGCCGCATCCGCGAATTGAGCCGTCGCACAGGACTTGCCGGCGGCAGTCCAATTACTGCCGCGCCTTCGGCGCTCCGTCCCCCAGGAAGGCGGCGATGGGCCGGCCCTCGACGCCCGCGAGCCAGCGATAGTCCGCGCCGGCCAGCTCGAGCATGGTCGGCGCCAGGTCGCTCAGCGTCAGGCGGTGATCCGATGCGGCTTCGCCGAGCGGCCGAACGCCGGCGCCGAGGGCGGCCAGCCAGACGTACTGCGACCCCTCGACGGCGGCGCCGTGCCGGACCCAGTCTTCGCGCGTCTGGCCGCGTCCGTGGTCGGTGGCGATCAGCATCGTCGTGCGCCCGCGATACTGCTCATCGCTCTCGAGCCCCTCCCAGAGCCGCCGCAGGCATTGATCGAAATAATGTGCGGTTTCCAGATATCGATCGTAGCGGCGATCGTGCGCCCAGTCGTCGGTCTCCCCGAGTGCGACATCGAGCACCCGCGGCCGCATCGTTTTGAGATACTCGAGAGCCATCTCGAACGTGATGTAATCGTGGCGCACGCCGCGCCACGGCGTGAGCAGCTTGAACTGCATGCCGTTCAATTCCCTCAGCCGGGCTGAGGCGCCCGTGAGCTCGACGGGCCTGTAGCCTGCGTTGATGAAGATGCTCTCCGGCTCGTGGGCGCCGATGCTGGCGAAGACTTCCCAGGAGCCGAATAGCGACACCTTCTCGGGCGGAA
>Ga0308391_1000334_pt1:12500-20734 | contig 20734 bp, 12 predicted proteins | sample Hotspr20Samplet1_FD_202363 | JGI IMG/M metagenome (GOLD analysis project Ga0308391, IMG submission 202363) | Hot spring phototrophic mat microbial communities from Octopus Spring, Yellowstone National Park, Wyoming, United States - 20050623_t1 ... | reverse complement strand
CGGACCAGCTCCGGAGCCGCCGTCGCATGACCGCCCCGACCCCCCTGATGGCCGGGAAGAGAGGCCTCGTCATGGGCATCGCCAACGACCGCTCGCTCGCCTGGGGAGTCGCCCGGGCGGTCCGGCAGCACGGGGCCGAGCTCGCCGTCACCTACCAGGGCGAGCCGCTCCTGAAGCGCGTCCGGCCGCTCGCCGAGGAGCTCGGCGCCCGACTGCTCGTCCCGGCGGACGTCACCGAACCCGAGAGCCTGGATGCCCTGTTCGGCGAGATCGCGGCCTGCTGGGGCGGGCTCGACTTCCTGGTCCACGCGATCGCCTGGTCCGACAAGGAGCAGCTCAAGGGCCGCTACGTCGACACCACGCTCGACAATTTCCAAAAGACCATGGCGATCTCCTGCTATTCGTTCACCGAGCTCGCACGCCGGGCCGAGCCCTTGATGGGTGCGGGCTCGAGCTTGCTGACCTTGACCTACATCGGCTCGACCCGGGTCACGCCGCACTACAACGTGATGGGCGTGGCGAAGGCCGCCCTCGAGGCCTCGGTCCGCTATCTCGCGGTCGACCTCGGCGCCAAGGGGATCCGGGTGAACGCGATCTCGGCAGGGCCCGTGCGCACGCTCGCCGCCTCGGGGATCGGCGATTTCCGCTACATCTTGAAGTGGAACGAGTACAATGCGCCCTTGAAGCGCAACGTCACGATCGACGACGTGGGGGGTGCGGCGGTCTTCCTCCTCTCCGAGCTCGGTTCCGGGACCACGGGCGAGATCGTGCACGTCGACTGCGGCTACCACGTGGTCGGCATGAAGGCGGTCGACGCCCCGGACATCAGCGTCGTCAAGGGCGACTGAGCGATCCGGCCGCCGCCAGCGGAGATGCCATGGCCGGCTCTTCCTTCGGCACCCTGTTCCGCTTCACCACCTGGGGCGAGAGCCACGGGCCGGCGATCGGCGTCGTCGTGGACGGCGTGCCCTCGCGCCTGCCGCTCACCGAAGCCGACATCCAATATTGGCTCGATCGGCGCCGGCCCGGGCAGTCCAAGTTCACGACCCAACGCCAGGAGCCGGACCGGGTCGAGATCCTCTCCGGCGTGTTCGAGGGCCTGACCACGGGAACGCCCGTGAGTCTTTTGATCCGCAACGTCGACCAGCGCTCGAAGGACTACGGTGAACTCGCTGAAACGTATCGGCCCGGGCATGCCGACTTCACCTACGATGTGAAGTACGGGATCCGCGACCATCGAGGCGGCGGCCGCGCGTCGGCGCGGGAAACCGCCTGTCGGGTCGCAGCCGGCGCGATCGCGCGGAAGATCCTGGGCCCTTCCGTCGCGATCCGCGGCTACATGGTGCAGATGGGGTCGGACCGGATCGACCCCGCCCGCTTCGACCCCGAAGAGATCGACCGCAACCCCTTCTGGTGCCCGGATGCCGAGGCGGCGGCGCGCTGGGAGGCGCAGCTCCTCGAGATCCGCAAGGCGGGCTCCTCGATCGGCGCGGTGATCGAGGTCGTGGCCAAAGGCGTGCCCCCGGGTCTCGGCGAGCCGGTCTACGACAAGCTCGACGCCGACCTCGCCAAAGCGATGATGAGCATCAATGCGGTCAAGGGCGTCGAGATCGGCGCCGGCTTCACCGCGGCGGCACTGCGGGGTGAGGAGAACGCCGACGAGATCCGCATGGGCAACGCGGGCCCGCGCTTCCTGTCGAACCACGCGGGCGGGATCTTGGGCGGGATCTCGACCGGTCAGGACATCGTCGTCCGCTTCGTGGTCAAGCCCACCTCCTCGATCCTGATCCCCCGACGCACGATCACCCGCGACGGCCGCGAGACCGAGATCGTGACCAAGGGCCGCCACGATCCGTGCGTGGGCATCCGCGCGGTGCCGGTGGGCGAAGCCATGATGGCCTGCGTGCTCGCCGACCATCTCCTTCGCCACCGCGGGGTCTATGGCGGGCGCTGACCCGCCTCGCCCGATCCGCCCAGGAAGAAAAAACCCCGCCGCGCGGGGCGCGGCGGGGTCTCTTCGGGCGTCGTGCGCCCGGCTCAGCGGTGCAAATCGAAGCGGTCGGCGTTCATGACCTTGGTCCACGCCCGCACGAAGTCGTGGACGAACTTCTCCTCGGCGTCACGGGCGCCGTAGACTTCGCAGATCGCCCGCAGCTGCGCGTTCGAGCCGAAGACGAGGTCGACCCGGGTCGCCGTCCAACGCTTCTGGCCGGTCTTGCGATCGTAGCCCTCGTAGAGGTTCCAGGTGTCCTTCACCGGCACCCACTCGGTGCGCATGTCGAGGAGGTTGGTGAAGAAATCCGTGGAGAGCACACCCGGCCGATCGGTGAAGACACCGTGCGCGGTCCCGCCGTGGTTCGCGCCGAGCATGCGCAGGCCCGCCACGAGCACCGTCATCTCCGGCGCCGAAAGCGCCAAAAGCTGCGCCTTGTCGACCAGGAGATGTTCCGGCTCGACCGGCGTCTTGCCCTTGACGTAGTTGCGGAAGCCGTCGGCCCAGGGCTCCAGGACCTTGAACGAGTCGACGTCGGTCTGCTCCTGGCTCGCATCCATCCGGCCGGGCGTGAACGGCACCTCGACCGTGAAGCCGGCCGCGGCCGCCGCCTTCTTCACCGCCGCCCCGCCGGCGAGCACGATCAGATCGGCGAGCGAGATCTTCTTGCCGTTCCGTTGGCGACCGTTGAAGGAGCGGCGGATCTCGTCGAGCGTGGCCAGGGTCTTGACGAGCCGTTCGGGCTCGTTGACCTCCCAGTCCTTCTGCGGGGCCAAGCGGATCCGCGCCCCGTTGGCACCGCCGCGCTTGTCGGAATTGCGGAAGGTCGAGGCGGCCGACCAGGCGGTGTAGACGAGATCACGGACCGACAGGCCGGAAGCCGAGACCTCCTTCTCGAGGGACGCGACGTCGGTCGCATCCACGAGCGGATGATCCACCGGAGGGATCGGATCCTGCCAGATCAGATCCTCCTTCGGCACCTCAGGGCCCAAATAGCGGATCTTCGGGCCCATGTCGCGGTGGGTGAGCTTGAACCAGGCGCGCGCGAAGGCGTCGGCGAACTGGTCGGGGTTCTTCCAGAAGCGCCGCGAGATCGGCTCGTAGATCGGATCGTAGCGCAACGACAGATCGGTCGTGAGCATCGTCGGCTTGCGCTTCTTGGTCGGATCGAACGGGTCCGGGATGATCTCGGGCGCGTTCTTGGCGACCCATTGCCAGGCGCCGGCCGGGCTCTTCTCGAGCTGCCACTCGTACGTGAAGAGCATCTCGAAATAGTCGTTGCTCCATTGCGTGGGCGTGCGGGTCCAGATCACCTCCGGACCGCCGGTGATCGCATCCGGCCCCTTGCCCGACCGGAAGCTGCTCTTCCAGCCGAGACCCATCTGCTCGATCGGCGCCGCCGCGGGCTCGGGCCCCACGTGACCGGCCGGCCCGGCGCCGTGGGTCTTGCCGAAGGTGTGGCCGCCCGCCACGAGCGCCACGGTCTCCTCGTCGTTCATCGCCATCCGCGCGAAGCTCTCGCGGATGTCCTTGGCGGCCGCCACGGGGTCGGGGTTGCCGTTCGGCCCTTCCGGGTTGACGTAGATGAGGCCCATCTGGACGGCCGCGAGCGGGCTCTCGAGCTGGCGGCCGGGCCCGTGCCGTTCGTCGGCGAGCCAGCTCGACTCCGGCCCCCAATAGATCGACTCGTCCGGCTCGTAGACGTCGGCGCGGCCACCACCGAAGCCGAAAGTCTTGAAGCCCATGGATTCGAGGGCGACGTTGCCGGCCAGGATCATGAGATCCGCCCAGGAGATCTTGCGGCCGTATTTCTGCTTGATCGGCCACAAGAGACGGCGGGCCTTGTCGAGATTGGCGTTGTCCGGCCAGCTGTCGAGCGGGGCGAAGCGCTGCAGGCCGAGCCCCGCACCGCCGCGGCCGTCGAAGATCCGGTAAGTGCCGGCGGCGTGCCAGGCCATGCGGATCATCAAGCCACCGTAATGGCCGAAGTCCGCCGGCCACCAATCCTGCGACTCGGTCATGAGCTTGCGCAGGTCTTCCTTGAGCGCGAAATAATCGAGGCTCTGGAATTCCTTGGCGTAGTCGAAGTCCGGCCCCATCGGGTCGGTCGCCGGTGCGAACTGGTGCAGGATCTTGAGGTTGAGCTGGTTCGGCCACCATTCGTGGACCTTTTTGCCCTGCCCGGCGGCGTGCCGGAACGGGCATTGCGTCACGGCTGTCACGGCTCCTCTCCCTCTTCGAACGGACGAACGGCGCGGCCGGCGATCGCGATCCGGCGGCCCCCCGCCCCGAGATGGCCCCTCGATCTTCCTGCGCCCAGCCCGCCGGCTGCGAGGCCGCCGCGCGCCGGGCGCAATCGACACCGACCGGACCACCGACGGCACGGCTCGAAGTTGGAATATTTCTAAGGAAGAGCCGGGTCAAGTCGGCTGGGCGCGGACCGCCCGCGGCGCACCCCTCACGGCCGCCCCTCGGGTCCGCCCTTCGACCGACAGCGCCGCGAATTCGCGCCCGGCCCGGGTTTCAGCTCCTTCGCCCGAAGCGGTAGGCCGGCCGTCCGCGCACCCCGGGAAGGAGCGCGAACAGACCGCCCTCCGCGGGGTGTGCCGCCAGATGTTCGGCCCCCGTCGTGGCGAAGCGACGGGGCGGCCCTTTGAAGACCGTGGTCGCGCGCGGTCGGTTGTCGACCGCGATACGTTCTCCATCGGGCCGGCCCGAGAGGCGCGGTCCGGTCCGAGCACGCCTCCGTCGGAGCGGTTGCCCGCCCGCTGCAGCGCGACCTCGCGGAGGATCCGGAAATGCCGATCCCGATGCCGAAAGGCGGGTGTCGGTCGGAGGGTTCGGTGTTCGGCTGGGGTTTCGTGGGAGGGGTTGGTTGCGGGGGCAGGATTTGAACCTGCGACCTTCAGGTTATGAGCCTGACGAGCTACCGGGCTGCTCCACCCCGCGGTGCCACCCCGTGCCGTCTGCGACGGCCCGGGGACCCCGGAGATCACCCCCCGAAGTCTTTCGACTTCGCGGGGGCCCCGGATGACCACCCCACGCCGTCTTCGACGTCGTGGGACCCCGGATGGCACCCCGTGCCGTCTGCGACGGCCCGGGGCCCCCGACGTCGGACGACGTCGGGGGGATGGGGCATCGTGGCGAGGGTCGAGGGGGTGTCGGGAAGGCCTGGCAGCGGCCGACTCTCCCGTGCCTTCCTGGCACAGTACCATGGGCGCTGCGGGGTTTCACGGCCGAGTTCGGGATGGGATCGGGTGGGGCACCCGCGCTGGGCCACCAGGCCTTTCCGACACCTTCCTGCCCCACGACGTCTCACGACGTCGTGGGGGCCCCGCGATACCACCCCACGCGATCTCCGATCGCGCGGGGACCCCGGACGAGCATCCCGGCCGATCGGCGATCGTCCGGGGCTCCCGGGGATTCAGCCCCCCGCGGTCTTCGACCGCGCGGGGGTTGCGGGTGGGGTCCCCGCGAAGTCGCAAGACTTCGTGGGGAGGATGTTGGCAGGGTAGGGGGGTGTTCCGGCCGCGGGGGGGAGGTCCCGGGGCTGGGGCGAGGGGAGCGCGTTCGAGCGATTAGGACCGGTTGGCTGAGCAGGTTGCCCTGCGTACACCTCCGGCCTATCGACGTGGTGGTCTACCACGGCTCTCGGCGAGACCTGGTTTGGCGGTGGGTTTCCCGCTTAGATGCGTTCAGCGGTTATCCCGTCCGGACGTGGCTACCCGGCTGCGCCGCTGGCGCGACGACCGGTCCACCAGAGGTCCGTCCACCCCGGTCCTCTCGTACTGAGGGCGGATCCGCGCAAGTCTCGAACACCCACGGCAGATAGGGACCGAACTGTCTCACGACGTTCTAAACCCAGCTCACGTACCACTTTAATCGGCGAACAGCCGAACCCTTGGGACCTGCTGCAGCCCCAGGATGTGATGAGCCGACATCGAGGTGCCAAACCTCCCCGTCGATGGGGACTCTTGGGGGAGATCAGCCTGTTATCCCCGGCGTACCTTTTATCCGATGAGCGATGGCCCTTCCACACGGGACCACCGGATCACTAGCGCCGACTTTCGTCTCTGCGCGACCTGTCGGTCTTGCAGTCAGGCCGGCTTGTGCGCTTGCACGCGACGGCTGGTTTCCGACCAGCCTGAGCCGACCATCGCGCGCCTCCGTTACCTTTTGGGAGGCGACCGCCCCAGTCAAACTACCCGCCATGCAGGGTCCCGGCACCGGCTGACGGTGCGCGGTTAGACACCAGACGGCCCGAGGGTGGTATTTCAAGGACGCCTCCACGGAAGCTGGCGCCTCCGCTTCGCAGGCTCCCACCTATCCTACACACGGCCCGCCTAGTGCCACTGCAAAGCTGTAGTAAAGGTGCACGGGGTCTTTCCGTCTGACCGCGGGTACTCCGCATCTTCACGGAGAATTCAGTTTCGCCGAGCCGGCGTCGGAGACAGTGGGGAAGTCGTTACGCCATTCGTGCAGGTCGGAACTTACCCGACAAGGAATTTCGCTACCTTAGGACCGTTATAGTTACGGCCGCCGTTTACCGGGGCTTCGGTTCGGAGCTTGCACCCCTCCCCTTGACCTTCCGGCACCGGGCAGGCGTCAGACCCTATACGTCCTCTCTCGAGTTCGCAGAGCCCTGTGTTTTTAGTAAACAGTCGCCACCCCCTGGTCTGTGCCACCCCGACCCGGTTGCCCGGACCGAGGCCCCGCTTCTCCCGAAGTTACGCGGGCAATTTGCCGAGTTCCTTCGACGCCGTTCGCTCGCTCGCCTGGGTATGCTCGACCAGTCCACCTGTGTCGGTTTCGGGTACGGTCCATGTTGCCGGGGCTGTTTCCTGGACGCCTCCGGCCGCACCCCCAAATCCGATGAGGGGATACGACGGTTCGGCGCCGTCACCTCCGGCGGGCCCAGGAATCTTGACCTGGTTCCCATCGGCTACGGCTCTCGCCCTCGCCTTAGGGGCCGGCTCACCCTGCGCGGACGAACCTTGCGCAGGAACCCTTGGACTTCCGGCGGGAGGGAATCTCACCCTCCTTGCGCTACTCGTGTCAGCATAGGCACTTCCGATACCTCCACCGCCCCTTTCGGGACGGCTTCACGGGCCTACGGAACGCTCCGCTACCGCTCCCCCCTCGAGGGAGAGCCCGCGGCTTCGGTGCGTGGCTTGAGCCCCGTTCCATCTTCGGCGCGGGACGGCGTCGACCAGTGAGCTGTTACGCTTTCTTTAAAGGATGGCTGCTTCTAAGCCAACCTCCTGGCTGTCTCTGCCGTCCCACATCCTTTCCCACTTAGCCACGACTTGGGGACCTTGGCCGGCGGTCTGGGCTGTTTCCCTCTCGACGACGGACCTTAGCACCCGCCGTCTGTCTGCCGCGCTGGCTGCTCGGGTATTCGGAGTTTGGTTGGGTTTGGTAGGGATCGCTCCCCCCTAGCCCATCCAGTGCTCTACCCCCCGAGGGCATACGCGACGCGCTACCTCAATAGCTTTCGCGGAGAACCAGCTATCTCCGGGTTTGCTTGGCCTTTCACCCCTAGCCACAACTCGTCCCCGACCTTTTCAACGGGCGTGGGTTCGGTCCTCCAGTGGGTGTCACCCCACCTTCAACCTGGTCATGGCTAGATCACCCGGGTTCGGGTCTACGGCCCGCGACTGACGCCCCTTTCGGACTCGCTTTCGCTGCGCCTCCGCCTACCGGCTCGAGCTCGCCGCGAACCGTAACTCGCTGACCCATTATGCAAAAGGTACGCCGTCACCCACCCCCGGGAGCGAACCCCCGGGTCGGGCTCCGACTGCTTGTAGGCATCCGGTTTCAGGGTCTCTTTCACCCCCCTCGTCGGGGTGCTTTTCACCTTTCCCTCACGGTACTGGTGCACTATCGGTCGCCGAGGAGTACTTAGGCTTGGAGGGTGGTCCCCCCGTCTTCGGACAGGATTCCACGTGTCCCGCCCTACTCGAGGATCGCGCGAGGCCCTACCCGTACGGGCCTGTCACCCTCTGTGGAGCGCCGTTCCAGACGCTTCCGGTTCTCCTCGCGCGACCACTGGCCTGGTCCCGGTTCGCTCGCCGCTACTACGGGAGTCTCGGTTGATGTCCTTTCCTCCGGGTACTGAGATGGTTCAGTTCCCCGGGTTCGCCCCGCCGGCTTATGGATTCGACCGACGGTACCGCACGAAGCGGTGGGTTGCCCCATTCGGAGATCCGCGGATCACCGGGTGCTCGCCCCTCCCCGCGGC
>Ga0308391_1000334_pt1:0-10000 | contig 20734 bp, 12 predicted proteins | sample Hotspr20Samplet1_FD_202363 | JGI IMG/M metagenome (GOLD analysis project Ga0308391, IMG submission 202363) | Hot spring phototrophic mat microbial communities from Octopus Spring, Yellowstone National Park, Wyoming, United States - 20050623_t1 ... | reverse complement strand
CACCGCCCTCGAGGCCGACCAGCTCAAGGCCTACCAGACGGCCTTCGAGAAGGCGAATCCCGACGTCAAGATCCGCTGGGTCCGCGATTCGACCGGGATCGTGACCGCCAAGCTCCTGGCCGAGAAGGCCAACCCGCAGGCCGACGTGGTCATGGGCCTGGCCGCCACCTCGCTCATGCTGCTCGACAAGGAGGGGCTGTTGCTGCCCTACGCGCCCAAGGGGCTCGAGAAGGTCAAGCCCACCATGCGCGATCCCGCGAACCCGCCCAAATGGGTCGGCATGGACGTCTGGTCCTCCGCCCTCTGCTTCAACACGGTCGAGGCCGGCAAGCGCGGGCTCAAAGCCCCCACGTCCTGGGCCGACCTCACCGACCCGGCCTACAAGGGCCAGATCACCATGCCCAACCCGGCGTCTTCGGGGACCGGCTTCCTCATGGTCTCGGCCTGGCTGCAGATGATGGGTGAGGAGAAGGGCTGGGCCTACATGGACGCACTGCACCAGAACGTCGCGGCCTACACCCATTCGGGCTCGAAGCCCTGCCGGCAGGCCGGGGCGGGCGAGTACACGATCGGGCTCTCCTTCGAGTACCGCGCCAACAAGACCAAGAAGGACGGCGCGCCGATCGAGGTGATCCTGCCCAAGGAAGGCCTGGGTTGGGACATGGAGGCGATCGGGATCGTCGCGACCACGAAGAAGCTCGAGGCGGCCAAGAAGCTCGCCGATTGGGCGGTCTCGGAAGAGGCCAACCGGCTCTACGCGCAGAACTTCGCGATCGTCGCTTTGCCCGGGATCGCTTCCAAGCTCGAGCACGTGCCGGGTGACATCGAGGCGATGCTGATCAAGAACGACTTCGCCTGGGCCGCCGCCAACCGCGAGCGGATCTTGGCCGAGTGGTCGAAGCGCTACGACGGCAAGAGCGAGCCGCGCAGCTGATGGAGGGGGTGGCGGGCGCGGCGGCCTCCGCCGCGCCCTACCTGCAGATCCGCGGGGTCACCAAGCGCTTCGGTACCTTCACCGCCCTCGAGCGGGTCGATCTCGACGTCGAGGCCGGCGAGTTCGTCGCCTTCTTGGGGCCCTCGGGCTGCGGCAAGACGACGCTCTTGCGCGCCATCTGCGGGCTCGACCCGCCGAGCGAGGGGACGATCCTGCAGGGCGGCCGCGACGTCACGGCGCTGCCCGTGCGCGAGCGCGACTTCGGGATCGTCTTCCAATCCTACGCGCTCTTCCCGAACCTCACGATCCGCGCCAACGTCGCCTACGGCCTGGTCTCGACCGGGAGGCCGCGGGCCGAGGTCGAGCGGCGGGTGGCCGAACTCCTCGAGCTCGTGGGCCTCGCCGACCAGGCCGAGAAGTACCCGGCCCAGCTCTCGGGCGGGCAGCAGCAGCGCGTCGCCTTGGCCCGGGCGTTGGCGCTCCGCCCCGGCCTCCTCCTCCTCGACGAGCCGCTCTCCGCGCTCGACGCCCGGGTCCGCGCGCGGCTGCGCGGCGAGATCCGCGACCTGCAGCGCCGGCTCGGCATCACCACGATCATGGTGACCCACGACCAGGAGGAGGCGCTCACCATGGCCGACCGGATCGTGGTCATGAACCGGGGCCGGATCGAACAAGTGGGCCGCCCCGACGAGGTCTACGCCCGCCCGGCCACCGCCTTCGTGGCCGATTTCATCGGCAAGATGAACTTCCTCGCGGGCCGCCTGCTCGCCCCCGACCGGGCCGAGGTCGCGGGCGCCGAGCTCCTGTTCGAGCCGGCGATCGAGCTCGGCCCGGGCGCGCCCGTGACCGTGTGTCTGCGGCCCGAGGACGTGGTCGTGCGCGAGGTCGAGCGGCGGCCGGCCAACCGGCTCACGGCCGAGGTCGGGGTGATGGAGTTCATCGGCAACCACTTCCAGACGACGCTCCACGTCCCCGGCACGAACCTCGACATTTCGGCCGACCTCTCGATCAACGCGGTCCGCGACCTCGGTATCCGGCCGGGTCGAACGATCCCGATCTGCCTGCCGCCCGACCGGCTCCGGGTGTTCCCCGAGCCACCGCGGCCGAGCTGAGCCCGGCCCCGTGGCGACCGCCTCCTCGCGCCCGCTCGCCGCCCCCCTTCCCTTCCCGGCGGCCGCGCCGCGACCGGTTCGCCAAGCCCTGTCGCGCGACGACCTCGTGATGCGCGCCGGGCTCGGGCTCCTCGTGCTCTGGCTCGCGCTCTCGGTCGTCCTGCCGCTCTGGGCGCTCCTCGCCAAAGCCTTTTCGGGCCCCGCGGGCGAGTTCGTGGGCCTCGCCAATTTCGCGGCCTATCTCGCGACCCCGGCCTTGTCGGCCTCGCTCGCGAACTCGCTCCTGATCGCGGCCGTGAGCACGGTGATCTGCGTGGCCCTCGCCTTCGGCTATGCCTGGGCGCTCACCCGCACCTGCCTGCCGGCCAAGGGGCTCTTCAAGGCGATCGCGGCGATCCCGATCCTCGCCCCTTCGCTCTTGCCGGCGATCGCGCTCGTCTACCTCTTCGGCAATCAGGGTTTCGCCCGCTGGGCGCTCTTCGGCCATTCGATCTACGGCCCGATCGGGATCGTGATTGGCGAGGTCTTCTGGACCTTCCCGCATGCCCTGATCATCGTCACGACCGCCCTCGCGACCGCCGACGCCCGGCTCTACGAGGCGGCGGCAGCCTTGAAGGCCTCGCGCTCGAGGATCTTCTGGACCGTGACCTTGCCGGGGGCGCGCTACGGGCTGATCTCGGCGACCTTCGTCGTCTTCACCCTCGTCATCACCGATTTCGGCGTGCCCAAGGTGATCGGCGGCTCGTTCAACGTGCTCGCGGTCGACGTCTACAAGCAGGTCGTGGGGCAGCAGAACTTCCAGATGGGCGCGGTCGTGGGCCTCGTCCTTTTGCTCCCGGCGCTCTTTTCCTTCCTGGTCGATCGGCTGGTCCAACGCCGCCAGGCAGCGCTGCTCTCCGCCCGCGCGGTGCCGCTCGTGCCCACCCCCGACCCGCTCACCGATCGGCTCGCGCTCTTGTTCTGCACGATCGTCGCCTTCGCCATCCTCGTCATCCTCGGCACGGCGATCTTCGCTTCCCTGGCGACGTTCTGGCCCTACGATCTCACGCCGTCCTTGAAGAACTACGACTTCGACAACATGGACGGCGGCGGCTGGGAGAGCTACCGCAACTCGCTCGAGATGGCCGGCCTCACCGCCCTCTTCGGCACGGCGATCATCTTCGGCGGGGCGTGGCTCGTCGAGAAAACCCGCCGCTTCGAGCTCGTGCGCGGGCTCGCCCAGCTCTTGGCGCTCCTGCCGCTCGCGATCCCCGGGCTCGTGATGGGCCTCGGTTACATCTTCTTCTTCGTCGAGCCGAGCAACCCCTTCCACTTCCTCTACGGCTCGATGGCGATCCTCGTGATCTGCACGATCGCGCATTTCTATTCGGTGGCGCATCTCACCGCCGTCACCGCCTTGAAGCAGCTCGACCCGGAGTTCGAATCGGTCTCCGCCTCGCTCAAGGTCCCGCTCTGGCGAACCTTCTTCAAAGTCACGGTGCCGGTCTGCTTGCCCGCGATCCTGGACATCGCCCTCTATCTTTTCGTCAACGCGATGACCACCGTCTCGGCGGTCGTCTTCCTCTATTCACCGCGTACCCAGCTCGCCTCGATCGCGGTGCTCAACATGGACGATGCGGGCGACATCGCGCCGGCCGCGGCGATGGCCGTGATGATCTTCCTCACGAGTGCCGTGGTACGCGGGCTCTACGGGCTCGTGACCCGCGGGCTCCTGGCGCGGACCCAGGCCTGGCGGCGCCGCTGAGCCGAGCCGGGCTTCCCTTCGCCGGCTCAGCCCGCGTAGCCGAAGCGCCGCGGCAGCCAGAGCGTGAGGTCGGGGAACAGGATCAAGGCCGCGAGCGCGCCGATCAGGACCAACAGGAACGGCCAGAGATAGCGCAGTGTCTCCTGGAGCGGGGTGCCGGTGAGTGCTCCGATCACGAACAGCAGCATGCCGTAGGGCGGGGTCACGAGGCCGATCATGCAGTTGACGACGGCCACGACGCCGAAATGGACGAGGTCGATGCCGAGCGCCTCGCAGGCCGGCAGGAAGAGCGGCAGGATCACGAGGATGATCGTGGTCGCATCGAGCACGCAGCCCAACAACAGCAGCAAGCCGTTCACGAGCAAGAGGAAAACCAGCGGCGAGATGTCGAGCCCGGCGAGCACGCCCGACAGCGCCTGGGGGATCCGCTCGGCGGCCACGATGTAGTTGAAGATCAAGGCGCAGCCGATGACGATGCCGACCGTCGCGGCCTGCCGGGCGCTCGTGACGAACTGCCCCCAGAGCACGGGCAGGCTCAAGGCGCGGTAGAGGAGCGCGGCGATCAGGAGGGCGTAGAGCGCGGCGATCGAGGCGGCCTCCGTCGGCGTGGTGGCGCCACCGTAGATCCCGCCCAAGAGGATCACCGGCATGAGCAGGGCGGGGAAGGCCTCGAGTGTGCGCCGCGGCAATTCGGCCAAGGGCACGGGGTCCTCGCGGGCGACGTGCAGCCGTGCGGCCATCGCCCGGTTCATGACCATCAAGACCGTCGCCACGAGCAATCCCGGCACCACGCCGGCCAAGAACAAGAAGCCGATCGACTGATCGGAGACGAGGGCGTACATGACCATCGGGATCGAGGGCGGGATGATCGGCCCGATCGTCGCCGAGGCGGCGGTCAAGGCGGCGGCGTAGCCCTTGGGGTACCGGCCGTCCTTGGTCATCATCTCCATGACGAGCTTGCCGACACCGGCCGCGTCCGCGACGGCCGAACCCGACATGCCGGCGAAGATCACCGAGGAGACGATGTTGACGTGGCCGAGCCCGCCCTCGAACCGGCCGACCGCGGCGGTGCAGAAGGCCAACAGCCGCTCGCTCACCGTGCCGGCGTTCATGATGTTGGCGGCGGTGACGAAGAGGGGTACGGCCAGCAGCACGTAGCCGTCGTAGAGCGATTGGACGAGCTGCTCGGTCGCGAGCGCGAGATCCGCACCCTGCACGGCGAGATAGACGACGGCGGCCACGAACAGTGCCCAGGCGACCGGCGCGCCGAGCACGCCGAGGGCGAAGACCGTGAGGAGGCAGAGCGCGAAGCCGAGGCTCATCGCCGCAGCCGGGACGCATCCGCGGGCTCCGTCGCTCCGGGTGCCGGTTCGGCGGGTGCGCGCAGGAGCCGGACGATGGCCCAGGCCTGGCGCAGGACGAGGGCCGCGGCGAAGACGAGGAAGACCGAGAAGACCCAGGACAAGGGGATGGGCAGCGTGGCGCTGCGTTTGATCTTGTAGAAGCTGACGTAGTCCCAGCTCGGCTCGAGGACCGCGAAGAAGCCCGCGAGCAGGGCAAGGGCGACCAGGAGGCCCGCCACGCGGCGGCCGCGCGGCGGAAGACGCCGCTCCAAAAGGTCGAAGCGGACATGCTCCCGGTCGGGGACGCACAGGGCGGCGCCCAGGAGCACGAGCCAGAGCCAGAGCGTGAGGCAGACCTCGACCGTCCAGCCGACCGGCCAATTCAAGAGGTAGCGGAAGGCGATCTGCAGGACGAAGGTCGCGAAGAGGGCGAGAAGGAGGGCGGCGGCGAGCGCGTCCGCCGCCCCCCGCAGAACGAGGCCCGCGCGGTGCGCGCGCCCCCTCAAAGCGCGTTGATCTTGTCGAGGATGCCCTTGGGCCAGGCCTTGGCGTAGTCGGATTCGAGATAGGCCTTTTGGACCCGGGTGCGGAACGCGGCGACGTCGGGCTCGTAGACCTCGAGGCCCTTGTCCTTGAAGAACTGGACGAGCTCGGCCTCGAGTGCGAGCTGGCGCTTGCGGCCGAGCTCGGCCGCCTCGTCGGCCGCCTTCTGGACGACCGCCTGCTGCTCGGCCCCGAGCTTGTCCCAGACCTTCTTGGAGAACGCCAGGTAGTTGAGATCGACCAGGTGCGAGGTGAGGACGATCTGCTTGGTGACCTCGAAGAACTTGGAATCGCGGACCGTCGGCAAGGGGTTGTCCTGCCCGTCGACCGCGCCGGTCTGCAGTGCGGTGTAGATCTCGGTGAAGGCCATCGGCACCGGGTTCGCACCCAAGGCTCTGCCGAGGAACTGCCAAGTGTCGGCCGGTGGCATGCGCAGCTTGACGCCGGCGAGGTCCTCGGGCGTGCGGATCTTCTTGTCGGTGCGCAGATTGAGCTGGCGGCGACCGAGATACATCACGGTCAAGAGCTTCACGCCGAGCTCTTTCTCCGCCTTCTCCTTGAACGGCTGCATCAAGGGATCGTTGAACACCCGGACCTGGTGCGCCGCGTCGCGGTGCACGTAGCCTGCCGTGAACACCGAGAACTCGGGGAAGAAGGTCGCAAGCTCTTGGGCCGAGGTGATCGACATCTCGAGGTTGCCGCGGGCGATCGCCTCGAGCTCGGTCCCCTGCTTGAAGAGCGTGGCGTTGTAGTGCGGCTCGTAGATCGCGAAGCCGGCCACCGCCGGGCCGAACACTTCCTCGAGCGCCCGCGAGCGCTGGTCGGTCGGGGTGGCGGGCGTCGACAGCCGCAGCTTGATCTTGTCCGCGGCCGGAGCCGGCCGGCCGAGCCCGGCGGCCGCGGCGAGCGAGGCCGCCCCGGCGAGGAGCGCACGACGTGACGTGGACGAGGACATGGGTTCGCCTCCCCGGATCCCTGGTACGACCGAGATCGCCTCGGCGGGCGCGGACCTTAGCCGAGCCTGCCGGCCTGTCCGGAGCGACGCGGGCTGGCTTGCGCCCGCACGAACGGCGCGCCGGCGAGGACCCGCGGTGGCGCCGGCGGACGTCCCGCTCGCCGGGGGATCGAGGCGGCGCCGACCCCCGGGGGACGAGGGCCGGGGGCGTCCCGGCCGTCGGCTGCGCCGTCCGCCACGCGCCCCACGGCACCCCCCTAGCGGCGACCGCCGCCGAACAGCCCCTCGAGGCCGCGCCGCAAGACGTCCACGCCCGGCAGCGCCGGGCCCGAGGTCGCCGGGTCCGTCGGGGAAGGCGCGGGCTCGGAGGCGAGGCAGGGGTTGCCGGCCGCGCCCAGATCGGCGAACGCGGCCAGGGCCGCCGGCGGGAAGACGAGCGCCCCGAGAAGGCCGAGGGCCGCGCGGCGGCCCGCCTCGCGTTGGTCGAGGGCGATCTCCGGGGCGGCGAGGGTGCCGCGCACCCGGACCGGCACGGCCACACTCAAGGTCGCCCCGCGCGAGCGCGGCACAAGGGTCACGTCGAGCCGCTCGCTGCCGAGGTCGAGCCGACCCTCGCCGGAGAGCCTGGCGCGGGCGGTCTCCAGCACCGCCACCCTGAGCTCGACCACCCCGGCGCGGATCGGCAGGTCGAAGGCGCCGCAGCGCAGCTCGACCCAGCCGTCGCCGCCTTGCGCCGCGAGCGCGCGGACCGCCTCGCGCACCCCACCGGCGATCCGGTCGAGTGCGGCCGCCCGCAGCCGGCCGCCGCCCAGGGCCGCGGTAAGCTCGCCCTCGGCCGAGGCCAGGAGCGCGCGCAGCGAGCGGCCGCGGCCGGTGAGCTCGAGGTCGAGGTCGAGCGCGGCGTCGAGCGTGGTCTCCTGGCCGAGCTCGCGCTGCAGCCGGGCGGTCGCGAGGCCGCGCGCCTCGAGCGCGAGTGCGACCGCGGGCTGCGGCTGGCCGCCGTCCGCCTCGAGCCGTCCGCCGATCCGCCCGCCCGCGAGCTCGGCCGCGACCGGCTCGGCCAGGAGCCGGCCGTTGCCGATCCGGACCGGCAGCACGAGCTCGCGCAGCACCGGCCCGCCGGTCACGAGCTCCGCCACCCGCAGCTCGAGGCTCGCCTCGATCCCGCGCAAGCCGGCGAGCTCGATCGGGGCATCGGGGATCAGCCGTCCCGACCGCGGCTTGCCGCGGTCGCTACCGGCCCCGTTCGGGTCGGGTTCGCCGCCGCCCGCGGGCGCAGCGAGCAGAGCCAGGAGGTGCGGAAGCTTGAGCCGGCGGCTCGCGAGCTTCCCCTCGAGCCGCGGCCGCGGCCCGCCCGGGTCGAGGTCGAGCGCGCCCTCGAGGTCGCTGCCGCCGAGTGTGAGCGCGAGCGGCTCGAGGCGCACGCGCCGGCGCTCCAGGAGTGCCGTCGGCGAATCGAGGCCGAGGCGCAGCAAGGCCGGTCGGCCGTCGAGCTCGCCCCGCGCTTCGAGCGCGAGCGGGCCCGCGGGATCGGGCAGGCTCGCCTGCGCCTCGGTGACCAGCAAGGAGAGCGGCGGTCGCCCCTCGGCCGCCGGCACGAGCAGGCGGACCCGCTCGAGGCGGACGTCGCGGGCGACCGGCAAAGGAGTGACCGGCTCGCTGCCGCTCCCGGCGCCGGGCGGTCCGGCCGCTCCCGCGCCTTTCTCCCCGCCGACCGGAAGGGTGACCGTCGAATCGGCGAGGAGCAGCCGGTCGAGCTCGAGCCGGCCGAAGAAGAGTGGCCGAAGCGCCGGGTGCGCCTCGAGCCGACCGATCCGGGCGAGGTCCTCGTGCTCGCCCGGCCGGGCGGCGAGCCGCAGCCCCTCGACCCGGAGCACGGGCCCGGCAGACCAGCCGAGCGAGAGGCTCCCCTCGATCGCGACCGGGCGGTCGAGGGCGGCGGTGGCCCGGGCCTCGACCCAAGGCCGCAGGCGGTCGACGCCCAGGACCGCAAGGCCGCCCGCGACGAGGGCCGGCAGCAGCAGGACGAGGAGCAGGAGGCGGAGCAGGATCTTGCGCATCGCGCGCCGTTTCCCTCGAGGCGTCGACGCCGGCGAGCTGCGGACATCGAGCGGATGGTAACCGTTCTCGGGCCATTCGGGCAGCGGCCCCCGGCTCGCCGCCGGGGGTCCGAGTGCGGGCCGATCACCCCGTGCTCCGCCGCGCCGCTCGGCTCGGTCGCCCGGTGGCTCACGGCCGTGCGCGTTCCGGCCGACGCTCGTGCGCCGGATCGTCGCCCGCTCGCGGCCCGGAGGAGCGCGGGCGGCCGTGGCGCCGCCGCGGGCCCGGTTGACCGGCGCTCGGGCCTCGACTAGACGCTCGGCTCTCGCGGCACGGGACGGTGCCGCGCTGGTTCGGTGCGTGCCGACCCCCGCCGGGCGGCCGCGAGCGGGAACCCACCGATGGCCGTTCCGAAGAAGAAGATCTCGAAGTCGCGTCGCGACATGCGCCGCTCGCACCTGGCGCTTTCCATGCCGACCTGGGTCGAGGACAAGGAGAGCGGCGAGTTCCGCAGGCCGCATCACATCGACCTCAAGACCGGGCGCTACCGCGGTCGGCAGGTGATCGTCGAGCGCGAGAAGCCGGCCGAGGACGCCTCGGAGTAGGCCGCTCGGGCCGTCCGCCGGCCTGGTCTGCCGCGAAGCGGGCCCGATCGGGCGGCCTTCCCGCTCGTTCGCGCGTGCCGGCACCCGGCGCCGCCGGGCCGGGACGAGCGAGTCCGTCGACCATCCGCGACGTCGCCATGCGCGCGAGCAGGCGCCCTCGGGGAAGGCGCCGAGCCGGACCGAGCGCGCAGCTTTGCTCGAGGCGGCTCGGGCACGGCGCGGAAGACTCCGCGAACGTCCGTCCGCCCGGAGCGATCACGCGGTCCCGCCCCGTCCAACATCCGGCACCGCGCGCGGGACTTCGCGGCGAAGCTCGGCCCGGGGTGCTGCGAGATCGTCGCTCGCTGCATCCCCTCGCGCCGGGCAGTCGTCCCCAGGGCCGGTGGGCGGTGCGCGCACGGTCTCGGATACGGCCCCGCCCCGGCTCGCCGCCGGCGCGGATCGTCCAGGCGGGCCACGCCGCCAACAACCTCTCGTCGCCGTTCCGCGAACCCGTCTCCCACCGAACGGCGGAGCGGAGGTCGTGCGCCGAGGCACCGCCGGACCGGCGCCACCCACCAACGCGGCGCATACCGCGGCTTCAACCGGCCCCCTCGGCGCAGCGGCAGGGCGCCTACCTGCCGCCGCGGCGCTCTCGCCCCCGCTCGGTGACCGTTCCCCGCCGACCCTCGGTCCGAGGTCCATGGGCTCGGCCGAACGGCGGGCGCGCCGTGACGCCTCCGCT
>Ga0308391_1000332_pt1 | contig 20780 bp, 17 predicted proteins | sample Hotspr20Samplet1_FD_202363 | JGI IMG/M metagenome (GOLD analysis project Ga0308391, IMG submission 202363) | Hot spring phototrophic mat microbial communities from Octopus Spring, Yellowstone National Park, Wyoming, United States - 20050623_t1 ... | reverse complement strand
ACATTCACGAGCCGTCCCAGGCCGAGGCTGCCGCCGAAGTCGTCGATATCCTCCAGATTCCGGCGTTTCTGTGCCGGCAGACCGATCTGCTCGTGGCCGCCGGTCGCACCGGCCGCGTCGTCAACATCAAAAAGGGCCAGTTTTTGGCGCCCGAAGATATGCGCCTGGCGGCCGAAAAGGTCGCCTCCACCGGAAACGCTCGCATCCTGCTTACCGAGCGCGGCACCTCGTTCGGCTACCACAACCTGGTCGTGGACATGCGCTCGCTGGTGATTCTGCGCCGCACCGGCTACCCGGTCATCTTCGACGCCACCCACAGCGTGCAGCTTCCCGCGGGCGCCGGCGAGCGCTCGGGCGGCCAGCCGGAGTTCATCGAGCCGCTCGCGCGGGCAGCCGCCGCCGTCGGAATTGACGGCCTTTTCGTTGAGGTCCATGAGGCGCCGGCGCGGGCGCTCTCCGATGGCGCGAACGCCTTGCCGCTTGACCAGCTCGGCCGCCTGTGGACGCGCCTGTGCGCCTTCGACCGTCTGACCAAACAGTCATGTAACGCCGCGCCCGGGCGTTCCGTCTGAGGAGTGGCATGTCCGTACATACCGCCTTTTCCTTGCTGGCCTTTGCCGCTCTAGCCGGCGCGGCCCAGCTACCGGATTACTTCCCCCTCCAGGAAGGCAATCAGTGGATCTACCGCCCTATGGAGACTTCCGGCGAGCCGCTCCGGCTGGAGATCGCCCGAACGGGCTACTTTGCCGGGCACGGCTATGTCCTTCTCACCGGCCTGCCCGAAGGCTCAGCCTGGGTGCGGCTTTCCGAGGAACGCATCCTGTACCGCTTCGACCCCGAAAGCCAGCGCGAGGAGGTCTGGCTCCACTTCGGCGCCCCGATCGGCGAGCCGTTCCCGACCAAGATCACGCCCTGCAACCCCTCGGCCGTGATCGAGTCCCGGGAGGCAGCCTGGAAGGGCCCGATCGGCGAGTTCGGCAATGCGTTGATCGTCCGATATCCGGCCGCCGTTTGTGCGGGTCTGGAACAGGACGTCTACCTTCCCTGGGTCGGCCTCCTCGAGCGCACGATCATGACGGCGGCCGGCCCGCGCCGCTATCAGTTGGTTTACGCTCGCCTGGGCGGGGTGACCTACGTCTCCGCACCCGAGCTGAGCATCACGCTGGCGCTCGACCGCTACCGCTACCCGCACCAAACGCCGCCGGCCGCGATCGAGGCGCGCCTCACGCTCCGCAATCATCGCCTGGAGCCCTTCACGCTCGAGTTCTCCACAAGTCAGCGCTTCGACTTTGAGATCCGGAACGAGCGGGGCGCCGTCGTCTACCGCTGGTCCGACGGCCGGGTCTTCCTCATGGTCCTCGGAACGGAGGAGATCGCCCACGGAGAGAAACACTACACGGTCTCGGTGCCGCTGGCGGACAAAGGCGGCGCGCCGCTTCCGCCGGGCAAGTATACGGCCCTCGCCTGGGTAACGCATATGGGACCCAACCGATTCGAAGCCTCTGTCGGCTTCGAGATCCGGCCTTGAACCGGCCCACTAAGGCGCCACGGTCAGCCGCACCACCTGCCGCCGCTCGAGGTTGGCTTCGATTTCGGCCCGCGTGCGCCAGACGGGCCGGAGCTGTTTGCGGGCAAACAGCGGGAGCTGATCGAAGGCGTGCGGGGAGCCCTGCTGCGAGGCGTTACCATAGGCCAGCAGCGCCTGGGCCCGGACGGGCCGGCTGAATTCGATCACGGCGACGAACGAGTCGCCGCCGACGGCCTTGCCGCCTTCGAAATCGACCACGCGGAAAATACCCAGCTCGCCCGGGCCGCCGTTGGCCGGAAGATCGTGGGGACCGCCGCGGAGCCGGTAGGCCTCACCCCAGGCGACGTCGGCGGCGCCAAACTCCTTCTCCGTCGCCTCGACGGCCGACTCGAGCGCGGCCGCAGCCTCCTGCGGCGAGGCCAGCCCCCGCGGCGTCGACCGAGGCTCGGCTTCGCTCCAAGCCTCGCGGAATAGGCCCGTCTTCTCCGAGCGCCGGCGCCACTCGCGCACGAACCGCTCAAAGAGCACGGCGCCGCGGCTTTCCGCCTCGGCCGCACGGTCCCAGCGAGCCAGGATCTCGGCTCCCCGCCGCGCGCGCGGCCCGCCGTGACGGCGCGCCGCCTCGAGCAGCTCCTCCAGGATCCGGTCGGCAAGCTCCATGCGCGTCGAGTGCTTGTAGGCGATAAACTCCTCGAAGCTGATGCTCGCATCCTCATCGAGCATCCGCGCCGAGCGCTGCGCGCGGAAGCTCATGCCGCGCGGCGCCATGTACGCCGGAAAGTCGTCCGCCCGAAGCGCCTCGGGAAAGGTGGTCGTCCACGGCGGATCGTTGGCGTTCTGAAGCCAGCCGCTCGGCGGGTCCAACACCTTGGGCAGCTCGTCGTAGACGTGGGTGCGCGTCCACAGCGTCGCCGGCGAATCCCCTCGCACCGGCCGCTGCCAGAAGTTCCAGTCCCCCTGCGGCCGCACCGGGGTCCGGCCGCCGAAGAGGTGCAGGATATGGCCGTCGCGGTCGGCGTACATCACGGTGAACATCGGGATCTGAAGCCGCCGCAAGGCCGCCTCGAACTCCGTGAGATTTCGCGCGCGCAGCATGTCCCAGTACTGCTCGGCAATGAGCGGGGCATCCAGCCCCGCCACGCGCAGTGCGAGCGCCTTGCCGCCCTTAATTGCCACGATGGGCCCATGCACGGAACGGCGCACCACGAGCTTGCGCTCCTCGAGGCTTCCGTCCGTGCGGCGCACCTTGAGCACCTGCTCGTCGCGCTCGAGCGCTTTCCTGCCGTCTTCCCACCGGTACGCCTCCCCCTCGAGCACGAGCTCGTACAGATCGGCGCCGTCGTAGGTGTTCACCGTGTGCGACCAGCCCAAAAAATCGTTGAAGGCGATCACAAGCAGCGGGAGGCCGACCAGCGTCGCCCCGTAGGCATCGATGCCCGCCCCGATGAGCTGCGCCTCGTACCACGTGTAGAAGTCCGACCAGGGAAGGTGCGGGTTCGCCAGAAGCATCGCGTGGCCGCCGGCGGCGCGCGACGGCGCCACCGCCCAGGTGTTCGAGCCGCCTGACTCCCAGCGGCGTCGCTCCGCGCCGACGGCCTGGGGACGGGCGACGAAATGGGAATGCGCCACCCGCAACAGGTGCGCCAGCACGTCCTCGGGCTCGACGGGAAGAACCCGGCGCGCCTCCTCGCTGACGACATCGGGCCGCTCGCAGGCGTACTGATTGATCCCGGCCGCGAAAGCGGCCAGGCCTCGGCGGAAGTCGCCGCTTTGCACCCTCCACCATTCGGCGGCAAGTTTGGGCACGCCCATGGTCCACACCCACTCGTCGCTTTCCAGATAGCGCTCGCCCCAGTACTCGGCCGCCCGGCCGCGCGCCTGTCCGTAAAGCCGGAGGAGCAAATCGGCGTGGCTTTCCGCTTGGGCGTAGCCGAAGGCTCCGAGCAGTCCCTCGATATTGTCGGCGAAGATGTGGGGCACGCCCCAGCGGTCCCAGAGGATCTCCGGATGGCGGACGCGCTCCCCGCATCCGGCAAGAATCCATAGGACGACAACCGCCGAGGCTCTCCGCATGAGCGTATCGTAAGCCGAGGCTCTCCGCATGAGCGTATCGTAATAGAAAATAGAAATCCGAAGGCGTTCTTCAAAACCGCGGATTGTCGTAACGTGAGAGGGTAATGGCCGAACCGGAAAAACCTTTCGCGCCGCCCCGCATCAGCTTGAACCGCATCTACACCCGCCGCGGCGACGCAGGCGAGACGAGCCTGGCCTCAGGCGAGCCGATCTGGAAAGATGCCGCCCGGATCGAATGCTTTGGAACCGTGGATGAGCTGAACGCGTTCACCGGGTTGGCGTGCGTCACCGCGGAGGAGGCCGCTCGCGAGGCGCCGCAGCTCAGCGCGCTGGTCGCCGCTCTCCGGCGCGTGCAGCACGAGCTGTTTAATCTCGGCTCGATCCTGGCCACGCGCCCGGAGAACGTCCATCCCAAGCAGGCCCGGATCACCCCGACGGACGTCGCCCAGCTCGAGCGCGACATCGACGCCGCCAACGAGGCGCTGGCGCCTTTGAGCTCCTTCGTTCTGCCCGGCGGCTGCCGGTTGAACGCCGAGCTGCACGCCTGCCGCACCATCTGCCGCCGCGCCGAACGCCTCCTGGTGCGTCTGGCGCGCCAGGAGCCGGTGCCGCCTGAGACCCTGCAATATCTGAACCGCTTGAGCGACGCCTTTTTCGTTTGGAGCCGCTGGGCAAGCGCCGTGCTCGGGCGCCCGGAGGTGCTCTGGGATCCGAACCTGGCCGGCGGCGCCCGCTAGCGCGACCTGCGCACGCGCACGGGTCGGCGCCAGGTGATCGGCTCCGGAGCGAAGGCGCCTTCGATCACCGCGGCTTGCTCTTCCAGGTGCCGCTTGTAGGAGCCGGTCGCCGGGCTGGCGGCATCCACCCGGCCGACATAGCGCAGCAGGCGCCCCGAGGCATCGACGAGCGGCTGGATCCGCTCGCGCACGAATCGCCAGGGACCCATGTTCCGCGGCTCCTCCTGCACCCAGATGATCTCGGCCGACTCCGGATAGCGCGACAGCAGCTCATTCAGTTCCGATTCGGGAAACGGATAGAGCTGCTCCAGGCGAAGGATGGCCACATTGTAGGCCTGCCGCTGCTCGCGCGCCGCTTCCAGTTCGTAGTAGATCTTTCCCGAGCAAAGCAGCAGGCGCGCCACGCGGTCCGGCGGGGTGTCGGAGCTGTCGGGCAGGACGGGCCGAAAGCTGCCCCGGAAGAACTCTTCGCGCGGCGAGACCACTTTCGGATGCCGTAACAGGCTCTTGGGCGTGAAGATCACCAGGGGCTTGCGCACGCCCCTGCGGTCCGGCCCGCCGTACATCTGGCGCCGCAACAGGTGGAAGTACTGCGCCGGTGTGGTGCAGTTGGCGATCTGGATGTTGTTTTCCGCCGTCAGTGTCAGAAAGCGCTCGATCCGAGCGCTGGAGTGCTCCGGACCCTGCCCCTCGTAGCCGTGGGGCAAAAGCAGCACCAACCCGCTCGGCTGGCCCCACTTGGTCTCGGCGCAGGTGATGAACTGGTCGATCATGATCTGCGCCCCGTTGGCGAAATCTCCGAACTGCGCCTCCCAGAGCACCAGCGTTAGCGGGTCTCCGACGCTGTAGCCGAACTCGAAGCCGAGCACGGCATACTCGCTGAGCGAGCTGTCGAAGACGTCAAAGCGCGCCTGATCCGGGGCCAGATGTTTCATCGGGATGTACTCGCGGCCGTCTTCGGCGTCGAAGAAGGCCAGATGGCGCTGGCTGAAGGTGCCGCGCGAGGAGTCCTGCCCGCTCAGGCGGACCGGCGTGCCTTCGAGCACCAGGCTGCCGAAGGCAAGCGCCTCGGCCAGCGCCCAGTCCACCGGGGCCCCCTCGAGCGCAGCCTTGCGCCGCTCGATGAAGCCTTTCAGGCGCGGGTGCAACCGGAAATCCGCGGGGAAGCTCGTGATGCCGCGGATCACCCGCTCGAAGGTCGCCGCATCGATGGCGGTACGCGGGCACCAGGTTGGGATCCGGTCGGCGTCCACCAGGGCCAGGTCCTGAATCTCGTAATGCGTCTGCCGCGACTGCGCCTCCCGGTAGCCGCGCTCGAAGCGTGAGCGGAATTCGGCACGCCAGGCCGCCACCTGCTCGGCGCTCACCAGCTTTTCCCGCACCAGCTTCTCGGCATACTGCGTCGCCACCGAGGGGTGCGAGCGGATCTTGCGGTACAGCACCGGCTGTGTGAAGCTCGGATCGTCGGCCTCGTTGTGCCCGTGCCGGCGGTAGCAGAACATGTCGATGACGACGTCCTTTTTGAACTGTTGCCGGTAATCGAATGCGATCTCCACCACGCGCGCCACCGCCTCGGGATCATCGCCGTTGACGTGGAAGATAGGCGCTTGCACCGCCTTGGCCACGTCGGTCGAATAGGGCGACGAACGCGCCTCTTCGGGTCCGGTGGTGAAGCCGATCTGGTTGTTGATCACCAAGTGGATCGTGCCGCCCGTCCAGTAGCCGGGCAACTGCGACAGATTCAGCGTCTCCATCACTACGCCCTGGCCGGCAAAGGCGGCGTCGCCGTGAACGAGCACCGGAATCACTTTCAAGTGCCCGGTCTCGCCGAGCCGCTCCTGCTTTGGCCGCACGATGCCTTCCACCACCGGATCGACCGCCTCGAGATGGCTCGGATTGGGCGCTACGGATACGGCGATCTGGCGGCCCGAAGGCGCGCGGTGCGTTCCCGTGGCGCCCAGGTGGTACTTGACGTCTCCCGATCCCTGCGTGCTCAGCGGATCGATGTCCCCCTCGAACTCGGCAAAGATCTGCTCGAGGGGTTTGCCCACGACGTTGGCCAATACGTTCAGGCGCCCGCGGTGCGCCATGCCGATCACCGCCTCGACGACGCCATGGTCGGCCGCTCGATCGAGCAGCTCGTCCAGGATCACGATGGCCGCCTCGGCGCCCTCGAGCGAAAAGCGCTTGTGCCCCACAAAGCGCGCCCCGAGGAAATGCTCGAACTCCTCGGCCTCAAGCAGGCGCACCAGGATGCGCCGCCGCCGGTCCTCATCGAGCGGCCAGGAGTTGGCCTGCGGCTCCATGCGCTCCTGCAACCAGCGCTTTTGCTCCGGATGCTGAATGTTCATGTACTCGCAGCCGATCTTGCCGCAGTAGGTGCGCCGCAGCGTCTCGAGGATTTCTCGGAGGGTCGCCACCTCTTTCAGGGCGCCTTCGCCCAGAGCCCGGCCCAGGTTCCCGGTCAGGAACTCTCGGTCCAGATCCCAAAGCGTCAGGCCGTAGGTGGCCGGATCGAGCTCGGGATGGTACTGGGGCTCGGCGCCCAGCGGATCCAGATCCGCGATCAGATGCCCGCGCACCCGGTAGGCGTTGATGAGCTGGAGCACGGCCGCCTCCTTGGCCACCTCCGAGCGGGCGCCCGCAACGGCGGCGAACCCGACGGGCCGGTCCTGCTCCCAGCGCACCGGCCGGTAGGGACCCTTCAGGTCGGCAAAGATCGACTCGTAGAAGCCGTCGGCGCCTTCGAGCAGCGCCTGAACCTTGCCGAGAAACATGCCCGACTCGGCCCCTTGAATGATGCGGTGATCGTAGGTGCAGGTGATCGTCATCACCTTGCTCAGGCCGATCATCGCCCGCATCTCTTCGGAGACGCCCTTGTATTCGGCCGGATAATCGATGGCGCCGGTGGCGATGATGGCGCCCTGGCCCGGCATCAGCCGCGGCACGGAGCCGATCGTGCCCACCGTACCCGGGTTGGTCAGCGACACCGTCGTGCCTTGAAAATCCTCCACCGCAAGCTTTCCCTCACGCGCGCGCCGCACGCGGTCGTCGTAAGCAGCCAGGAACTCCTCGAAGTTCATCGCCGCGGCGTTCTTGATGTTGGGCACCAGCAGCAGGCGCCCGCCGTCCCGGCCGGGCACATCCACGGCGATGCCGAGATTCACCGCTTTTCGCCGCAGCCGATAAGGCGCTCCGTCGCGCTCCACATACGCCGCGTTGAGATTCGGAAACTCATCGAGGGCCCGGAGAATCGCGTAGGCGATCAGGTGGGTAAAGGAGATCTTGCCTTTGCCGTGCAGCTCGCGGTGCTGGTTGAGGATTCGCCGGTTTTCGTCCACCAGCTTAACGGGGATGGTGCGCTGCGAGGTGGCGACCGGCAGCCAAATGCTGGCGCTCATGTTCTCGGCGATGCGCGCCGCGGCGCCGCGCAGCGGCACCAGCTCATCGCCGGGGCCGGGCTCGACCGGAGCCGATAACACCGGGCCTCTGTCCGCGACGACGGCAGTAGCGGGTGCGCCCGTCTTGGTCGCGCCGCCGTTGGACTCAAAGATCTCTTTCCAGCTCGGATCGACGGCCTGTCGGTCGTAGAGGTATTGCTGGTACACCTCCTCCTCGATCCAGCGGTTGATGTCGGGTATCGGACGGAATCTCTCGGGCATGCTCGTTTACGGGGACTTGAGCGGGATCGCCCCGCTCTCTTCTAAGGATGCTTATCGATCATCATAGCGCTCCAGCCCGAAGACAAGAAAACAACAAGACCTACTCGCTCGGCTGGTGACGGAGACGACTCGAGGAGGGACGACTGCTACTTGTGCCGGTACGTGATCCGCCCTTTGGTCAAATCGTAGGGCGACATCTCCACAGTGACGCGGTCCCCGGCAAGAACGCGAATGCGGTTCCGGCGGAGCTTGCCGGCCAGATGCGCCAGGATTCGGCGGTCTTTGTCCTGGTCCAGTTGGACGGCGAACAATCCACTCGGAAACTTCTCAACCACGGTGCCTTGGACCTCAATGCAATCCTCTTTACTCATCTTCCTCCCAGACTGCAAAGTGCCGGCCTCAACGGCCCGGCATTTCCAATTATAGCCCCGTGCTGCGGCGCGCGAATTGGCGCGCAGCCTGCCCGTGAACGCGATCGAGGCGGCTCCGGCCAACCAGACGGCGCCGCCTACGTCATCTGGCCCGGTCCCCCTTGCATCTGGATCGTAACGCTCGGCCATCCGCGGCAGCCGAAACATGCCATGATTGGAATTGCGCGATGAAAGCCCTTCTTCTCCTCGTTGTCCTTGCCATGCCCCTCTGCTCACAGTCTTCAAGACCGCGCGTTGCCGTCGGAGGCATCCTCCACGAGTCCAACACCTTCCACTCGGTCAAGACGCGCCTGGAGGAGTTCCGGCGGAGCGCGGCCGGAGATGGCCAGGATGTGCTGGCGTTCTGGGCCGATAACAACGACGAAGTCGCCGGAATGGTGGAAGCCGGCCGGCAGGCGGGCTTCGAGCTGGTGCCGACGCTGGTAGCCTCCGCCACGCCCTCCGGCACCGTGCTCGATGAGGCCTTCGACGCGCTAACCGGCGAGCTTGTCGGCCGGCTTCGCGCCGCCGGAAAGCTCGACGGCGTTCTGCTGGCCTTGCACGGCGCCATGGCGAGCGAAAGCCATCCGCACGCTGACGCCGAGATCGTTCGGCGCGTGCGCGAGGTGATCGGCCGGACGACGCCGCTCGTGGTCACCCACGATTTTCACGCCAACATCCCGCCCGAGATCGTCGACGAGACCACGGTCCTGCTCACCTACAAGACCAATCCGCATGTCGATCAGAAGGAGCGCGGCCGGAAAGCCGCCGAGATCATGGCCGGCATCCTCGCCGGGCGATACCGCCCGACGCAGGCGTTAGTCAAGCCCGGCATGCTCTACAACATTCGGTTTCAGAACACCAATGTCGAGCCGCTCCGGCCTATCGTCGAAGAGACTCGGCGTCTGGAACGCGAACCCGGCGTCCTCGCCGTCAGCGTCGCCGGCGGCTACCAGTATGCCGACGTGCCCGCCATGGGCGCTTCCGTGGTCGCCGTCACCGACAATCAGCCCGAAAAGGCCCGCCAGATCGCACGGCGGCTGAGCGATATGCTCTGGGCCACGCGCGCGGTGCTCAAGCTCGAGCTGCCCGATCCGAAAGCGGCGGTGCGGCGCGCCATGACGGCCGAGAAGTTTCCTGTCGTGCTAGTCGAGATGGGCGACAATATCGGCGGCGGCTCAGCCGGCGACGCCACGTTTCTGCTGAGCGAGCTGATCCGCCAGAAAGCCGACGGCTGGTTCGTGGCCATCGCCGACCCGGAAGCCGTCCAGGCGGCGGTGCGCGCCGGCATCGGCGGCGCCTTCGACGCCCTCGTCGGCGGCAAGACCGATAAGCTTCACGGCGAGCCGGTGCGCATCCGGGGACGTGTCAAGTCCTTGCATGACGGCCAGTTCATTGAGACCGAGATCCGCCACGGCGGCCAGCGGTACTACGATCAAGGCCTGACGGCGGTCATCGAAGCGGAAGGCTCGACGCGGGATCTCAAGAACCTGCTGATGCTGACGAGTCGGCGTATGGTGCCCTTCTCAATTCATCAGCTGGTGAGCTGCGGCGTCTATCCGGAGCGGCAGAAGATCTTGGTCGTCAAAGCGGCCATCGCCTTCCGCGCCGCCTACGAGCCCGTCGCCGCTCAAATCATCGAGGTGGACACCGGCGGCGCCACCGCCGTCAATCCGGAGCGGTTCACCTACAAGCGCGTCCCTCCGACGCTGTTCGGGCTCAAACCCTAGACGCAGGCGTGCGGCCCGCCGTCAAGCAGGGCCCGACAATTTTGTCGGGTCACCCAGTCCCGTGAGCCGTACCTCAGCCGGTCGGATCGAGCTGTGCCGTCGCCACCCGCCACTGTCCGGCCAGATCCTCGAGCAGGCGCACCTGCGTCCAGGGGCGGCCGAGCATCCCCCGGACCGCTTCGGCCTGGCCGGCGCCCAGCTCAACCGCCAGCCATCCCCCCGGCCGCAAGATCCGCGCCGCCTCCCCGATTAAACGGGCATAGCAGTCCAACCCGGCGGCGCCGCCGCTCAAGGCCAAGCGAGGTTCCCAGTCCCGGACCTCGACCTGAAGTCTGGCGATGTCGGACTCGGCGACGTAGGGCGGATTGGAAACCACCAGACCGGCCGACTCATCCGCCAGCACCGCCGCCAAGTCGCACTGGACGAGATCGACCGGCGCCGCCAGCCGCCGCACGTTCTCCCGCGCCACCTCGAGCGCCGCCCAGGAGATCTCGGTCGCCACCACCGCACAGCCCATCTCGAGCGCCAGCGTCACCGCGATCGCTCCGGAACCGGTGCCCACATCCACCACGGCCCCCGGCGGGCGGGGAAGCTCGAGCGCCGCCTCGACCAAGTGCTCGGTCTCCGGCCGCGGGATGAACACAGCCGGCGTGACGCGAAACTCGCGCCCGTAAAACTCCTGGCGTCCGGTGATGTACTGGGTCGGCTTCCCTTGAAGCCGCTCGTAGAGGTAGCGGCCGAAATGGATCCACTCGATGCGGTCGAGTTCGCGCTCGGGATGGCCGTACAAGTAGGAGCGCGAGCAGCCCACGGCGTACGCCAGCAGGATTTCCGCCGTCAGGCGCGCCGGCTCCACCCCGCCGCGCGCCAGCAGCTCGGTGGCCTGCTGTAGCGCGGCGCCGAGTGTCATCGCGTGCTCAGGCGGCCGCCTCCTGCTGCTTGAGCCGCTCGGCCTGATAGTAGGTGGTCAGCGCATCCACCAGCGGATCCAACCGCCCGTCCAGGATCTCCTCGAGCTGATAGAGCGTCAGGCCGATGCGGTGATCCGTGACGCGGTTCTGCGGGAAGTTGTAGGTGCGAATCTTCTCGCTGCGGTCGCCCGACTTCACCATGTTGCGGCGCTCGGCGTCGATCTGGGCCTGCTGCTTGGCCAGCTCCAGCTCATAGAGGCGCGAGCGCAGCACCCGCTCGGCCGCGGCACGATTCTTGATCTGCGACTTCTCATCCTGACAAGAAACCACCAACCCGGTCGGCAGATGGGTGATCCGCACGGCCGAGTAAGTGGTGTTGACCGACTGGCCGCCGGGTCCCGACGAACAGAAGGTGTCGATGCGCAGGTCCTTAGGATCCAGCTTGATGTCGACCTCGTCGGGTTCAGGCAGCACCGCCACCGTGACCGCGGAGGTGTGTACCCGACCTTGCGTCTCCGTCACCGGCACACGCTGCACGCGGTGGACGCCGCTTTCGTACTTCAGGCGGCTGTAAACCTTTTCGCCGCTCACCAGCGCGATGACCTCTTTGATGCCGCCCACCGCCGACTCGCTGAGCGAGGTGATCTCGACCTTCCAGCCCTGCGATTCGGCGTACCGCGTGTACATGCGGAAAATCTCTGCGGCAAACAGCGTGGCCTCGTCGCCGCCCGTGCCGGCGCGAATCTCGAGCACGACGTTCTTCTCGTCGTTGGGATCCTTGGGAAGAAGCAGCAGCTTCAGCTCCTCCTCGATCCGCTCGACCTCCGGCTCCAGCCGGTCGACGTCCTCCTTGGCCAACGCCCGCAGCTCGTCGTCGGATTCGACGAGCATCTGGCGGGCGCCCTCGAGGTCGGCGCTCAACTTCTTCCATTCGCGGAACTTCTGGGTGATCGGTTCCAGCTCCGCCCGGAGCTTGGCTATCTTGCGGTAGGCTGCCGGGTCGTGGATCACCTCCGGCTCGGCCATCTGGCGCGTCAGCGCCTCGAACCGCTCTTCGATCGCTTCGAGCTTCTTGAGATACCTCATGGTTGCGACGGCTCAAGCGAGCGCCAGACGCCCGCCCTGCGCCGCCTCGAGCGCCATCGCGCCTTCGAGCGCGCAAATCGCTACCTCGGTCTGCTCGTTGCTCGGAGGCAGCGCGGTGATCCGCTGAAGCCACAACCCCGGCGCCGTCAGCACTGCCAGCAGACTCTCGCGGCGCCGCGCCGAGTAGCGGATCGCCTCGTAGCTTAAGCCGGCAATGAGGGGCAACAGCAGCACGCGCGAGGCAAACTTCATCAGGAAACTCTCAAACGGCAGGATCGCATAAACGGCGATCGCCACCAGCATCACCACCAGCAAGAAGCTGGTGCCGCACCGCGGATGATACGGACTGAACCTCTGCGCGTTCTCCACCGTCACAGGCAGGCCGGACTCGAAATTGAACACGACCTTGTGCTCGGCGCCGTGGTACTCGAAGACCCGGCGAATGTCTCGCCAGCGCGAGATCAGCACAAGGAAGGCGACAAAGATCGCGATGCGCAACAGGCCGTCAGTCAAGTTGAACGCCACCCGCCCCTCGAGGGCCGGCAAGGAAGCCTTCAGGCGGGTCGTCAACCACAAAGGGACGAACTTGTAAAGGAAAACAAAAAAGCCGAAAGAGAAGGCGAGATTCGCCGCCATCACCCAGCCCGGGATCTCGCGCGATTTCGTCTGGCCCGGCCCCTCCTCGAGCGCCGCGCTGGCCGAGAAGCGGAGCGCCCGGATGCCCAGGTACATGGCCTGGCCGAGCGTCGCCATGCCGCGGAAAACCGGCAAGCCCCAGAGCCGGTTCCTCTCCGAGGGCTTCACCACCGGCGAGGAGTCGGTGACAATGGAGCCGTCCGGCTTGCGCACCGCCACACAGTAGCTGTGCGGCGCCCGCATCATCACCCCCTCGACGACGGCTTGGCCGCCGATGAGCGTCTCCTCGCTCGTCGCCAAGCCGGCCAGGAAAGGAAGGCGCGCCGCGAGCCGAATATGCTCGCCGACCTTCACGCTAAAGCCTCCTCTTTTGAACAGTATAGCCGAAGCTCCCGGAGCTAGCCGGCCACGATTCGCCGCGCCGGACCAAGTCGGGATTCCGCCCCGAATCCGCGCAGCACGTGCAGAAAGCGCCGGCCGAGGCGCCGGCCGTTGCTCGCTTGGCCCAGCACCCGCCGCAAGTAGACGAGCAGGCCTAGCATGTCTTTGTCGCGGATCAGGTGAAGTCCGGATCGCTCGGCCATGTGCTTCTCCAATTGCGCGATACCCGCATTCATGTGCTGCTGAATGGCGGCGGCCAGCGGGTTGTTCGGCCGGGTCTCATAGACCAGTCCGGTCTGCCGCGTCCGGTAGGTGCGAATCATGGCCTCCAGGGCTTCCGCCACGTCGGCGTCGACAGCCCCGCGCGTTCGCTCGGCGCCTTCAACGAGTAGAGCGGCCAGCAGGGCCAGCACCGGCTCGCGCTCCTCGATGAAGCTCCGGCTCACCTCGATGTCCTTGTGGGGCCAGTCCTCCGGCTCGAGCTCAGGCAGTTTTTCAAACCGCCGCGCCTCGACGAGATAGGGGCACTCGAACGGGCAGCTTACCGTCACCTCCCGCTGCTCGCCGCAACAGCGCGGGCAGATGTCGCCGCCTACGCCGGGGCAGTACCGGCGCGGCCGGCGCGTCTCACACAGCTTGCAGGGCTCCATACGAGAACGGCGGCGGGACCCGCGGAGGCAGAGTTTTCATCTTACCATTTAAGTTCGATGCTACGCACGGACTTGTATTTCAAGGTTGTCGTTGAGCACGCCGCCGAGGAGACCATCGAGCGGCTGGTTGCCGACATTGACAGGCAGATCCGCAAGGTGCACGGCGTGCGCGGCGTCGAGTTTTCAAACGCCGTCACCTGGCCGGCCGAACCCGCCTAGACGGGCGAGGAATCCGGACCAAAGACTTGCCGGTAGGTCCGCTCGAAGAAGCCGTCGGTCATTCCGGCAATGTAGTCGCACACCACCTGATGCACCGGAGCCCGCCTGGCCTGATCGCGGTAGGGGGACGGCATCCGGTCGGGTCTCTGGCAATAGTAGTCGAAGAGATTGGCGATCATGGCCGCCGCGCGGCGCCGCTCGGCGGTGAGGGCCTCGGAGTTGTAGACAGCCCGATGCAAAAACGCTTTGATCTGGGATTGCGTCTCGGCTGCGGTCTGGCTCAACCGCGCCAGGCGCACCGGGTAGCGGCGGACCTCCTCGACGTGGTGCACTCGGGCTGCCTCCACCGCCTGCCAGGTCCCTTCAATCAGGCCGGTGACCAGCAGGTCAATCAACAGCCGCAGCACCTCCTGAAACCGAACCCGCTCGTCGGCTTCAGGGAACTGTGCCTCGATCGGCGCCCGCAGCTCGGCGAACGCCGGCACTGAGGCGCTGATGTCGTCCAGGGTGATCAGCCCGGCCGAGTGGGCGTCATCCAGGTCGGCCGTGTTGTAGGCCACCTCGTCGGCCAGATCGATCAGTTGCGCCTCAAGCGGCGGCCTCAACCCCGGCAGATACTCCTCGAGCGCAGCCTCCTGGCCTGGCTCGAGCTCGCGGCTGTGTTTGACGATGCCCTCCCGGACCTCGAAGGTGAGGTTCAGGCCGGGAAACCGGGCGTAGCGCAGCTCGAAACTCTCGACGATTCGCAGAGCGTGCAGGTTGTGATCGAAGCGCGCCCCGAAGCGCCGCATCAGAAGGTCCAACTCGGCTTCGCCCGCATGGGCAAACGGCGGATGCCCGACGTCATGGCCGAGCGCCAGCGCCTCGGTGAGGTCTTCATTCAGCCCCAGCACCGCCGCGACCGTCCGGGCAATCTGGCTGACTTCGATCGTGTGCGTCAGCCGGTTGCGAAAGTGGTCCGAAAGACCGGGCGTAAAGACCTGCGTCTTGTTCTCCAATCGGCGGAAGGCCCGGGCATGCACCAGCCGATCTCGATCCCGCTGGAACTCGTTCCGGTAGGGATGGGGCGGTTCCGGATAGCGGCGCCCGCGGCTTTCCGCCACGGGAAACCGGAGCCGGGCCAGCCCGCCCACCATCGCGCCCGGCCGGCCTACGGCTGGTCCGTGCTCGGCAGGTTGGCCAGCGCCGAGATCGCCGCGCGGCTGATCGCGCTGCGCTCGGTCCGGAGCGGCTCGAGTAGTTTCCGCGCCTCCTCGGGCTTGCTCTGGGCGATCACCAGCGCCAGCGCGATCGTCGCCTGTTCCTTGGAGACCAGCTCGGTCGGCTTGGCCACCAGCTCCCGCAGAAGCTTCTCCGCCTCATCGAGCTTGCCTTCTCCGGCGTACAGTTGCGCGAGCGAAAAGGCCGCTTGTGAGGCGTAGGGCTGCCGGCCGGAGCTCGCCACTTCCTGAAAACGCTTCTTGGCCTCCTCATAATCGCCCTGTTCGATCGCCATCGCCCCGAGGTAATAGCGTGCCACAGCGGCCTCCTCACTGCGGGGATATTTCTCGATGATTTCGCCGAACGCCTTCTGGACCGCCTCCTTTTTGGCCTCCTCGGTGGGGTAGAAGACGAGGTAAGCGTTCGTGGCCGGACCGATCTGGGCCTGATAGATCCGTTCGGCCTGCCGGAGCGCTTGTTGGCGCTCAGCCTTCTGTTGTCGCTGGTAATAGCGTCCGCTCAGCACGGCCAGGATGACGGCGAGCGCGATGGCGCCGATGATGACCGCCTGCCGCCGATGTTCTTCCAGAAACTCGACCGTGTGGCCGACTTCTTGGGCGAACTTATCTGTTTTCAGCTCCTTACGCGTTAACCGGTCCACGCTGCCAGCTTAGCACACCCTCAGGCGGCGGCCCCTCAAAACCCAGCCCTTACGGGGCCGAACCGTCCTGGTTGCGCCGGAGCGCAAACTTGACCAGCCCGGCCAGGTCGTGGATGTCCAGCTTGCGCATGAGATTCGCCCGATAGGTGTCCACGGTCTTGGGACTCAACTCGAGCCGGGCGGCGATCTCCTTGGCGCGCAAGCCCTCCACCAGAAGCGAGTAGACTTGAAACTCCCGCCGGCTGAGCTTCTCGACCGGGTCACGGGCGTCCTCGCCATCGCCCCCGGTGAAGATGCGAGCCATCTCCACCTGAGGGCTGACGAAGACGCCGCCCGAGAGAACCTGGCGAAGAGCAGCCGCCAGCGCCTCGGGCGGATCCGATTTCAACAAATAGCCGCCCGCCCCGCTGCGGAGCACCTCGAGGACCGTCTTTCGGTCGGTACGGTGGGAAACAATGATGGCGCGGGTGCCCGTTTCGCCTTCGCGGGCCTGGCGCACGACCTCGAGGCTGAACAGTTTCGGGAGATCGAAATCAAGCAGCGCCAGCTCGGGGCGGAGCCGGCGGATCAGCTCGATCGCCTCGCGGCCGTCGCCGCATCGGCCGACGACGCGCAGGCCTCCGATCCGCTCGCACAGCGCGGCTAGCCCTTCCCGGATCAAGGCGAGCGGCTCGGCCACGACGACCGCACTGTTGCCGTTCTCCATCGCCGTCCGTCCCGGCTTGCGCGACACCCCCGAGGGGTTCCGCCTCGGGGACATCTCTAAACGATATAGTCAGGCGAGCCGCAACGACTCTCCGGGAAAATTTCGGAAATCGAGCCGGCCTCAGCCGAAGCTGCGAATGGCGGCCGTCTCGTCGTCGAAGACTTCGAAAACCGTGTACAACTTGGTGATCTGGAGCAGGTCCTGAATCCGCTTTGTCAGATTCAACAGCTTGAGCTGCCCTCCTTGATTGGTGACGGTCGTATAGGCCGACACCAGCTCGCCGATGCCGGAGCTGTCGATGTAGCTGACCTCACCCAAGTTCAACAGGAGCTTCTTCTCGCCCTTGCTCACCAAATCCCGAATGGTGTCGCGGAACGAACTGGAGGCCTCACCGAGCGTGATCCGACCGGCAGCGTCCACTACCGTCACGTCTCCCACTTTTCGCGTCGTCAGCCTGACACTCACTGCCTATCTCCCTCCTTGGGAACCATATCAGTGGAATCCAACTTCCGATTCAAGTATTTCACCAGCCTGAACTCCGTGCCCGCGGGCTCGCGCCGCCGAATCTCCAGCTGATCGACGAAGGCCCGGATCAGGAAAATGCCGCGACCGGACTGATTGAGCAGATTCTCCCGGGCGAGCGGGTCGGGCAGCGACCCCGGATCGAATCCCTTTCCCTCGTCCGCCACGACCACCAGCAGCCGGTCCGGGTATTTTGATACCGTGAGCTCCACCTTCTTGTAGCGGCTGTAACAGTTGCCGTGCACGACCGCGTTGACCACCGATTCGCGCACCGCCATGCCGATGTGGTACTGCTCATCTTCCCGGAATCCCAGCTCGCGAGCCGCCGCCATGACGATCTGCTCGGCGATGTCGGCGCTTTTCAGGGTCGACTCCAAATAGGAAACCACGCTGGTGGTCTCGCCGGACTTGTTCTCGCCCATCGCATCGACTCCGGCCGGCTGCGTGGCTGGTCGGAATAGGCTACCTTAACTTTACGTTAGCCGAAAAGTCAACTCCGCCGGAGAGAGCGGCTCAGTCGGCCTCGGTCGACGGCAGATCGGCGGCGAAGTTCTCAAACTTGGTGAACTCCTGCAAGAAGGCCAGCTTCAGGCGGCCGATCGGGCCGTTGCGTTGCTTGGCGATGATCAGATCGGCCTGGCCCTTGAGATCTTCGCGGTCCCGTTTGTAATACTCCTCGCGATAGATGAACAGCACCAGATCGGCATCCTGCTCGATCGAGCCCGATTCGCGCAGGTCGCTCAACTGCGGCACATGATCGCCCGGCCGCGTCTCCGGGGCGCGTGAAAGCTGCGAGAGCACCAGCATCGGCACATTCAGCTCCTTGGCCATCAGCTTCAAGCCCCGCGACAGGAAGCTCACCTCCTGGTTGCGGTTCTCGAAACGGCCGCGCCCGCTCATCAGTTGCAGGTAGTCGATCACCACGAGCGCCAGACCGTGCTCGGCCCGCAGCCGCCGGAGCTTGGCGTGAATCTCCATCAAGCCGATTCCGGCCGTATCGTCGATGAACAGCGGGGCTTCGGCCAGCTCCGTTGCCGCCTGCTGCAACCGCCGCCGCTCCTCCTTGTTCAAGTAACCGGCCCGGTAGTGGTGCTGGTTGACGCGCGCCGCGGCGCACACCATGCGCGCCAACAGCGCCTCCTTGGACATCTCCAGCGAAAAGAGGGCCACGGTCTTGCGCAGCCGCGGGTGGGTGGCCACATGCTGGGCGATGTTGAGCGCCAGCGCCGTCTTGCCCATCGAGGGCCGGGCCGCCAGAATGATGAGCTCGCCCGGATGCAGCCCGCCGGTCAGCTCGTCCAGCTTCACAAAGCCCGTGCTCAGGCCGCGAATCCGTTTGCTCGGATCGAGGAAGGCTTCGATGCCCCCTTGAAACTCCTCGAGGATCTGGCCGGGATTGGCCATGGCGCCTCGCTCGCGATCATCGCCGAGCTTGAGCAACGCCTCCTCGGCCGAGATCAGAATCTGCTCCGGATCCTCCCGCCCCAGATAGCACCGCTCGATGATGCTTTGCGAGGCGAAGATGAGCCGGCGGCGGATCGCGTGATCTTTGACGATGCGGACGTAGCCGTCCAAGTTGTACAGGCGCGGCAAACCGTCGTCGAGCGAGACCAGATAGCTCAAGCCGTCGACCGACTCGAGCTGGCCGTGCCGGATAAGCTCGTTGGCGAGCGTCAGCCGATCAATCCGTTCGCCCCGCTCGCTCAGGTCCCGCATGCGCAGGAAGATGCGACGGTGTTTCTCCAGGCTGAAGTCTTCCGGATCGAGGATGCTGCCGACGTGAGCGAAGGCGGTTTCGTCGTTGAGGATCGCGCCCAAGATCAGCCGCTCGGCGTCGACATTGGCGGGCAGAGCCCTCTCAAGCGTGATGTCGCCGGTGGCCATGACCGCCCTCCAACTTAGCCGGATTCGGCCGCGGGCTCAAGCCCGACCGCCGGCGCCGCGGGCGCAGCGGGATAGCTTCTGAAAAAGCCGGCGTGGAAAAGCGGGCAGGGGCTGTTGAAGGCAAAGCGGGAGAGTGCAGGCGGTTGGAGGCGTCAGGCGGGGATTTCCACACCGGAGGCCGAAACATTTCATCCACCATCTGTATTATAGGCGTCCACCCGCCCCCCGTCGCAGCTCAGGCATCGGCGCGCCCCCCTGCCCCGCGCTCGCCCTTCGGCTCACCCCGTGCTAGGATGAACTACTGTCAGACTCCGGGCTCCGTGCAACGGGAGGCCGCAAACCCCGCCAGGTCCGGAAGGAAGCAACGGTAGCGGCTCGCCCCGTGTGCCGCGGATCACCCGGGGTCTGGCAGCCGATGGGCCCAGGCGAATGTATCAAGTTCTCGCCCGCAAATACCGCCCTCAAAACTTCGCCGAACTGATCGGGCAGGAGCACGTCCGGCTCACCCTCGAACACGCCATCGAGCAGAACCGCATCGCCCACGGCTACATCTTCGCCGGACAGCGCGGCACCGGCAAGACCACCGTCGCCCGCATTCTCGCCCGCTGCCTCAACTGCGTCCGCGGACCCTCGCCCTCGCCCTGCGGCGCCTGCTCGAGCTGCACCGAGATCGCCGCCGGCAACTCGGTCGACGTCATCGAAATCGACGCCGCCTCCAACCGCGGCATCAACGAAATGCGCGAGCTGCGCGAAAGCGTGCGCTACCGGCCCGCTCGCGATCGCTACAAGGTCTTTATCATCGACGAGGCGCACCAGATCACCAGCGAGGCCTTCAATGCCCTGCTGAAGACGCTCGAGGAGCCCCCGGAGTGGGTCGTCTTCATCCTCTGCACCACCGAGGCCCACAAGATTCCGACGACGATCGCCTCGCGCTGCCAGCAGTTTGCCTTCCGCTCGATCGACTTCGCCGACGTGGTCGCGCGGCTTGAGTCGGTCTGCCGCCAGGAGGGCATCGAGGCCGACCAGGAGACGCTGGCGGTGCTGGCGCAGGCGGGCGAGGGCAGCGTGCGCGATTCGCTGTCGGCGCTCGACCAGGCCATCGCCTGCTGCGGCCGCCGCCTCGAGGCCGACGAGGTCCGCCGGCTGCTGGGCGCTTTCTCGATCGACTCGCTCGGCCAAGTCACCGAGGCGCTGGCGCGCGCCGACACCCGGCGCCTGCTCGACCTCGTCCAGGCGCTCGAGCGTGACGGCCGTAACCTCCAACACTTCTGCCGCGAGCTGGCCCGCTACTTTCGCAACCTTCTCGTCGTACGCATCGCCGGCGCCGACAGCCGCTTGGTGGCCGCCTCCGACCGCGAACTCCAACAACTGTCCGCCACCGCCGCTGCCTTCAGCGAGGAGGATCTGACACGCTATCTCCAGCTCACGCTCGATCTGTTTCGCGACTTACAGTTCTCGCTCCAGCCCCGCTTCCACCTCGAGCTCGGCCTGCTGAAGCTGGTTCATGCCGGGCGCCTGGTATCGATCGAGGAAGCGCTCGCCGCGGTCGAGAAAGCAGCCTCGGGCGCCGGCCCGCCGCCGGCCCGCCACGCCGCGTCCCGCCTCGCCTCCAACCCGGAGCAGCCGGAAGCGCCCGCCCCCTCCGTTGCGCCGGAAGCGGCGCCGCCCTCCGAGAGTGACTGGCGCGACCGGCTCCATGCCGCGCTCCGGGCCGCCGGGCACACCTTCCTGGCCGACGCGGTCGAGCACTCTCGGGTCACGGTAACCGAATCCGAGCTCATATT
>Ga0308391_1000329_pt1 | contig 20847 bp, 20 predicted proteins | sample Hotspr20Samplet1_FD_202363 | JGI IMG/M metagenome (GOLD analysis project Ga0308391, IMG submission 202363) | Hot spring phototrophic mat microbial communities from Octopus Spring, Yellowstone National Park, Wyoming, United States - 20050623_t1 ... | reverse complement strand
CGAATCAGGGCGGGCCGCCGCGGGTGCTCGTCGGTTCGGGGTTGACGAACGAGGGCGATGGAATCGTAAAATCGTTGAAGTGGCCCTGGCGCGTAGCCTTGCGGTGACGGGTTTTTCCATAACTCAGGAGCGCCGTTTCCCAGAAGTGGAAGCTGCGGCGTTGACGGTTTCTCGGGGCCGAAAGCCAAGCAGCTTCCTGATCAACGCGGTTTTTTTTCAAGCGGATACTGGTTGTCCTTGGCAGGAGCGTACAGGGGCTCAGCCACCCAATTTGGTCCCAAAAGTGCACGTGACCGGGGTGCGATCCAACAAAGCGGGAGGTATTGTGATGATCGCGAGGATCCTTGTGGTTCTTTCATTATTGCTGTGCACAGCGACTCTCTCGGCTCAGACGATCTACGGGTCGCTGGCGGGAACGGTTTACGACGCGTCCGGCGCCGTCATTCCCAACGCCAAAATCGTGGTTCGCAGTCTGGACACGGGGTGAGTTCGGGAGTTGACGACTGACGAGGTCGGCTTTTGGAGGGTGCCCGCCTTGCTGCAAGGGCGCTACGCCATCGAGGCCTCCGCGCCGGGTTTTGAAACCTTGGTCCGATCGCCGATCCTCGTCGAGCCGACGGTGGAACGGAGGGTGGACCTGACGCTCAACCCCGGCCAGACGACGGAAGTTCTCACGGTGCAGGCGGAAGCCCCGCTGATCGAATCCACGAAAGCCCAGATCAGCCGGGGCGTGGACGCCAGCGCGATTCTGAATTTGCCTGGCCTGAACACCCTGACGGGTCTTGCTCTCCTGGCGCCCGGCACGCTGCCCAACGCGCAGGGCCGGCCGGGTTCGGGTTTCGTTGTCAACGGGGCGCGCACCCGATCGAACAACTTTATGATCGACGGCGCCAACAACAACGATCAGTCCCTTTCGACGCCGCGGCAGACCGTGGCCCCGGAGGTGCTGGCCGAATTCCGCATCATCACCAACAACTTCTCGGCGGAATTCGGGCGCAACTCGGGATCGGTGGTGCAACAGGTCACGCGGTCCGGCTCCAACGAGTACCACGGTATCCTGCGGTGGAGCTGGCTGGGCAACGGCCTGAATGCCCTGACCACCGGCGAACAGCGGACCTTCAACGCCCAAAAGGCGGCTGGCCGCTCCGACTATGAAGCGTTGCGCCGTTCGCGCGGAGTGTTGGTGCGCAACCAGGGCGTGGCCAGCGGCGGTGGTCCAATCAAGAAGAATCACACCTTCTTCTTCACGAGCTACGACTTTGACTTGCGCCGCAGCAGCGCTTCACCGGTCGTCACCACCATTTCCCCTGAGGGTTATGCGGTTCTGGAAGCCAATCGGGCGGCGTTCGCGCCGGGGGCCGTAGATTTCCTGAAAAAGTGGTACCCGGTGGCCAACGACCCCACGCCGCGCGGCAGTTTGGCCGTCCGGCTGCCGGACGGGCGGACCATCACCGTGCCGCTCCAGCAATATAACCGGGCCACCGCCGAGGGAACCATCCCCTACGCACGTAATTTCCACCGGGGTTTCATCAAGGTGGACTCAAAGTTGACGGAAAGCGACAACCTCGGGGTGCGTTACGCCATTGACGACGACTTCGACCCCGGAACGCCGAACGCGCTCAAGTTCAACGAGATCGGCACCGCAGGGCGCAACCAGAACGGCGCCATTCAGCACGTGCGGGTGTTCCGCCCCACGCTCATCGCCGAGAACCGCGCCGTCTACGGCCGCCGCTCGTTCCACTTCCCGGAAAAGCTGCCGCCCCAGTTCAGCATCAGCGGCAGCGGTCTGCCCACCCTGGGCAACGCGAACTTCCCGCAGTACCGCACGGACAACCTGTATGAATTCAGCAGCACCTGGACTTGGATCCGGGGACGGCACAGCTTCCGTTACGGCGCGCATGTGCTGCGCTACCAGTTGAATTCTTTCTTCGCCCCCAATACTCTCGGGACGGTCAGCTATCCGAGCTTCTCCGACTTCCTGTTCGATCGTAACGCCTCCTTCTCGCAATACGCGGGAACCGGGCTGACGCCGGCGCGCACCACCGAGTTTGCCGGTTACTTCGGTGACGACTTCCGGGTGACCTCCAACCTCACGCTCAATCTGGGCATCCGCTACGAGTACACCGGCACCCCGTTCGGTTACTTCTCCGATGCCAAGCCGGACATCAACAACTGGGCGCCGCGTTTCGGCTTCGCTTGGTCACCTCGCGGCGGCGGCTGGCTGACAGGCAACGGCAAGCTGGCCATCCGCGGGGGCTATGCCATCTCTTACGACCAGGTATTCCAGAACATCCTGCTCAACAACTCGCGCAATTTCCCGCGTGGCGTTACGGTCACCATGGACGGCATCAGCGGCCAGCGGCTGTGGGATCCGGCCAGGTTCCCCTCGCCTCCGACGCCGCAGGACTTCGTTCGACTGGGCGGCAACCCCAACCTGCTTCCTGTTCGTCTGTACTCCCCCGGCAAGCGTATCGCGCAGCCGTACGGGCAACAGTTCTCCCTCGGCATCGAGCGTCAGCTCTACCAGGACTTCGCCCTCAAGATCTTCTATGTGGGATCGCGGGGTGTGAAGCTGGTCCGCGAGGTCGAAGCCAATCTCGGCTTCACTGCCGCAGCGATCAACGCCAACCCGTCGGTCTACCAGAGCGTGCTGCCCACGCTGAGGCCGGTCGTGGGAGCGGGAGGCGTCATCACGGGATATCGTCGGGATCCGGATCGCGGCTCGATCCTGGTTGGAGACGGCTACGCCCAATCCGCTTATCACTCCCTGCAAGTCAGCTTCGACAAACGCTTCCGCCGCGGCTTGCAGTTCCAGAACAGCTACACCTGGAGCTCGTTCATCAACGACTCCGACGACATCCTGGGCGGTCAGGCCAATCGGACGCTGCCCTCCAACCCGCTGAACCTGCGCCACGATCGCGGTCGCTCGGGTTATGACCAGCCGCACCGCTTCACGTCCGGTTACATCTATGAATTCCCCAACATCCGCGAGGGCCGCGGCGTGCTGGGCCGGATCGCCGGCGGCTGGTCGCTGTCGGGCGTGACCACGGTGGCCTCCGGAACGCCGTACAGCATTTTCAACAGCTTCAACGCCTTGGGCATCCTGCCCGGCCAGATCAGCACGATCCACCTATCACAACGCGCCAGCTACAACCCGGCAGGCCCGCCCAAGACCGGCACGAACCCGACCGTGTCCACACCGCGGTTCATCGCCAATCCTGCGAACTCCGGCATCGTGGGGGACCTCGGGGCCAACACGGAGCGGGTTGGCCGCACCGTCAACTTCGACGCGGCGCTTTCCAAGCGCATCGCGATCTGGGCCGATCGCAGCCACGCGCTCGAGCTGCGCTGGGAGGTCTTCAACGCCCTCAACCATCGCAACTTCGTGTTGATCCCCTCCAACACGGTGAGCGCCAATACCGATCTGACCACGTTCATGAACCTGGGCTTCACCAACGTGGCCGGGCGCAGCATGCTGTTCAACGTGCGCTACCACTTCTGAAGCCGCAGGACAACTTCTTGCGACCCGCGCCGGGCGGAAGGCGCACCACGCAGCTTTCCGCCCGGCGCTTTCTCTATTCAACCAGGGGGTGCGGAGGGCGCGGCAGGGCGGGAAAGCGCGCCGTGCCCCGGGCAGACGCCTCCGGTCCGGTCACTCCTTCAAGGCGGCAAGCACGCGCTCGGTCAGTTGCTCGATCATCTCGGGCAAGGCGGCGTCGAGGGCAGGAGCGACGGCGGCCGACAGGCGGTGGCTGAGTTGCTCGACCAAGGTGGGTAGCGCCGCATCCAACGCCAAGGTTACGGCAGCCCGAATCCGTTCCGGGTCCGGCGCCGGAGGCTCTGCGGGAGCGCGCACCGGCCGCGTCATGACCTCCCACGGCTCCAGAACCGCCGCCGGCTCGGGTCTTTGCTCGCGCTCAGCGCGCGCCGCCTCGACCAGCGGCCGCACCGTCTCCAAGACGAGGGAGGCCTCGAGGGGCTTCCGCAACAGACCGTCCGCGTTGACCCGCTGCATTTCCTGCTCGTCCACGGCGTCCAGCGGGCCGGCCAGCAACACCACACGCGCGTGCCGATGGCGGGGATGCGACTTGATCTGCTCGCAAAGCTCATAGCCCGACTTGCTGGGAAGAAAGACGTCGGCCAGAACCAAATCGGGATCCACGTCGGGCAGGCGAATCAGGGCCGTCTCGCCGTCGGTGACCGTGACGACCTCGTAGCCTTCCTCCTGAAGGATGCGCTCCCCCATCCGCTGAGCGTGCGGGCTGTCATCCGCCAGAAGGATCCGGCTCATGGCTTCGGTGCGGGGGAGGGACTGGAGGACTCGCTGCCGGGCGAAGGTTCGGGCTTGGCGGACGCGGGCGGCTGCCGCCGGGCGTCCGGTTTGGTTTCCAGGGCGGTGGTGTCGGTGACCGGAGCGACCGTGACCTCAGCCGTCACCCCGGTGGCCCCGGCGGAAGCCGCGGGCACGGTGGCCGGAAGCTGCGGCCGGTACGGCTCCATCGTCGGCGAGCCGGACTTGGCGGCCATTCTCACGTCCGGGCTCTTGCGGAAAACGCCCCAGAAATGGCTCAGCAGCCCGGGCTTTTCCAGGTGCTCCAATTCGTATTTCATGCGGGCCAGAGCCACGGGATCAGGCTCGGGGATGTCCACCTCCAGCGCAGTCAGGCGTTTCTTGGCTTCTTCGACTAGAGGGCTGAGCGGGTAGTCGCGGACCAGACGGACGTAAGCCTCGACCTGCTTGTTACGGAACCGTGGTCCCATCTTCGCGTACGAGTCCGCGAGTTGCCAGAGAGCCTGGTCAGCCTTGCTGTACAGCGGATAGTGATCCACCAGGCCTTGCAGGCGGTTGGCGGCCGCCACGTGGCTTCCCTTGGTGTGGTAGAAGCTGCCCACCCGGAACTCGCGTTCGCCCAAGACTTCCTGAATGTTGCGCAGCAACTGCTCGGCCTGGGGAGCGAACTTGCTGTTGGGGAACTGCACGAGGACCTGGCGGCACTCTTCCTCGGCGCGCAGGGCGTGGGTCTGGTCCCGGTCCGCCTTCTCCATTTGTTTGTAATGGATCATGCAGACTTTCATCTGCGCCTCGGGCGCCTCCTCAAGGGTCGGGTAGAAGAGGATAAAGTCCTTGTACTCCGCCTCGGCCTGAGCCAGACCTCTGGAGCCGCCCTCGCGATACCAGCTATCGGCAATGGCCAGCTTGGCTTTGGCCAGAAACTCGCTGGTTTCGTAAGTGTTGATCAGCGTTTGCAAGGTGAGCCGCGCGATCTCGTAGCGGCCGCGTTCGATGTCGGCGATCGCCTTGTCGAAGAGAACCTTATCGGGTTGTTCGGTGTCCTTCGTGATGGGGTTCTCGTAGCGACGGCGGCGGCAACCGGAAACCAGCAAAGCAGCGATCAACACCAGAATCGTCAACCAGCCAAACCAGTGTCGCCTCATAACCATCCCTCGTCCACGCTCAAACTTGCACCGAAGTCGCCTCGCGCGCGATCTCGCGCATGCGCGCCACGGCAGCCGCCGGATCGGGCGAACGGAAGATGCCGGCGCCCACCACGATCCAGTCGCAGCCGGCGCGCACCACATCGGCCAGATTTTCCTCGTTCACGCCGCCGTCAATCTCCAGCTTGAAGGGTAAGTTCCATTCGCGGCGGCGGCGATCGAGGCTCCGAATCTTGCGCAGGGCGCCAGGGATGAACTGCTGGCCGCCAAAGCCGGGATTGACGCTCATGATGAGCACGAAATCCGCAACCTCCAGCACTTCATCCAGCGTGGCCACCGGGGTCGCCGGATTCAGCACCACACCCGCCGGCAAGCCGCGACTGCGAATCAGCCGCAAGGTGCGATCCAGGTGCACACAGGCTTCCTGGTGCACCGAAATCTGATCGGCCCCTGCCTCGATGAAAGCGGGAATGTAACGATCCGGATCGCTGATCATCAGGTGCACGTCCAGCGTCAACCGCGTGGCTTTGCGGATGCACTCGACCACGGGCGGCCCGATGGTGATGTTGGGCACGAAGCGGCCGTCCATGATGTCCAGATGCAGCATGGTCGCGCCGCCCTGCTCGACGCGACGAATCTCGTCGGCCAGGCGAGCAAAATCGGCCGAGAGAATCGAGGGGACGATCTGAACCATCGGGAGCTAACTAGATCGTATCACAGCGGCGAAGAATCCGTCCCCCGGCTCGCGGCCGGGCAGGCGGCGCACGATCCGCTCCGGCAGCCGACCCAAGACCTCCTGCAACACTTCTTCGTTTTCCTCGGGCTCCAGCGAACAGGTGACGTAGAGCAGCAGTCCGCCGGGCGCCAGCGACTCCAGGGCGTTGCGGAGCAGGCCGGCCTGGAGTGCGTGCAGCTCGCCAAGTTTCTCGGGTTTCAGGCGCCACTTGATCTCGGGGTTGCGAGCCAGCGTTCCCGTGCCTGAGCAGGGCACGTCCAGCAGAATGCGTTCGAAGCGGGCGCGGAAGGGCAGAGGGCGGGCGGCGTCCGCCGCCACCAGCGGGCACCCCAGATCTTTCATCCGGCGCAGACGGCTCAGGTGCCGATCGCACGCCACCACCCGGCAGCCCGATTCCAGTGCCTGCGCCGTCTTGTTGCCCGGCGCGGCGCACACATCGAGCAACCTCATGGCCGGCGTCAGCTCGAGCAAGCCGACCACGGCCTGCGAGCCGATGTCCTGGATCCGCAAGCCGGCGGCCCGGCCCTCCCGCACACGGTAGCACCCGGGCACTTCGGTAGGCTCCAGCACCACACTCTCGGGCGGCGAAGCGCCCGCGGGCACGCGCACGTAGGTCTCGGGTCGGCGCAGGTTCGCACGGGCGATGGCCAGAGCCGTCTCGTAACCGTAGAAACGCTCCCAGCGCTCCAGCAGCCAGGCCGGATGGGACAGCTCAGTGGCGCGATCGGGAAAGACGACCGGATCACGCCCCACCTTGCGCAGCACCGCGTTGACAAAGCCCGCGGCAAAACCGTGACCGGACCGCTTGACCAGTTCCACGCTTTCGTGAACCGCCGCATGGGGCGGGATGCGATCCAAATGGCGGAGTTGATACATGCCGAGGCGCAAGGCGACGCGGACTTCCGGATCCAGGCGCACGGGATCGCGCCCGCTGATCTGACGGATCAGCCAGTCCAGTTGCGCCTGCCACCGCAGCGTGCCCAGCACCAGTTCTTCGGCCAGGGCGGCATCGCGTGCATCCAGCCTGGCCGTGCGGCCGGCGAGCAGGTCCACCGCATACCCCCCCCGCTCGACCAGAAGCAGAATGCGGAAGGCGATGCGGCGCGCGGGGGAGGGGCCCGACTCGTTCGGCTCCGGCATTGGCAGCCCCATCGTAACCTATAATAGGATGTGAACCTCGAGCGAACCTTGCTGCGCAGGGTGGGCGAGGCTATCGGCCGCTTCCGCATGATTGCGGAAGGCGACCGGGTGGCCGTGGCTCTTTCCGGCGGCAAGGACTCGCTTGCGCTGCTGGAAGCGCTGCTTCGCCTGCAGAGACGCGCGCCCGTAGAATTTTCCCTCTGCGCCTTCACCATCGAGCAGGGCAAGTTCCTGCGATCGCTGGATGCACTGGCGGAGTGGCTGCACCGGCGGGGCGTTCCCTGGTTGTGCCTCCAGGATCAGCCGTCATTGCGACTCAACGAAACCGAGCCCGATCACGGCTGCGATCTGTGCAGCCGTTATCGCCGCCGCGCGGTTTACGAAGCGGCGCGCACGTTGCAGGCCAACGTGATCGCCTTCGGGCATACGATGGATGATCTGTGCGAGGCCTTGCTGCGCAACGCGCTGTTTACCGGCCGCATCGCCGCCCTGCCCCCGGTCACCTGGTCCAGTCAGCGGGAGTTCCGCCTCATCCGGCCGCTCATTTATGTGAGCGAGCACATGACGCGCCAGTTCGTGGAACGGCTGGGAGCGCCCGTGACGCCGTGCGCCTGCGCTCTGCGCTCCGGGGGCGTACGCCGGCAGATCCGCGGGCTGCTGGCCGAGTGGGAGAAGCGTTATCCTCATCTTATGCGCAAACTGGTCGCCGCCATGGGCAACCTGGATGCCGGGCGCTTGCTCGATCCGCGTTTTCTCGAGCTGCACGGCGCCAGGGAGGCAGCGGCCATACCGGCGTCGGCGGCCCCGCCGGTGGAGCCTTGAGTATGGGTTGTCGCGTCTTGCCTCCGCGAGCTCAGCCCGACGGAAAACCTTACCCCTCCCCGGACCGATTACCCGCTGAGGAGCCGAGACGTTATGAGACTTCTGCCGCGACAGGAAAAGTTCTTTGAGCTGTTCATCAACCAGGTCCGCATCATTGACGAAGCTGCCCAGTTGCTGCTGGAAGGCGCGCGCAACGGCAACTCCCAGCTTTCCCGCAACGCCGTGCGCATCAAGCAGCTCGAGCGAGAGGGCGACGAAGTCGCCCACGACATTTTCACCAAGCTCAACCAGACCTTCATCACGCCGCTGGATCCGGAAGACATTCACGCCCTGTCTTCCCGGCTCGACGACGTGCTGGACGACATCGAGGACTCGGCTTATCGCATGTCGGCCTATCGGCTCGAACCCATCCCCTCTACGGTCATCGAGCTTTGTGAAATCGTTTCCCAGTGCGCCAAGGCGCTGGTGAAAGCCTTCGAGGCGCTCAACAAGGAGGCTCCCCTTCTGGATCACTGCATCGAAGTCAACCGCCTGGAAGACTACGCAGACGAACTCCTGCGGCGGGCCATCGCCGAGCTGTTCGAGCGCGAGCAGGATCCCATCTCGCTCATCAAACTGAAAGAAGTGTACGAATTCCTGGAAGACACGACCGATCGCTGCGAAGACGTGGCTGACGTGTTGCAGAACGTCGTAGTCAAGAACTCCTGATAGCGCAGCGGTCCGGAACGGCCATGTTCGAACTGTCACTCGTCGTCCTGATCATCGCCCTGGCCCTCCTGTTCGACTTCTTCAACGGCTTTAACGACGCCGCCAACTCGGTAGCCACCATCGTCGCTACGCGCGTGCTCAGTCCCTTGCAGGCCGTTGTCTGGGCAGCCTTCTTCAACTTCGTTTCGGCGTTCAGTTTCGGCACCGGCGTGGCGAGGACTGTCGGCTCCGGCATGGTGGACCTCGACATCGTCACCCCCTACGTCATCCTGGGCGGCCTGATGGGCGCCATTCTCTGGACCGCCATAACTTCCTGGCTCGGGCTGCCCATCAGTTGTTCGCACGCCTTGTTCGGCGGCTACGCCGGCGCGGCCATGGCGCGCGTGACCCAGTTCGAGGGGCTGCAGAACGCCACCTCGGCGCTGATCTGGAGCGGCTGGACCAAAACTTTGATTTTCATGGTGCTGGCGCCCGTGCTCGGACTGGCCCTCGCGTATGCGTACATGCTGGTGATCTACTGGTTGTTCCGTCGCTCCAGTCCCAAGCAAATGGACGTTTATTTCCGCCGGCTGCAACTGCTTTCCGCCGCGGCATACAGCTACTCCCACGGCACCAACGACGCCCAGAAGACCATGGGCATCATTGCGGGCGTACTTTACAGCGCCGGTTACCTTTCCACGTTCTACGTTCCGCTCTGGGTTGTGCTGGCCGCGCACGCCGCCATCGCGTTGGGAACCCTGGCCGGCGGCTGGCGTGTGGTACGCACGGTGGGCACCCGCATCACGCGGCTGCGGCCGCGGGGCGGATTTGCGGCCGAAACCGCGGCGGCCACGTCCATTCTCATTTCCACTGCTTTGCACGTCGGCGTGTCCACGACCCACGTCATCGGCGGCGCGATCGCGGGCGTCGGTTCGGCTCATCGGCGGAAGGCCGTCCGCTGGTCGGTGGCGACCCGGATCGTCTGGGCCTGGATTTTGACCATCCCGGCCTCGGCCGCGGTAGCGTGGTTGTCTTATTCGCTGATTTACCTGGGCGGATTCGATCCTCGTTGAGCGACATGGCGGGAGGAACGACTGTGCAAAACGGGTTTTCCGGGAAGACGGCGCTGGTCACGGGAGCGTCCCGAGGCATCGGCGCCGCCACGGCCATCGCGCTGGCGCGCCGAGGCGTGCACCGCGTGGTGCTCCAATACAACAGCTACCGCGAAGGCGCCGAGCAGACGATGGCGGCCGTGCGTGAAGCGGGGGCCGAAGCAGACGCCGTGCAAGCCGATCTGGGCCGCCTGGACGGCATCCGGCAACTGATCGCCCGCCTTCCCGAGGTCGCCCCCGAGGTGGACATTCTGGTGAACAACGCCGGTTCGCTGGTGCGACGGGCGCGCCTGCTGGAGTTCACCGACGACCTCTTCGACGAGGTCATGACCCTGAACTTCCGCAGCGCGTGGATGATCACGCAGGCCGTGGTTCCCGCCATGCTGCGCAAGGGTTCCGGCGTCATTGTCAATGTGAGCTCCATCGCGGGACGCACCGGCGGCGGCGTCGGCGCGACCGTGTATGCCGCCGCCAAGGCCGCCGTCACCGCCATGACCAAGGGCTTGGCTCGTGAGCTGGCGCCCCACGGCATTCGCGTCAACGCCATCAGCCCCGGCACCGTGGACAACTACTTCCACGAACGCTTCTCCACGCGCCAGATGCTGGAAGCCGTGATTGCGCAAACGCCGGCCGGGCGACTGGGCACCAACGAGGAAATGGCCGAGGTCATCGTGTTCCTGTGCTCGGACGCCGCCCGCTACATCCACGGCCAGACCGTCGAGATCAACGGCGGCTTCTACGCGCCTTGAGCAACCCCTCGAAAAGTCAAGCTACCCGACAGGAGACCTGCCCATGTGGGCCGAAATGATCCTGCTTTTGCTCGCGCAAACTCAAAGCCGCACGGTGGTCGTCCGGCCGGTGGAAATCCATGACGTCCTCGTTAATCCCGGCATCGGCATCCAGACCTTCCAGCGCTTTCGCGGCGATCCCATCCATGCCGGCGCCCGATGGTCCGAAGTGGGACCGGAGTCACCGTTTCAGCCCTCAGCGAAGCCACCCGATTTCCCGGACAGCTCGGTGGCCTATTGCCGGTGGTTCTGGTGGCAGATCGAGCCCGAACCTGGCAAGTACCGCTGGGACATCATAGACACGGCTCTGGAGACCGCCCGGCAACGGGGCCAGACGCTCGACATACGCCTCATGCCCTACGATCAGAGCAATCCGTTGCCCGAATGGTACCGGCGCTCCGGAGCACGCCGCGCCAACAAGCCGGAGGACCCCGACGGCAACATCTGGTCGCCGGATGCCAACGACCCCTTGTATCTGAAGTACTGGGGCGCGCTGGTCCGCGCGGCAGGGGCTCGCTACGACGGCCATCCGTACCTGAACAGCGTGGACATTTCCACGGTCGGTTACTGGGGCGAGGGCTGGGGACCGTACTTGCCCGAATGGCCCGTGCAACAAGCTCTCATTGATCTCTACTTCGAAGCCTTTCGCCAAACCCCATTGCTGATGAACTTCGACGAGCCGCGCGCACTGGCCTACGGCGTGGGACGGGGCGCAGGCTGGCGCCTGGACTGCTGGGGCGATCTCGGCGGACGCGGCAAAGGCTTCATGCACATGCTCGATATGTACCCGCAGCAAGTCGTGCGCACCGGCATCCAGGACGCCTGGCAACGCAGCCCGGTGTCGCTGGAGACGTGCGGCACGCCGCTTTCCTGGAAGAAATGGGGTTACACCGCACGGGAGGTGCAGTACTCGATCGAACAGGCGCTGCGGTGGCACGCCTCGACCATCAACATCAAGTCCACCGCCATTCCCGACGACTGGAAGCCGCTGTTCGAAGAATTCCAGAAGAAGCTCGGCTATCGCTTCATCCTTCGCAAGCTCGAATATCCGCGCTCGGCGCGTCGCGGCCACATGATGCCCGTCAGCATGTGGTGGCTGAACGCAGGCGTGGCGCCCGTCTATCGTGAGTACTGGCTCGCCCTCGAGCTCCGCTCGACGACCCACGCCGAGCAGATCCGGCTGCCCGTGGACGTCCGCAAATGGCTGCCCGGCGATGCCGTTTATGACGGCACAGTCTACGTGTCCGACACCCTGCCGCCGGGGACCTACCGGTTCCGCATCGCCTTGCTGGATCCTCGCACGCAGAAGCCGGCCATCCGCCTGGCGATCGAAGGACGGCAGCCGGACGGATGGTACGATCTCGGGGCCATAGAAATCCTGCCCTGAGGGCAAGTTATCATGGCGGAGATGTTGCGACGCGAGTTCCTGCAAACTGCCACGGTCTTGCTGGCACATCCCTCGGCGCCCGCGCCCATCCGGCTGGGTGTCGACAGCTACTCGATCCGCGATTTGCGATGGAAGGCGCCTCAACTGCTGGACTATGCGGCTTCTCTGAAAGTGGACGCCTTGCAAATTTCCGTTCCGGCTGAGTTGGAAAGCCTGGAGCCGGCCTCCCTGCGCAAACTCAAAGACGAGGCGGCGCGCCTGGGCATTTACCTGGATACGGGCATCGGCTGCATCTGTCCCCAGTCCGCACAATACAACCCGATGGTCGGCGACCCCGCAGACTACCTCCTCCGCGGTCTGCGGGTGGCCAAAGAACTGGGCGCCGGCGTCATGCGATGCTTCATGGGCGGACCGAACGACCGTCGCAGTGGCCGGCCGATCGAACCGCTGATAGAAAGCACGATCAAAACGCTGCGCTCCGTGCGTTCGCAGGCGCTCGATCTGGGGGTGAAAATTGCCGTCGAAAACCACGGCGAGATGCAGGCGCACGAGCTGAAGACGCTCATCGAGGAAGCAGGGCGGGATTTTGTGGGCGCATGTTTGGATACCGGCAACCCCATTCAGGTTCTGGAAGACCCCGTGCAAACCTACGAGACGCTGGGTCCGTATGCGATCACGACCCACGTGCGGGATTCCGTGGTCTACGAGCACCGGCGCGGAGCGGCCTTCCAATGGGTGGCGTTGGGTGATGGGTGCCTGGATCTGGCCGCCATGATCGAGCTGCACCGCAAGCTCTGCCCGCAAACGCCGCTGTTGCTGGAAATCATCACCGGACGTCCGCCACAGGTCCTGCCCTACTGGGAGGAAGACTTCTGGAAGTTTTTCCCGCGCATGAGGGCCGCCGATTTTGCGCGCTTCCTGAAGCTCGTGCGGCGTGGGCATCCCTTCCAGGGCGCGATGATGATCGGCGGCACAGGGCCGCAGCCTCCGGAGTTTCAGGCCGCCCTCCGGCGCCAGCAACAGTACGATTTGGAGCGCAGCGTCGAGTACGCCAAGAAGAAGCTGGATGTAGGCGTGCGCTGGCGCGGCTAGTGGCCCACCGGACCCGCGCGCCCGCCGGTGCGGGGACAGCCCACTCACATATCGGCCAGCGCCGCCACCAGCGCGCCCTTGGCCGTGGCGTGCAAGGGATCCGATGCCAGGCGCACCTCGGAAACCCGCAGGGGGAAATCGGCCGCTCTCAGAGCCTGTTCGAAGCGATCGCGGAATCCGGGCGGCAGAACGCTGCCTCCCGCCAGCACCAGCGGGATCGGGCGGTTGAGCCTGGGCAAGGCGCGCTGCTCCTGGAAGGCTTCCCGCATGGCCTCAACGAGGCTGCCGATCAGGTCGTCGTAGTAGACCCGCAGCGCTTGCCGCAACTTGAAGGGCAGCGCATCCCCGGGGTTCCCGTTCATGGAGAAATACTGCTCCTTGAGGACCCTCACACGCGTGCTAACCTCGCCGGCTGCGGCCGCTGCGCCCGCATCCACGTGGTCACCCGCGCGCGGCAGGCTGAAGCTGACCACCGGGACCGAGAGGTAGGCCAGGCACACGTTGGAAAGCCCGGCGCCGCAGCTTATCCCGATGCCCGTGTAGTTGGAATCGGCCAACTCGGCGAAGACCACCGCCAGCCCTTCTTCGAGACTGCGAACCTCGAAGCCCAGCTCGCCGAGCATCTGGTGCAGCGCGGCGTTGTGGAATTTTGGACCTTCCTCCGAGCCCAGAGGCGCGGCCGGGACGCTGTAGCAAAGCTTGCATCCCGTCTTGCTGCCCGGGCCGACCAGAAGCTCGACGATCGAACGCACCACCGCCAGGCCGTCCGGCTCGCCGGGGTTCAGCGTGCCTTCCAGCATCGGCCGGCGCGTCTCGGTGTGAAGCAGATCGGCGAAGCGCTCGCTGGCGTCGCCGTAGACCACGAGGTGCCCATCCAACCGGGAGTGCGGGATGTTCTCTTTCTCGAGGACCCCGCAGGTCAGTTTGGAAAAAGGCAGGCTGACGAAGGCGTTCAGTTGCGAATCGAACTGGTAGTTTTCACCGGATTGCCGGGCCAGGACGATGCGGCTGGTGCCCACGTCCAGGCCGAACCTTGTGCGACCGTCCAGACTCATGATTTCCGACTCCTACGTGCCGGTCAGAACGCGCAACGCACGCCGATAGCTCGCTGCCAGCTCGCGGCGGTATGCTTCCACGGGCAGGCCACTGCTGCGCGCCTGCCGGCTTACTTCCTCCTCGCTGACCCTGACGGCTTCCCTGAGCCGCGGGCCCGCGCGGTTGAGAAAACTTTGATCGGCGCGAAAGCCGAAAAGCAGTAGAGCGGGTAAAGGCTGGCTGTAGTTGTCCGGCAGGCCCAGTTCCAAGAACGGAAACCCATCGGCCCAGTCGGTGTGATAGCCGATGCGGCCATTGGCCGGATTCACCGAAACCTGCGCGTGGGTGACGCAGTTGCCGGGCGGCAGCCGGTAACGGGTCCGTAGCATTTCCACCAGCAGCCGGCCCGCGTGGATCTGGGCCGCGGTGAGTGCGTCGCGGCCGCCATTTTCCGTGCTGGCCTCGAAGCATACGGCGAGAAAGCTCTCGTTCAGATCCAGGTAGATCCCATTCGCGTCCGCCCACAGGGAGCGCCCGGCGTGATGAGCCCGGTCGCTGTCCTCCAGGATGCGGAACACCCGGCCAAAGCGGTCAACCACATAGTGGTACAGAGCATGTCGCTGCACCCAGCCCAGTAACGACTCGCCCTGCTGCTTCAACCGGTTCGTCCACGGCGGGGCGAAGGGCGCCGGGTCGTTCTCCGAGGCGTGAAAAACCAATCCCGCCGGATCGGGCGGCGCCTGAGGGGTTGCGTGAGCATTGCGAGCCAGCCACCGGGGCGAGCGCGGCTCACCTCGAACGCGCCAGGCGCGTTCCACCCGCAGGCCATTGCTGTAAAGCTCGAACTCGGCGGTTCTCTCTACCAGCCAGACCTCGCCGGCAGCGGGCGGCGGCGATGCCGGCGAGGGTCTGGGCCTGGCCGGTAGAGACCCGGCGCCCGATCCCGTCGGCGCCGCAGCCGCCAACATGAGCGCGAGGCACACAAACGCGGCCCAACTCGTCCTTTCCCGAGCGGGAGCCAACAGGGCGGGCTGCCTCAGACACGTTTGCAGGTAGCGAAGGCGCGCGACCGGATCGCGGAGCCGGCTGGCCTGCCGCTCGACGTGCGCCCACCGTGGGGGTTCCGTCAGCAGAGCCTTGGCCGCGTTCATGCGTTCCCCATATCCATCGGCCGGATGACCCGAAAGGCTTACAGTGGCCGGGCAGTCACGCTGACGGGGGCCCCGGTCCGCCCGATCTGTTCGCGGGCCGGCCGGAACCGTTGCTATACTATTAAATTCATGCGGTTGCCGCCCGTCCCGGCGTCAGGCGACGCCCGCCGCCTGGGCGGCTCAGCCACAGGCTGACTCCCGCGCGAATGCCCGGGATATATGACCCAGGGAAGCCCGCCTGCCTCGGGCGGGTTTTCTCGCTGAGGAGACGCACCCGCTGCGGATGTCGGCATGGATCTGAATTTCGATAAACTTGGCGGGCTTGTCCCGGCCATTATCCAGGATCACGGTTCCGGCCGTGTCCTCATGATGGGTTTCATGAACCCCGAGGCCTTCCGGCGCACGATCGAGACCGGGCAGGTCACTTTTTACAGCCGCTCTCGCCGCGCCCTGTGGGCCAAGGGCGAGACTTCGGGCCATCGCCTGCTGGTCCGGGAGATCCTCACCGATTGCGACAACGATGCCCTCCTCATCAAGGTCGAGGCCCTGGGACCCGGGGTCTGTCATGAGGGCTACGTGAGCTGCTTTTACCGGCGGCTGGATGACGGCGCCTGGCGTGAAATCGAGGCGCCCGCTTACGATCCAAAGGCGGTGTACGGGGACCGGCCATGAACAAACTGAGACTGGGAATTCCCAAGGGCAGCCTGGAACAAGCCACGATTGAATTGTTTCGGCGGGCCGGCTTCGCCATCACCGCCACGGCGCGCTCGTACTTTCCCGCCATTGACGATCCGGAAATCGAGTGCATGCTGATTCGGGCGCAGGAAATGGCGCGTTACGTCGAAGACGGCGTGCTCGATGCGGGCCTGACGGGCAAGGACTGGATCCTGGAATGCGAGGCCCAGGTGCAGGTGGTGGCCGATCTGATCTATGCCAAGCAAAGCTTCGGCAAGGTGCGCTGGGTGCTGGCGGCGCCCGAAAGCTCCCCGTTCCAGTCCGTTTACGATCTGCGCGGCAAGGTGATCGCCACCGAGCTGGTGGGCGTGACGCGGCGCTATCTGGCCGCGCACGGCGTGGAGGCAAGGGTCGAATTCAGTTGGGGCGCTACCGAGGCCAAGCCCCCAGAGCTGGCCGACGCTATCGTGGAGGTCACCGAGACCGGCTCTTCGCTGCGCGCCAACAAGCTGCGCATCCTTGACACCGTGCTCGAATCCAATACGCAGTTCATCGCCAACGTGCACTCGTGGCAGGACGCGTGGAAGAAACAGAAGATCCTGGACCTGAAAACGCTGCTCGAGGGAGCGCTCAACGCGCTGGGCAAGGTGGGATTGATGCTCAATGTCCACAAGGACAATCTGGGCGCCGTGCTCGAGGTCTTGCCCGCCCTGAAGAAGCCCACCATTGCGCATTTGAGCGATCCGGACTGGCTGGCGGTCAATACGGTCCTGGACGAAACCACGGTGCGAATGATTATCCCCCGCCTGAAACAGGCGGGCGCCCAGGGCATCGTCGAGTACCCGCTGAACAAGATCGTGATGTGACCCATGATTCGCATTGTGAATTCGCGAGAAGCGGGTCGCCTGTTGCGCCGCCGCGCCTTGCGGCTGGCGCAGGCCGAGCGTGTCGTGCGGCCGATTCTCGACGCGGTTCGGCGCAGGGGCGACAAGGCGCTGCTGGAATACGCCCGGCGCCTCGACGGGCTGGACCGGCCCTCGGTGAAGGTTCCTGAGGAGGAGCTGCGGGCCGCCTTCGCCCGGCTCAACTGCGCCTTCCGCGACGCCGTGCGGCTGGCGAGCAAGAACATCCGCACCTTCGCCCGCATGCAACTGCCGCGTCCGGGCTTCCGGCAGCTCTGCCGGGGCTTGCGCGCCGGGCAGATCGTGCGGCCCCTGGACGCGGTGGCCGCCTACGTACCCTCGGGTCGCTATCCCCTGCCTTCCACGCTCATGATGACGGTCATCCCGGCCCAGGTGGCGGGCGTGCGTACGATCTGCGTGGCTACGCCCAAGCCGGCGCCCGAGATTCTGGGCACGGCGTGGGTCCTGAAGGTGAGCGACGTTTTCCAGATGGGCGGCGCGCACGCCATCGCAGCTTTCGCCTACGGCACGCGCACGGTGCCCAAGGTGGACCGCATCGTGGGCCCCGGCAACATCTACGTCGCCGCAGCCAAGAAGTTGCTGGCCGGCGAGGTCGGAATTGACTTCATCGCAGGTCCCACGGAGACGGTGATCATTGCCGCGGAAGGCGAGCCGACTCTCATCGCAGCCGACATGCTGGCGCAAGCCGAGCACGACGCCGATGCGGCCGCGATCCTCATCACGACCTCGCGGCTGCTCGCCGCTGCGGTGGCGCAACAGATCGAAGAGCAGCTCGAGGATCTGCCCACGGCAGCCGTGGCGCGCCAGGCCATTCAGAACAACGGCGCCATCATTCTGGTCGGCTCGCTCGAAGAGGCTGTGGAGCTTGCCAACCAGTACGCGCCCGAACACCTGAGCCTGCCGGATTCTTCCCTGCTCGACCGGGTGCGACACGCGGGCTGCGTTTTCATCGGGCCGCACAGCCCCGAGGCTGCCGGGGATTACGCCGCCGGCCCCAATCACGTCCTGCCGACCGGCGGCGCAGCGCGTCTGCGCGGCGGCCTCTCCGCGGCCGATTTCGTCAAAGTGATCGCGGTGCAGGAGATCTCGGCGCCCGCCCTGGCCCGGCTCGCGCCCGCCATCACCGCCCTGGCACGCGCCGAGGGCCTGGAAGCGCACGCACGCTCGGTGGAGGCTCGTATTCGTGGCTGAGCCCCTGCGGCCGCGCCCGGCCATCCTTCGCATGGCGCCCTACTCGCCGCCCACCGCCGGGCGCCAGGGCAAGCTCCGGCTGGACTTCAACGAAAACACGGTAGGCTGCTCGCCCGGCGTGCTGGAGTTTTTGCGCCGGCATCTGAGGGAAGACGCGCTGGCAGTCTACCCCGAATATGGCGAGGCGCGCGCGGAGCTGGCGGCATTCTTCGGGGTCGGCCCGGAACAGTTACTGCTCACCAACGGCACCGACGAAGCGATCCAGTTGCTCGTCAATACGTACGTGGACGCGGGCGAGCAAGTGTGCTTGCTGAAGCCCTCCTACGCCATGTACCGCTTCTACTCGGAGGTGGCGGGCGCCCAGGTGCACGAGATCCCCTACCGGGCCGACACGCTCGCCTTTCCGCTGCAGGAGCTGCTGGCCGCCCTCTCGGACCGAACGCGCGCCGTGCTCATCGCCAATCCCAACAACCCCACGGGGACGGCCATCGGCCTGGAGGGCATCCAGCGCGTGCTCGAAGCCGTCCCCCGGGCCGCGGTTCTGCTCGACGAGGCATACTACGAGTTCAGCGGAATCACGGCGCTGCCGCTTCTGGCGCGCTACCCCAATCTTTTCATCAGCCGGACCTTCTCGAAAGTGTACGGGCTGGCCGCGCTGCGCCTGGGATGCCTGTTTTCGCAAGCCGGCAACATCGCCTGGGTGCAGAAGGGCCAGTCGCCTTACAGCGTGAATGCCGTGGCGGCGCTGGCGGCGCGGGCCGCGATCCGTGACCAGGAGTACATCCGCCAGTACGTCAGCGAGGCCCTGGCTGCGCGGGAGCTGCTCTGTCGCGAACTGGATCGCCTGGGCGTGCCCTACTATCCCAGCCAGGCGAACTTCGTGCTCATGCGCGCGGGAGACCGTGCGCTCCGGATCCGGGATGGCCTGCGCGAGGCCGGAGTGTTGGTACGCGATCGCAGCTACGAGTTGCCCGGTTGCGTGCGCGTCACTGTAGGCACGCGCGATCAGGTGCGGCGACTCATTGCCGAGCTGGAGAAGATCTGGTGATCCGACCCTCCCCCGACGTGCTGGTCTTCGACATGGACGGCGTGCTGGTGGACGTCACCGGCTCGTATGTGGAGACGATTCGCCGCACGGTAGAACATTTCACGGGGATTTTGGTTACGCACGAGGAAGTCCAGGCCTGCAAGAATCGCGGCGGCATGAACAACGACTGGGACGCCTCCTGCCAGCTCATCCTCGAGCGGGGGATGCGGCCGTCCTACGAGGAGGTTGTTGATCGTTTCCAGAGCATTTTCTGGGGCGCCGACGGGGACGGCCTCATCCTCGAGGAACGCTGGCTCCCGCGTGCGGGGTTGCTCGAGCGACTGAGCGAGCGCTTCCGGCTCGCCATTTTCACCGGGCGGCTGCGACAGGAAGCCGAACACACGCTGCGCCGTTTCGCAAAGGCAGTCCGCTTCCATCCCGTAGTGACGCATGAAGACGTCACGCGCACCAAGCCCGCGCCGGACGGCCTCCTGCAAATTCGGGAAGCGCTGCCCGGCCGGCGCCTGCTCTACGTCGGGGATTCGGTGGACGATGCGCGCGCAGCCCGCGCCGCCGGCGTCCCCTTCGTGGGAATCGTGGCGCCTCACCATCCCCGCGCCGCCGAGCTCAGGCGCCTGTTCGAAGAGGAAAGGGCGGTCGCCATCCTGGGCGACGTCAACCAGCTCGAGGAGTCCCTGGCGTGAGAACGGCCCGAGTGGAACGCGTCACGGAAGAAACGCAGATTCGCGGGCGCCTGAAAATCGAGGGAAGCGGCCGCTACCGCATCTGCACGGGCATCCGCTTCCTCGATCACATGCTCGAGCTGTTCGCGCGGCACGGCGGCTTCGACCTGATCCTGGAGGCGCAGGGCGATCTGGAGGTGGATCAGCACCACACGGTGGAGGATGTCGGGATCGTGCTGGGGCAACTGTTCGATCAGGCGCTGGGCGACCGGAGGGGCATCAATCGCGCGGGTTACTTCGTCATGCCCATGGACGAGACGCTGGCGGTAGTGGCGGTGGATCTGGGCGGGCGGCCCTACCTGGTGTATCGCGATGCCGTGCGGACCCGGCTGGTCGGCGATCTGCAGGCGGAACTGATGGAGGATTTCCTTCAGGGCTTCGTCACGCACGCCCGGGCCAACCTGCACGTACGCGTGCTTTACGGGCGCTCCAGTCATCACCAGATCGAGGCGATTTTCAAGTGTTTTGCCCGGGCTCTGGCTTACGCCTGCTCGCGCGACAGGCGCCTGCGGCGCCAGTTGCCGTCCACCAAGGGGTTGCTGTGATCGCGATTTACGATTACGGGGCAGGCAATCTCCGCTCGGTAGCCAATACCCTGGAGGCCATCGGCGCCTCCTATCGCATCGTTCGCGACCAGGAGGGGCTGCGGCGCGCCTCGAAGATCATTCTCCCCGGCGTGGGTCACTACGGGCAGCTCCTGCGCGCCCTGGATGCGGCGGGAGTGCGACAGACCCTGCTGGAGGCGATGCGCAGCGGCATTCCCTATCTGGGAATCTGTCTGGGTTTGCAGGCCTTGTTCGAGGGCAGCGAGGAAGCGCCGGAGGTGCGGGGACTGGGGCTGCTGGCGGGACGGGTGGCCCGGTTCCCCGCCGGGGTTCGCGTGCCCCAGATGGGCTGGAACC
>Ga0308391_1000324_pt1 | contig 21088 bp, 17 predicted proteins | sample Hotspr20Samplet1_FD_202363 | JGI IMG/M metagenome (GOLD analysis project Ga0308391, IMG submission 202363) | Hot spring phototrophic mat microbial communities from Octopus Spring, Yellowstone National Park, Wyoming, United States - 20050623_t1 ... | reverse complement strand
TTCAGCAGGAGCGACCCGCCGCCGCCCGCGCCCGGCCGCGTCAGCCGCAGGTTGAACCGCCCCTCGTAGTCGAGGTTCGGGATGGGGTCCGAATAGTCTTCGTCATCCCGCAGCGCATTGCTGAGCGGCACGCGCTCGATCTCGGCCCAGGGCGCAAAGTGCCCGGCGGCGCATTCAAGCGCTTCCGACTCCTGGCCGGGCAGGGAAGGGAAGCGAATCAACTCGCACAAGAACTCCTCGGCCGGCCGCCGCGCCGCCTCCACCGCTGCCCGGATCTCCTCGGTCGAGACCGCCCCCACGTTTTCCTCCATTGCCCCGCCGCCGGTGGCCTCACGCCGCCTCCGCTTTGGCGACGTAGCGCGGCGGCAGCCCGGCTGCGAACCGGTCGATTTCGAGCACGATCAGCTCGCGAATCCGCCAGGCGGCGTCCTCGCTGTACCAGGCCAGATGCGGCGTCAGGATGACGTTCCGTGCCGAAAACAGCGGATGGTCCGGCGGCGGCGGCTCCCGCTCGAGGACGTCGATCGCCGCGCCGGCGATCGTTCCCCGGTTGAGCGCCTCGGCCAGCGCCTCGGTGTCCACCATCGGCCCGCGCGAGGTGTTCACCAGATAGGCCGTCGGCTTCATCATCGCCAGCGTCCGGCGGTTGACGATGTAGTCCGGGATGTAGCAACAAGGGATACCCGCCCGCTCGAGCGCCGCCAGGTCGACGTTGTCGTAGCCGACGCCGTGCCGGATGAGCAGCCGGCAGCGCTCCCAGCCGGAGACGATCTCAGCCGTCACCGGCACCATGTTCACCACCACCACGTCGGCGTCCCGCGTCGCTTCGATCACTCGTTCGGCGCTGGTGAACTTGAGCTGGTAGGCGGCGAACTCGATGCCACGGCGCGCCATTTGGGCCGCTTCCCATTCGAGATCCGGTTCGATGTAGTCGGTGACGACAACCTTCATATCTGGCCGGAAGCCTCTCTGTCCTGTTTCGAGCCGAGCCGGACCGTGCGCCCGGTTTCGGCCGACTCGTAGATGGCCTCGGCGACCTCGATGGCTCGCAGGCCGTCTTCGGCTGCGACCGGCGGGGCCGTGCCCGAGCGGATCGCCTGCGCGAGTGCACGCAGATACTCCACCCCCATCACCCCGCCGTAGCCGTCGACGGGCTCGAGCTCGAAGTGAATCTCGCGCCGCGGCGCCCAGGCGAACTCGGCGGCGTCACTGCACACGAAGAGCTTCTCCCGCACCCCCTCGAACGACGGGCTCCAGGCGAGCACGCCGCGCGTGCCCCGCAGCCCGAGGTAGAGGTCCCGCCCGTGCGGGTAGGAGTCCGGCACGGTGTAGCTGATGTCGAGCGCCGCCACCGTCCCACGCGAGAACACAACCAGTGCAAATGAGTTGTCCTCGATGTCGTAGGCCGGACTGACCTTGACGTTCTTGGCGGTGACTTCGACCACCTCATCCTCGAGCAGCCAGCGGAACAGGTCGATCCAGTGCACGCCGAGGTTGAACATCGGACCCCCGCCGCTCAGACGCCGCTCGAGCATCCATCCCGCTTTGCCTTCGATGTAACGGTGCACGCGCCCGGCGGCGCAGCGGCCCTCGCAGCCCACCACCTGCCCGAGGACGCCGCGTTCGAGAAAGCCTTTCATCTGGCGCACCACCGGGTGGCAGCGCCAGACGTAGGGCGCCGTCAGAATCACGCCAGCCTTGCGCGCCGCCTCGATCGCCCGCACGAGATCGCGCGAGGCCGCCGCCATGGGCTTCTCCACCATCGCGTGGAGGCCGCGCTCGGCGCAGACCGCCGCGGCCTCCGGACACTCGGCATGCGGAAGAAAGATCGCCGCCAGGTCGAGCTCCTCCCGCTCGAGCATCTCGCGCCAGTCCGGATAGGCGGCGACTCCGAAGTCTCGGGCGAAGCCCTCCCGCACCTCCGGGTCGGTCTCGGCTGCCGCGCACACCTGCCAGCCTCCCGCCGTGCGAAAGGCCGCCATGTAAGCCCTGGGATGCAGGTGACGCAGTCCGATCATCCCCACTCGCAGGGGCCGCGCTGAGAGTTCGCCGCTCATCGGTTCAAGCCCGCCAGTGTATTCCGACGGCGCGCCGCGGTGCAAATCAGCCGTGCCGGTTGGCGGCCCGCCACACCAGATAGCCCGCCGACGGCAAGGCCGCCGCAAGGCCAAAAGCCGTCGCGTAGCGCTCCTGATCGAACAGTCGCCCGAAGACGGGCATCATGACAGCCACCGTCGCCGACCAGGCCGCCGAGCCGATGCCCGAAATCAGGCCGGCGTAGCGCGAGGAGTACAAGTCCGTTGCGTGCGCGATCGAGAGAATGATGAACCCCGCGGCGGAGAGCATTGCCAGGAAGAATCCGGCCATCGCCAGCCACAAGGTTCTTGTCCAGGGGACTGCGGCCAGCGGCAGCGCGAGCACGGCCACCGCGGCCAGCAGCCGCTTAAGAAGCGCCGCGCGGCCGCCGCCGGCCGCGCCCCGATCGGCCAGCCATCCCCAGAAGAAGTAGCCGATCTCCCAGCCGAGGGGCGGAATCCAGAGCAGCTTCCCGATCAGGGCCTGGCTCGCCCCGAGCACGCGGTTGAGGTAGAGAGCCGATCCGTAAATGACGAAAGCGATCGGCAGAGCGCCGACGGCGTAGAGGAGCGCGAAGCTCCACAGGCGCGGATCGCGGGCGCGCATCCGGCCGCCGCCTTCCGCCTTCAGCACCGCCTGCGGATGGGCGCGGATCTCCGGCCGGCGGCTGACAAAGGCCCACAAGATGAGCCAGGCGAAGCCGATCACGCCCGTGAACAGGAACGCCGCGCGCCAGCCCCACCACAGCGCGACCGGCGTTACGACAAGCGGCGTCACCATGGCGCCGAGCGAGCCGCCGCTGTAGGCCACGGCGATCCCCCGCGAGCGCTTCGACGGCGGCAGCGTCTGCACCGCCACGCGCAAGCCCCCGGGAAACGTCGCCCCTTCGCCGAAGCCAAGCACTGCTCGCGCCACCGCGAAGCCGACAAAGCTCGACGCCAGCGCGTGACCGGCCGAGGCGAGCGTCCAGACCAGGACGGCCACGGCCATGCCCGCGCGCACGCCCCAGACATCCAACGCCCTACCCCACAGCGGATTGGCGACCATATAGGCCACCGAAAAGGCCGAAATCACCAGCCCGTACTGCTCCGCCGTGAGATGCGTCTCTTCGAGGATCGTGGGAGCAAGCAGCGCCAGCGTGTTGCGATCCACATAGCTGATAAGGGACGCCAGCAGCATGGTCGCCGCCGGCCCCCACACCGACAGGAAGTTCGTCAACGATTCCCGCGACCAGCTCACCGACGGCGGCTCAGCGCTCGGCCGGGCTCTCCGGTTCGGCCCACGGGCGGCTGTGATCGGCCGTCACACTCCAAGTGCCGGGTGGCGAAATCAGGCTGAAGATCGACCACGGCCCGGGCACCCAAGGGTAGCGGTCGATAACCGATTCATCGACCTCCACGCCCCAGCCAGGCTCGCGCGGAACCGTGAGCTGGCCTCGCTCGATCTCGAGCGGCTTCCGCAGAATCTCCGTCGCCAGCGGGAACGGGTACATCGTCTTCAGGCGGTCGGTCGTATAGACCGGATACTCCAGCCACTCCACCACCGACTCCGGCCAGCAAACCCCCAGATGCGCCGCCGCAATCACCTCCAGATCCGTTCCCCAGCTATGAAAGGCAAAACGCAGCCCTTCGCGCTCGATCGCGGCCAGGATGCGCCGCCCCGTCGGGTAACCGCCTTGACAGACTACATCCATCTGTACGTAGTCGACGCACTGACCCGAGATCAAATCGAGGTAGCGCTCCTCGCTCGGTTCGTGCTCGCCGCTCGCCAGCGGCACGATCTCCTTTTCGCGGAAGCGCCGGTAGGCCTCATGATCGTCGGGGGGCATGGGCTCTTCGAGCCAGGCGATCCGATAGGCGGCCATCTGGCGCGCCATCTGTTCGATGGTCGCCTCCCCATAGCTGCGGTCCCCCATGCGCCACCAGGTGTGAGCATCCACCATCAGCTCGATATCCGGCCCCACAGCCTGACGCATCAGCCGCACCGCCTCCACATCCTGTTCCGGCCCGAGGCCCGGGCGCATCTTGTAGGCTGGAAAGCCCAGTCGGGCGATGCCGGCCGCCTCCTCGGCGTAGGACTCCGGCGGCTGGTACATGCCCGCGCTTCCATATAGGCGGATCTTGTCGCGAACGCGCCCGCCGATGAGTTCGGAAACAGGCAGTCCCTTGAGCTTGCCGTAAAGGTCGTAAAGAGCGAGCTCGACGCCCGCGTACAGCTTCACCAGCTCCGGCTCGGTCCCGTGGTCTTTGAGGAACTGGATGCGCAAGGCGTCCGGATCCCCTAGCAGCCGCCCTTCTAGAAACGGTGCGATCGTGTCGCGGATCTGGGCATGCGCGCGCTCGCTCCCCTGGCCGGGACCATAGCCGACCAGGCCGCCGTCCGCCTCGATGCGGACCAGCATCGCGTCGCGCTTGAGAATGAGACGCTCGCCTCCCCAGTAGGTTAACTTCACCGGCTCGGCAAAGGCGTAAGAGAGCAGGAAGGACCGGACGCTTTGGATTCGCATTAGCTATTAGGATTCTGCGCCCGGTCGCGGCTTGTCAACCTTCTGTCAAGAGAAAAGCTTTCGAGGCCGCGCCCGCTTCACGCGAGCAGGCCTCCGTGGCCCAGGCAGGCCAGCTCCCAGCCCGAGACCCGGTAGCGCGCCAGCATCGGCGGCAACAGCAGATCGACGACGTTCGGTTTGGCAGAGCGAAAGCATCCCGGCGCCGATACCACGGGAATGTCGTCTCGGTAGCCCAGCAGCAGCAGGTTGCCCGGCTCGACCGGTGCCAGGAACTTCTCCAAGTGGCAGCCCACACGCACCATGGCTCGCCCGATGACGTCCTCCGGCCCGGCCGGCGCCGTCGTCGACGCCATCAGCACTACGGCCGGCTTGGCGCGCAGCAGATGCTCGAGCGCCCGGCTCACCGGTGCCTCTTCTTCAATCACCGCCATCACGAAGTTCGCCCGGGCCGCCAACCGCTCCAGCCGCTGGGTCATGATGTTCTCGAAAAGCTGCCGCGCCCGATCGCCGCTGATCGGATCGCTATAGAGGACTGCCACGACGGGATTGCGGATCGGCCGCGCCTGCAAAATCGGGCCCCGCTCCCGCAGGATCGAGACCACGGCGTCCAACTGCGTTTGCGCCACGGCAAACGGCGCGCTCTTCACCGTAGCCACCCGCTGGCCGGCCCGGGCATAGCTGAAATTCGGCACCGTGGCGATGACGATGCTGGCCGTACAGTTGATCTGCTTGAGCAACTCATCGTCGACCAGCACACAGGAATTTTCGGTGGCGATGAGATTCGCGCGACCGCCCGCCGCCAGGCGGATCTCCAAGGCGCCGCAGCTCATCTCACTTCCCACCGTCAGCACGGCTTCGTCCTCGCCGACTTCGCCCTCCTCGAGTTCGGTGACCCAGACCTGCTCCATCCCCTCCATTTCGAGCAGCTTGATGTCCTCCTCGCTGATGACGTGGCCCTTGGAGAACAACTTCTTCCCCCCAGGACGAAAAACGGTGCAACATAAGACGCGACCCGCCGACTCCTTGATGCCGACCGTCTGTGCCTTCATTCCAGCTCTCCCGACAAGAGAATGGTAATAGAAGTACTAAATCTCCTCTTATTTACACTAGACTTCAGTGGGAAATCAAGAGTATTCCTCTCAGATTTTTCTGCGTTACGGAGGAATTTACGCGAGACACTGCAATTAAGGTGCAGAAATTCCTAGTACGTCAGTGGGAAGGGTACCAGTGTGCCCGAAACGGAGTCTTGCGCCCTGAGGCCGACGAGAGGCGGATTAGCGGCTCTTAATGGCCGGCAAACGGATCAGACCGGATTCCGGGTCCCAGTGGAAGGCTTCCAGTTCGCCCCGAATCGCCGCCTCCACCACCTCCGGCCGGTCCAGATACTTGACCATAGCCACCTCGTCGCAACATTGGAATTTGGGGCAGCGCATGCAGTCCTTCCAGGCCTTGAGCGGCAGCTCGGAACGGTCCACCTCGCGGTAGCCCAGCTTCTCGAAGAAGCGCGGCACATAGGTGAAAAGGAACAGCAGCTCGAGACCGCACTGGCGCGCCTCCAGTTCAAGCTCGACGGCGAGCTGCCGGCCCAGGCCGCGACCCTGGAAGGCCGGCTCCACCGCCAGCGAGCGAATCTCTCCCGAGGCCGGCGTGTAGAAGTGCAGCGCGCCGCAGGCGGCGATCGCCCCGCCGTCTTCCACGAGCAGGAAGTCGCGCAGGCTTTCGGCCATCTCGAATTCGGTTCGCGGCAACATCACCCCCTGGCCGGCATAGCCGTTGATCAGCTCGAGCAGAGCCGGAATGTCTCGCATGGTGGCTTTGCGGATGCGCATGTCGCCTCAACCGATCAGGCGGCTTCCGAGCGGCTCGCCGCTCAGAAGCCGGCCGATGACGCCGGCCTCGGAGCCGCGCGCGATGACCACCTCGCCCACGCCCCGCCGCAAGGCTTCCGCGGCGGCATCGAGCTTGGCTTGCATGCCGCCGGTGGCGATGCCGTCGCGAATCAACCGCTCGGCCTCGGCTGCTCCCAGGCGGCCGATCGGCCGTCCGGCGCCGTCCAGTACGCCGTCGACGTCGGTCAAGAAGAAGAGTCGGTCGGCGCGGAAGCCGGCCGCACAGGCCACCGCCATCTGGTCGGCGTTGACGTTGTAGATGTTGCCCCGGCGGTCACCGGCCACGCAAGCGATGACCGGCAGGTAGCCCGCCTCGACGAGCGTCTCAAGCAGGAGCCCGTCGGAAGCCACTACGCGTCCGACCGCGCCGAGCTCCGCGGTAAGCGGCTCCGCTTCAACTAGCAGCGCGTCGATGCCGCTCAGACCCACCGCGCGGGCGCCGGCCGCATTGAGCGAGGCGACGAACTGATGATTCACCGTGCCGGCGAATACCTTGAGCACCGCATCGAGCACGTCCGGCGTGGTTACCCGAAGGCCGTTCACGAAGCGGGTCTCGATGCCTAGATCGGCCAGATACCGCGTCATCTGCCGGCCGCCCCCGTGCACCACGACCAACTGCGCCCCACCGCAGGCGGCCCGCGCCAGATCCGCGCTGATGCGTTCGCGCGTGGCCGCCTCGTCGAGAAGCGTTCCCCCGACTTTGATCAACACCCGCACAGCAGCCCCTCCGTCTCCTCGAAGCCGAGCATCAGGTTCATGTTCTGAACAGCCTGGCCCGCCGCGCCCTTCACCAGATTGTCGATGACGCTGACGATGACGGCGCGGCCGGTCGAGGGATCGTGCCGGAAGCCGATATCGCAGTAGTTGGTGTGCTGGACGCAACGCAGGTCCGGGAGCGTCCCTGGTTCATATAAGCGCACAAACGGTTCCCCCTGGTAACGCTCCTCATAGACGCCCAGGATTCGCTCCGCCGAGCAGCCATCCCGGGTGCGAAGATAGATCGTTTCCAAAATGCCCCGATCGAGCGGCAACAGGTGCGCCGTGAAGGTGAACTCGCTCTCTCGAAGCCCCGCATTCTGAAGCACCTCGGGCACATGGCGGTGATCGAGCACGGAGTAGGCGGAAAAGTTCTCACTCACCTCGCAGAAGCTCGTCTTGAGAGTCGGCTTGCGGCCGGCGCCGCTCACGCCGCTTTTAGCGTCGCAGATGAAGCCCGCCGTTCGGTCCGCGATTCCCGATTCCACAAGCGGCCGCAGCGCCAGGTTCGCGGCTGTCGGATAGCAGCCGGGATTGGCTACCAGACGCGCCTTGCGGATCCGCTCTCGATAAAACTCCGGCAATCCGTAGACGGCCTCCGCGAGCAGCTCGGGCTGCGTGTGCTCCTCGCGATACCAGCGGCGATAGGTCTCGGCTTGGCCCAGACGAAAGGCGCCGCTGAGATCGATCACCCGGGCGCCGGCTTCGAGCATGGTCGGAGCGAGCTCCATGGAAACCTCCGCCGGCGTGGCCAGGAAAACGACGGCGAGATCGGCGGCTCTGACGGCCTCGGCGTTTGCGGCCAGAGATGGCAGGGCGCGGTGGCCGCGCGGCCGGGGGCGCTCGGCGGCGTCGGAGCGGTGCTCGACCAGCCACGGCTCCACGCCGCGGTGTCGCACGAGGATCTTGACCAGCTCGGCCCCGCTGTAGCCGCGGAAGCCGACTACTCCGACGCGTAACATGTGATTAAATATTCCCGTTGCTGAATAAATATACCACAGCCGGCCCTACCGCTGCTCGGCCAGCGACCGCTCGGCCAGCTCCCCGATCACCGGCAGCCGATAGGTCTCGCTCTGGCTGGTCTTCACCAACATGAAGATCCACACCAGAACCAGCAGCGCTTTGAGCAGCCCGACGATGGCGGCGCGAAGAGCCGAGCCGGGCGCCAGCGCAAAGAACGGCCCGATTGCCCAGTCCACCAGCAGCCAGACCACGAACAGGTAGAGCCCCTGAAAGGCGTGGAAGCGCACGGTGCGATCTTTTTTGAACCGCTCCGAGGCGAGCACGACAATGGCGGGAATCCATCCCACCACGGGGATGTAACAGAGCAGGGAGGCGTTGCGCGAGGAGAGACCGGCAAAGAGGCTCTCCGGCGGCCGTACCCCGGGTTGCCGTGCGCCGCAGTGGGCGCAGAAGGCGTCAGTGTCTCGGACCTGCGCTCCACACTGACAGCAATATGGCATGCTTCGCCTACGCCGGTCGGCCGGCTTTCCTCATCCTAATTCCTACGGAGCCCAAGCGGCTGAAGTTCCCGGGACTCGGATTGCTATCATAACGGAAAAGTCGTCTTCTGATCTCTGCGGGCAATGTTGCTGGAAGCGCCTTCTCACGAGTGGACTGCCGAGGAGATCCGCAGCCTGATTCGCAGCCGCTTGCTGCCGCACTTTCCCGAGCTGGCCCGGTGCCGTTCGACGCGCGAGCTGCACTCTAACGCCGTCTACCGACGGCTCGAGCCGGTCATCCGCCGCGTCATGGACTCACCCGAGATCGGTCACTTCGGTCCGGAGGCGCCGCCGGTCAAGGACGCCTATCGGTTCCTGGCCTGGAACATCGAGCGCGGCATCCGGCTGGACGGCCAGATCCAGGCGTTCCGCTCGCACCCCTATTTGAAGACCTGCGACGTCCTGCTGCTCACGGAGACCGACGTCGGTATGGCGCGCTCGGCCAACCGCGACGTGGCGCAGACGCTCGCTCGCGAGCTCGGCATGCACTACGCGTTCGTGCCCTGCTATCTGAACCTCGGCAAGGGCTCCGGCGTCGAGCGAGAGGTCGAGGGCGACAACGAACTCGGCCTGCACGGCAACGCGCTGCTCAGCCGCTACCCCCTGCGCAACGTTCGCGCCATTCGCCTGGAGAACGGCATCGACAAGATGTCCAGTCGCGAGCAGCGCATCGGTTCCCAGGTGGCCGTCGCCGCCGAAATCCAATTTCCCAACCTCACTTTGACGGCGGTCACCGTGCACCTGGACGCCAACTCCAGCCAGAGGCATCGGTGTGAGCAGATGCAAACCATCCTCGATAGCATTCCTCGCGAGGGTCCGGCCGTAGTCGGCGGGGACTGGAACACCAGCACCTACAACTCCTCGAGCGCCTTTCGCGCCATCATGGGCTACTGGCTGCGCGTGCTCATGGGGCCGACCAACGTCATTCGCAACCACTACCTCCACCCCGACCGGCGGTTCGAGCGCAGGCTGTTCGAACTGCTCGAGAATCGCGGCTTTGATTACAAACAGGCGAATTGTCTCGGCGAGTACACCGTCTACTACGATTTCGCCGACTACCGCACCTATCGCGGGCTTTCCGAGTGGGTGCCCAACTGGTGCTTTCCGTTCATCCGCTGGGCGCTGCGCAACCACGACGGACGCTGTCCGCTCAAACTGGACTGGTTTGCCACGCGCGGGCTTCGTGTCCGTAACCCTGTCGTCATCCACGACTTACGCGAGCGAGGGCAGGTGCGACTCTCCGACCACGACGCCATCGGCCTGGACGTGCTCGTCTAAAGAGGGACCGCCGCGGTCGCGCCTTTACTGTATCATGAAGAGTTTATGGAGGATCCGGCAGGCGGCGTTCCCGAGAAGTCCCTCGCTGTACAGATCTTCGAGCTCGAACGCCGATACTTGGTGCAGAACTACGCCCGGCTCCCGGTGGTGATGGAGCGCGGCCGGGGCTGTTATCTTTACGACGTTTCGGGCAAACGATACCTGGATCTGATCACCGGCATCGGAGTCAATGCCCTGGGTCACGCTCACCCGCGGATCCTTAAAGTGCTTAAGGATCAGGCGAGCAAGCTCATCCACTGCTCGAATCTGTACTACCACCCCTTTCAAGGCCCGCTCGCCAAACGCCTGGCGGAGCTGAGCGGCTTGGAGCGCTGTTTTTTTTGTAACTCGGGCGCCGAGGCCATGGAGGCCGGCTTAAAGATGATCCGGGCCCACGGCTCGCGCCTGTCTCCGGAAAAATTTGAAATCGTCTCGCTTGAGAACTCCTTCCACGGCCGCACGTTGGGAGCGATTTCCGTGACCGGCCAGCCGAAGTACCGCAAGGACTTCGAGCCCCTGTTGGCCGGCGTGCGCTTCGTGGCGCCGAACGACACGGCCGCGCTCGAGCAGGCGGTCAGCGACCGTACGGCAGGCATTCTCTTGGAAGGCATTCAGGGTGAAGGCGGCGTACGTCTTATCGAGTCGGCGTTTGTTCGCAAGGCCAAAGAACTGGCCGAACGGTTCAACGCCCTGTTGTTGTTCGATGAGATTCAGTGCGGAGTCGGTCGCACCGGAAAGTTCTTTTCCTATCAGTTGCTTGACCCGCCGCCCCTGCCGGACATTGTGACGGTGGCCAAGCCCCTGGCGTGCGGCCTGCCGTTCGGCGCCGTGATCGCCAACGAGAAAGCGGCCTCGACGCTGCCCGCGGGCCTGCACGGTTCGACGTTTGGCGGCGGCGCGTTGAGCTGCCGGGTGGCGCTCGAATTTCTTGATATTTTAGAGGAGATTCTATCATCTATCCCGCGCATTGGTGGATACTTTCGCCTCAGGCTGGAGGATCTGGCGCGGCATTATGCTTTCGTCCGGGAGATTCGCTGCTACGGGCTGATGATCGGCATCGAGCTGGCGATCCCTTGCAAGAGTCTTGTGGAGGAGGCTCTGGCGCGCGGCCTCCTGATCAACTGCACCCAGGAGCGCGTCCTGCGACTGCTGCCGCCCTACATTTTGACGGAGGCCGATGTCGACCGCGCCATCGACATCCTCGACAAGGTCTTTCGAAAAGGGCGCGAAATCTACGTCGCCTCAGGTCTTGCCGACGAGCTGCTCCGACACTGACACCGAAGCCGCCCGAGCGCGCGACGCGATGCGCTTGAAGGGCCCGCCCGCCGGGCTGTATGATTGGACGCGGTTATCGGAATCCTAAATGCCAAGGTCGGGGCGCCGACGGCCGCCCGGCGGAGTTGGCCCTTGCCTTTACGGAGACAATGATGCTCGATCGCAGAGAGTTCCTTCTTTCGGGCGGCGGCTCGCTGGCCCTGGCGGCCACCTCCTGCCGCCGGCGGCTCGGCAAACCGCTCAAACCGGAAGCCGTTCTCGGCGGATTGCGCCGCGAATTCGGCCCGGCGCCGATTCCCGATGCCCAGTGGTTTGTGGCCGAAGAAGCAGGCGACGGCTTGGACTATCGCTTCGCGCCGGGCACGCTCTCCGGCGCCCGATACCTGGTCGCCGACATGCTGCTTGACGGCAACCACCTCATCATTTTCACAATTACGCTTCAAGAAGGCGACAAAGGCAGAGCTTTCCATTTCCGCTTCGGGGGACTCAACCAGTGCGGTCTGCGCATGCGCCTGCCGTTGAGCCTCGTGGATCAGAACCGCTGGGGCATCGAGCGCGAAGGCGCTTTTCTGAAGCCGCGCTGCGCGGGCGACCGCGTCGATCTGGCCAAGGTCGATCGCCTCACCTTTCGCGTCTCGCGCAAGAGCCCGCTGCCGGCCCGCTGGTGCATGACGGATCTCGTGTACGCAAGCGGTGAGGTCGAAAAACTCACCCAGCCGGTCTTGCCCAAGGGTCCGCTGCTTGATGAGCTCGGCCAGAGCACATTGCACGAGTGGCCGGGCAAGACGCGCAGCGTGAGCGAGCTCAGCGAGCGGTTGCGGGCGCAACTGGCCGCGGCGCCCAACCAGTCTTGGCCGGAGACCTTCTCCCGCTGGGGCGGGTGGAGGGCGCGCCGCCTCACCAAACCGCAGGGCTTCTTCCGCACCCATTACGACGGCAAGCGCTGGTGGCTGGTCGATCCCGACGGCTACGCCTTCTGGTCGGTTGGTCTGGATTGCGTCCGCGTCGACACGACGGCCCGCTACGACGGTCTGGAGGCCGCCCTCACCTGGCTGCCCGAGGATGCCGGCGAATTCAAGGACGCGCACTCGATCCGCGAAGGCGCCCAAGGCCAATTCATCAATTATCTCGCCGCCAACTTCATTCGCACGTTCGGCGCCGAGGCCTGGCGCGAGAACTGGGCGGCGATCGCCCTGGCCGAGCTGCGCCGCCTGCGCTTCAACACCGTGGGGAACTGGTCGGAGTGGGAGTACGCCCGCCGGGCGCAACTGCCGTACGTGCGGCCCATGCACTTCGTCCCGAAACGCGTCCCGCGCATCTGGCGTGACTTTCCCGACGTCTACCACCCGGATTTCGAAAAGGACGCCGCCGACTACGCCTCGCAACTCGCCCCTACGGCCAACGACCCCGCTTTCCTCGGCTATTTCTTGATGAACGAGCCTGAGTGGGGCTTCTCCTCTGAGCTGCCCGCCGTAGGGATGCTCTTCGTCACGCCGTCCTGCGAAACGCGCAACGAGCTGGTGCGATACCTCAAGACCCGCTATACCGACGAAGCCGCCTTGGCCCGGGCCTGGGGCGAGGGCGTCACCTTCGAGCGCATCGCGCAAGGGCCCTGGAGCGGCGCCTTCACGGAGGCCGCTCTCAAAGATCTCGAAGCCTTCAGCATTCGCATGACGACCCGCTACTTCCAAGTGCTGTCCGAGGCGTGTCGCAAGGTGGATCCCAACCACCTCAACCTCGGCATGCGCTGGGCCGGAACGCCCCCGATGTGGGCCGTCGAGGGCATGAAATCCTTCGACGTGTTTTCGATGAACTGCTATCGACCGCGCGTGCCCGCCGAGGTCACCGCCAGGATTCACGAGCTGCTCAAGATGCCCGTACTTGTCGGGGAGTGGCACTTCGGCGCGCTCGATGTCGGCCTGCCCGCCTCCGGCATCGGGCACCTGAAGAACCAGCAGGACCGCGCCAAAGCCTATCGGGTCTATCTTGAAGACGCTGCCGCCAACCCGCACTGTGTGGGCGCCCACTGGTTCACGCTCTACGACCAGTCGGCTCTCGGGCGCTTCGACGGCGAGAACTACAACATCGGCTTCCTGGACGTCTGCAATCGCCCGTACGAAGAGCTGGGCCAGGCCGCCATCTTGAGCCACGAGCGGCTCTACGAGGTCGCTGCGGGGCGTCTGAAGCCCTTCGACGAGCCACTCGAGTACCTGCCCAATCTCTACTGAGCGCGCGGCTCCGATGAAGGACTGCGTTTTCTGCCGCATCGTCGACGGCCGCCACGAAGCGCCGATTGTCTTCGAGGACGAGGAGACGCTGGCGTTTCTCGACCATCGGCCGCTGTTTTACGGCCACACGCTGGTGATTCCGCGGCGGCACGTGGAAACGCTCGCCGAGTTGCCGGAGGAGCTCGTGCCCCGCCTGTTCCTGACGGCGCAACTGATTGCCCGCGCTATCGAGACGGGTCTGGCCGCCAAGGGGACCTTTCTCGGCATCAACAACCGGGTGAGTCAGAGCGTGCCGCATCTTCATGTCCATGTGGTGCCGCGCAACCCCAAGGACGGCCTGCGGGGATTTTTCTGGCCGCGGCGCAACTACGATAGTCCGGAGACGATGCGCCGCGTTCAGGAGACGCTGCGTGAGGCCGTGGCGCGGCTGCTCTCGGCCTGAGCGCCCTGCGCTTCCATAAAAGGCTGGACTGAACCCCATGGAGTTCCTCCGCAAAGCGGCGGGCCGGCCGTCAAAGCTGGGGATCCTGCCGGGCGCCTTTCATCCGCCCACGCGCGCGCACCTGGCCTTGGCCCGCGCGGCGCTCGCGGAGGTGGACGAGCTCGTCTTTGTGCTGCCGCGCGCCTTCCCGCACAAGCAATACGAGGGGGTGGGCCTGGCCGAGCGCGCTCGGCTGGTGGCCGCCGCCACGGCCGGCGAGCCGCGCTTTTCCGTCGCCGTCTCCGAGGGCGGCCTGTTCATCGAGATGGCCCGCGAGTGTCGCGACGCTTACGGTGCGGGGGTGGAGCTGTGGTTCGTTTGCGGCCGGGACGCCGCGGAACGCATCGTCAACTGGGACTACGGCTGGCCCGGCGCCATTGAGGAGATGCTGAAAGAGTTCGGGCTGCTGGTGGCCGAGCGCGACGGCCGCTACGAGCCGCCGCGGGAACTGGCCGCCCGCATCCGCCATCTCAGGGTTGGCGAGGACTGCTCGGGAGTGTCCGCCACGGAAGTCCGACGCCGCATCGCCGCCGGAGAGGCCTGGGAAGAGCTGGTCCCGGAGTCGATTCGCGATGAGGTGCGCCGGCTCTATCGCGCTCGCAGCTAGTCGCGCGTGCCGAGATCGAGGAAGCTCCGCAGCCGGTGGCTGCGGCTGGGATGCCGGAGCTTGCGGAGAGCCTTCACCTCGATCTGGCGGATGCGCTCCCGCGTGACCGCGAAGTGTTGCCCCACCTCCTCGAGCGTGTGTTCGCCGCCGTCCTGGAGCCCGAAGCGCATCTTGACGATCTTCTCCTCCCGCGGACTCAGCGTCTTGAGCACCTCGGCCGTCTGCTCGCGCAGGTTCATCTTGATGACGGCCTCCGAAGGCGAGACCATGCGGCGGTCCACCAGGAAATCGCCGAGGTGCGACTCTTCCTCCTCGCCCACGGGCGTCTCAAGCGAAATCGGCTCCTGCGCGAGCCGCAGCACCCGTCGCACCTTGCCCACCGGCATCTCCATCCGGTGCGCCAGCTCCTCGGTCGTCGGATCTCGTCCGAGCTCCTGCTGGAGCAGCCGCTGCGTGCGCACCAGCTTGTTGATCGTCTCGATCATGTGAACCGGGATGCGGATGGTGCGGGCTTGGTCCGCCACGGCGCGCGTGATCGCCTGGCGCACCCACCAGGTGGCGTAGGTGGAAAACTTGTACCCGCGGCGGTAGTCGAACTTCTCCACCGCTTTCATCAGGCCGATATTGCCTTCCTGAATCAGGTCCAGGAACTGGAGCCCGCGGTTGGTGTAGCGCTTGGCGATGGAGACCACCAACCGGAGATTGGCTTCGATGAGCTGCCGCTTGGCCTCCTCCGCCTGGCGCGAGCCGCGTTCGATGACCTGAAGGGTGCGGCGTAACTCGACCGCCGTTGCGCCAAACTCCTCTTCGAGCTGCTGGAGCCGCTGGCTGTTATGTTTCAGCTCCTTGCGCAGCTCGCGGCATGCCGCCGAGCCGTTGCCCACCTCCTCCAGGCGCCGCTGGGCGGTGGCGATGTCCTGCTCCACCGGCCGGAAGGCCTCGACGGCGCGCCGGACCTGCTCGGCGAAGTGGTCCACCTGCTGCTGATTCAACTCAAGCGATCGCACCAGCCGGGAGATTTTCACCGTCGTGCGGGCCAGGCTGAAGCGCAGGTTGCGGTACTGTTTCGGCTTCATTCCCCGCGAGATGGACAATAGCCGCTGACGGAATTGTTGCGCCTTTCGGTACAGTTTTTCGATCTCGCACACCCGCGCCAGGAAGGTTTTTTTGCGCTCCTCGAGATCATTTTCATCGGGCAGCGGCTCCGGAACCGAGACCAGTTCGCGGATCGAGACGGCGTCTTTAACCAACTCCTGGCGCAGCGCCAGAAGCTGCCGCACCACCAACGGGCAGCGCGACAGCGCCCGCAGCACCGCCTGCCGGCCGCGCGCCATGCGCCGGGCGATCTCGATCTCGCCGTCGCGCGACAACAGCGGCACGGTGCCCATCTCGCGCAGGTACATGCGCACCGGGTCGCTGGTCTTGTCCTCGTAGTCGATGCCGGCGTCGAGATCGGAGACCTCCTCGTCGGCCTCGCCGCGTCTGGCGAGGTCGAACCTGGGCTCTTCGAGAACTTCGACTCCGGCGCTCTCCAGGCTGGTCAGCAGCTCGTCGAGGTCCTGACCCTCGCCCAGGTCGTCCGGCAACAGCTCATTGACCTCGTCGTACAACAAAAATCCCTTTACCCTGCCGGCCTCGACGAGCTGCCGCAATCGGATTTCTTTGTCGCCCGACGTCACGAAAAACCCAGACTCCGCGTCCCTGCCATTTTACCCTAGCCCGGCATGGCCTACGGTTCCTCTTGTTATTCCACCTGACTTAGCTCGGCAGCCAGGCGCAGCGCCTCATCCAGCCGGCCCTGCCGCTCCGCCGCCCTCACGCGCGCGCGCAGCTCCGCCCGCCGCGCTTCGCGGTACTTGCGTTCCAGATTCTCCAGGCAAGCTTGCGCCTGTGCGAGCATATTCGACTCCTGGTCTTCCTCATCGCCAAATGCCACGGAAGCCAACAAGGCCCGGTCCGGCTCCGCCAGACGCGCCTCGAGCGCCGCGTAGCTAAAGGCGGCCCCGCCCGCCTCCATTTGCGCCATCGCCTCGACGATGGGCCGAATCCGCAGTCCCTCTAAGGACCGCAGCGCCGTCAGGCGCGGCAACACCTTGCGGCGCGCCTCGGCATCGGCGAGCAGAGACTTCAGCAGGACCAGCTCGGTGGGCGCGAGCGGCTCCTCGCGTGGTTTAGCCGGCTGCCGTCGGCGCTCGACCGCCGCCTTGCGGAATTGTTCCAGGACCAGGTCGGGCTTCACACCCAAATAGGAGGCGATCTCACTTGCCACCGCAGCGCGTTCCAGCTTGTCGGGGATCTTCTGAATGGCCGGCAGCAGCCGCCGCAGGCCCTCGGCGCGCCCGTCGAGACTCCGCCAGTCGAAGCGCCGCCGCACCCGGTCCGCCAGCCAGTAGAAGTAGCCGGGGGCGGCAGCGAGTCGCGCCCGGTATGCGTCGACTCCGTACTTTCGGATGTATTCATCCGGATCGAGACCCTCCTCCAGCGCCAGCACCCGCACCCGCATGCCTTCCGCGACGAGCAGGTCAAGGGAGCGCTCGGTGGCGTCGGCGCCGGCGGCGTCGGCGTCGAAGTTGACCACAAGCTTGTCGGAGTGCCGCCGCAGGATCCGAATCTGGTCGACCGTAATGGCCGTGCCGCAGCTTGCCACCGCCTGTCGCACGCCTGCGCCCCACAGGGCGATCACGTCCATATAGCCCTCCACCAGAACGGCGGCATCGGCTTCGCGAATCGCCTTGCGCGCCCGGTGGAGATTGTACAGGACATGACTCTTTTTGTAGATCCGCGTCTCCGGCGAGTTCAGGTATTTCGGCTCGTCGCCCTCGCCGAGCGCCCGCCCCGCAAACGCGATGACTTTGCCGGTCTCGTTCTGGATAGGAAAGATCAGGCGCCCCCGGAAGCGATCGTGCCAGCCGCCGTCCTGCCGCGAAAGCACGAGTCCGCTCTCCTCGATTTCAACCCGGCCGAAGCCCTCGCGCTCGAGCTTCTTGGCGAGCGCCTGCCCGCCCGGCTCGGCGTAGCCTAGGCGGAACTCTTCCACCAGCTCCGCCGCTAGACCGCGCCGGCGCAGATAGTCTCGCGCGCCGCTTCCCGCAGCAGAGGCGAGCGCGGACTGATAGTGCCGGGCGGCAAGCTCATGAATCTCGTACAGCGCGCTTCGGAGTCGACCTTCGGCGTCCGCCAGCCGGTCCTGCTTCGGCATCGGGATGCCGTGCCGCTCGGCTAGATGCTTGAGCGCCTCGTAAAAGGTGAGGCCCTCGATCTCCATGACGAACTTGATGACATCGCCGCCGGCGCCGCAGCCGAAGCACTTGTAGAACTGATGCGTGGCGTGGACGCTGAAGGAGGGCGTCTTCTCGCTATGGAACGGGCACAGGCCCACGTAGCGGACGCCGCGCTTCTCCAGGCGCGGCACATACTCGGAGACCACCGTGACGATGTCGACCGCGGACTTGAGCCGCTCGACGAACTCCATGCGCCGCCCTGACCATTATCGCCGAAGGCTCACCGGGCGGGGCGCGCGGCGCACTGCTGCCCCTCCAGCCTCCAGCTCAGCCAGGCTGCGCTCACGGATTCGATGATCTCTTCGCTTCGGAACGGCCGCGCCAGCACGTCCCAGCCGCCGCGCTCCAGCAGCTCCGCGGCCGGCTCAAGCTCGGCCGACCCGGCGGCCAAGACGATGCGCGGCGGGCGGTCGAGCGACTCGACGGCCTTGAGCATCCGCCGCCAGCCGCTCGAGGCCAACCGCTGTTCGGCAATGATGACGCCGACCGGTTCGCGCGCGAGCAGCTCGAACGCCTCCTCGAAGGTGTAGGCTCGCCGTCGGACTTGTCCGGCGGCGAACTCGGATATATACTAGGAGCCGCAGCAATCCGATTTCGCCGGCGCGACGGCCGGAGGAGGTTTTTAAGGATGAGTCCGATAAGAGTCCTGGGTCTTATGCTCCTGGCGGCCCTCATCGGCGCCGCGCAGGAGTTCCGGGCCACGCTTCAGGGAAACGTCGTGGATCCCTCGCAGGCAGGGATTCCCGGTGCCACAGTTATCCTGCGCAACGTCGACACCGGCATCGAGCGGTCAGTGCCCACCGATGAGACCGGTCACTACATCTTCCAATACGTCATGCCGGGCCGTTACAGCCTCACCGTGCAGGCGCCCGGTTTCAAGACCACGGTCCGCAGCGGCATCACGCTCAGCCTGAACGACAACATTCGCCTCGACGTCGAGCTGCCGCTCGGCGAAACGGCTGAAACCATCTCGGTCGTCGCCGAGGTGTCCGTCGTGCAGCCGCAGACCTCATCGCTCGGCTCGGTGGTCAACCGCCAGATCATCGAAACGCTGCCGCTCAAGGGCCACAGCAGCCTCTTCATGTTCAACCTGGTCACCGGCGTCGTGAATAACCGCTACTGGGAGGACGCCCGGCCAAGCGACACCGGCACCAACGTTCTTTTCACCGCTAACGGCTCGCCGGTGGCCACCGGCGACGTCGCCGTCGACGGCGCCGCCAACATGGTCAACGTCGGACGCGGGTTGAACCTGTCGGCCTGGGTGCCGACCACCGAGTCGGTGGCCGAGTTCAAGCTCCAGATGGGCACGCTTCCGGCCGAGTACGGCCGCTCCGGCGGCGCCTTCACCAACATCGTCATCAAGAGCGGCACCAACGAGCTGCACGGCTCCTTCTACGAGTACTTCCGCAACTCGGCGCTGGATGCCAACCAGTTCTTTCCCCGCGGCCGCGGCCAGAAGCTGACCCCGTACAGCATCAACGTCTTCGGCTTCAGCCTCGGCGGGCCCGTCTACTTGCCCAAGCTCTACGACGGCAGGAACCGCACCTTCTTTTTCTTGAACTACGAAGGTGGCCGCGAGGGCAACGGCCAGAGCACCACCACCAACGTGCCGACGCCCAGGATGCGCCGCGGCGATTTCTCTGAGGTGGCCGCCCGCATCTACGACCCGTTCTCCGTGCGGCTCGTCGACGGCGTCCCCGTTCGCGACCCTTATCCGAACAACATCATTCCGGACTCGCTTCAAGACCCGGTGGCCCGCAACATGATGAAGTACTGGCCGGATCCCAACAACCCGAACGTCAATCCGGCCACGCCTTGGGTGCAGAACTTCGTGCAGGGCAGCAAATGGCCGAACACGCGCGACGGGGGCGTGCTCAAGATCGACCACCAGCTCACGGCCAAGCATCAAACCTACATGCGCTTCAACAAGGGCGACGCCTACTTCAACTTCAACTACGACTTCGACGGCATCGCCACGCCGGGCCGCAACGTGGTCAACCGCCCCCACATGGGCCTCACGCTCAGTGACACCTATCTGGTGAGCCCGCGCACCGTGCTGGACACGCGCGTGGCCTACACCTTCGGCAAAGAACAGCATCGGCCCTATTCTTACGGCTTCGATCTGGCTTCGCTCGGCTATTCGCCATCCTTCGTTCAGATGGTGCAGGCTGCGGCGTTTCCCACCGTTCGCATCACCGGAATTCAGGGTCTGGCGGGTAGCGGGTATCGCGAGCAGCCGGGTTACACCTATTCGCTCCAATCGAGCCTGTCGACGCAACGCGACCGCCATCTGTGGAAGACCGGCGGCGAGGTCCGGCTCGTGCGCGGCAACTTCTTCAACAACGCGAACCCCTCCGGATTCTTCTCCTTCGGCGTGACGCAAACGGGCGGCCCGCGCGCGGACACGCCGGCCGCGGGCACGGGCTTCGGGCTGGCGTCGTTCCTGGCAGGCTACGGCACCGGCTCGATCGACTTCGCCAACGGCGTCTCGATTCAAAATCTCTATTACGCCTTCTACACGCAGGACGACTTCCGCGTTACGCGCAAGCTCACCCTGAACATGGGCATCCGCTATGAGTATGAGTCGCCGGCGACGGAGCGCTACAACCGCACCACACGCGGCTTCGCTTACACGACGCCCAGCCCCTTACAGGTGCCCGGACTCAATCTACGCGGCGGCCTGCTTTATGCCGGCGTGGATAACAACCCCCGGGGCGTCTACAACCCCGACCGCAACAACTTTGCGCCGCGCTTCGGTTTCGCGTACAGCCTGAACAACAAGACGGTCTTTCGCGGCGGTTACGCGCTGTTCTATATCTTCCCGGTGGGCCGCGTCTATCCGGTCGGCTACAGTCAATCCACCCCGTGGGTCAGCACACAAGACGGCATCACGCCCTTCCGCCGTTTCCGGGAACCGTTCCCGGAGGGCCACCTGCCGATCGTGGGCAACTCGCAGCGGCTGATGACGCTCGTCGGCCAGTCGATCTCCTTCGTCGAGCCGGCGGACCGGGTGGCGACGTTCCACAACTGGCAGTTCAACATTCAGCGCGAGGTGGCGCCCATGACGCTCGTCGAGGTCGCTTACGTCGGCAGTCGCGGCATCCGCATCAGCGCCCTGGGCAGCGACTTCACCGGCGCCATCAACGAGAACGTCAACCAGTTCCATCCCC